>Ga0080007_1066219_pt1 | contig 69442 bp, 70 predicted proteins | sample OctOCTMetagenome_FD_69210 | JGI IMG/M metagenome (GOLD analysis project Ga0080007, IMG submission 69210) | Hot spring and microbial mat streamer communities from Octopus Spring Streamers, Yellowstone National Park, USA - OCT_B (SPADES... | ecosystem: Environmental > Aquatic > Thermal springs >...
TTTGTTGCTAAAGGTAAATCATATTGTGAAATTTGATAATTCTTAGGAAGATCAGGATAAAAATAATTTTTCCTAGCGAAATAGCTTATATTGTTGATTTTGCAATTCAATGCTTTAGCTAGCTTAATTGCATATTCGATAGCGGTTTTATTAACAACAGGTAAAACTCCAGGTTGCCCTGTGCAGACTTCACAAATATTTATATTAGGATGAATTTCTTCAGGATCATTAGGGCAACTGCAAAACATTTTAGTTTTAGTTTTTAATTCAAGATGGATTTCTAAGCCAATTTTAGGAGTTAATCTTCCCATTTTTACAATATTTTTAAAACTTCTTTAATAATCTCATTATGAACTTCAGGTATTGTTTTAGAGCTATCTATTATTTTCCATTTGAATTTTTTAGCAAAATATATAAAACCTTTTCTAACAATTTTTAAGAAATCTAATTTTTCAAATTTTTTTATAGTACTTTTCTTCTTTTTCTTTTTTAATCTTTTAATGGCTATAGAAGAATCAACATCTAAAATTATAACTAAATCAGGTTGGATATGCCTCATCGCTAAGTGGTTTAAAAATACTACTAGTTCTTCTTTAATCTTATTTTTTAAATTTGTTGAATAATATTGATAAGCTAAAGTAGAAGGAAATGATCTATCAACAACTATTGTATAACCATCTTTTAGATATTTTTCAAGAATTTTATAATGCAAGCTTCTATCAATTAGAAATAATAGCATATCAATAAATTCATCTTTATTTTTTCTTAAAAGATTTATAATTTTTTTATTTGATGGCTCCTTAGATAAAAAGGTTTTTATTTTATTAGCTTTCAAAAAATTATATAAAAGCTCAGACTGAGTTGTAGTTCCACTTCCATCTATTCCATCTATTATTATTAACTTACCCTTCATATTACTAAATTATAAGAAAAGATAAAATAAATGATTGTACATAAAAAGTTGGTAATATAGAAATATTTTTATTTTTAAATATGACGAGCTTTATACCATTTTCCACCCTTGTATTTTCCTTTAATATTTAGTTTTAATAATATTATCTAATATTAACCATCAAAAAAAATATGAAAAAAATGAAAAACAATAATAACAACAATTATCATATTCTTAAATCTTCTTCTTTTACTCTTATAGATCTAATCATTGCCCTATCTATCATCTCTATATTAGCAACTATCCTTATAGCAACAATAAAACCTACATAAATCTTTAAAAAAACAAGAGATAGTAAAAGAATAGAGCTGATCTTAAAAACATAGAAAAAACAATAGATTTACTCTATTCAACTTATCCTAATTTTAATGAACTAAACTATGCTTCTAACTAATATAGTCTATATTTCCTTAAAAGATGATTCTCCTACTTGTTAGAATTTTGGCCCCTTTAGAAATTCAAGCTTTATATTTAGCAGCGAAAAGACTTAAGAATTATTAAAAGGTTACTTATATTTAGGATGATCTTCTTTTAAACCTTTTTTATAGACCATCATTCTTGCTAAAGCATAAAAATAACTTGAAAGTCTGTTTATGTAAGCTAAAGTTTCTTTTTCTATTTTATATTTTTTACTTAAACTTACTAATTTTCTTTCTGTTCTTCTGCAAACAGCTCTTAAATAATGCAACCAAGCTGACTTTACTTCTTTCCCTGGAATTATAAATTTCCTTTCTGGTTTAATCTTTTTTTCAATTTCATCAATTTCTTTTTCTAATTTTTCTATTTTTTCTTTAGATAATTTAGGTTTTTCAAATTTAGAATATAAAACCCATGCTAATTGAGCTTGAACTATAAATAGATTTTCTTGTACTTCTTGCAATTTCTTTTTGTATTCTTTAACATAATTTTTAACAACTCCTATTAAACTATTTAACTCATCCAATTCTCCTAAAGCTTCCAAAACAACATGATCTTTGCTTACAGAATTGTTTTTTATATAACTTTTGCCTTTATCACCTTTTTTTGTATAGAAAATCATTAATTTAATTATAACTTATCCGCAGCCACCAGAACTTTCACCACATTCTAAACAAGTATAACAACTTCCTGTTCTAGTTGTCATCCCACCACAATATTTACAAGGAGGTCCTGCTAAGCTTCCAGGTGATTCCTTATTTTCCTCTTTAATGTTTGGAGTGGTATCTCTAAAAAGTTGAGGGTGTTCTTTGAGATATTTACTTTCATGAACTTCTAAGCCTAATTCTTTAAGTTCTTCAGGGGTTAAAAATCTATAAGCAAGATATTTGAAAATGTAATCGACAATCGAACTTGCCATAGGAATTTCTGGATTATTAGTAATCCCCATTGGTTCGAACCTCATATGAATGAATTTACTTATAAGCTCTTTCAAAGGAACACCATACTGTAAAGCGATAGAGACAGCAATGGCAAATGAATCTAAAAGACCTGCTAATGTACTTCCTTGTTTTGACATTCTAATAAATATTTCGCCCAAGCTACCATCTTCAAACATACTATAAGTTAGATAACCTTCGTGGCCTGCAATTGAGAATTTATGAGTTTCCGATTGTCTTACAATAGGTAATCTTCTTCTTTCAATTTTTTCTTTGATTTTCTTTTCTTTTTTGGCTACATAAAGAGCTTGGGTAACTTTAGAACCATCTCGATAAACAGCAAAACATTTTATTCCTAGTTTCCAAGCAGTAAAGTAGGCATCATAAATTTCTTGAACAGTTGTTTCATTCGGCATATTAAATGTTTTTGAAATTCCACCAGAAATAAAAGGCTGAACTGCGGCAACCATTTTTACATGACCCATCCAATGAATATATCTTTTCCCTCCTGGGGGTTTTATAGCACAATCAAAAACAGGGAGGTGTTCTTCTTTAATATGTGGTGCTGTTTCAATATTTTGTGTTTCTTCTAAATGTTTAACAATATCCTTTATCTGTTCTTCGCTATACCCTAATCTTTTAAGAGCTAAAGGCACAGTTTTATTTACAATTTTCATATATCCTCCACCAACAAGTTGTTTCATTTTCACTAAAGCAAAATCAGGTTCAATGCCAGTTGTATCTGCATCCATCATAAAAGAAATAGTTCCTGTTGGAGCAATTACTGTTACTTGTGCATTTCTAAAGCCATATTTTTCTCCAAGTTCGATTACCTCATCCCAAACTTCTTTTGCTTTTTCTAAAATTTCTTTATTAAATTCATTTTCTTTAACATATTTCAAATGATCCCTATGCATTTTCGTTACTTCCATCATTGGTTCTTTATTTCTCTCATATTCTGGAAATGGTCCAAGTTTGCTTGCAATTTCAGCAGATAGCTTATAGGCCGTTCCTGTCATTAATGCTGTAATACTTGCTGCCACATCTCTTGCAGGATCACTATCATATGGAAGCCCTAAAGCCATAATTAAAGCTCCTAAATTAGTGTAGCCTAAACCAATTGTTCTATATTTTTTAGTCTCTTCAGCAATTTTGGGATGAGGATAGTCTGCTTTAGAAATCAAAACATCTTGAGAAAGAAACATAACTCTTGCAGTATGAATAAATGCAGGAACATCAAAACTTCCATCTTCTTTTAAGAATTTGAGAAGATTAATAGAAGCTAAATTGCATGACGTCCAATTTAGGAATATATATTCACTACATGGATTAGTTGCTTCAATTCTCCCTGAATTTTTACAAGTGTGCCATTTTTGAATTATATCATCAAATTGAACCCCTGGATCAGCGCATTCCCAGGCTGCTTTTGCAATTTCCCACAAAATATCTTTGGCCTTATAGACTTTTGCCACTTCGCCAGTTGTTCGATAATATGTTTTCCATTCTCCATCTTTCATAGCAGCTTCCATCAAAGCATCTGGGATTCTCACAGAATTATTAGCATTTTGAAAGAAAATATTTTGCCATAAGGGATTATTTATATCAGTCATATCATAGCCTGCTTCCATCAATGCTCTTACTTTATTTTCTTCTTCTGCTTTTACTCTTATAAAGTCAATAATCTCGGGATGATCAGCATTTAAAATCACCATCTTTGCCGCCCTACGTGTTGAACCTCCAGACTTTATACTTCCAGCAACAGCGTCAGCTGCTTTCATAAAAGAAATCACTCCTGAAGAAGTTCCTCCTGTTGAAAGTTTTTCTCCTTTGGCCCTTAACTTAGATAAATTCACTCCAGAACCAGAGCCACCTTTAAAAATCAATCCCTCAATTTTTATCCAATCTAAAATTGATTCCATATCATCTTCAACATCAAGGATGAAACAAGCTGAGCATTGTTGGCTTCTTCCTTCAAAACCAACATTAAACCAAACAGGAGAATTAAAGGTTGCGTATTGATGCAAAATAATATAAGTTAGCTCTTTTTCGTAAATTTCTGCCTCTTCTTCATCAAAATAGCCTTGTTCTAAGCCCCATTTTTTAAAAGTTTTTACAACTCTATCTATTAATTCTTTTAAAGAGGTTTCTTGTTTTCCTTTGTTAACTTTGAAATATTTTTCAGCAATTATATTGACAGCATTTTGAGTATAAAAATCAGGAAATTCAACATTTTCCATTTTAAAACCTGAACCAGGAATTTCTGCAGTTCTCTTAACCCAATTTACTTCATCATATGGATGAATACCTTCTTTTGTAAAAAATCTTTGGATGAAATTATGATTATTTTTAAAATTATTCTTGTTCTTTTTTGGCATATTTTAAAAAGGAGAAATCCGACCTTTTTTGATTAAAATTTTATAGTAAAGAAAATTTTAAAAGTCAAATTTTAAAATTGTGGATAACTTTTGGTTCGGTTAAATTTTGACGAATTTTCTATGCTTTTCTTTGCTAATTTTGAAAATTATTCGGTAAATGTGTGATAAATACTTTTTTAGCAATAAATCATTTGTTTGTTTAGTCAGATTTTCAATAATTTCTCTTTCTCTTTTTTTATCCGTTAAATTTAAACCTTTTTTGACTTTTAATTTCATAATTTTTTCAGCAATTTTGAGCCTTTTTTCAAGTAATTTAACAATTTTTTTATCAATTTTATCGATTTCTTTTCTTAATTTTTTAAGTTCATTTTCTTTCTCCACTTTCATATATTCCTAAAATTTTAATTCTATTAACTTTTTTCTTAAATTCTTTCAAAACATAATTTAGATTCACATCCTTAGGGAATATAAAATCTACAAAAAAGAAGTATTCAAAGGGTTTTTCAGGAATAGGCCTTGATTCTATTTTGGTTAAATTTATTTTAAATTCAGCGAATATTTTTAAGGCGTTATAAAGGCTTCCTGGAATATGGGGTAAGGTAAAAATTAAAGAAGCTTTATTAGTATTAGGAATATTAATTTGCTTTGAAGAAATAATTAAAAAACGAGTTAAATTATTTCTATTATCTTGAATATTCTCTTTTAATATTTCTAGATTATAGATTTTAGCACATTCTTTACTAGCAATACAGGCTATAGTAATATCATTTAGTTCAGAAACTAATTTAGCTGCTGAGGCAGTATCTGAATAAGCTATTTTTTCTATATAAGGATATTTATCTAAAAATTTATTACATTGTTCTAATGCTTTTGGGTGAGAATAAATTTTTTTAATAAATTTAATTCTTAAATTAAAAGGTAACTTAGCTTTAATTCCTAAAAGGTGATGTTCTATTTTTAAATAACACTCTCCAATCACTTTAACTTTAAATTTATTCAAATTATCAAAATTTTCATAGACCGAACCTGCTATAGAATTTTCAATAGGAACAACACCAAAATCTACCTTTCTTTCTTCTACTTTTTCAAAAATTTCTTTGAAGTTATTTACACCAATAAAAATATTTTTAGATCCAAAATATTTTATTCCTGCTAAATAAGAATATGAACCTTCTATTCCTTGATAAACAATTTTTTTATTTTTAGTTTTCATTTAATAACCGAGCATACACTTTATTTCTTGGATTTTTGCATATACTGCAAGAACAAACATCCCAGCGATAAAACCTGCTAAAAAGCCGCTTAAAGCTGAAGCTACAGTTTTCCCCAAAGCAACTTTATATTGCCTTTCTTCTTTTACAACAAGTTCATCTAATATTTTCTTTAACTCATCTAATTGTAAATTAATTTTGACCAAACTCATTTTACATAGGTTAACCAATTCTTATATTTTTTATCTTCTCCATGCACTATTTGATAAAACCTTTCTTGTAAAATTTTTGTAATTTCTCCTATTTCTCCTTTGTTTATAACTTTATTATCAATCTGATAAATGGGCGTAATTTCTGCTGCTGTACCTGTAAAGAAGGCCTCGTCACAATTTTTAAATTCTTTAACTGAAATATCTTTTTCAATAACTTTGATTTTTAAATCTTTAGCAATTTTAATAACTGAATCTCGCGTAATACCTGGTAAAATATTACCAAGCTTAGGAGTATAAATTATTTTGTTTTTAACTATAAAAACATTTTCTCCTGGCCCTTCAGCAATAAATCCTCGATAATCTAACAAAATGGCTTCATCAAATTTTGAATCTTCTGCATCAAAAGTGGCTAAAATAGAATTTACATAATATCCGCAAACTTTTGCTGAAGAAATTACAGATTTGGGATGTAATCTTACAAATTTTGAAATTTTAACTTTTACTTTGTCTTTTAAATATTTGCCCCAAGGCCAAACAATCACAGCACAATTTACTTCTGCTCCTAATGGATTTAATCCCATTTTGCCATATCCATAGAAAACAATAGGCCTTATATAACATTCTTCAATTTTATTAATTTTTATAAGTTCTATAATAGCTTTTTTAAGCTGAGTTTTAGTAAATGGAATTTTGATCCTTAAAACCTTAGCTGAATTAAATAATCTTTCTATGTGCTCGTTTAATCTAAAAATAGCTGGTCCTTTTTTAGTTTTATAACATCTAATCCCTTCAAAAACTCCTGATCCGTAATGCAATGCATGGGTTAAAATATGAATTTTGGCTTGCTCCCATTTAACGAATTCCCCATTTAACCAAATATATTTTGTCTTTTCCATATTTTTAAATTATACATCCGAATTATTTTATAATTTAAAAAATTGTGTAAAAATGATAAGTTGTATTATACCAGCATACAATGAAGAAACAAGGATAAAAGATGTTATTTATGCAATTAAAAATTCTAATTTGGTAGATGAAATAATAGTAGTTTCAGATGGTTCCACTGATAATACTGGCGAAGTTGCTCGATCATGTAAGGTAACAAAAGTGCTTGAACTAAAAAATAACATTGGTAAAGGTGGCGCAATAATAGAAGGTTTAAAATATGCTAAAGGAGAAATTATTTTATTAGCAGATGCAGATTTAAGAGGCTTAAATAAAGAAAATTTAGAAAAATTAATAAAGCCAGTGTTAGAAGATAAAGCAGATATGACTATTGGATGCAATATTCCTTTTGTTAAAAAAGAATTTTCCGGTTTAAGATGCCTTAAAAGATTTTTATTAGAACCCGAGACCAATGAAGAATACGAAAGATTATTAAAAAGCAGATTTAATATTGAAAATGAGCTTAACACAAAAGCGGAAAAGAAAAATTTAAGAGTTATTTATGTAAAGATGAAAGGAGTAAGAAATGTTCACAAAATTAAAAAATACGGATTCAAAGAAGGACTCAAAAGAACTATAGAAATGTACTCCCAATTAGCGTTTTATTTTATAAAGAATAAGGCTAAGTTATTTTAATTTTTGCTGCGGGGCCTGGATTCGAACCAGGACTAACGGCTCCAAAGGCCGCTGTGCTACCGTTACACCACCCCGCAATTTTAAAAAAGTGGGCGGGACAGGACTCGAACCTGTGACCTTCTCGACGTCAACGAGACGCTCTGCCAACTGAGCTACCCGCCCTTACATTTATTATTTTAACATAAATAGGAATGTTCCACAATTTCTTACCTTCTCTTGTTTTCCAATAACCTTCGGAAGGAATTAATAAAATTTTGACATTATTTATTTTTCTTTTTGCCCATTCTGTATTATGCACAGGTTTTAGTTTTTCATCTAAAATAATAATTAAATCGGGTGCTTTATATTTTATCCTGTTTTTATCGTCTATTAAGTATATATTTTCATTTTTTACATAAATTTTATGTTTTTTAAAAATAACAAAACCTTCCAAAAAGCCTCCTTTGCTTTCTAAATTGGCTTTTTGAAAAGTTTCTTCTAAAACTTTAAATTTACCTAAGAGCTTTTTCAATTCATTCCAATCTTTTTTTATTAAAATTTCTCCTACTTTTAAAGCTTTTGTAACAGTATTTTTAATGCATTTATTTTTAATTTGATTTACCTTAACAGGATATCCTATTACAATTCCTGCGCCTTTATCTTTGAAAAAATTTCTAACAATGCTTTCTATTTCTTGAGCGCTAAAATCTTCATCGAGATATAGAATTTTATTTCGAATATAACCTAAAAATGGGGTTAGTTTTAATTTGTAAACACTAAATAGATCCATTTGCACTTCAGGAGCAGCTCGGCCTCCAACTAAATCAGTATCAACAACCGGTAAATTAAGATAGGCTGATGCTTGAAAAGCTAATATTTCTGCTCCTATTTCACCTGGTATAATTCCCGAAATTTTTTGTATATTAGTTAATTTTTTATAATGTTTGAACGCTTCAAAAATTAATGATTTAAAATCTAACTTAGCTTTAGAAGGATCTCCTACTGCGTATATCGAAATAATATAATCGGTATCCTTGAATTCTTCTATATCTGCTAAAACAATATATTTTTTAAATTTAAAAATTTCTTCTGCAATTTTTAAACTTTCTTTATAGGACAATCCCCCACCACACCCATAAAATACACTACCCCATAACAATTTTTTTATATCTTCTTTATATAATTTTTGCATTTTTAATACTTCAATTAACTTAATTTAAAAAAATTTTAACATAACATATATTTTCATAAAAAAATAAGGTGGAGAAGTAAGATTCTCCACCTTTTTATATAATTTCATTTCATATTTATTATTTTCATATTTATTATTCTATTACTTCCTCTTTTCCCCCTTCTGGTCTGAAATATGGATGCGGAATACCTAATACTCCTACTAATGTTGTTATTACCTTGTTTGTTTTTCTCATAGCTTCTAATGGTAACCTCAATTCAACTAACTCTTCTAAGCCTATGATTGAAATATTATATCTTTCTAAAGCATACAAGTATAGCCTAACGAAGCTTTCAGGAGGGTCATCTTCTCCTAAATGAAATTCTATAGTCCAATTACCTAGTGTTTCTTTTACAGTTTCTATAATTTTATCAGTTTCTATCTTTATTATTTCCTCCATCTTACTTTTTAGATTTAACGGTAACAGTCTACAATATACTAAATATTCTTGAAGGGGTATATGATATAAAACTTTAATAGGTTCTATACTACAAGAATTTTCCATAAATTCTAAAGCCCATTTTTGCCATTCTAACATTTTCTTAGCATATAAAGTGGGGAAAAGAGGGTAACATACGGCTTCTATTTCTCTGCCTCTGGATATCATCTCTAATATTTCCTCTCTCTCTCGAGGTAAAGCTAATGATCTTTCTGCTCCTTTTTGTCCCATTTTAACTGGTTTAAAGCGAACCCTCCATCTAGCATCAAAAAGACATATACCTGTCACTATGACTGCTTCACCAGCATTGGGCATAAATGGCCACCACCCATGTAAGAATGGACTACTTTCTAATCTCAACATTATGTTTTCTTTAGGATATATAGCAATAGTAATGTCATTTAATTCATGTAATTCCCACATTACGTATTTCTGCATACCACCCACCTCCTCATTGAAGTGTGCTTTATCCCTGAAAAAATCTTTTTAAAGATTCTTTCAGGGATAAATTTAAAAAAGCCGGCTTAGCCGGCCTTAAGTTCTTTAAAAAATATTTTTACAAAATCAAAACTTAAGGCCGGCTACCGACTTTTAACAAAATAAACAAAATCAATCCTTTTATTTCCTTTTTGATTTCTTTATGCATATTAAAAGAATTTTAAACTATTTTAAATATCTTTGTCAATACCTTTTATCTACAATGAGCGGCGGACGGGATTCGAACCCGCGACCTTCTGCTTGGAAGGCAGACGTTCTACCGCTGAACTACCGCCGCAAGTGTTTAATATATAAATTATACAAAAATTCCATCCATAAGAAAATCAATTATCTCCGGTTTAATAATTAAAAATAAAACTCAAAAAATTTTAATCTCATAAATTGCACTATCCGTACATATGTTCTTATAGTCCCAGTTATTAAATTTAAATGGTTTATATTGATGAACTAAGAGTATACAGCCGCGCCCTCTCTGATTCAAAAATCAAAGTATTATATGAAGCAAAGAAATAACACCGCGAATTAACGCGGATCCAACACGGATAAACGCGGATATAATAAAGCAATTATCGCAATAAATAATTTATATAATCAGCGCTCATCCGTACTGTATCTGCGTTTATCAGCGATTCACGAATTAATACAGATTCAATGCAAATAAACACCGATAATAATCTACCCGGATTATCAACCGGATGTAATACCCGGATATGAACCGGATAACAAATCCGGTAAACATCCAGGTAACTTATCCGATAATCATCCAGGTAATTCATCTGTGGTATATCCGGGCAGTAGTTTTTCACTTCTACCAACCTTTAGCCGTCTGCCAAGTAGATATAAAAATTAATTTTTTAAGAAAGAATTAAAAAAATTTAAAATTCTTTTTACTTATTGATTTCTATATTTCTATAGAAATATAGTAAAAGAATCACAGGGGTTTATAAGCTTAAATTTTAATTTGTACAATATTACATGTTGCCTATATTAAATCCACAAATTCTATTTATAAGCAAGTAAGGATTATATAATGCCTATATTTAAAATTTTTTTAATTTGTTATTTTTAATTTTACAATTTTTTATAATTTAATTAGCGGGGTGTAGCACAGTGGTAGTGCGCTGGCATGGGGGGCCAGAGGTCCCGGGTTCGATTCCCGGCGCCCCGAATTTTATTTATAATTCCCTTTTTAGCCTTTCGATAAATTCTTCTAATTTCATACTCCCTAGATCTCCTTCTTTATGTTTTCTCACAGCAATTGTATTTTCTTTTTCTTCTTTATCTCCAATAATAACCATATAAGGAATTTTTTCTTTTTCTGCATTTAATATTCTCTTTGATAAAGTCTCATCTGGTTCCCAAATTTCTACTCTAAAATCCTTTTTTAATCTTTCATATATTTGTTTAGAATAATTAAGATTTGAATCTTTAATAGGCAAAATTAATATTTGCACAGGAGCTAACCACAAAGGAAAATCACCTGCATAATATTCAATTAATATACCGAAAAATCTTTCTATCGAACCAAGTAAAGCTCTATGAATCATAAAAGGATATTTTTCTTTACCATCTTTATCAACATATTTAATCTCAAATCTTTTAGGTAAATTGAAATCTAATTGTATTGTTGAAATTTGCCATTCTCTATCTAAAACATCTTTAACTTTAATATCTATTTTAGGACCATAAAAAGCTGCTTCTCCTTTCATCACTTTATAATTCCAACCTACGCTTTCAACTGCTTTTTTAAGTGAATTTATAGCAAAATTCCAATCTTTATTACTTCCTAAATATTCTTTTTTCCTCGTTGGATCCCATATGCTTAAGTCTACAAAGAATTCTTTAAAACCAAATTTTTCTAAAACGTATTTTACTAAGTTAACACATTTTATAATTTCTTCTTCCAATTGATCTTCTCTGCATAAAATATGACCATCATCTTGAGTAAAACCCCTAACTCTTGTAAGGCCAGACAAAGTGCCCGATCTTTCATATCTATAAACTGTTCCCAATTCAGCATATCGTATAGGTAAATCTTTATAACTTTTTGGCCAGGCTTTATAAATCATTAAATGAAATGGGCAATTCATTGGTTTTAAATAGTATTCTTCACCTTCGATATTTATTGGAGCATACATATTTTCTTTATAAAAATTTAAATGCCCTGAAATCTCAAAGAGATTTTTTCTTGCTATATGAGGAGTAAATACTAATTGATAACCGTTATTCTTATAGGTTTCAATTAAGAAATCTTGAATTATTTGCCTAATTATTCCTCCCTTAGGTAACCATAAAATTAAGCCTGCTCCAATATTTTCGTTTGTAGTAAATAATTTTAATTCTTCTCCTAATCTACGATGGTCTCTTCTTTGAGCTTCTTCTTGTTTTCTTAAATATTCCTCTAGTTCTTCTTTAGATAGAAAAGCTAACCCATAAATTCTAGTAAGCATAGGATTTTTCTCATCTCCTCTCCAATAAGCACCAGCAAGTTTTGTAAGTTTAAAACCATCAATAGGAATTTCAGAAGCTTTTTTAACATGCCCTCCCTCGCATAAATCAATAAAAATGTCTGACTTATAAATAGTAACTTCTTTTATCTTTTTAGGCTTTTTCTTTTTTAATTTAATTTCAATAATTTCATCATAATTCGTTGTCCCATATTTTTTAAGGTCTTTTAGTAATTCAATCTTGAATGGTTGATTTAGTTTTTTAAACAGCCTTAAAGCCTTATCAATACTAATTTTTTCTTTTTCAAATTTTATATCTTTTTGAATTAATTCTTTGATTTTTTCTTCTAAAACAGGCAGAATGTTTTCATCTATTTTTTTAGAAAATAAAATATCATAATAAAAACCCTTCTCGATTACAGGACCTATTCCAAATTTTGCTTTAGGATCAATATACAAAACAGCTGTAGCTAGTAAATGAGCTAAAGAATGTCTAATTTTGTATAAATGATCAATTTTCTTTTTCATTTAGCCGGTTTAATAGTTAGAAACAAATTTATAAACTTATTTTAACATCTGCACTTATTTTTAGGATTGCCACAGCAACGACATACACTTGATTTTTTTGATGTCTTTTTCTTTGCCATTTTGTTTTTTAATTAATTCGACCTAAATAATTATTATAAAAATTTTCAAAGTTTTTTAAAAATTTCTCTATTTCTTCTTCTTCAACCTCTACATACTTAAGCATAGCAATCATATTGTTTATTATTTCACTTTCAATAGCGGCTATTTCATTTTCTTTTACTTTATTTTTCAAAAACAAGCAAAAATCTTTTAGATTTTCTAGATCAAGAGTATATTTTGCTTTTGGGTCATTTATTTTAACCGAGAAAAAAACTAAAGTTTTTTAATTCTTTATTAGTTTCAGTGTTAAAAATAAATAAAATTAACTTATATTCTATTATTGGTGCTTTATTTATATCTACTTCTTGTCTTATAATTTGAACCTTTCGTGTAATTTTTATTTGTTTATTAGAAAATATTTCTTGATATGGTAATATTTCGTAAAGTTCTTTTGTCCATTTTGGAAGTCTTTCCATTATTAAAAAATTATAAAAAAATTAAAGTGGGCGGTGGCTTTTAAACCCCTCTACCACCGCCCTTCTACCTCTCTAACGGCGGGCTTTCAAATACCCGCCGTTAATATAACCACCTCCTTTTTTGTTTTTCTTCCTCGGCTTATAAGTAAGCCGAGGAGGTTCTTCTTGGTTTTTCTTGAGGGGGAAGATAGGAGTAAGTCCCCCACAAGAGAGGCACTTTATAAAGTGCCCGTCATTCACCATTCTCAGTGGAACAGAAAATTCTGTTCCACACTTCTCGCACTGCACTTCTATCCACTTCTTCATGTAGACCACCTCCAATTAAATTTTAAAGTATTTAATTATTTTTTGTCAAGGATTTTTAGGAATTAAAAGTCCTATAATGGGTAAATAAGTTGTCAACAATCTGTAATATAAAGTAGAAATCAAAAATAAAGAAGGATCATAACCTGAATAATAGATAAACAAAGTAGCTAAAGACTCTCCTGCTCCTGTTCCATACAAAAAAGGTGAAATTGTTGAAATTAAAACCCAAATTAAATAGCTAATTAAAATTGTTGAAATATCTATGTTATTTTTGAAAATATAGACAGAATAAATAAAGGCAACAAAACTTATAAATTCTAATAAACCGCTTATTAAAATTAATTTAAATATTTCAAAAAATTTAATGTTTTTAAAAATAGTTTCTTTCAAAACTAGCAAAATTATTAAATATATTACAGAAGCAGGTATTAAAAAAATTAAAAAGCGATAAAGTAAGAATATTAAAAAGAACAAAGAAGAGCCTAAGAAAATTAGGACGCTATAATGAATATAAATTATAGTGGATTTTTTTAAATCCGAATCTATATTTAAAATTGGTGAAATGGGGCCTAAAGGTGAAAAAGTTCGTTTAGTATGAATTTTAAAATAAATTTTGATTATTTCTTTTAATTGTTTCCTTTCTTTATTAATTTTAAAAACTTCGAACCATAAAATAATATGCAATAAAATCATTAAAATTAGAGAAAGGAAACTCAAAATTACAAGATAAATATTTTCAATAAAAATAGGAATAATATTTCTAAAATTAGAAATAAGGTTAGGGATAAATTTTTCTAGTTTAAATAAGAAATAAAAAACTACTAAAGTAATTAAAACATTTTCTAAAATCAAAAAACTTTTTAAAATTTTCTTTTCTCCCCACATTTTAAAATTTAAAGTTCTTTGTAAGATCTAATTTTATAAATTTCACTTCTTAGTCTTTCTATTAAAAGCTGATGATTTGCTTCTTTTTCTTTTTCATCTTTGCCTCGAATTTCTATTAAATTTTCTTTTATTCCAGCTCCTAAAAATTCTTTAACTGAAAGAAATGTTTCCCAAAATGATTGTTCAATTTCAATTTTTTTCTCGCTTTCTTTTCTAAACATTTCTTTTATTTTTCTTTTATCTTTTCTTCTTCTAAAATTAATATTTTCCAGTCTTTTTTAAATTCTTTAGCATATTTAAAGTTTCTTCTACAATTTTGTAGATTTTTCTCTTCTTTAGGCTGTTAAGGTTTAATTCTTTCCATATTTAAAGTATAAATTATATCACTTTTGAATAATTTTATAATTTGATTATATAAAATGAAAGAAAATATTAGAAATTTTGCAATTATAGCTCATATAGACCATGGAAAGTCCACACTTGCGGACAGATTTCTTGAAATTACAAACACTATTCCTAAAGAGAAATTGATACCTCAATATTTAGATCGGCTTTCTCTAGAAAGAGAAAGAGGTATTACTATTAAAATGCAACCTGTAAGGATGTTTTATAAAAACTACATTTTAAATCTAATCGATACTCCTGGGCATAGTGATTTTGCTTATGAAGTTTCAAGAGCTTTATATGCTGTTGAAGGTGCTATTTTGCTTATTGATGGAACACAAGGTATTCAAGCTCAAACTATATCTAATTTGGAAATTGCTCAAAAATTAAACTTAAAAATAATTCCTGCTATTAATAAAATTGATCTTAATATTATTGACTTAGAGATTTTGTTAGAGGACATTAAAAAATTGATTAATTGTGAAGAAAAGGATATTCATTTAATTTCAGCAAAGTTTGGAACAGGTGTAGAAAAATTATTAGATGATGTCATAGAAAAAATACCATCACCAAAAGTTTTAAGCAATAAGCCACTAGCCTTAATTTTTGATTCGCATTATGATCCTCATAAGGGAATTATTTTGCATGTAAGAATATTTGGGGGACGGTTCAAAAAATTTGAAAATTATTATTTAAAAGCAAAAAATTATAGATTCAAAGCTTTAGAAGTTGGTTATTTTACTCCGGAACTAAAAGAATGTGAATATTTACAAGAAGGCGAAATTGGTTATATTGCTACTGGTATAAAAGAATTAGAAATTGTAAATATCGGCGATAGTGTTGTTCAGGATTTAAACCAAGAACCTATTCCTGGCTATCAAGAACCAATTCCAGTAGTATTTGCTTCTATTTATCCCAGTGAAAATATAACTTTTGAAAAATTTAGCGAAAACTTAAAAAAAATGAGATTAAATGATCCCGCTGTTCGATTAGAAAGTTGTTATTCACCTGTTTTTGGTCGAGGTTTTATAATTGGATGTTTGGGTTTGCTTCATTTAGAGATTTTTCAAGAAAGGCTAAAAAGAGAATTTTCTACCGATGTCATCTTAACACTGCCTTCGATAAAATATAAAGTTCTTTTAGATAATGGAAAAGAAATTTTTATACAAAATGCCGATCAATTACCTGATCCATCAAAAATTAAAAAAATTTTGGAGCCTTGGGCAAAAATTCATATTTATTCACCCTTAAAATATGTTGAAGATGTTTCTCTGATCATTAAAAACCGCAGAGGAATAATTACTAATAGAAAATTCTATGAAAGCTTTATTGAACTTGAGGGGGAATTACCATTAGAAGAATTAATTACAGGATTTTATGATGAATTAAAATCTGTAAGTTCTGGGTATGCAAGTTTAAGTTATGAATTTTTGGAGTATCGCGAAGGCGATTTAGTTAAACTTGATATTTTGATTGCTGAAGCAAAATATCCTGGTCTTTCTAGAATTGTTCCTAGAGAGAAAGCTGAAATTATAGGCCGAAAAATAGTAAAAGAATTAAAAAATCTTTTGCCTCGTGAACAATTTCCTATTAAACTTCAAGCTGCTATTGGAGGGAAAATTATAGCCAGAGAAACAATTCCTGCCTTAAAAGCTGATGTTGCTGGTTGGTTATATGGAGGGGATATTACTCGGAAAATTAAACTTTGGCAAAAGCAAAAGAGAGGTAAAAAGAAATTAGAAAAATTAGGTAAAGGCAAAGTTAAGGTTCCTAATGATGTTTTAATTAAAATTTTAAAATTAAAATAATCTCTTTCTTATCCTTCTCCAAATTTGCCATCTTATTTCATTTTCTTCAAAACCAAATTTTTTAAAAAATTTCAATGATTGGAAATTTTTTACGCCTACATAACCACAAACATAGTTTAATTTTTTCTTTTTAGCTAATTCGAAAATTTTTTCTATTAAAAATTTAGCTAGACCTTTGTTTTGGTATTCTTTTTTAATACAAATTTCATGAATTTCTGCAACTATTTCTTTTAATTTATCATCATACCAATCAAAATCAACTACAGCAAAACCAACAGGATTTTTATTGAGATATAAGAAAATAAAACCATCTTGAGCGTGTTTATATAGCCAATTGAAATAGTTTTCTATTTCTTCATCGGTCTGTTCGTAATATTCTGGATCAGTACCTTGATAAGCTGATTTATAGATTTCAATAAAATCCTTTTTAATTTCTAAAGGATTTTTAATAATTTTTATTTTTGCCTTCATTTAATTTAAAATTTTAATATGTTTCTTAAGATAGGGCATAGAGGCGCTAAAGGATTAGTCGTTGAAAACACCTTAGAAAGCTTTAAAAAAGCTATAGAATTTGATGTAAATGCTATAGAATTTGATGTAAGAAAAACTAAAGATAATGCTTTAATTGTCATTCATGATGAAAATTTGAAAAGAATTTGGAATAAAAACATATTGGTCAAAAATTGTGAACTTCGAACCATAAAAGAAATATCTAATGATAAAATACCAACTTTAGAAGAGGCTTTAGATTTTTTAGATAAAAAAGTTGAAAAGATCTTAATTGAAATTAAAGAAGCTGGGACAGAAAATTTAATTTATGAAACAGTAAAAAATTTTAAATTGATTAATAAAGTGATTTTTATAAGTTTCTTAGAAAAGGCTTTAATTAATTTAAGGAAGATAGACAAAAAAATAGATTTAGGCTTAATTTATGTAAAATATAAAAACCCTATCGAATTTATAAAGTCTTTAAATGCAGTTTATCTTTTACCTTTTTACAAATTTATCCATGCTAAAGATGTTGAAAATGCGCATAAAAACAAAGTTAAATTATTAGTTTGGACAATTAATAATGAAAACGAAATAAAATCTTATTATCAAAAAGGTGTTGATGGAATTGCTAGTGATTTTCCTAATTTGTTTAAAGTATTAGATATAAAGAACTCATCGACCAAAGCTGGATAGGTGAACCTTCATATCTTAATTCTTCAGCAGAGCTTAATTCAGACATATAACCTAAAACACCCATAGCAAATAAATTCTTTAAACTAGCTTCTTTTATTTTGTTAATATAATTTTCGTATTTTCTCTGAGAAAGAGATTGTAAAATGTAAGCACCAAGATTATTAATCCAGAACCAAGAATCACCATGATGATAACTTTTAGAATCCTCGCCAGTATGAAATTTATAAAAATTAGGATCATAAATAGATTTAGTTGCAAACCCGCCCCATTTAAGATAAAAATTTTGAATAATTAAATCAAAAAAGTTAAACCATTCGTATTCTTCAAAAAAATCTTTAGCTAATAAATATCCCAAAAATAAATTAGGAGAATAAAACTCAGATTCTGGATAAGTTTTAAGAAAAAGATTAGTTTTAAATTTCATTTTAAATTCAGCTGCTTTTTCATCAAGCTTTAATTTTTTTAAGGTGTTATAATAAAGAAAATCTATTTCAACAGCTCGAGGTCTATCTAGAGTATCCATCCAAGTGCTTTTTGATGGCAAATTATCTATTGCAAACATTTTCCCCCACTCATTTAAGATTTTTATTAAACTTTCTCTATTGCTAACTATAAGTTCGTCATTTAAATTATTTACTATTAATAAAAAAGTATCTGCAGCTAAAATACTATCATTTAGTTTGTTTTTATGCCATATCTCTTTTAGGTTATCTAAATAAAATTGCATTATTTCTTCTTTTTCAGATATTTCCTTATTCAAAAACAAAAGGCTCAAAAGTTCATCGCGAAACCATCTTTCTGGAAACCACAAAAGTCCTGCTTTAAAACCTTTCTGAGGATGATATAAAGAGTAAATTCTATTTAAGATAAATTTTTTAATATTATTTGGATGATCTTTATAAATTATTTTCAGTGGCTCTTTATCTTCGCAAATTATTTTTAGTTTAGAAACATAACCTTCAAAGCCTTTCAAAATAGTAAATGTATAAAAAGGACTGTTTCTTTTTAAATCATAATCGAATTCTATATTTAAAGGTTCATTTACGTATCTCAAATTTCCTTCATAAATAATCTTAAAATTTAGTTCGTATTTTTCAAATTCTTGAGTAAAATTTACAAAATAACAATTAGAGTCTGGGAGAATTTTATAAATATTTCCATAATTAATATCTGAATACAATTTACGGCAATCTAATAAAAGGGTGAGAAAAACAGGAGAAGAAAGCGTTTCAAGATTTAAACCTTCTTCATCTAAGTAAATTTTTATTTTATTATTGGAAACTATTAAATTAATCGATGTTGGATTTAAAACTTCAATTTCTTCTATTTCTTCATTAATCCAAATATCAGAAATGATTTTATAAATTCCATTTTTAAGTTCAACCCAATAACCAAAATATTTACTTTTTTCCTGAAAAGATTTTATAAACCAATGATTATGTGCTACTAGTCCAATTGATGGAGAAAACGGTTGGAACTCAAAAAAATTCTCATCTTCTTTTAATTCTAAATATCTTACTTTTTTTATCATCTTTGAAGAGCGGCAGAATATAAATCAAAATAATTAGATATTAAATTATCCCATGAACATAAAGAGGCTAGTCTTCTAGCTTCTAATTTATTTTGAACTCTTTCAGCTTTAGAAAATCGAGCTATCTTCAATAATACTTCCGAAAGCTCTTCAACAACTTCAGCGCCTCTTTTATTTTTTCTTCCAATTATATAAATACCAGGATATTCTTTATCGAAATAAGTAATTGTTTGCAAATAATCGCTAAAACCTGTTAAATCAGTGGTAATAGTAATAACGCCACTAATAGCAGATTCTAAAGGAGTATATCCCCAAGGTTCATAAAAAGAAGGAAAAACACCTACATGACAACCAATAATTGCCTCATTGTAATCTAAATTCAAAAAACCATCTCCTCTATGTAAATAAATAGGATAATAGATTACTTTAACTTTATTTTCTGGTCTATTGTCTAATCCTACTGAAAGTAAAAGTTGTAAAATTTCATCTTGTGGGTTTAAAATATGAGTCGAAATTGGAAATTTAGAGTCTGTTTTTAATTGTTTGATAATCTTTTGTATTTCTAAGAATTCTTCTTTGCTAAATAAAGTTTCTGAAGAAATTTTTTCTTTGTGAATAAGAAAGTGAACCAATCTACTTTTTATTTCAGGCACTAAATCTTCAATTTTTTCTTCTAAATTTCTATAAACAGTTAGATTATGAAAGATAGAGTGGTCAACATCTATTACTTCAGATGGTACAAATATAAAAGCAAAAATATTAGGGTCAGAATCTGTTAATTTTTTATTCAATTCACCTAAGCTTCTAATGAAAATATCGATGCCCTTATTTTTTATTTCCTTACGCCCACTTATAAAGTAAAATAAAGAGTTTTTAAGCTCAACTTTGTAATATGGTGAAAAAAAATATAAAATAAATTCACGAATTGCTTCTCTATTCACTCTATGGGCATAAGAAATTTCTTCGATAGTTGGGAACTTTGAAATATCAATGCCATTAGGCAGGATAAAATCTGGTTTTCTTCCTAAAATATGTTCAGCCTCAATTGCTAATACTCTACTTATAACTGTGAAAAATGTTGCTTTTCTTGCAGACATTTTTTCTACCATATGTTTAGCTTCAACAGCAAATTTATAAGCTTCTTCATCAGGATTCATAATTGATAGATGTTCCCAAAATTCCAAACCAGATTCTGCCATAGATCTACCTAAAACAGTAGCATGAGTTGTAAAAATAGACGGTGTTTGTAAATTTTCGAAAAGAATTACTGATCCTGATAACCATTCATGTAAATGAAGAATGATTTTATTAGGAACTTTATCTAAAAAACATTTTAAAAAAATTGAAACTGCTTTACACCAGGCAATAGGATGATTATAATCATCACCAGTTCTTAAGCTATCAATTCTATATTTTGCCCATAGTTCGTATTTTAAATTATTAATATTTTCTAAAAATCTCGTATAATCTATTAAAAAACATTTAGGGCGACTTTCGATCAACCATTCACCATAATAAACATCAATACCAAATTTTTTAACTTCGTCAATTATAGGTTCAAACTCATAAGGAATAGGCAAGGCGCTGAAATCAGAAAAACTTTTATTAGGCAAAAAGGGGCCAATTAAATAATAATTATTCTTAAATTTTTCTTGGATATATCTTGCTTTCTCTTTTAAAACTGTATAAATGCCACCAACTTTATTAGCTACTTCCCAACTTATTTCTATTAAAATTGGCTCCATTAAATAAATTATAAAATATCTGCTAAGATTAAATTATAATTTTCTAAAATTGCTATAGTAACTTCAAAATGAGCTGAAATTGAATTATCTATTGTTTTAAATTCAAAATCATTTATTTGTTCTGCGTATTCACAAGAGATACTAGCCATAGGTTCGATAGTAAAAATCATTCCCTTCTTTAAAACTCGCCCTGATTTTGGTTTTCCAAAATTTAAAACTTGTAAATTTCCATGTAAATATTCACCAATATCATGACCACAAAGATTTTTAATTACTTTGAACCCTTTTTCTTCTATATGTTTTTGAATTGCATAACCTATGTCACCTAAAGTATTTTTAGGTTTGGCTATTTCTATAGCTTTTATAAGACTTTCTCTAGTAGCTTCTACTAATTTTTTATTAATTTCTGTTGTTTCTCCGATAATTAATGTAGTAGCTGCATCCAAAAATAACCCTTTATAATTTATACCCATATCAATTTTTAAAACATCACCTTCTTTTAAAATTTTTTTCTCTGAAGGGATTCCATGAACTATAATCTCATTCAATGACAAACAAATATTAGCTGGATAAGGAATATTGGAAAAATCTGGTCTATATCCCTTAAAAGCGCTTCTAACATTAAATTTTTCAAATAATTCTCCAGCTTTTTGATCTATTTTAAAAGTTGAGATACCGGGTTTTATATAATTTCTCAATTCTTCAAAAATTTCTTTTAAAATCTTACCACCCTCTTTCATTATTTTTATTTTTTCTTCAAAACTTTTTTTCATGGCTTTAGGGTTTATAGATTTTTTAGATAAGATAAAATTTTTTTAGCTATTTTTTGAGGTTTATCTTCGCCATCAATTTCTATAAGTAAATTTTGATCTTTTAACCAATTAATCATTGGTAAAATTTCATTTCGAAAGTATTTTAATCGCTCCTTTATTCTAGAAGGTTTATCATCTTCCCTTTTTTCAATTTGATATCTAAGTTTTATTCTTTCAAAAACTGTTTTATCAGAAATTTTTAAATATATAAAAACATATTTGATATTTTTATATTTTTTAAAGATCTCAAGATAAGTTTTAGCTTCATAAATACTTCTAGGAGATCCAGCAAAAATTAGAGATTGCCTATTTTTTATTGCTTTTTTAATAAGATTTTCTATGATATAAGCAACCAACTTAAAAGCCACCAGTTTACCTTGTTCTTTAATCTTTTTTTGTTTTTGAACATTTATCTTTATGCCTTTTATATAGATGTATTTTTTCTTGTAATTTTTAAAAAATTTATCAAGTTCTTGGCTTGTAGTTACAACTTTTGCCTTTAATTTTCGAGAAAGTAATTTTGCCTGGGTATCTTTACCACAAGCGGGTTTGCCTGTTAAAAAAACAAAGATCATGTTTTAAAAATAGAAAAAATTAATATAAATGAAGCTATACTTGTTAAAAATAAAACTATATAAATCATCAAATTTTGAAAAATAGTATTTTTATAATCTTTCATAACAGCTTCGTCATTAGATAATTTTAAAATATAAAACAAAATTATAGGAGTAAAGAAACCATAAATTATTGCTGTATAAAACAATGCCTTGATAGCGGTCCACTTCAAAATAAAAAATAAGTGTGAAAATAAAATTACTAAAAAGAAAACGAGATAAAAAATTAAACTTTCTTTTGTTTTTTTATCTATACTAGCAGGTAAATTAAAAAGTTCACAAAATGAATAAGCAACTCCTCCAGCCAAGATAGGTATAACTAAAAAAGTACTTGAAAGAATAGCAAGAGCAAAAATTAAAACTGCTAATTCTCCATAAGCATATTTTAGAACTAAAATTAGGTCTTCTATTTTTTCAATATTATAAATTCCTACAGGATTTAAAATGCTTCCTGTTACTAAAATTATAAAAAACATTAAAATATTTGAAAACAACATACCTATAAAAGTATCTTCTCTCATATATTTAATTTCTTTTTTAACAGATATTTTTTTCTCTCCTTTTTCTTTTTGATGTAATTCTTCAATTTCTTCTTCTGCTTGCCAGAAAAACAAATAAGGAGAAATAGTGGTTCCTAAAATTGCTAACAAAATCATAAAGTATTCATAACTAAATTCTATTTTGGGAATAAAAGTATATTTTAAAACTTCAACCCAATTTATTTTTACAAAAAAATCAATAAAACATAACTTAACATCAAAAGACTGGAAAATTTTAAAATATTAGATATTTTTTTATAAGGAAAAATAAGAATCAATAAAGTAATAATTAAACCTAAAACTAAAGAGAAAGCATAATTAGGTACAAAAGGTAAAAATAAATTAAAAATATTGGCACTAACATAAAGATCAGCATAAATATTTAATGTATTAGAAAAAAATATTAAAATAAAAAAGATTAATGCTATGAAAAAACCAAATTTTTGTTTTATAGCTCCCAACAAGCCTTTTCCTGTCACCAAAGCAATCCTAACACACATTTCCTGTACATAATACATCAAAGGTAAAGTAAAAAGGGGTGTCCAAAGAAAATCTTTATAATTTTTTGCTCCAGCTATAGAATAAGTAGTAATCCCAGAAGGATCGTCATCGCTTGCTCCTGTAATTAAACCTGGACCGAGAATTTTTAAAAAATCTTTAATCTTCTTTTTGAGTTTCATATTTAAAAAAATTGGGTGCGCCAGGGATCGAACCTGGGACCTCTGTCTTATCAGGACAGCGCTCTACCACTGAGCTACGCACCCTTAATTAAAATTATAATTTATTTTAGATAATTTTCAATTGCTTTATCCAACCTTTGAAATAAAGAATTATCTATTGTAATATTCTGGCTTGCAGGACTATTAAAAAGCATTTTGGGCATATTTTTCAATTTTATAATAGGATATATAAGAAATACTAATATTATCAATAAAAAAATTATAAAATTGAAAATTTTAAGTGCTATATTTATCTTGCTCATTTAAAATGTTGATATTAATATTTTAATTAAATAATTTTTATCTTGCTTAATCATTCTAACTTCATCTATAAATATTTTTAATTTTCTTGACTTTATACCTTTTTCAAATTTCACTAGGTCATTTATATCTCCTTCTAATTCTACTGAAATGGTGTCAGCAATTTCCTCTGATGTAATATTTTTAATTTTGATATTATTTTCGTTGGCAATTTCATTTAATAAATTTTTTATTGTTTCTTTATTCTCTACTTCGGAAGTTAATAGTTTTGTTTTAAACTCATTAAAATTAATATTATATTTTTTTTCTAACTCAGAGATTTTCGAAGATATTAAAAAATTTTGTTGAGAAACTGATTGTTGAGATGCAAGCATTTTCATAATATTATTTCTTTCCTCCAATTCATTATTTATTTTATTAGAGAAAAAACCTATAGTAAATACTGAACCCACTAAAATCACTAAAAATATTAACGAATAAACAGTAAAAATTAGTAAAAATTTTTTAAAAACAGGAGTCATTTTCTAGATTATTATAAATTATCTCTCTCTTCTTTCAAAAACATAATTAGCTCCTCTTTTGTTATAATTTCTTCTCTTTTAGCAAATTCTTCAAGGGGTGTTCTGATCATTTCTTTAATAATAGGCTTTGGAGTTAATTTGTGTTTTTTATTAAATTCTAATTGATATTTTCTTCTTCTATTTGTTTCTTCTATAGCTTCTTGCATAGATTTAGTTATTTTGTCAGCATATAATATTACTTTTCCGTTAACATTCCTAGAAGCCCTACCTATTGCTTGTATTAACGTTGTTGAATTTCTTAAAAATCCTTCTTTATCTGCATCTAAAATAACAACTAGAGATACCTCTGGCAAATCTAATCCTTCTCTTAAAAGATTTATCCCAACAATAATATCTATTTCTCCTTTTCTCAGTTTTCTGATAATTTCTGGCCTTTTCAATGTTTTTATGTCAGAATGCAAATATTCTACTCTAAAACCCTGGGCATTTAAAAATTCGGAAAGGTTTTCCGCTGATCTTTTAGTAACTGTTAGAATTATTACTCTTTCATTATTTTTTATTCTCTTTTTTATTTCCATAAGTAAATCTAAAATTTGATTATTAGTTGGCCTTACTTCTATTTCTGGATCAGGGATAAAAGTAGGTCTAATTAATTGTTCAACAATTTGGGTAGATTTTTCTTTTTCAAACTTTCCTGGCGTAGCTGAAACAAAAATAAATTGAAAATCTTTATTAAAAAATTCATCAAAAGTTAAAGGTCTATTATCTAAGGCTGAGGGTAATCTCCAACCATATTCTATTAAAGTTTCTTTTCTTCTTCTATCTCCACGAGCCATAGCTTTTATTTGAGGAATGGTAAGATGAGATTCGTCAATAAAAATTATGGTATCTTTAGGAATATAATCTAAAATAGTATAAGGGGGATCTCCTGGGTTTTTAAAAGTTAAATGTCTTTGATAATTTTCGATCCCAGGACAGTAGCCTTTTGTTTCAAGCAATTTAATATCTAAAAGAGTTCTTCTTTTTAATCTTTCAGCTTCTACAATTTTACCCTCTTTAATTAATTCCCAATATCTATCTCTTAATTCTTGTTTTATATTGTAAATTGCTAAATCTAATTTTTCTTTAGGAGTAACAAAAAATTTAGCAGGATATAATTTTATTTTCTCTAAATTTTCATATGAGCTAGTATCAATAATTAACTTAATTTTATTATCTATTTTTTTTAGTACTTTAAACTTTTTGATTTCAATTACTTGATTTTCTATTATTTTTAAAATAATTAATTCATTACCATCAGGAAGTAAAATTTCTATAGAACCAGAAAATTTTTTGCCTTGCTCTATTTTCTCTATTCTAAAAACTCCTGCTCGCCATTCATCTTTAAATTTTTCATATTGTAGAATTTTTAATTTCGCAATAAATTCTTTAAGATTAATAAAACTACCTTCACTTATTTCTACTCCTATATTTTCATATTCTTCTGGATTTCCAATTCCATATAAGCAAGAAACAGAAGAAACAATTATAAAATCTCTTCGGGTCAAAGCACTTTGAATAGCTGCATGTCTTAATTGATCCAAAAATTCATTTATCCTAGCATCTTTAGCAATATAAGTATCAGTTTCAGGAATATAAGCTTCTGGCTGATAGTAATCATAATAACTTACAAAATAATGAACAGCATTATATGGGAAAAAACTTTTAAATTCTTGATAAAGCTGTGCAGCTAACATTTTATTTGGAGAAACTACAAGAGCTGGCCTGTTAATTTTTTCTATAATCCAGGCCATTGTAGCTGTCTTTCCGCTTCCAGTCACTCCTAATAAAGTCTGAAATTTATAATTCTTTTTTAATCCTTCCACCAATTTCTTTATAGCTTGAGGCTGATCTCCTGTTGGTTTGAAATTAGTTATTATTCTAAACATTGTGTCCGGGGCGGGAGTCGAACCCGCACGGCTAAAAAGCCACTGCCCCCTCAAGACAGCGCGTCTACCAATTCCGCCACCCGGACTATAAATAATATTATAACCTTTATTGATCGCTTTAAGAAATAGCTATTCTAAAAGCTTATTTAAAGTTTCAATTATATTTTCTAATGGTTGTTGTTTTCTTATATAAGCCAGAGCTCCAATTTGTTTAGCAAAATTTTCATCAACTTTTAAAGATATTTCTTGAGGCCAATTATCATCCCCATAATTAGTAAGAAAAATAAATTTAACTTCATTAAGGTTAAAGTTTTTTGCTAATTCTATAGCAGTATCTATACCATCCATTTCGGGCATCATAACATCTAAAATAATAAGGTCAGGTTTAATATGTTGTAATTTTTCTAAGGCTTCTTTACCGTTTTTAGCTGTTTCAATATTAAATCCTTGATCTTTTAATTTAGTTGAAAGTATCTCAAGAAAATCTTGGTCATCATCTACTAAAAGGATTAGTTTGTTTTTTCCTTTTTCCATTATTAATAAATAATTATAAATGCTCTAAACTAATTTTATTTTCAAGATATTTTTTATGTTTTTCAGTAATTTCTTTAGCATCTAATTTATTCAAGATTTCAATAATAAATTCCCCAGCTTTCTCTCCTCCTAAAAAATGAGGTATTATTACATAAAATGCACCTAATTTATAGTAGTTTAGAGCATCGAAAGCATTATTAGCAGTTAAAATAATAGGAATATTACTATTTTTGAATTTTTCTAACAAAAATAAGTTTTCTTCATTATGTGGTATCGTGGAGATTACAAGTTTAGCCTTTGATACATTTGCCTTACTTAAAATTTCATCATCCATTATATCTCCAAAAATATAATTTATATTTTCTTTTTTAAGTAATTTAATTGCTTTAGGGTCAAAATCTATTACTAAAATATTTTTATATTTTTCAATTAATTTATGAACTATAATATAACCCATTCTATGAAATCCAACAACAATAATGTGATCTTTTAATTCTTTTTCTTCTTGATCTTCTGTCTTTATTATTTCTATAAATTTCAAAAATTTTTTAAGGGAATTATATATTTTTTGACTATTATAGATCATTAAAGAAGATATTAAAAAAGTAATCATACCAACAATGCTAGTTAAAGAAATATAATCTTTTGAAAAAGCTTGTACCAAAATTAAAGAAAATTCGCTAATTTGAGCTGTTGTAAGTCCTGTATTGAAAGCTAATCTTGTAGGATATTTCATTAAATTAAGTATGTAAAAAACAATTAATGGATTTGCAATTAATATAAAAACAGAATAAATTAAAGCAAATAAAGTTACCTTATAATTAATAAACATTTTAGAACCCAAGTATACAAAGAAGAAAATTAAAAATAAATCTTTGATAGGAGTAAATTTCTTTGTAATTTCTACTAAAACATAGGATTGAGAGAGTGAAATTCCTGCTAAAATAGCAGCAGCCTCGATAGAAAAATTTTTTATTTTAGCAATTGATATGAATAAAAGAAGCCAAGAAAGAGAAATAAGAAAAATTAATTCTGGGTTGTTTTTAATTTTGAAAAAGAATTTGCTAATAAATTTACCCAATAGAAATAGAAGAATAAATGAAATTAGGATAAAAATTAAGTCAAGTAGGTTTACACCGTTAAAGTTTTTAAAATGAAATAGACTTAAAAAAATTAAAAGTATTATAGCTATCAAATCCTGAATTAATAACATTCCTAAGCTTAATCTTCCATATAAAGTATCTATATCATTTTTATCAATTAAAATTTTTGTAATAATAATAGTAGAACTAAAAGAGAAAGCTAGTCCTAAAATAATTGCATTAAAAAGATCTATACCTAATAATATTCCTATAATTGCTCCTAAAAAAGAAGTGAAAATTACTTGGCCTAAACCTAAATAAATAACTTCTTTAGAAAATTCTTTAAATTTGTTAAAATCAAGCCTTAAACCTACTAAAAATAAAAGAAATATTATTCCTAATTCTCCCAATATTGAAATAAATTCTGTTGCTAATAAATTTAACCTAGAAAGAAAAAATCCTGCAAAAATATAAGAAATTAGAGAAGGAATATTTATAAAATAAAAAAGTAGTGCGAAAATAGAAGAAACAATTACAGTTAAAACAAAAACTGAAAATAAATTCATTTTTCTAAAATTTTTAAAATCTCATAAGGAACATCTTCTTCTTTTAATAAAAATTTTTTATATTTTCTATCTATCTCAGCTAAGTAATTTATGGCTCTTTTTATCTCTTCATCATTAAATTTTTTTGTATACATTTTTAATTTTTGCTTATAAAAATAGTTCAAATTAAGCTTTTCTTCGTCTCTTGTATTTCTAGCTTTCTTCAAAAGAAAAATTCTTAATAAAGTTTTATATAAAAATCCTATAATTTGCTCTACCTTGGTTCCTATCGATAACTCTCTATTTAATCTTAAAATAAAATCTGTCTTTTTCTTTTCTAAAAAATCGTCTACCATTTCAAAAATTCTACTATCTGTAGGCCATTTTATCAGGCTTAATAATTCCTCTTTTGTAATCAATTCATTTTGTTTATAAAATTTTATTTTTTTTAGTTCATTAAGTAAAATTGCGGGGTTTGTAATAAAAACTTTAGATAAAGATGGTAAAAATTCTTTAGGTAATTTTATATTGTTTTCTTTTATATATCCATATAAAAATTCTTCAAATTCTTTTGGGTTTTTAAATTTTAAATTAGGTATTTCTATTATTTCATAGGGAATTTTAAGTTCCTTTATCTTTTTTATCAAAGTTTCTGGCTTTTTTTGATAAATAAATACTGCTTTTTTGTTCTTAAAATATATTAAGAAATCTTCAGGAAGGTCAATTTTATCTAAATCTTTTATGACTAAACAAACATTGCCCCCAAATAATCGATTATTAAATATTTTTTTAAAATTTTCTTTAAAATCTTTATCTTTAAAAGAAGCATAAAATTTTTCTTCTTTTATCAAACTATCAATTTTCTCTTTAATTAAAAAATCATTCTCCCCTATTAATATAAAAATCATATTTAAAAATTTAAACTTACTTATTTAATTAACTCTTTAAGTTCTTTTGCGGGAGTAAATTTAGGAACTTTAGTAGCAGGAACAGTTATTTTTTCTCCTGTTTTTGGATTAATTGCAGTTCTAGCTTTTCTCTCTCTAACTCTAAATGTTCCTAAGCCTGGTAATTTTACTTTATTTCCCTGTTTCAAGTTTTGAGCTACTAATTCAATGAAGTAATTTAATATTTCGACTGCTGTTTTTTTAGGAATATCGAATTTTTCTGAAATCTTTTGCGCCAAGGCTTCTCTTTTTACTGTTTGTGCCATTTTTAATTTGTTGTTTTAATTCGACCTCTTAAATAAAATTTTACTATAAAAAGTATTTAAAAACAAATAAAATTGTGGATATCTACCTTGCATATTCAAAGGCCCTATTTTCCCTAATAACTACTACCTTTATTTCTCCTGGGAAATTTATAGTTTCTTCTATTTTTTGAGCTATTTCTTTAGCTAATTTATAGATTTCTAAATCACTGATTTCTTCAGGCCTTACAAAAACCCAAAGCTCTTTTCCCCCACTAATAACATAGGCTTTTTCTACACCACTAAATGAATAAGCAATTTTTTCTAGATTTTCTACTCTTTGTAAATAAGCTTCAGTAGCTTCAGAGCGGGCTCCAGGTCTTTGAGAAGATATTGCATCAGCAGCTAAAACCACATAGGCCTCAGGAATAGCAAAAGGATAAGTTTCGTGATGAGATCTCATAGCTAATATTACTTTTTCATCAATATTATATTTCTGTAATATCTTTATGCCTATTTCTAAATGGCTCCCTTCAATTTCATGAGTTACAGATTTACCAATATCATGTAAAAACCCTGCTTTTTTAGCAACTTCTTTATCTAAATTTAATTCTTCGGCAATCATTCTAGAAAATATAGCTACTTCAATTGAATGTTGAAGGACATTTTGTCCATAGCTATATCTATATTTCAATCTACCCATTAAGTAGAGGATATCCTCTGGCAAATCAAATATATTAAGCTCTTCAGCTGCAGATTTGCCGGCTTTTTTAATTTCTTCTTCTACCTGATTTTTAGCAGACAAAATTGCCTCTTCTATTGTTGCTGGTTGAATTCTTCCATCTTTGATTAATTTCTCTAATGCTAATCTAGCTATTTCTCTTCTTACTGGATCAAAGGAAGAAATTGTAACCAATTCTGGAGTTTCATCAATTATAAGTTGTACACCTGCTAATTTTTCAAAATATCTAATATTCCTACCTTCTTTTCCTATAATTCTACCCTTCATTTCTTCATTTGGTAGGTTTACAACAGTTATATTAAATTCGCTCGCTACAGACCGGCTATATTTAGGAAGTACTTCTAAAATTATTTCTCTGGCCTTCTTTTCTATTTCTTCTCTTTGGTTATTCAATAATTTACTTATTCTTTTCATCAAAATATTTTCGTTTTCCTTTTCTATTTGCTGAAATAAGATTTCAAGAGCTTTTTCTTTACTTATTTCTGCAATATTTTGCAATTTATTTTCATATTCTTCTTTTAATCTCAAATATTCTTTTTCTTTATCTTCTATTTCCTGAATCAATTTTTTATATCTTTCTTTTTCCTCTTCTATTTCCCTTTCCTTTTTTTCAAAAAATTCTTCTTTTTTAACTATTCTTTCTTCTCTTATTTTCAGATCTTTTAATATTTCTTCTTTTTCTTTTTTCGCAGATTCTAATAATTCAAATGCTTTCTTTTCTGCCTCAAGCAAAAGTTCTTGCTCTTTCCTTTTAAGCTCTTCTATTCTTAATTTAAGTTTATATTCTATAGATTCTGTTTTTTTTCTTATAAAAAGATACCTTACCAAAATCCCTACTATTATACCTGTAATAAAAATTACAAAATATAATATCATATATGATAATTGGGAAACTGTATTCATGGTAAATTTTAGAAAGATAAATTTCGGCCTTCATATTATAATTATATAGACATTTTTAAGTACTGTAAAATGAGTAAAGTTTTACTAATAATTTTAGATGGTTGGGGTGAAGGTAGAAAGGATTATAGTAATCCTATATATTTAGCAAAAGAAAAAGATTTTTTTGAATTTATAAAAGAGCATTTTCCTTTTTATCTTCTTCAAGCCTCAGGTATAGCTGTAGGATTGCCCTGGAAAGAAGAAGGAAACAGCGAAGTTGGTCATTTATGCATGGGGATTGGAAAGGTTTATTATCAAAACTATCCTAGGATAACTTTAGCAATTAAAAATGGAAGTTTTTTTGAAAATGAAGTTTTAATAAGTTGTTTAAATCATGCTAAAAAATATAATAGCAGGGTCCATCTTGTAGGATTATTAACAGAAGGTATAATACATTCTGCTTATGAACACTTAAGAGCTCTTTTAGAATTTTTTAAAAGAAATAATTTCCAACGTGTATATTTACATTTATTTTTAGATGGCAAAGATAGTCCTCCACAATCAGGATTAAGTTTATTAGAAAAATTAGAAAAGGATATTAATTATTTAGGGGTTGGTAAAATTGCCACTTTGTGTGGTAGAACATATGGAATGGATAGAAATGAATATTGGAAAATCAAAACTCAGGTTGCCTTTTATTTAATAACTGAAGGAATAGGAAAAGAGATAGAAGATTATAAATCTTACATAAAGGAGATTTATGAGGAAAATCCAGATTTCATAGATGAAAATTTAGAACCTCTTTTGATTGATAAAAATGGAATAGTAAAAGATAATGATGTAGTTTTCTTTTTCAATTTTAGGCCAGATGGTATTTACCAGCTTGCTAAAGCTTTTTTAGAAGTAGAATTCCCATATTTTAAAAGGACATCAAAAAATAATTTATTTATAGCTTCTATGACAAAATATTTAGAAGATATAGATTATCCTGTAGCCTTTCCTCCTATTAAAATATATACTAGTGTTTCTAAAATAATCTCTGAAAATAATTTATTACAATTAAAAATTGCAGAAAAATATAAAGCCTATCATTTAACTTATTTTTTTAATGGATTTGTAAATGAACCTCATCCTGGAGAATATTGGAAAATTTTGCCTCCAAGCGAGAGAAGTTTTAAAGAAAATCCTCTTTTACAAAGCAAATTAATCACTGAGCTTATTATTAATGCTGTTAAGGAAAATATTTATGCTTTTATTGCTGCTAACTATTCTGCTCCTGATATTATTGGTCACACTGGAGATATAAATTTAGCTATTCAAGTAGTTGAAGGCTTAAATTATGAAATGAAAAGAATTTATAATGAAATAATAGATAAAGAAGAATGGTTTATGATTATTACAAGTGACCATGGAAATATTGAAAGTATGATAAATTTAAAAACTGGAGAAGTCCAAACTACTCATGATGTAAATCCTGTCCCTTGTTACATAATAAATAAAAATTTTTATATAGAAAAGAAGGGCCGTGAAAGAATTATTGAAGAAGAAAAAATAAGAGGAAGCTTAATAGATATAGGCCCCACAATATTAAAATTATTAAATTTAGAAATACCGAATGATTGGGAGGGAAGACCTTTGATATAATTTTAAATTATGAAAACAGATTATTATTTAGTTATTTTTGCAACTATTTTTATAATAAGCGCATTTTTTGTATTTACAAATTTTTTAAAATTTAAACTTGGTTTAGATTTAGCAGGTGGAGTTATTTTATATTACAATGCAGATTTAACTAACATTAAAAGTAATGAAATTGATGATACTCTGGCTTCGATTAAAGATTTAATAGAAAGAAGAATTAATGCTCTAGGAATTTCTGAAATAAATATAAGTTATTCTAAATCAGGTAGAGTAATTGTAGAAATACCTTATATAAAAGATCCCAAAATAGCAATAGATATGATAGGCTCTACTCCTGTTTTAGAATTTAGGGTACCTTTCCAAGTGGGCACAACAACTACTTTTATTCCTTCAAAGCTTACAGGTAAATATTTAATAAATGCTAATGCTGTTTTAAATACACAAACAGGTTTTCCTGTTGTGGAGCTAGAGTTTAATAAAGAAGGTGCTAAAATTTTCGAAGAATTAACAGAAAAATATATTAATCAACCAATTGCTATATACTTAGATAATAAACCTATATCTGTACCTATAGTAAGAGAAAAAATTACAGGGGGTAAGGCTATTATAGAAGGAAAATTTAATTGGTTAGAAGCAAAAGAATTAGCTTATAGATTAAAACAAGGAGCATTACCTGTACCTTTAAAATTAATAGGGGTTTCTGTAGTTGCTCCTGAATTAGGAGAAAAATTTTTAATGCTTGCAATAAAAGGTGGTTTTATAGGATTTATTTTAGTTGCTTTGTTTATGATATTTTATTATAGGATACAAGGAGTTATTTCAGTTATTGCTTTAATTTTATATGTTTTTCTTAACTTATTTATCTACAAAATATTAGGAGTTGTACTTTCTTTATCTGGTATAACTGGTTTTATTTTATCTCTAGGGATGGCGGTTGATGCTAATATATTAATCGCCGAAAGAATTAAAGAGGAGCTTAGAAAAAATAAAATCGATTTAGCTTTAGAATTAGGTTTTAATCGGGCTTGGCCTTCTATTAGAGATTCTAATATTTCAACAATAATCTCGGTTATTTTTATGTACATTTTAACTACATCTTTTGTAAAAGGCTTTGCACTAACATTAGGTTTAGGTGTTTTAACAAGTATGTTAACAGCTGTATTCTTTACAAAATTCTTAACTTTTAAAATAGTTCCTAAGTTTCAAAGATCTTGACTTCGAAATTTTTTTTCTTAAAATATATTTTATTATGGAGAAAGTAATAACGAAGGAGACTTATGAGAAATTAAAAAAAGAATTAGAAAGATTAAAAACTGAAGAAAGGAAAAGGATTGCTGAGAAGATAAAAACAGCAAAAGAATTTGGAGATTTAAGTGAAAATGCAGAATATCAAAGTGCTTTAGAGGAACAGAAGAAATTAGAATTAAGAATTTTAGAGTTGGAAAATTTATTAAAAACCGCAAAGGTTGTCAAAAAAGAAAGAAAAAATTCAAATAAAATAGAAATAGGATCTGAAGTAGAAATTGTGGATCTAGATTCTAAAAAGGTACTAAAATTTAAAATTGTTGGTTTTGGTGAAGCTAATCCTTTAGAAAATAAAATCTCTCAAGAATCTCCTATTGGGAAAGCTCTTATAGGTAAAACTGTTAATGAAATTGTAGAAATACAAATAGGAAATACTAAAAAAAGATTTAAGATTAAAAAAATCAGCTAATGGCTTTGCGGGCTTCTTCAATCATTTTTAGAAAAGTATTTTCATCAATTATTTGAATACGCGGGTATTTTTTAGCTTTTTCGAGTTTGCTCCCCGGATTTTTACCAACTACTAAATAATCTACTTTGCTCGAAATGCTGTCAACTGCTTCCCCTCCTAATTCTTCTACTATTTTTTGTGCTTCACTTCTTGTATATTTATCTAGCTCACCTGTAAAGCAAAATATTTTTCCTTTTAATGGCGTTTCTTTAATCTCTCTTGGTTTTTCTTCAATAATTTCTACACCATAATCTGTTAATTTTTGTAAAAACATTTTATTGTTTTCATTTTGAAACCATTTGAATAAGGAAAGAGCAATTTTTTCGCCGAAACCAGGTATAGCTTGATATTGCTGAGGTTTAAATTTAACAGCTATATTATATAGATCTATTGGTTTTTTAATTTCTCCAAATTTAGAATAAAAATGAGCTAAAATTTTTGCATTTTCTTCTCCTATATGAGGTATCCCTAAACTATAAATAAGCCGAGGTAGGGTGATTTTTTTTCTTGATTCAATGCTTTTTAGAATATTTCTTTCAGATATAATATCAAAGCCTGGCAATTTTCTTAACATACCTAATTTTAGATTAAAAAGGTCAGCTGCATCTTGGATTAAGTTATTTTCTAAAAGTTTATCAATTATCTTGGGGCCAAGACCTACAATATCAAAAGCAGGCTTTGATACAAAATGGTAAATTTTTTCTCTTTGTAAAGCAAAACAATTTTTATTTGTACACTTATAATATGCACCTTCTTTTATAACAGGGCTTGAGCATATAGGACATTTTTCAGGAAAAACGAAATCTCTTTCTTTACCTGTTCTCAATTCTTTTAATACTCCGATAACTTGAGGAATAACATCTCCTGCCCTAGCTACTATCACTGTATCTCCTATTTTAACATCTAATTTTTTAATTTCATCTTCATTATGCAAAGATGCTCTTGAAACTATAACACCACCCACTTCTACTGGCTTTAAAACAGCTACAGGAGTTAAAATACCTGTTCTTCCAACTTGTACTATAATATCTTCAACAATAGTAGTTGCTTGTTTAGGAGAGAATTTATAAGCTATAGCTCCTCTTGGTGCTTTACCTACTACACCTAATTTTTCGAAAATTACATTTTCATTTATTTGAACAACAACACCATCTATTTCGAAACTTAATTTATCTCTATTTTTCTCCCAATAATTTCTAAATTCATCAACTTCTTTTAAATCTTTGCATTTTTTAGTATGTGGATTTGTTTTAAATCCTAAGCACTTTAAAATTATATGTTCTTCTTCGTGTGTTTTTTGGCCTAAATTTGTTACTAAATCATAAGCAAAAGAGTCTAATTTTCTTTCTGCTGTTATTTTAGGGTCAAGCTGTCTTAATGAACCAGCAGCTGCATTTCTAGGGTTAGCAAAAGGCGGTTCGCCTTTTTTAATTCTTTCTTCGTTCAACTTTTCGAAATCTTTAATATGCATAAAAACCTCCCCTCTTACTTCAATTTTTTTAGGATAACCATTTTTAAAATGTTCTATAATTTCCTCTCTCAAACCTTCATTTTTCATATTTTCTATTATTTTTTCAATAGGTAGAAGCCTTAAAGGAATAGCTTCAATAGTTTTTATATTCTGAGTAACATCTTCTCCTAAATAGCCATCGCCTCTTGTACTACCCAAAGTTAATATTCCATCTTCATAGATCAATTTGATAGCTAAACCATCTATTTTTAACTCGGCAAAATATTCATATTTTACATTTTCTGGTAATAATCTTCTATTTCTCTCATCCCATGCTTTTAATTCTTCAAAGGAAAAAGCATCATTAAAAGAAAGCATAGGAATTTCATGTCTTACTTTTTTAAATTCTTTTAAGGGTGCACCACCAATTCTTTGAGTAGGTGAATCAGGAGTTATAAATTGAGGGAATTTTTGTTCTAATTCAAAAAGTTCTCTTTTTAAAGCATCTTCAACTTCAATAGGCACCAATTCTTTATTCAAAACATGCCGATAATATCTATATTCGTTGATTAACTCTTTCAATTTTTCTATTCTTACTTTAGCTTGTTCTGGTGTTAATTCTTCCATTTTATGGCGTATTTATTGTTCCTATGCTAAAACCTGTAAACAAAGTCCTTTCAAAATCTCCATATTTCCCTACTGAAGTTATTTTCAAGTAAACAACATTAGAAATAGAAGTAGTAGCTATATCTAAATCAAATTTTATTCTATGGCTATACTGACAATTTCTCGCTTTTCCAGTAGAAGGACCTTGTCCTTTTTGCCTATTTCTTCCTCCGGTTTCTGAATCAGAATTCCCTATTTCTTCTGAAGAGCAAGAGCCTAGATCAATATAGTTCAGATTATTGAAAATATTTCCTAATAAATCTACTTTTTGATTATAAAGTTCTATTTCTAAACCCGCTTCTGAATTAGCTAAGGCTTGATATGAATCAGTTGTTTGTCTAAGTCCTTTTATATTGCTTAATATAGGAAAAAGTGTTACAAAAACTATTATACCTCCTAAAACTATGCTAAATGTAGCAATAATTAAAAGCTGAGCTTTCTTTTTTAAAAGCCACATGATGTAGATGCAAAAACACTATTAATAGGAGCGACTGATATTTGAAAGTTAACAGGTATATCCATAGATTTAGCTTTTGCAATTCCGCTTAAAGAAATAGTGATCAGTTTAAAAGAAGTAACATTATAATCACCTTGTGAACCAAAGCTTCCCGTAGCATAAATTGTAAAATTATTAACTTCAAAATAATTAGGGCCTATCAATGTTGATGAGTTATATAAAATTGCTTTAGTAGCAGTATCATATTTAATTTCCACATTTGCACAATCATTTACTCTTTGATATTTTATTCCATTCGTAGTAGTTGCAAAATTTATTCCGTACTTCATTTCTCTCCATATTTTTTCTAATGCTAATTTAACATTACCTAATGAAGCTTGGAGATTTTGAGAAATTAAATATTGCTTTACAAGATTAATATATAATCCACTAATAACAGCAATTCCGATCAAAAATATTAATATAGCTACTGTCATTTCTAAAATTGTAAAACCTTTATTTTTCATGGTAGCCAATCTGTGATTACTGTTTCTAATTTAATTTCTTGATTTTCAGAATATACTACCATGCTAGTCACTGTAGCTATATCTGTAGATTTATCAAGGATGATTAAACGAGAAAAGAGTGTTGGAGTTCCGGAAGAATCGTGCACAAATTGGTTATTGTTATTAAGATAAAGCTGGCATGGATCGTTTGATTCTTGTGGTATCAAATTAACATCTATACAGAATTTATTGTAACTTAAATCATAAAACCAAGAATTTCTTTGAACTTTATTTATATTTCTTTTAGCAATTACTAATTCTAAGCCTTCTTGGGCTAAAAAATTTGCAATTATTATATCCTTAGCAGTTTTAAGTATTTTCAAATAATTATTTACTAAAATTACTAAACTTATAAAAGCGATAGAAAATACTAGTAGAGCTAATAAAATTTCTAATATGGTTTGGCTTTTACTTTGCAATGATTTGCCCTGCTGTTGTAATTGTAATTGTCGCACTCTCATTATCCTTTCTCAAAATTATATTAAATTCTTTATCAAAATTAATTTTATTTTGATTTAAATGTATTAAAGGATCTCCATATGGATGAACAAATATTATAGAAGAAGTACCAGTAATAAACTGAGAACCGGTTGAAAATAAAATTTCTAAATTTTCAAAGTCTTCCTTTACTAATAAAGGATTATTTAGATTGTTAGTAATTTGTAATGACTTTGTAAAATATAAATCAGGATTTTTAGAAGTAAAATCAAATTCTATAGGACTACTACTAGCTATTTTATAACAATCTATCGGTAAATCTGCAGAAGTTGCATAGGCTACTCCTAAATAGCCTGAAGATGTAATTAAAATACCTACTCCACAAACAGTTGTAGTTGGATTAGAAAGTTCAATTTTTTTAAAACTTAAATCTTGTGCTAACTTTAAATTTTCTGCTAATAACAGTTTAGTCTTTTGAAATTCATAAAATTTTTTATTTATATTCGTTAAAGTAAAAGCTGCTCCTAAAATAAGCGTTGAAACTAATAAAACCACAGTAGATTCTAATAAACTAAAACCCCTTTTCCTCATTAACTTAATTTTATCATAAAATTGTTAAATTGATAAAACAAATATTCTCCTAAAAATAATAAAATAAAAGCACTAGCAAAAACTAAAGGAATAAAAGGAATTTCGTTAAAGAGTTTTCTATTTTTTAATATTTTATATACCCCTATAACGCTACCCAAAAATGAAGATAACAAAATTAAAGCAATCATATCTCCAAAATTTAAAAATAAACCTAAAAAGAAGGCCATTTTAAGATCTCCTAAGCCTATCCCCTTTCCTAAAGTAAAAACAAATAAAAGTAAAATGAAAATAGAAAAAATAAATCCTCTAAATAATGAATTTAGCATAAATGAAAATTTTGCTTGTTTAAGCGGTAAACTGAAAAAATAATTAAAACCATTCGTTAAGGTAAACTCAGGAACTTTAATAAAACTAAACACTATAGCAAAAATTAACCAAACAATTAAACCGAAATATAAAGTTTTTTCTTCAATATAAAAAGTTTCTAAATCGTATAAGGCTAGAATAAATAAAATTGAAAAGAAAAACAAAATATAAAGAAACAAAAGAAAATTATAAAAATTTAAATTAACCAATAATCCAGATTTTAAAGCACAACCATAAGTAAATAATCCAGTTATTAATTCTGTTATAGGATATCTTAAAGATATTCTATTATTACAACTTCGGCATCTTCCTTTTTGAATAATAAAACTTACCAAAGGAATAAGTTCATACCATTTCAAAATTTTTCCGCAATAAGGACATTTAGATTTAGTATAAATAAAATCTTCTTTCCTTACTAATCTATAAGCAACATTATTTAAAAATGAACCCCAAAACAATCCCCATATAAAATAGAACATTAATTATAGGTTGTTAAATAAAGAGTTACCTTTTAGAATATTTTAGATTTTAGAATAAGAGACAATAGTCATTATCACCGTTACATGAAGGACTACCCTCGCAAGTTAATCCTGTTGGAACTCCTGTTATTCTACCTTGATACAAAGTAGGTGCTTGGGTTATTGGCGTTTCTAAAACAGCTTTTAATATATAATTAACAACTACACCTGCGGATGTTTTACAGGGATAATAGTTATATTTTTGGTTAGGAGAGCTTGGATCGTTTGGTAAAGAAACGCCAGGCCCTAATACTCCTGCATTTTTCAATTGAGTTTCTAAAGTAGACCAGTCAGTAGCTGTAGGATATTGACCTGTTCTAGCATAATAATTTGTAATATATGCTGAAACATTTCTTAAATCACCAATCCTTCTTTGATCCCTAGCTGAAGCTGTAAAACCTCCTAAGTTTCTTAATAATAGACCTGCTAAAATACCTATTACTAAAAGGACAACTGCTAATTCGACTAATGTAAATGCTTTTTTTTTCATTTTTATTTTATTTTTTATTAATTCGACCTATTAATTAAATATTATACACTAAAAAATTTTGATTTCAAATGAAATTGTGGATAACTTAATATGTACTTAATGACCTAGCTAATTGTGAAATCGGTAATAATAAAGACATTTCCACAAAAACTAAGCCTATTGCTAAAATAATTACCATTAAAGGCTGTACAGCCTCAGCTAAATTATTTGTTCTATTTTCTATATCTGCTGAATAATAATCTATGATTGTTATTAAAGAGTTATATAAATTTCCTGTCCTTTCTCCTGTAGCAAAAGCTTGCTGAACTAAGCCGGGAAATAAATCAGGAAAATTGGAGATAGAAAGTGATATTGGTTTGCCTTTTTCTGTTTCTTCTGCTATAAATAAAACAGCTGATTTATAATAAGGATTTGTTATGCTTTCTCCTACAATTTTTAAGCTTTCTGAAATTGGTAAACCACCTTTGATTAAATAAGATATAGATTCTAAAATATTTAAGATTTGAATTTCTTTTAATAAAACTCCAAAAACAGGCATATTAGCTAAGAAATTATATAGAAGCAACTTTCCTTCTTCAGACTTAAAATATTCAATAATTACATAAATTAAAAATATCAAAAAAAGTAAGACATAAATGCCGTTATTAACTAAAAACTCGGAAACCATTACAAAATATTGTGTAACTAAAGGTAGAGTTAAATTATTTTCTTTAAATAGATTAGCAATTTTAGGAATTACATTAAAAAATAAAACAAACATAGTTACTAAAAAAATTAAAAGAACTATAGCAGGATAGTACATTGATTGAATTAATTTTGTTCTAAATTTATGTTGATTTTCATAATGTTTAGCCAAATTTTCTAAAACTTCTTCCAAATTACCTGAAAGTTCTCCTATCCTTATTAGTCTTGTAGCAGATTTTTCAAAAATATTTGTGTGCTTTTCTAATGATTGCGAAAGAGGAAGCCCTGATATTATATTATTGTATACATCTTCTAAAACTCTTTTAAAACTTAATTTATTTGTTTGACTAGCTAAAGATTTTACAGCTTCATCCAAAGATGTTCCTGCTTTTAACAAATAATTTAATGCTCTATAAAAAAATGCTAAATCTAACAAAGAAACTCCACCCCAAGTTATTAATGGTCTTAGTTCACTTAATTCTTTTATATAAGTTACAACTAAATTTTGGTTGTGCAATATTTTTATTGCAGTTTCTTTATCAACAGCTTCGATTATGCCTACTTTAAAATTTCCTTCTTTATCAAAGCCTCTAAATTCAAATTTTTTCATGTTAATAAGCTTTTTAGCCTATCTAAATTAATAGCAAACTGCAATGCTGTTTCTAAAGTTATTTCTTGTAAATTAACTAAAGTGGCTAAGGATCTTTCTAAGGTTATCATTCCTTGCTCTAAACTTGTTTCTATTACTAAATCTATTTGATAAATTTTATTTTCTCTTATTAAATTTCTAACTGCTGCATTTGCAATTAAAACTTCGCATGCTGGTAATCTTCCTCCTTTTATTCTGGGAACTAATCTTTGAGAAACTATACCTATTAAGGTTGAAGCTAATTGAAATCTAGCTTGATTTTTTTGGCCTTCTGGTAAAACATCCAAAATTCTATCAATAGTTTGTGAGGCAGAGTTTGTATGTAAAGTTCCTAAAACTAAATGACCTGTTTCTGCTGCAGTTAAAGCTATTTGAATAGATTCTGCATCTCTTAACTCTCCTATCATAATAACGTCTGGATCTTCTCTTAAGGCTGCTCTTAAGGCTCTATGCCAATTGGGTGCATCTTTAGGAATCTCTCTTTGAGAAATTAAAGCTAAATCTGGCGTAAAAACATATTCAATTGGTTCTTCAATAGTAATTATATGGGCTGGTCTTGAATGATTAATTTCATCTATTAAAGCTGCTAGAGTTGTTGATTTGCCCATACCTGCTGGACCTGTAATTAAAATAAAGCCCTGTCTTTTTTTGACAAATTCTTTTAAAACAGGTGGTAGATTTAATTCTTCAACTGTTTTTATTTGTGAAGGAATTATTCTAAAGGCTCCTGCAAGACCATTATTTTGATAATAAATGTTGGCTCTTAACCTTATTTTTTCTTCAACGTCGAAAGAAAAGTCTATATCTTTAAATTTATTCAAATATTTTATTTGTTCGTCCGTCAATAATGAAAGAAGCATTTTTTCCGTTTCTTTAGATGTTAAAATGCCTTCTTCTGTCAAATTAACAAGATCGCCATCTATCCTTAAAGTAGGAAATCTTGCAGGTACTATATGCACATCAGAAGCATTTCTTTGGCTTGCTGTATAAAATATTCTTTTTAATTTTTCGTCCATTCTTATTTAATTATATATCAAGTTATTTTTAATATTTCTTCTAATGTAACATATCCTAATAAAGCTTTTATAATTCCATCCTGCCTTAGATTAACGAAGCCTTGATTTGGTAATAATTTTTCTAATTCAGTTTCTGGTTTACCTTCATAAATAGCATTTTCTATTTCATCAGTAATTATAACTACTTCAAATATACCGATCCTTCCTATATAACCTTTATTATTACACTTATTGCATCCTACAGGGTGGTAAATTACTAAATTATTAAAATCTATGTTATATTTCTCTAAAATCTTACTATCTAATTTACTTAAGTTTTCTTCAATTATTTTTATCAAATCTTCTGATGGTTTAACTTCTTTTTTGCATTGATCACATAATCTTTTTGCTAATCTCTGAGCTATTACAAGTTTTAAAGTTGGAGGCAATAAATATCTTTCAATTCCTATATCTATAAGTCTTGTAATTGCCCCTATTGCGTTATTTGTATGTAATGTAGAAAGAACTACATGACCTGTTAAGGACGCATGAATTGCAAGTTCTGCAGTTTCTAAATCTCTAATTTCTCCTACCAAAATTATGTCTGGATCTTGTCTTAATATTTCTCTTAATCCTGTTGCAAATGTATAACCTATTTCTGGTCTAACCTGGGATTGATTAACGCCTTCTATTCTATACTCAACTGGATCTTCTAAGCTTATTATATTAACATCCTCTCTATTTAATTTCTGTAAAATAGCATAAAGGGTTGTTGTCTTACCTGAGCCAGTTGGTCCTGTTATTAATATTAATCCATAAGGTATAGAAATTTCTCTATATACCTTTTCTAGGGTATAATCTAACATACCTAAATCTTCTAATTTTTTTAATCCAACTAAGGGATCTAAAACTCTTATAGCAACTTTTTCTCCTACAACAGTTGGTAAAATACCAATTCTAAGATCTATTTCCCTTCCCTGAACTATTACTCTTATTCTTCCATCTTGAGGTATTCTTGTTTCATCTAATTTTAATCTACTTAAAACCTTGATTCTATTTACAACTTGTTCATGGATATCTTTTGGTAAATATGCTATTGTCTTAAGTTCTCCTAAAATCCTGAACCTAATTTTTGTTTTTTTAGCTAAGGGTTCTATATGAATATCTGAGGCTCTTAAATAAACAGCTTCTTCAATTAAAGATTGCACCAATTTAATAATAGGAGCTTCTTCTGTAGGTAAAATCTCAGCACTTAATTCTATTGCTTTTTCTTCTATAATAGGTTTTTTTGTTTCTCTAATCTGAAAAAGTATATTCTTTAATGTATCAGAAAATTCTTTATATTGTTTTATTACATTATAAAAATCTTTTATAGAAATTAAAAAAATCTTTGGTTCAAGATTCAAAGAATTTCTTATAAAAGCAATTAATTCATTGAAATTTTCAACTGAAGGGTCAACTACGCCTATACATATTGAATTTTCTATCTTATCAAAAGCTATAATCTTATTTTTCTTAGCAAAGTCTTCAGAAATCAAATTCAATATTTCTTTAGGAATTTTTTCTTCTGGTTCAAATTTTTTTATAGGTAAATTAAAAAATTCTTTTTTAAATTCTAAAAAATTTTCATCTAATTTTCCTTGAGCATATAAAATCTCTTCAATGCTAAGTTTATATTCTTTTGCTTCTTGAATTATTTCTTCAATATCAGGAATTAAATCTTTTAATTTCTCTTTAATAAAGTTTTCGAATTCTTTCATTCAAATAAATTACTTTTTCCTATTTCTTCGTTTTTAATTTCAGGAATTTCTAAAACCTGAGGAACTATATTAAGATTGGCTAACTTTTCTAAAACATCTATAAGATTTAATTCGTCAATATATTTCAGCTCCTGCTCAATTTTTGAAATTTCTTGTGGCATTGGAGTTTCTTTTTTTAAGATATTAAATTCCCATAAAGCTACCCATAATATTGCTCCAATCAAAACAACAGAGGCTAAAGTTAAAATTATATTTATTAATTGGTTTTTTGTTATATTCATTTTTCTAACAATGGTTTAATTTCTCCTAAATAATAAACTCCTAAGTCTGCATTTAGATCAATTTTGTCTTCTGCTTTACTTAAATTTAACTTATTAAATTCAAAAATTCTTGAATGGTTTTCAAAATTTTTTATAAGATTAATTAGATCTCCATAACTACCTACTGTTTTAATTGAAAAATTCTTTTTTATTAAATTTAAAAAACTTAATTGTGGATGATTTAATTTTTCTTCTTGAAATTGATAGATATTAGGATCATTAAATCCTGAGCTTCTAAATATACTATTTATAATCAAAACCAATTCATAATCCTCAAATTTTTTAGGTAGCAATATATCTAATTCTCCCTTTTCTTCAATTTGGTTTATAGAAGATAGTTCATTGGCTTTTTTATTTTTTAGATCATCAAAAAATTTACCTATAAATTCAACTTTCCTTAATTTATTATAAGTTTCATTCTTATTTTGAACAGATTTTAAATAATTTTTATAAGCCGGAATTAAAGCACCGAAGAATTGTTGAACATTTACAAATATTAAAACTATTATTAATAAACTAGCAAATAATCTCATTGCTGATATAAAATTGGGCTGATATTAAAACTTATCCCTAAATCAATAACAAATGTTTGTTGGTTAAAAGAAATATTATCGACTTTGAAATTTGGGAAGGTATCCTGCTTAGATTCAAAATATTTTTTAATTTTTGCATATTCTACCCAATTAGGGACATTTCCTTGAATTTGAATTTTTGAATTTAAATTATCTATTGTTACAGAATTTACTTTTAAGTTTTTAGGTAAATATTTGGGTAAATTTTCTAAAATAGAATTTATTTTTTTTCTATTCGTTATAAGATAATCTATAGCAATCAAATGTAAAACGCCTTTATAATCTTTTTCCGAAAACTTATTAACATATTCTTGTGCTAAAGTATCTATTTTTGAGTTCATTTCTTGAGCTTTTCTTTCGTTTATCTTAGAAAAATAATTCAAGCCATAAGATAATAAAAATTGAAAAACTAAAATTAATAAAAGTAATCCTGTTATTTTTTTAGGTAAAATTTCCAAAAATTCTTTTATCATCTAAAAATTATAACCTAATTTTAAAATATATCAAGTATAAAAATATTTTAAACAAACTCCTAAGGCATTTGTCAATATAGGTCCTATTTGTAAATTTTTTAAAGATTTATCAACATTTATAGAATCTAAGGGATTAAATATATTTACAGGAACAGTTGGAATTTTTTCAGATATTTTTTCTAAAAAATCTGGTACTAAACTCGCTCCACCTATGAAATATATTTCTTTAATTTTAATATTAAATCTTTCTTCTAAACTATCTTTTATTTTGTTAATTTCTAAGGCTAAATTATTTATAATTTCCTCTAGATTATTCTTTAATTCTATTTCTTCTGGCATCAATCTAAAACCTTTTTTAATCAAAAAATTTTCTGCCTCTTCATCATTTATTTCTAATAAGCTCTTTATAGTATCTATCAAAGTTTTAATTGATATTTTTATCTTTTGTATAAACATTACTTTATTTTCTGTAATTAAAACAGAATAACTATATCCATATCCTATATCAACAACTATAATGTTATCGTTAACATTTTTAAATAAATTTTCCAATCCATAAAACTCTACCTCTGCAGCTTTAAAGTTTAATTTTGCTATCTTAGATACATTCTTAAGTTTTTCAATGAAATTTACTGGAGTAGCAGAGAAAAAAACAAACCATTTAGGAGTTGTTTCTATCCCAACAGGTTGCAATAATAAATTTCTCCAATCTATATAATAATCTTTTTCTGATGTTGGTAAATATTTTTTATATTCATAAAAAATAGCTTGTTTTAAAGTAGATAGTGGCATATGAGGCAAAGAAAAATAACTTGAAAATACATAAGAAGTAGGAATAGAAAATACTACATTTTTTGTTTTAAATTCTTTGTGAACTTCTTCTAAAATTTTGCCTAAATTTTCTTCAAAAATTTGCGATGTTTGTAAAATACTACTAATTTGTGTTTCAGCCTTGAACTCAATTATAATATAATTTAATAACATAATAGAATCTTTAAATTTTTCTACTTCTACTATTTTTATGTTTTTTGTTCCTAAATCAATACCTAAAACCCTTTTGCCTGATAAAAATCCAAGCATTTTTAAATTATATAATATTTTCAATGATTTTTTATTTCCTTACTTCTGTATAAAATGCAAAAAATTCTTGAGCTATGGATATTTATGCCAAAATTGTCTTAAAGAAATTAATTTTAACCTAAAAATATTCTGTCCTAAATGTAAAAGAAGAAAGCCATTAACTGAAAATATATTTACTATTTGCTGTTCTAATTTAATAAAATCTTTAATAACTTTTAGTGATTATGAAACAGAAGAAATTAAAAGGTTAATTCATTTAGGAAAGATTGGAGGATATTATAAAATTTTTGAATTTCTAGGAAGTTTAATTTCTCAAGAGTTAATAAATTCTTCAATAGATTTAAAAGATTATTCTATAACTTATGTTCCTATGTACATTTTAGATGAAAAAAGACGAGGTTTTAACCAAACAAAAATATTAGCTCAAATTATTTCAGAAAAAATAGGATTAAAGCTTTGGTCTGGCTTAATAAAAATAAAACCTACTAAATTACAAACAGAACTAAATTATAAAGAAAGATTAGAAAATGTTAAATTTGCTTTTGAATGCACAGAAACACCACCATTAAATATAATTTTAATTGATGACGTAATAACTACTGGTGCCACTTCTTTTGAATGCGCTAAAATTTTAAAAGAAATGGGCGCTAAAAATATTATTTTACTCACAATTGCAAAATGAAAAGAAAAATTTTTATAGAAACAGAAATTCGCAATAAAGATTTTTTAATTATTGAGGACGAAAAAATTAAACATCGAATTAAAAAAGTTTATAAATTAAAACCTGGTGAAACTATATATTTTGTTGGTATGGATTTATATGAAGGAAAATATGTTTTTGTCGATCCTCATATATGGAAATTTCAAAAAATTGAAAGTTATAAACGTACTTTATTGCCATCACGAGAAATTAATTTATTTTTAAGCTTTATTAGAAAAGAAAATTTTGAACTTGTTTTAGAAAAGGCTGGAGAACTAGGAGTTAAAAAAATTATTCCTTTAATTACCGAAAGAGCTTCTTGGTCAACAACTGAAATATCAGATAGATGGGAGAAAATTTTATACTCTTCTTTAGAAGTAACAGAATGGGGCTATCTACCTGAGATTAAAACACCTATAAAAATAAAAGATCTACCTCCAAATTGCTTTATTTTAGAAAAAGAAGGTGAAATTATAGATGTTAAAAATTTTGGAAATACAGTAAATATAGTTGTAGGCCCCGAAGGAGGTTTTTCCGAAAAAGAAAAGCAAGTTTTTAAAGAAAAAAATTGCAGGCTTATAAGCTTAGGGAAAGTAACTCTCAAAACAGAAACTGCTATTTTTGTTACTGTGTCGTTATTAAATTTTCCTATAAAATGATCATTATTGCTAATTGGAAAATGAATCCTTTAACAATCAATCGTGCTTTAAATTTATTAAACTTTTATAAAAAGCTAAAATATAAAAAAATCTGGATTGCTCCTCCTTTCGTTTTTTTACCTATTTTAATTAAAAAATATAAAAAAACTTTTATTTTTGGCGCTCAGAATGTACATCATCAAAAAGAGGGAGCTTATACTGGTGAAATTTCTGCTACAATGTTAAAAAATATTGGTTGTAAATTTGTCATCATTAATCATTCAGAAAGAAGAAAAATAGGAGAAACATTAGAAATAGCTAATCAAAAAATTAGAATATGTCTTAAAAATAATTTAGTTCCTGTAGTTTGTTTTGGTGAGCAACAAAAAATTTCAAATTTAATGGAATTAAAAAATTTATGGGAAAAGGAATTTCAAATCTTATTCAAAGATATAGATAACTTCAAAAAAATAAAAATTGTTTATGAACCTGCTTGGGCAATAAGCACAGAAAAAATTGGTCCAGTTCCCTTAGAAATCGTCAGCGAATTTTTAACTTGGATAAAAACTAAAACAAATACTGATATATTTTATGGAGGCTCCCTATCGGATGAAAATATTGAAGATTATTTAAAAGTAAATTTAAAAGGCTTTTTAATAGGTTCTCAAAGTTTAAAAATGAAAAATTTTGGTAAAATTATACAAAAAATTAAAAAGTATGATATAATATAAATTGTCAAAATGGCAGAGAAAAAAGCTTCAGGCTCAGCAAAATCAATTAGAGATTCTGAAAGTAAAAGGCTTGGAGTAAAAAGGTTTGGCGGAGAATTTGTTAAAGCTGGAGAAGTTATTGTTAGACAAAGAGGAACAAAATATTTAGCTGGTAAAAATGTAGCTGTTGGGGATGATGATACTTTATATGCTAAAGTTTCAGGTATTGTTCATTTTAAAACAGTAAGGAAAACAAATTTTGATGGAAGCCGAAGATGGAGAAAAGTAGTAGAAGTAATACCTATACATCAATAATAAATTCTCCAATATATTTATTATCTTTTTTCTCTATTTTAGTTTGATGGTAAGTTACAGCTTTTATGTCCTTTTTTAATTTTTTATATTCAATTCCTTTTAATTTTGCCTTCAGAAATTTTTCTTCTAAATTTAAATTAATTTCTTCAACATTAAAAATCATTTTCTCGATGTAAGTTTTACTCAAAATTTGAGACAGAAAATCTATATATAATAATTCTAAATTTTCTGCTTTTAAAGAAATTTCATCTTCTTTTGATATTCTTCCTAATTTAGGTTTTAAAAAAGCATTCAAGGCTATTACAGATTCTTTGAAAAGATTTTCTATGCTATCTGAAATAACTTGAATTTTAAAATCAGCGGTATGTTCTAAAAATTTATACATATTTAACTAAAAATTTTTTAATTTCAACAGGAAGAAGATTTAATTTTTTGATTTCTTTTTTTGAAAACCAATTAAATTCTAAATGTTTTTCTTTAATAGTAAAATTTTTCTTATTAGTTTTTGATTCAAAAATAAAGTTAATTTCATGGTGAAATTCTCCATTTTGTTCAAAAAAATTTTCTAAAACGAATAATAATTTTGGTTTTTTTATCTTTAAATCTATTTCTTCTGATAATTCTCTAATTAAAGCTTCTTCCAAGGTTTCTCCAAATTCTAAATGTCCGCCAGGTAAAAAATAATAATCTTTATTTTTATTTCTGCACAAAAGAATAAAATTTTTTTGTTTTATTAAAGCTCGAACTATTATTTCTATTTGTTTCATGATATTGTTATATAATTATAAAATGACTAAAGAAGAATTAATTATAAGAAATTTAGAAGAAGTTTTGACTAAAGAAGATTTATCTTTTCTTATTCAAAATAAAGAAAGATTAATTCATTATATTGGTTTTGAAGTTTCTGGTTTTCTTCATTTAGGAACTGGTTTAATGTCGATGTTAAAAGTAGCTGACTTTCAAAAAGCTGGTATTAAATGTCAAATTTTTTTAGCAGATTGGCATAGTTATATCAATGATAAATTAAATGGCGATCTAAAAACTATTCAAAGAGTTGCTGTAAGCTATTATAAAGAAGGTTTTAGTGTTTGTTTAGATAGTTTAGGAGGTAATTCTCAAAAAATTGATTTTATTTTAGGCAGTGAACTTTATCATAATAATGATAAATATTGGCTTACTTTTATAGAAATATCTAAAAATACTACTTTAGCAAGGGTCCAAAGAAGCATTGATATTATGGGAAGAAAAGAAAAAGAAATTGTGGATTTTGCAAAACTGTGCTATCCTATTATGCAAGTAGCTGATATATTTCTTTTAAAAGCAAATCTTGTTCATGCCGGATTAGATCAAAGAAAAGCTCATGTTATTGCTCGAGATGTAGCTTTAAGTTTGTCATTTAGTCCTTTATTAGATAAGAAAAAAAGAAAAATAAAACCCATTGCTCTACACCATCATATTTTATTGGGGTTGCAAAAGCCACCAAAATATCCTATTACAAAAGAAGAGATTAAAGAAATGACTATAGATTTAAAAATGAGCAAATCTAAACCAGATAGCTGCATTTTTATTCATGATTCACCAGAAGAAATTGAAAAGAAAATTATGAAAGCTTTTTGCCCTCCTAATGATATTGATTACAATCCTCCATTAGATTGGATTTACTGGTTAATTTTGCCTATTAAAAAAGAAGTTAAAATCAAAACTTCTAATGGGATTAAAATTTATAAAGAAGAGACAAGAAATGAATTAATAAGTGATTACCAAAAAGGAGAAATTCATCCTTTAGATCTTAAAGAATGTTTAATCAAAGAATTAACTGCAATTTTAGAACCTATATATAAACATTTCAATAAAGGTAGGGCTAAAAAATTTAAAGAAGAATTAGCAAATATTAAAAAATGAAAAGAGTCTTAACAGGAATTAAACCGAGCGGAGAGGTGCAGTTAGGTAATTATTTAGGTATGATCAAAGAAATTATTTATTTACAAGAAAAATATGAAGTATTTCTGATGATTGCTGACTTACATGCTCAAACAATACCTTATGATCCTAAAAAATTGAAGTATCTTACTTATGATTTAGCAAAATCGCTTATTGCCTTAGGTGTGAATCCAAAGAAAACGGTAATTTTTAGACAATCAGATGTTCCTGCTCACTTATATCTCTTTTGGATTTTATCTTGCATTTCACCCTTAGGAGATCTTATGAGAATGCATGAATTTAAAGAACAAGCTGAAAAATATAAAAAAGAAGGAGTTGGAACCGGAATTTTGCTTTATCCAGTTTTAATGGCTGCTGATATTCTCATTTACAATGCTGATATTGTTCCTGTAGGAGAAGATCAAAGGCAACATTTAGAATTAACTAGAGAACTAGCTAGAAAATTTAATAAAAAATTCGGGAAAGTTTTTAAAATTCCAGAAATTTATATCCCACAAGAAACAGCTAAAATTATGAGTTTAACTGATCCTACAAAAAAAATGTCCAAATCAATACCCGAGGGTTGTTTAGAAATTTTTGATTCAGAAAAAAATATAAAAGAAAAAATACTTAAAGCTGTTACAGATTCTGAAACTGAAGTTAGATATGATCCAATAAATAAACCAGCTATTAGCAATTTAATGACTATTTATAAATATTTAACCAAAAAGAGTTATTCAGAAATAGAAGAAGAATTTAAAGGAAAAGGTTATTATGAATTCAAAAAAGCAATAATTGAAGCATTTTTTGCATATTTTGATAAAGCGAGAAAAATTAAAAAACAATTAAAAAATTCTGAAATTGATAAAATTTTCAAAATAGGTGCCCAAAAGGCAAATAAAGTAGCTAATAAAAATTTAGAGATTATTTTGCAAAAAGTAGGCTTAAAATAATCTATTTAGCTCTTTCTACATACTCTCCTTTTTCTGTATTTATAACTATCAAATCACCCTCATTAATAAATAAAGGTACTGAAATTTCTGCTCCTGTTTCTATAGTTACAATTTTGTAATTTGATTTTTCTGAATCACCTTTAAGACCTGGTGGTGCATAAATAACTTTATATACTGCTTTTACAGGAAGTTCAATGTTAATTAACTCATCTTCATAAAAAATCCCAGTAATATTCAAATCTTTTTTAATAAACTTTGCCTTATCTTTTATTTCTTCTATATCTAATTCGTATTTTTTGTTATTTTCATCCATAAAATAAAATTTATTTTTTTTAGAATATAAAAATCTCACAGGGCGTTTTTCAATTTCAAATTCTTCTAAGTCTTCCTCTGGGTTGATTATTTTGGTAATTGAAATATCATTTTTAATATTTTTTAAATGAAATTCCATCTCTGCCTTCCCTCTTCCTTTGTGGGTATGAACAATTTTAATAATTTTCCAAGGTTCTCCGTTTATTTTAATAACATCCCCAACTTTAAAATATTTAGCTTTCATTTTATTCTGATTTTAATTTTTTTAATAAATCTTCCAAAATATCTATTTCTTTTTCTTTATGTGGATTTGTTGGCTTAAATGATACACCTAAGTTTTTAGAAGTTATTTCAGAAAGTTTAATTCCTTCTTTGTATTTTTCTTGACATTCATAACATATTTCTATATCCGCATTTTTATCTTTCCAAAACATTTCTCCACAATATTTGCACTCTTTTAATTCTTGATCTTCTGAAGTAGTTGTTTCTTTATATTTTTTAAATATTTTGTTTTCTACCAATTTTCTATTTTTTGCGTATTTTATTCTTGAAAGCCTGATAATTTCCTCTTCATACGAAATTTCTGGAATTTCTTTAGGTGGAAAAGTTGTAGCTAAAAATGGGGGGGTAGGAGTTCCATCGACAATTATTTTTGCATAGATATGAAACTTAGGTAAATTTATAAATTCATAAGCTTTTATGTCTACAAACTCTTTTTCAAGTCTTTCTGCGTCTAAGCTCCCGCATTTAAAAATCAATAAGTTACCTACATTACCAAAAACTGCCTTTAAAATTGATTCAGGAACCTGATCCAGATATTGATGAGATAAAATCAAATTTAATCTATATTTTCTAGCTTCAGATAAAATATTAACAAAAGATTCAGTAGCAAAATTTTGAAACTCATCTATGTATAAATAAAAATCTCTTCTTTCATCTTCAGGAATATCAACACGGCTCATTGCAGCAATTTGGAATTTTGTAATTAAAAGACCTCCTAAAAGCATAGAGTTTTCTTCCCCAAGTTTCCCTTTAGAAAGATTTGCTAAAAATATTTTTCCTTGATCCATTATTTCTCTTAAATCAAATGTGCTTTTTTCTTGTCCTATTATATTTCTTATTAAAGGACTAGCAATAAATTGACCTACTTTATTTTGAATTGGGGCAATAGCTTCTACTCTAAAAGAAGTATGGTATCTAGCAAATTCTTTTTCCCAAAAAGCTTTAACCACAGGATCCCTCAAGTTATCTACAATAGTTTTTCTAAACTGATCATCACCTAACATTCGATTAATATCAAGCAATGTTGTTCCCGGAAACTCTAACAAAGCTAATAAAGTGTTCATCAAAATATATTCCATTCTTGCAGACCAAGCATCTACCCATATTTTTTTAAAAACTGACAAAATGCTAGAGGCAACAATATGCCTTTGTTCAAAACTTACGTTTTCTAAAGGATTAAAACCTATAGGATATTCTATATCAGATGGATCAAAATAGATCACATCTTCTAATCTTTGTCTTGGTATGAATTTCAAAACTCTTAAAATGCTATCGCCGTGAGGATCAAGATAACCTACTCCTTGGTTTGTATTTATATCATAGAAAATCATATTCTCTATAAGAGTAGTTTTACCACTTCCTGTTTTACCTAAAATATAAACATGTCTTCTTCTATCTTCTCTTTTTATACCAAAATTTATTGTCCTATCTCTAAAATAAGCTTTCCCTAATGGTAGAACTTCCATTTTTATCTATTTTTAACATTTTTATCGTAATTTAACCAGGCCTCGTATACTTTTGGATATTTATCTTTTAAATAGTTTAAGATTATTTCTCTAATATCTTGAGAATCTATAATTTCTTTATCTTCACAAAATTCTAAAGCTATTCTACTTACATCTTCAACTATTCTGAAAATTTGTGGTTCTCCTGCATCTCGAGCTGCTTTTTCTATAGCAATTTTAATTTTTTCAGGATTAAATTCTTCTTCGTAGCCTTTTCTTTTAATAACTTTTTTCATATAAAGATTATAATAAAATTTATAAAAATAAAAAATTATTCAAAAATAGGAATTTTATATTCTTTTTTAAGTTTAACATAAGCCTTTTTAAATGCAGGCCTCACAGAAGGAATTCTTGTTCTTCCTCTTTTTCTTTTTGGATAATTAACTGTTCTTACTTCTTCCACTTTTACATTAAATTTTTTTTCTATATATTTCTTAATTTCACTTTTATTTAAATTTTTAGGCTTTATTTTAAATGTATAAATATTGTATTTTTCCGCCAATTTTTTGCTTTTTTCAGAAATAATAGGTATTATTTCAATATATTCTTTGGTTATTTGTAATTTCTGTTCTGTTTTTTCTTGCTCTTTTTCCTCTTTTTTTGTTTCCTTTTTAAATATTTTCATTATTTTGCAAAAGTGTTAATAATTACATCTAAGCTTTTAGGTTCTAAAAAAATATACTTATGATTTAATAAAGCTAAAATGTTCAAATTTCTTGCTTCAATAGCATCAGCATAAGGCAAATTTCTAACTGATTTTATCAACATTTTATCATTTTCAGGTAAAATCAAAAGTGCTGATTCATATTTCTTTTTAGTTTTTCTAGGTTCTAAAAAATTTGTAAGAATTTTATGTACAAACTTAGTTTTATATTCTTCTGGCTTTAAGCTTTCTAAAAATTTTGCTTGACCTTTTCTAATTTTTTCTGCTAATACCATTAAAATAGCCTTTCTTCGCATTTTTTTATTTATTTTAATAGCTCTTATCTTTTCTTTTCTTGGGCCAAAAGTAACACCTCCACCTCTCCATATCGGTGACCTAATAGAACCATGTCTTGCTCGTCCTGTATGTTTTTGGGGCCAAGGTTTTCTTCCTCCACCTCTTACTTCTCCTCTTGTTTTAGTATGAGCATAAGGATAATAAGTGTTTAAAATCTGCCATCGCATGACTTGATGTATCAGAGGAATATTTACTTCCATTTTTTCTAAAACTTCTGGAATTTCTATCTCTCCAATTATTTCATTTTTTTGGTTATATAAAGGTACTTTCATTTTTATTTTTGTTCAATTAATTTTCCTTTATTAGTTAAATTAGCACTTCTTATTTCTACAATAGCACCTCTTCTTCCTGGAACACTTCCTTTCACTGCAATTAAATTATTTTCTTTATCTATAGCAAGAATTTCTAAATTTTTAACAGTTACTCTTTTATTACCTTCTTTGCCTGCCATTTTTAGACCTTTAATTACTCTTTGAGGTGTAGTTGCTCCAATAGAACCCGGATGTCTATATTTAGTTGTTTGACCGTGAGTTCGGGGAGCATCTCTAAACCCCCATCTTGCTACGACTCCTAAAAATCCTTTTCCCTTACTTATAGAAGTAACATTTACCTTTTCGCCTTCTTGAAAGATATTAACATCTATAATATCACCAATTTTAAAATTAGTTGGATCTTCAGGTACTCTAAATTCTTTAATAACAGAAAATCTGCCAAGATTATGCACTTGGCCTAAAACAGGCTTAGATACATTTTTCTTTTCACCATATCCTAACTGTACTGCAGAATATTTATTTTTCTCTTTTGTCAAAATGTTAGTAACTACACAAGGACCAACACTTAATAAAGTTACAGGATATGCTTTATTATCTTTAAAAATTGTTGTCATACCAATTTTTTTGCCTAAAATAAATTTATACATAAATAAAAAAATAAAATTATTAATTTATTTAAGAGAATAGATCAAAATAAATTTTAAATCATTTTTAGCTCGATTTCAACTCCCGCAGGTAAATCTAAATACGAGAACAACTCAACTATTCGAGGAGTAGGATTCAATATATCTATTAATCTTTTATGAATTCTCAATTCAAATTGCTCACGAGAGTCTTTATAAATGAAAGGAGACCTATTAACAGTAAATCTTTTAATTTCGGTAGGTAAAGGAATTGGCCCTTTTATTTGCATACCCTCCTTCAAGAGCATATCCACCAACTGCCTAGCATATTTATCTATCAATCTATGATCGTAAGATTTCAATCTTATTCTTAATCTCTGCTCTATTTTCTGTTTAGTGGACATTTTGCGTACAAAAAACTATTTTATTATTTTGTTTTATTATATTTTATTTTATTATTTTTGTTACTACACCTGCTCCTACTGTTTTACCTCCTTCTCTAATTGCAAATCTTAGTCCCTCTTCCAAAGCAACAGGATAAATTAGTTTAACTCTAAATGTAGCATTATCTCCAGGCATAACTGCTTCAATGCCTTCTGGTAAAAATATTTCTCCTGTCACATCTGTTGTCCTAAAGTAAAACTGAGGTTTATATCCTGTATGAAAAGGAGTATGTCTTCCTCCTTCTTCTGGGGTTAAAACATAAACTTCTGCTTCAAATTCTGTATGTGGTGTAATGGTTCCTGGTTTTGCTACAACCATACCTCTTTCTACTTCTTCTTTTGCTACTCCTCTTAAAAGAAGACCCACATTATCGCCAGGGTGAGCTTCATCTAAATCTTTATGAAACATTTGGATCCCTGTTACAACGGTTTTTAAAGGTTTTTCCCTTAACCCTATAACTTCTACTTCTTCATTTAATTTTAATACTCCTCTTTCTACTCTACCTGTAACAACTGTACCTCTACCTTGAATAGAAAAAACATCTTCTATAGGCATTAAAAATGGTTTATCAACATCTCTTACGGGTTCAGGGATATAATTATCTAAAGCGTCTAATAATTCTAAAATTGGTTTCGCCCATTCATCTTCTAAACTTTTAACTTCTAAAGCTTTTAAAGCAGAACCTTTTATAACTGGAACTTCATCTCCAGGATATCCATATTTTTTGAGCTCATTTCTAACATCTTCTTCTACTAATTCTATAAGCTCTTTATCTGGTACCATATCGATTTTATTAATAAATACTACGATTGCAGGAACATTTACTTGTCTTGCTAAAAGAATATGCTCTCTTGTTTGTGCCATTACACCATCATTAGCAGCTACAACTAAAATTGCACCATCCATTTGAGCAGCTCCTATAATCATATTTTTAATATAATCAGCATGTCCAGGACAATCAATATGGGCATAATGCCTTTTTTCTGTTTCATATTCAGAGTGATGAATATTTATTGTAATACCTCTTGCTTTTTCTTCTGGAGCGTTATCTATTTCTTCTACTGTTTCGGCTTTTTCTATTAGACCTTTCAACTTTAATATATGTTGTATAGCTGCAGTCAAAGTTGTTTTACCATGATCAATGTGCCCTATTGTACCTACATTAATGTGCGGTTTTACTCTTTCGAATTTTGCTGCTGCCATTTTTATAAATATTTTTTATTACGACCTTAAATTATTCTAAAATTTTAATCTATATTTAATTAAAAGTCAATATTTATAAGTTAATATTTTCTAAAATTTTTAATGGATGCTTAAAATTACTTCCTATATATGGTTTTCTACCTAAAATTATATTTTCTTTCAATCCTTTTAGCGGATCCTCTTTGCATTCTAAGGAACTTCTTGTAAGAACTCTTGCAGTTTCTTGAAAGGAAGCTGCAGATAAAAAGCTATGAGTGGTAAGAGCAACTTTCGTTATTCCTAAAAGCAACAAAATGCCTTTAGCAGGTTTTTTGTTTTGTTCTCTTAATTTTCTGTTAACAAAAATTAAAAGATCTTTTTCGACTATATCATCATAAACAAAATCACTATCACCAACTTCTTTTATTTTTACTCTTGAAAACATTTTCCTAATTATAATTTCTATATGCTTATCATGAATTTCGGCTCCTTGGAAATTATAGACCTTTTTTAATTCATTAATAATATATTTGAATGCTGCTATTTTGCCTTGATATAAATATACCAATTTAGGATCTTTAGCTCCTTCATTTAATGGATCACCTTTTTCAACTCTTTGACCTTTTTTAACTAACAACGATAAAGATCTTGGAATGTGTAAAGTAATTTTCTTTCTTCTTGGTCCTCTTATAATTACTTTCCAATATTTTGGTGTTTCTTCGATAGATTCTACTATTCCATTTACAGGAGATAAAATACTTTCATTTTTGGGTTTTCGAGCTTCCAATAGCTCTTCTGCTCTTGGAACACCTTGAGTAATATCTGCAGCACCAGCTACACCTCCTACATGGAAAGTTCTCATGGTAAGCTGCGTTGCAGGTTCTCCAATAGACTGAGCAGCTATTATACCTACACTTTCACCTATTTTAACTGGCCTATCATACGCTAAATCTAATCCATAGCATTTTGCACAAACTCCGAATAATGATTTACAAGTAAATGGCGATCTTACTCTTATTTTTTCAATTCCTGCTTCTTCTATCTTTTTAGCTATTTCTTTTGTAATATATTCTCCTTTATTAACTATAATATTCCCTTCTTTATCCTTTATTGTTTCTAGGGCGACTCGAGAGTATATTCTTTTAGCAAATTCTTCGCCAACTTCTTCTGCTTCTTTTTTAGTAATTTCAATACCTTCTTCATCATTACAATCTTCATCTACTACAACAACATCATGAGCTACGTCAACCATCCTTCTTGTAAGATATCCCGCTTTTGCTGTCTTTAACGCTGTATCAGAAGCACCTTTTCTAGCACCATGAGTACTGATAAAGTATTCTAAAGAAGAAAGACCTTCTTTATATGAGCTTATAATAGGAAGATCAATAGTTTCTCCTTTTGGATTTTCAACTAATCCCTTCATCCCGCACATCTGCCCTAATTGAGTATATGATCCTCTTGCTCCAGAATCTATCATTCTTCTTGCACTATTTGTTTCATCTAAAGTTTTCTTTAATAGATTATTAATTTCTGAAGTAGCTTTTAGCCATAAATCTATAATTAGCATTTTCTTTTCTTCATCGCTTAATAATCCTGCTTCATAAGTTTTTTTAATTTCCATTTCTTTTTTTCGCGTTTCTTCTATAATTTTTTCTTTTTCTTCCGGAATAACAAGATCAGAATAGGCCCATGAAATTCCTGAAAGAGTAGCATATTCAAATCCTAAATCTTTTATTTTATTAAGGATATAAGAAAGCTCCTCGGCTCCGTATTTAGAATATATATCCTCTATAAGTTTCACTGTTGTTTTTTTATCAATAGTTTTATTAATATAAGGATAATCTGCTGGTAATGTTTCATTAAATATTATTCTACCAACAGAAGTCTTTATATCTTTTTCATTTTTACATTTTTTAACAATTATTTCTGCATTTAAATCAATTTCTCCATACTCATATAAAAGTTTTGCTTCAACTTCATCATATACTTTCTTCCCTTCCCCCTTTTGACCTTTGACAATTTGAGTTAAATAATATAATCCTAAAACAATATCTTTTGTAGGATTTGTTATTGCTTCTCCTGTTCCTGGCTTTAGGTGATTTTTAGATGCAAGCATAATTTCTTTAGCTTCTCTTTGAGCTTCTTCAGAAAGCGGCAAAAATACAGCCATTTGATCACCATCAAAATCTGCATTGTAGGCTGTACAAACTAAAGCTGGTATTCTTAAAGCTAAACCTTCTACCAAGATTGGTTTAAATGCTTGAATTCCTAACCTATGTAATGTAGGTGCTCTATTTAAAAGAACATATTTATCTTTAACAACTACATTTAACGCTTGAATAGCCTCAGGATCTTCAGATTCTATTAAATAATTTGCTTGCTTAATTGTAGTAGCTATACCTTTTTTAATAAGTTCGTGAATTATAAATGGCTTAAAGATCTCTAGAGCCATCTTTTTAGGTAAACCACATTCATCTATGTTAAGCTCAGGGCCAATAACAATAACAGCTCTCCCAGAATAATCAACTCTTTTACCTAACAAATTTTGTCTAAATCTTCCTTGTTTACCTCTTAACATATCAGCTAAAGATTTCATAACCTTTCTTTGAGCTACCACCAATCTTTCTCTTCTTAAAGTATTATCTAATAAAGCATCAACTGCTTCTTGAAGCATTCTTTTTTCATTTCTAATAATAATATCTGGAGCTTTAATTTCATAAAGCTTTTTAAGTCTATTGTTTCTATTTATAACTCTTCTGTAAAGATCATTTAAGTCTGAAGAAACTAATTTACCTCCTTCTAATTGAACGATAGGCCTAAGATCTGGGGGGATTACAGGTAAAACAGTTAATACCATCCATTCTGGTCTTATTTTATGCTTAATAAAAGCTTTGAGGAATTTTAATTTTAATGAAAGCTTTCTTCTTTCTGCTCCTTTTGCCTTTTTAAGTCTGTCTTCTGTCTCTTTTGCCTCTTTTTCTAAATCCAATTCTTCTAAAAATCTCCTAATTGGCTCTGCACCGGTATCAACTTCAAAAATATTAGGATACTTTCTAGAAAAAGTGTAATATTCAACATCAGATAAAACTTTTTTAGGTTTTATCATACTTAATTCCTCTTTTATTTTTTTATAGGCCTCTTCAATTTCTTCTCTCGCTTTTCTACTTTCTGCTTTCTTTATTTTTTCTTTATATTCCTTTTCTATGCTTTGCAATAATTTTAATTTTTCTTCTTCATTTACTCTTGTGATTACATAAGCTGAAAAATAAACTACTCTTTCTAATTGGTTATTAGGAATTCCTAAAAGCAAAGAAACTGGATAAGGATAAACTTTTAAAAACCAAATATGCATAATAGGAGCTGCTAACATTATATGTCCCATTCTTTCCCTTCGAGCAGAAGATCTTATTACATCTACACCACATCTATCACATTTCAAATTAGCAAATTGAATTCCTTTATATTTACCACAAGAACATTCAAAGTCTTTTACTGGTCCAAAAATAACTTCGGAAAATAAACCATCTCTATCTGGTTTCCCCGTTCGATAATTTATTGTTTCTGGCTTTGTAACTTCACCGTGGGACCAATTTAAAATCTCTTCAGGAGATGCTAACTTTATTAAAATTGATTTTATATCTTCTTGTTTTATATATTTCATTTTTTATTTATTTTTATTTACTTTCTTCTTTTACTTCTGCGCCTGCTTCTGGTAATTTTTCTTTTTCAATTTCAACTTTTGGTATTTCCTCTTTTTTAGGAGGCATTTCTTCTCTTTTGACCTCAACTGATAAACCTAAGCCATTTAATTCTTTTATCAAAAGATTAAATGAAGATGGAATTGTAGGTGTTTGTATTGGCTCTCCTTTTATAATGCTAGTATATGCTCTACCTCTTCCATAAACATCATCTGATTTTATAGTTAACATTTCTTGTAAATTATTGACTGCAGAATATGCTTCTAAAGCCCATACCTCCATTTCTCCTAATCTTTGACCTCCAAATTGTGCTTTACCTCCTAATGGCTGTTGTGTAATTAATGAATATGGACCAATTGATCTTGCGTGAATTTTATCTTCTGCCATATGAATTAGTTTCATTACATACATAACTCCTACGCTTATTCTTTCTTTAAACTTCTCGCCGGTTCTTCCATCGTATAATTCTACCTTTCCATCTTCAGGTAGACCTGCTTTTTTAAGTTCTTCTTTTATTTCTTCTTCACCAACTTTTGAAATTGCTGGTACTATTGCTCGATATCCTAAAATTTTAGCTGCATACCCCAAATGCATTTCTAAAATTTGACCTAAATTCATTCTAGATACAACACCTAAAGGTGATAAAATCATATCTACAGGCCTACCATCTTTCAAAAATGGCATATCTTCTTCTGGCAAAATTACAGAAATTACACCTTTATTACCATGTCTATTTGCTAATTTATCTCCTATTTGAAGTCTTTTAAGTTTAGCTATTTCAACAGATATTCTTTTAATTACACCTGGTTCAGAAATTTCTCCTTTGCTTCTTTCTAAAACTTTTACTCTTATCACTCTTCCTGATTTGCCCGGTTCTAAATACAAAGATGAATCTTTTACTTCTTCAACTTTTTCACCAAATATTGCTTTTAATAATTTTTCTTCAGGAGTTAACTCCACTTCTTTTTTGGGTGTTATCTTACCAACAAGTATGTCACCTGCTCTTACTCTCGCTCCAATTCTTATTATTCCTTCTTCATCTAAATTCCTTAATTTAGCTTCAGGAACCCCAGGAATATCATTTGTTACTTCTTCCATACCCAATTTTGTATCTCTTACATCTATAGAAAATTCTTCAATAGAGATAGAAGTAAATGTATCCTCCTTTAATAACCTTTCAGAAACTACTATTGCATCTTCAAAGTTATATCCTCTAAAGCTCAAAAATGCTACTAAAAGATTCGCTCCTAAAGCAAGAATTCCGTTTTTCATACTAGGTCCATCTATTAAAACATCACCCTTTTTGAATTTCTGTCCTTTCTCTACAACGGGTTTTTGATTTATACAAGTAAAATCATTAGTTCTTTGGTATTTTTTAAGAATATATGTTTTCTTCTCTTTTTTACCTCCTTTTCTGTAATAAACTACTGTAAGATGGGAAGCATCAACTTCTAAAACTTCACCATCATCTTCTGCTAAAACTAGATACCCACTATTTTTTGCAACTATTTCTTCTAAGCCTGTGCTAACTATGGGAACTTCTGGCTTAATTAGAGGAACAGCTTGTTTTTGCATATTAGAACCCATCTGTGCTCTATTCGCATCATCATGTACTAAAAACGGTATTAGGTTTGTAGCTACTGAAAAAGGTTGAATAGGAGAAACATCTATTAATTCCACCTCATCTTTATGAAGTAAGGTAGGTTCTCCATTTTCTCTTCCCTCTACATATTCATCAATAATTTCATCATTTTTATCAAGATTTACTGTACCGCTAGCAATTTTATACTGTTTTTCTTCTAAAGCTGAGAGGTATACTATTTCTTTTCTATTAACTTTTCCTTTTTCAACTTTATAATAAGGAGTTATTAAAAAACCTAATTCATTGACTTTTGAATAAAGAGCTCTATAAGTTATAAGACCAATATTTTGCCCTTCAGGAGTTTGAACAGGACAAATTCTTCCATAATGACTTGGATGAACATCTCTCACATCGAATCCTGCTCTTTCTTTTGATAAACCTCCAGGTCCACTTGCCGTTAATCTTCTTTTATGTTCCAATTCTGATAATATATTTATTTGTGTAGCAACCTGAGAAAGTGGAGAAGTATTGAAAAATTCATTTATAGCATTAGAAAATATCTTAGAATAAATTACCTGCCCAGGAAGAAGTTTTTGGGTTTTATCCAATACGGCCATTTTATCTTTAATAGCTTTTACCATTCTCAAAAGCCCTATTCTTGTTTGGTTTTCTAAAAGTTCTCCTATTCCCTTAACTCTCCTATTCCACAATGCATCTATATCGTCTGGTTCTGCTTTTGGATCTTTTTGCAATCTTAAAATTTCTTTAACTATCTCTATAAGATCTTCTTTTTCTATAAAAAGAGAATTTGAATTTAGATTAAGTCTTCTATTTATGTGATATCTTCCAACCTCAGATAAAGAATATCTATCAACTCTTCTAAACATATTTTCAAACAACGACAATGCATTATCGTAAGTATTAGGTTCAAAGCTTCTAAGTTTTAAATGAATATAAAGTAAAGCATCTTCGGTATCTTCAGTATCATCTTTTTTTAAGGTATCCCTAATAATGCCCAATCCTTCATCTAAATCTTTAAATTGGTCTTTTATTTCTTCTAAGGAAATACCAAAAGCTTTTAACAATATAGTAGCATATACTTTTTTCCTTCTATCTATCTTAACTTGTAATATGTTACTAGGCTCTACTTGAAATTCTAACCACGCTCCCCTGAAAGGAATAATTTTAGCTCCAAACAACTTTCTTTCTCCATATGGAATAGCTGTGAAATAAACGCCTGGTGATCTTAAAAGTTGGCTTACAATAATTCTTTCATTGCCATTTATTATAAAAGTGCATCTATCTGTTAAAATAGGAATTTCACCTAAATAAACATCTTGTTCGGATGATTCATTATTTATTAAATTTGTTAATCTCAATTTCGCTCTTAATGGAGCAGAATATGTCCATCCTTTTTCCTTACATTCTTCTTCTGAATACTTTGGTTTCCCTAAATAACAATCTATAAAATCTAACCTTAACTCTTTTTCAGAATAATCAAATATTGGGAAATATTCCAAGAAAACCTTTTTAAGGCCTTTATTAATAAAATTCTCAAAACTCTCTTTTTGATATTCTAAAAGATCTTCAGGATAGTCTATTTTAAATTTAGAAAAAAATTTTTGAGGCAAAATCATATAAGCCTTTGAATGAAAGCTTTATAGTTTTGAAAAATATTTTATTTTTTCATCAAAAAATAAGATTGTATACTAAAATTATAATCGATGAAATTCTAAATGTCAATACCTTTATATTCCTTTAAAATCAAGGTTTTTTATTTTGCTTTAGAATTTCATTAAGCATTTCTATAGAATCTCTATCTTTGAATTTATTTTTGTATTCCTCTATTAATTTATTAGCCTCATCTAAATTTTGCGTATTTTTTAAAATTCTTATAGCAATAAGATATTGAACCGGTGTTTGAGGATAAAATTTCCTAGCAAAATTTTCTTTTAAAAGTTCTAGGGCTTTTTCTTTGTCGCCTATTTGATAATATAAATTCGCTAAAAGATAAATGACCCTGGTTGAATCTCTATAAGTTATTCTGAGATTTTCTAAAATTTCTTTTGCTTTTTCAGTTTCCCCTAAAGACTGCAAAATGCTAGCATATTGCATTTGAATATCAGGATATTTGGGATAAAGTTCCATATATTTTCTAAATATTTCATAAAGCAAATTTAAGTCATTTTGATAATCTAATTTACTTAATCTTTCAGCGTTAACAACTCTGCTTAAATGCAGAGTTAAAATATTATAAATTCTTGCATCATAAGGATCTTTTTCTAAAGCTTTAATATATATCTGTGTAATCCTACCCACTTCATATAATGATCTTACTTTAGCTATATTACCTTCTACATATCTACTTGTCATTACAGCTATTTCAGGAATAAATTGAGTGTTGTAAGAAATTAGTTTTTCAAATTTTTCTAAGCCATCTGGATACGGAGCTTGTATGGCTTTTATAATTTCATAAACAAAATAAAAATGTACTAAATTTACCATTATGCCTATTCCTAATAAGCCATAAATTAAAATAATCAAAGAAAGCCTTTCGTAACTTTTTCTTTCTTTTGACAAATTTATTTTAGGTGCTAAAATAGAAAGTCCTAAAAAGAAAGGAATATAACTTGCTTGAATATCAAATAAAGTAAGGTTTTGTCCTAAATAAGCTAAAATAAAACCTAAAAATATCGCCTTAGAATACCTATCTTCTAAATTTTTAAAAATTGTCCAAAATATACTTAAAATAAATAAAAACCAAACAATTGCTCCAACTATTCCTTTGGTCACTAAAATTTCGATATATTTGTTGTGTGGTCTATCAAAAATAACTTCTTCGTAATTGTAAATTTCAGGATTAAAGGCCTTAAAATAAGCAATTGGTGAATTTTCTAAACCGTATCCTAAAATTGGTTTTTCTTTCCAAGCATTTATAAATATTCCCCATGCTAAATATCTTGCCATATAAGCTCTTGGATCTCTAAGGGTATCATAAATTCTTCTAATTCCTGGAATATATTTAGCATATTCTGAATTTATAAAATAATAAAAGAAAATTAACAAGAAAATTAAAGTAACCAAAAATAAAATCTTATAAGTTAGTTTAACATTAGAAGTTAAAAAATAATAAAGAAGTGAAATAGGCAAAGCAATACCTAAAGCTAATATTGAACCTCTTGTTTCTGAAATAATAATGTTAGCAATTGAAAAGATGATAGCTATAAATATTAAAAGCTTCTCTAAATTACTTGCTCCTTTAAGAAAGTACAAAGAAATAAAAATAACTAAAATAGAAAAGAACCCTACAAAGGTGGCATTACCAAATGTAGAGTCAGGACGAATAGTTCCTTGTATATATTGCGATATTTCCTTTAAAGAAACTAAATAATGAACAATTAATAAAGAATAAAAAATTGTTTTTTTGAATTCTGGATCGATCCTAAAAATTATATACAAAACTAAAAACCACAAAACAAAATGGAATAAGCCCCAAAAACCTTCCATTCTTTCAGCATTACCCCAGAAAGATAAATATGGTCTTAAAGAAAAAGGTATCAAAATTAAATTAATTAATATTAAAAGTATTGCTGACCAAAAGATATATTCATTTTTTTTAGGTAAATAATTTATATTTTTAAGTATCAAAATTAAAGTTAATGCAAAAGCAATTTCTATTAAAATTCTAAAATAAATAGCTTTACCAGTAATATAAGGAAAAAACAAATTAAAAGGACAAAAAAAACCAGGACAAACCAAAAGTAAACTAAAAGGAATTAAAAAAAGAATGATTTTAATTAAAAATAAAATTGACTTTTCTTCTTGTGTCATTATTTAAATTATAAAACATCTAAACTTCTATAAAATTTTCTTTAATGAAATTTTTCCACCAATTTTCGAATTCTTCTGGTCTTGCTAAATGAATTTGAAATGGAGAAAAAGGTCCTATCTCTTTTTTAATCTCAGTTCTAATATGTCTATTTTCTATCCAATTTTTAGAAAGCTTATTAGAAATTATCAAAATATCAATATCGCTATTCGGTCCCCAATTACCTTTTACTATTGAAGCAAAAATTAAAACTTTAACATCATCTTTTAATAATTCTCTTGCTTTTTCTTTTATTTTATTCGCATAAAACAAATAATTCCCGAAATATTTTCTCTTCTCTTCTAAAATTTTTTTATTAATTTGAATTAAACTTTTCATTAAGGATCTCTTCAATAAACTTAATAAACTTCTCAAAATTTTTTAATAACTCTTCTACTAGTTCTTTATTGAATTTTTTAGGAAAATATCTTGCTCCTATCTTCTTTACCTATTAAATATTTAAGATAAAGTTGTAAAGATTGCTCTAAAGTAAAAGCGCTTAAATTATATTTACCCTTTTTAAAAAGTTCCAAGGCTTCTTCATAAAACTCTTTACTTCTCTCTTTCAAAAATTCAATTTCTTCTTGTGCCATTATTTAAATTATAAAAGTTTTATGGATAAAACCAAAGGCCCCGGCAATTTTGCCGGGGCCTTTGGCGAAGGAAAGAATTTTATCAAATCATGATCGAGGAGCAACTAAATCTGTCCAGAATTCTGGAAGATCGTGAAGGAATGAAGATGTATCCATCACAGGCGCACTAGTATCATTATCAAAAGCAAAACTTGAAAGTCTAGCTCTTACAGATTGAACACCAGTAAAGGTTTGTCCTGAAGTTCTAAATTCAAATTCGTAAGTAGAACCTTCAGGAACGACATAATAGCCACCTACTGCAGAAACGTTTGTTGATCCTACTCTTACAGCATTTGGAGAAACTACAGCAGTTTGAGAAGAACCACCAGCTGTTTCAATGGTAATTGTAGCAGTATTGGAAGCTGGTACATAAAGAGTGCCGCCTACAGCTTTGACATTAACCCTAAACACAACATTGCTTACTGTAGTAGTATTATTACCTGTATCTTTGATTGGATCAATTGTTTTTTGAACTACAGCAAATTGAGGACCAACCCTTACAGCTCTCATCATTTCAGAAGTAACTTGTGTTGCAGAAGAAACATTGTCTCCAAGACTATTTACTCCAGAGGTTGTAGCTACTGAAACTGTAAATGTAGCTACATTAGGAATATTAGGAGCTACAAAATCAACTAAAACATCAAAGGTAACTGTTTGATCTTTATTAATAATGAAGTTAGCAGGTGTGACATCAAAAGTGAAGGCGCCTGATGCTGCAGGGGTTCTTACATCCAAAACATTGTTTCCTTGAGCAAGATAAACAGCTTGTACAGTAGTAGCATTTTGTGTTACAAAACCAGTAATTTGGGTAACTCTTAGATTATCATTTTTAGCAGTAAGATCAAAGGAAAGAACTTTTACTTTTTCAGCTCTTCCATCTACTGGCTCACCAAAAACATATTGTTGTTTTGGAGTATTTGGGTTAAGTGCTCCTACAAATCTTGCTTGACCAGCAAGTGTTTGTGAAAGAGTAGCAGACCAAGTAAGCTCGCTGGATGGACCGAATCTATCAATGCCAGCTCCATCTCTTCCTCTTACATCATTTTGACCTACTTTAAAGCTTAAAGAATTAACTCCTGCTGGAAGAGTGCCAACAATTGTTACTTCTACAAATACTGAAGCATAACCGTTCTTAGGAACAACAACATTCAAACCAGAAATTGGTAAGTAGTAGTTAAGAGAAGAATCTTGAAGGAATGTATTTGGACCAACATTTGTTTGATATAATACATTTCCTTGAGAGTCAACAACTTTTAAAGCAGAAATAACTCTATGAGGAGCAGTTGAACCTGTCCATCTTAAGAAGATAGACTTAATATTTACTGCTCCGTTATCTGCTCTAAATCTCAAACCAACAACCTTTCCGCTTTCACCCTCTCTTAAAGTTACTGCAGCTACTGTTGGGTCTTTATCAACTGTCAAGAAGCCTTCTTCAGCAGCCGTTGGTTGCTCAGCTGTTGTTGGTTGAGTTGGTTGTTCAGCTGTTGTTGGTGCTTGAGTACCACCTAAAGCACTAAGTAATAAAGATAGTGCTCCTTGTACATCACCAGCTTGAATCTTTTGTAATACTTGAGCAAGTACATCTGGTGATACTCCTGTTGTTGGTGTTGTAGGTGTTGTTGGTTGTTCAACTGTTGTTGGTTGTTCTTGAACGCCCCTAACAAGAGCTACAAGTTGTTTTACCCCTTGAGGGCCAACCCAGTTTCCATGCCAAGCTCCATACCATTCCTTATAGAATTCTTTTACTGCCTTTCTTGTTTGAG
>Ga0080007_1062136_pt1 | contig 66827 bp, 60 predicted proteins | sample OctOCTMetagenome_FD_69210 | JGI IMG/M metagenome (GOLD analysis project Ga0080007, IMG submission 69210) | Hot spring and microbial mat streamer communities from Octopus Spring Streamers, Yellowstone National Park, USA - OCT_B (SPADES... | ecosystem: Environmental > Aquatic > Thermal springs >...
ATCCTCCTCCAGCGCCGGCTCCGGCTGAGGCTCAGGCCATTTTTGAGGCTCATCCGGCTGGCCCTGGACCGGTTCAGGGCCATCGTCCAAGGCCCTGTCCTATCTCCTGCCTGAAGGTCAGTGGAGGATCTCCCGGCCATGGTGGAGCGGGTGAAGGAGCTGGGGGCCCGTCGCTGGAGCCTCTTCTTCCTGATCCCCACCGGCCGCGGCCGGCTCCTCTGCGAGATCTCGCCGGAGGAGAGCGAACGCCTGATGCACTGGCTCATCGACCTGGCCCCCCAGGTGCCCCTCGAAATCAAGACCACCGAGGCCCATCACTACCGTCGGGTCCTGGTGCAGCGGGCGAACGGTCATCTGCCTCCCGCCGCGCGCCGCGGGTTTGGGGTTCGGGATGGCAACGGCATCATGTTCATCTCCCACATCGGAGAGATCTACCCGTCGGGCTTCCTGCCCATCCCGCTGGGGAACGTGCGCCGGGAGGACCCGGTGGCCATCTATCGGGAGCATCCCCTCTTCGTCGCCCTGCGGGATCCGGACGCGCTGAAGGGGAAATGCGGGCGCTGTCCTTTCCGGGCCATCTGCGGCGGATCCCGGGCCCGGGCTTACGCCGTCACCGGGGATCCCCTGGAGAGCGATCCCCTGTGCCCGTATCTCCCGGCATAAGGAGGCGGCGATGCAGGCCGAGCGTTCGGAGCAGCTTTTCGCCCTGGCCCAAACCGTGATGCCCGGAGGGGTCTCGAGCCCGGTGCGGGCTTTCCGGGCGGTGGGAGGCACGCCCCGCTTCATCGCCCGCGGGAAGGGGGCTTACCTCTACGATGTGGACGGCAATCGCTACATCGACTACGTGGGCTCGTGGGGCGCGCTGATCCTGGGCCATGCGCATCCGGCGGTGGTCCGCGCCCTGCGGGAGGCGATCCGACGCGGAACCAGCTTCGGCGCCCCCACCGAGGCCGAGCTGGCGCTGGCCCTCCGCATCCGGGAGGCCTTCCCTTCCATCGAAAAAATTCGATTTGTGAACTCGGGGACCGAGGCGACGATGAGCGCGCTGCGGGTGGCCCGGGCGGCGACCGGCCGCTCGAAGATCATCCAGTTCGAGGGGGCCTACCACGGGCATGCGGATTTCCTGCTGGCCCGGGCGGGCTCGGGGCTGGCCACCTTCGGGCTCCCCGCCAGCGCCGGCGTCCCCTCCGCCTGGGTCCAGGACACCCTGGTGGCGCCCTACAACGATCTGGAGGCCGTGGCCGCCCTCTTCGAGCGGTTCCCCGATCAGATCGCCGCGGTGATCGTGGAGCCGGTGGCGGGGAACATGGGGGTGGTCCCGCCGAAGCCCGGCTTCCTGGAGGGACTGCGGGACCTCACCCGCCGCCACGGGGCGCTGCTCGTTTTCGATGAGGTGATCACCGGCTTCCGGGTCGGCCCGGGCGGCGCCCAGGGGCTTTACGAGATAAAGCCGGACCTCACCTGCCTGGGGAAGATCATCGGCGGGGGGCTGCCCATCGGGGCCTACGGGGGACGGGCGGACCTGATGGACCTGGTGGCGCCGGTGGGCCCGGTGTATCAGGCCGGCACCCTCTCGGGCAATCCCCTCTCGATGGCCGCCGGGCGGGCCACCCTGGAGCAGCTCACCCCGGCCCTTTACCAGCAGCTGGAGGAGCGCGCCGCACATCTGGCGGAGGGCCTGCGGTCCGCCGCCGAGGAGGCGGGCGTGCCGGTCCGCATCCACCGGGTGGGCTCCATGCTCAGCGTCTTCTTCACCGAGGCCGAGGTGGTGGATTTCGCGACGGCCTCCGCCACCGACCGCGCCCGCTACGCCCGCTTCTTCCACGCGATGCTGGCTCGCGGGGTCTACCTGCCTCCCTCCCCCCTGGAGGCGTGGTTCGTCTCCGCCGCCCACACCGATGATCACATCGCGCGCACCCTGCGGGCAGCGCGCGCAGCGTTTCGGGAGGTGGCCCGTGGCGGCGTTTAACGACCGCTTCCTGCGGGCCTGCCGTCGAGAGCCGGTGGACGACACCCCGGTCTGGTTCATGCGGCAGGCCGGCCGCTATCTTCCCGAATACCGCGCCATGCGGGAACGGTATGCCTTCCTGGATCTCTGTCGCCAGCCGGAGCTGGCCGTGGAGATCACCCTCCTGCCCCTGCGGCGCTTTGCCGTCGACGCGGCCATCCTGTTCTCGGACCTGACCATCCCCCTCCTGGGCATGGGCATCTCCCTCGCCCTGGAGGAGGGCTCCGGCCCGGTGATCGAATCCCCCCTCCGCCGGGATGCGGATGTGGTCCGCCTGCGGACCCTGGAGCCCGAGGCGGACGTCCCCTTCGTCCTGGAGGCCATCCGCATGCTGCGGGCGGAGCTCACCGTGCCGCTCATCGGGTTCCTGGGAGGGCCTTTCACCCTGGCCTGCTACCTGGTGGAGGGTCGGGCGGCGCGGGATTTCGCCCGGGCGCGGGCCCTGATGTTCGCCGCGCCGGCCACCTGGCACGCCCTGATGGAGCGCCTGACGGAAAGCCTGATCCGCTACGCTCGCTCCCAGATCGCCGCCGGCGTCCACGCCCTCCAGATCTTCGAGAGCTGGATCGGCCTCCTCCACCCTCTGGACTACCGGGCCTTCGTTCGGCCTTACCTGCGCCGCTTGCTGGAAGCCCTGCAGCCGGCCGGGATCCCGCTGATCCTCTTCGGGACCGGGACGGCGGCCCTGCTGGAGGATCTGGCGGAGGCCGGGGCGTCCGTGATCGGGCTCGACTGGCGGGTGCCGCTGGACGTGGCGTGGACGCGCCTGGGGGATCGGGTGGCCCTCCAGGGAAACCTGGATCCGGCGGTGCTGCTGGCGCCTTTCGAGGTGGTGGCCGCCCATGCGGAGCGGATCCTGCGGCAGGCAGGCGGCCGGCCCGGCCACATCTTCAACACCGGCCACGGGCTGCTGCCGGAGACCCCGCCGGACACCGTGGCCCGCCTGGTGGACTGGGTGCATGCCTATCGAGGGGATCTCCAGGGAGGGCCATGATGCGCGTGGTGATCGTCGGTGGGGGGATCGCCGGGCTGAGCGCGGCGTATTTTCTGGAGCGCGCGATGGCCCCGGGAGGCGGGCCGGTCGAGATCTTCCTGGTCGAACGGGCTTCGCGCCTGGGCGGGAAGATCCTCACGCTGCGGGAGGAAGGATTCATCGGCGAGGGAGGGCCGGATTCGTTCCTCCGGGCGAAGCCCGAGGGGATGGCGTTGCTGCGCGCGCTGGGACTGGAAAGCGAGGCAGTGCCCCCCCGGGCGCGCGCGGTGTATGTGCTGCGCCGGGGCCGGCTTCATCCGATCCCGGAGGCGCTGCTGGCCCTTCGGCCCGATCCGATGGCGGTGCTGCGGGCGGGAGGCCTCCCATGGCGGGGGCGACTTCGGGCGCTGCTGGAGCCGTGGGTGCCGCCGCGCCGGGAGGACGGCGACGAGCCCCTGGCGGCCTTCCTGCGCCGCCGTTTCGGCCGCGCCTTCGCCGAGGCCATCGCGGAGCCGCTGACAGCAGGGGTCCATGCGGGGGATCCCGAGCGCCTGAGCGCGCAGGCGCTTTATCCCCATCTCCTCGCCCTGGAGCGGCGCTTCGGCAGCCTGGCCCGGGGGCTGCGGGCCGCTCGCCCCGCTGCACCCTCCGGCCCGGCGTTCGTATCCCTGCGCGCGGGCATGGAGGCGCTGGTGGACCGGCTGGCCGCTTCCCTTCAGCGAACCCGCATCCTCACCGGGCGCGCGGTCATCGGCCTGGCCCCGCGCCGCGAAGGCCCCGCTTTCCGCTATCTGGCGGCGATGGCGGACGGAGAGACGCTGGAGGCCGACGGGGTGGTGCTGGCCGTCCCGGCCTTCGAGGCGGCGCGGTGGCTGGCCCCCTTCGCCCCCGAGGCCGCCGCGCGGCTGCGGGAGATCCCCTTCGTGTCCACCGCAGTGATCACCGTGGCCTTCCGACGGGAGCAGGTGGCCCATCCGCTGAACGGGAGCGGCTTCCTGGTGCCCCGGGGGGAGGCCTTCCCGCTGGCCGGATGCACATGGACGTCCTCGAAGTGGCCGGGGCGGGCGTCGGAAGGCTGCGTCCTGCTGCGCGCCTTCATCGGTCGGGCGGGGGATGCCGATGCCCTCGCGCTGGAGGACCCTGAGCTGATCCGGATGGCGGTGGAGGCCCTGCGCCCGCTCCTGGGCCTGCAGGGGAGTCCGCTCCGCGCCTGGGTGCACCGCTGGCCGGAGGGGATGCCCCAGTATACCGTGGGGCACCTGGAGCGCCTGGCCGCCATCGAGGCGGCGCTGCGCCCCTTCCCCCGCCTGTGCCTCATCGGCGCTTCTTACCGGGGCGTGGGCATCCCCGATCTCATCCGGCAGGCCCGGGAGGCAGTCCGGCTCCTCCTGGGGGAAGAGATGGGCCCTTCGGGACCCCCGCGCTGAACCTCACGTTCGGAGGCGGAGATGGCCCGCATCGGCGTGCTGTTGATGGCCTATGGGACGCCCTCCTCGCTGGAGGAGGTGGAGGCCTACTACACCCATATCCGGGGAGGACGTCCGCCGTCGCCGGGCCAGGTGGAGGAACTGCGGGCGCGCTACCAGCGCATCGGCGGGCGTTCCCCCCTTCCGGAGATCACGCTCCGGCAGGCCGAGGCCCTGGCGGCCCGGCTGGCCCGGATCGCCCTCGGCCACTCTTTCCACGTTCGGGTCGGCATGCGCCACGCGCCTCCGTTTATCGAAGAAGCCGTCTCCGGGCTGGTGAGGGAAGGCATCGACCGCCTGATCGCCCTGGCGCTGGCGCCGCATTTCTCCCGCATGAGCGTGGGCGCCTACCACGCCGCGATGCGCCGGGCCCTCGCCGCCCATGCCGCTGTCCTCCCCGTGGTGGAGATCGGGGGCTGGGGCGATCATCCGCTGTTCCTCATGGCCGTGGCGGAGCGCCTGCGGGAAGCCCTGGCGGATCTGCCCGCGGACGCGACCGAGGTGATCTTCACCGCCCATAGCCTCCCGGCCCGGCTGCGCGCGGAAGGGGACCCCTACGAGGTCGAGCTGCTGGACTCGGCGCGGCGGGTGGCCCGGATGGTGGGGTGGACGCGATGGCGCTTCGCCTACCAGAGCGCCAGCGCCACCGGCGAGCCGTGGCTGGGTCCGGATCTCCGGGAGGTCCTGGAGGACATCGCCCGCAAAGGGGAGGCCCGGCACGTGGTGGTCTGCCCCATCGGCTTCGTGGCGGACCACCTGGAGATCCTCTACGATCTGGACGTGGAGGCCCGGGAGGCGGCGGCGCGGTGGGGGCTGGATTTCCGGCGCACCCGCTCCCTCAACGACGATCCGCTCCTGATCGAGGCCCTGGCCGCGCTGGTCTGCGAGGCCGTCGCCCGGGGATAGGGCGCTCTCCTCAGCGGGCGGGGGAGGCCCCCTGGAGCATCTGAAGCAAGGCCTCGGCCTCCTCGCGGAACGGGGAGGGCGCGGGGCACTCCAGGAAGGCGCGCAGGTGCCGCTGGGCCTCCTCCACCTGCCCGATCTGGGCCAGCAGCCGCCCGAGCCAGTAGCGGGCCTCCGGCATATCCGGGGCGATGGCCAGAGCTTGCCGCAGATCCGCCTCCGCGCCCGCGAGATCCCCGCGGAGGAAACGGGCGGCCCCCCGCCCTACGTAAGCCTCCGCGAAGTTCTTCCGCAACCGGAGGGCGGCCTCGAAGGCCCCCTCTGCTTCCTCCAGCCGACCCTGCTGGAGCCGCACCGCGCCCAGCAGATAATGCCCCCGGGCTTCCTGGGGATCCTGAGCCAGGAGCGTCTGGAGCTCGGCCGCGGCCTCGCTCAGCCGGCCGCTCCGGTAAAGCGCCATGCTCAACCCCAGACGGGCGGATCGATCCGCGGGTGCCCGCCGCAACGCCTCCCGGTAGGCGGCCTCCGCTTCACCCAGGCGGCCGGCCTGGGCGTAGGCCTCCCCCAGCAGGACACGGGCCTCCACCGCCTCCGGGTGCTCCCGGAGGAAGGCCTCCAGGAAGGAGGCGGCCTTCAGGGGATCCCCCTGCCGGAGGGCCTCTCGCGCGGAGGCGAGGCGGGGATCCCGCGTGGGAGTCGGGGAGGGAGGCGGGGCCGCGCGGCAGGCCAGGCCGACGCTCAGCAGGGCCAGGAGGGCCAGCGCCCGTTTCATCCCTCCTCCTGGGCCTGAAGGTTGAGCACGATGACCTGGGTCTCCTCCGGCAGCTCGGACCGAGAGAGCTTCAGGGAGTCCAGCGTCGGGGCCTTCTCGCTGCCCATCTCCTTGAGGAACTTCTGGACGGGGTCCAGCTTGAGGGTCAGCCCGGGCACCCGATAGTGCATGGGGATCACCACCCGGGGCTCCAGGAGGCTGACAACCTCGGCCGCCTGGGCGGCGTTCAGGGCCCCGCCCCCGCCGACGGGGACCAGCAACACATCCACCTCCCCCAGGGCCTCCTCGACCTCGGCCTGGGAGGGGACATGCTGAAGGTCGCCCAGGTGACACACCCGCAGATCCTCCAGCTCAAAGAGGAAGACCGTGTTGCGCCGCTCCCGATCCCGCTTGCGCCGGTTCTCGGGGCGGATGTCCAGGCCGGTGATGAACACCCCGCTGATCTCATACTCCCCGGGCCCGCTCAGGACATGGGGCTCGCCCTTGATGGCGCGGATCGCATTGTGGCCCGGGGCATCGTGGCTCACGGTGACGATGTCCGCCTTCAGGCGGGGCAGATTCAGCCCCACGCTTTTATCATACGGATCCGTCACGATCGTCGCTGTCCGACTGCGAATCCGAAAGCAACTCAACCCAAACCAGGTGATCTCCATCGCCGGAACGCCTCGCTGTCCAGGATCAGGGACCTCGATCTCTATGCGGGGGAATTCTACCACACCCGGTGGGCCCGGCCGCGGATCTCCGCCAGGCACCGGACGCCGTGGGCGCGCATCCACGCCTCCATCTCCTGACGGATCGCCCGGAAGGCCCCCAGGCCGCGGTAGGCCACCGCCGAGCCCACCCCCACCGCGGTCGCCCCGGCCATGAGCATCTCGATGGCATCCTCCCCGGTGAGGACCCCGCCGGTGCCGATGATCGGGATGCGCACGGCCCGGGCGATCTCGTAAACGCACCGGATGGCGATGGGCTTGAGGGCAGGCCCGGAGAGGCCGCCTTCGCGGTTGGTGAGGATCGGCCGCCCCGCCTCGATGTCGATCACCATCCCCGGCATCGTGTTGACGGCGGTGATGGCGTCCGCACCGGCCTCCTCCGCCGCCCGGGCGATGCGGGCGATGTCCGGCACGTTGGGGGACAGCTTGGCGATGACCGGGCAGGAGACCGCCGCCTTCACCGCCGCCACGGCCTCGGCCGTGGCCTGGGGGCTGGCGGCGAACATCTCCCCGTATTCCGCCGCCACGTTGGGGCACGAGAGGTTGAGCTCGATCATGTCGGGCCCCGCCGCCGCCAGGATGCGGGCCACCTCCACGAACTCCTCCACGCGGGCGGCGAAGACGCTGGCGATGAGGGGGACGCCCATGGGGGCCAGCTCTTTGCGGGCCTCCGAGAGGATGGCCGCCATCCCTTCGGCTCCCGGGTTGGTCAGGCCCACGGCGTTGATCAGCCCGTGGCCCCAATCGAAGAGGATGGGGCTGGGATGCCCTGCCCGGGGGAGCCGGGTGGCCGACTTGGCGGTGATGGCGCCGGCCCCCAGACGGGCCATCCGGACCATCAACGCCGCGCTGGTCCCCAGGATCCCCGAGGCGAGCACCAGGGGGTTCGACAGGCGCACCCCTGCGATCTCACAGGAGAGGTCCAGCGCCGACAGGGTTTCGTCGGAATGCGCCCTCATGCGGAGCCTCCGTCTCGGCCTTTGAGATCCGAGTTCATCCGGAGGATGCGGCAGCCGGGCTGCGCCGCAGCGCCTCCTGGATCCGATCCCGCTCGGCCGGGAGGAGCTTCCCCTCCGCGACCAGGGCGTCCAGCAGGGCGGTGAGGGTGGTGACGGCGTGGACCCGATAGCCGGCGGCCTCCAGCTCCGGCCGCCCGCCCTGCTCCCGATCCACCAGGACCACGATATCGGTGACCCGCAGCCCGGCTTCCTCTAAAACCCGGATGGCCTCCCATTTGCTGGCGCCCGTCGTCAACACGTCATCGAGCACGGCCACTGTCTCGCCGGGGTGGAAGGTCCCCTCGATGCGCTGGCCGGTGCCGTAGGCCTTGGCCTCCCGCCGCGGATACAGCAGCGGGCGCCGCATCCGCAGGGCCACCGCCGTCCCAATGGGCAGGGCGGCGTAGGGGATGGCGGCCAGGCGATCGAAGGTCAGTCGTTCCAGCACCGCGGCATACAACCCCGCCACCATCTCCAGCAACGCCGGGAAGGCCACCAGCTGCCGCAGATCCAGATAGATCGGGGAGCGCTGGCCGGATTTGAGGACGAAGTCCCCGAAACGGATGCACCCGGCCTCATACAGCCCGCGGGCCAGGGCGCGGATCGCCCCCGCCTCCGGGGCGGCCTCACGGCCCCGCAACGCCTCCCCCAGCGCCCGGGCAGCCGCCCCCGGATCCGACGCCTCCAGGATCTCCCGGGAGGCGGCGATCAGGGCGGGGGGCCCGGCCAGGGCCTTCACCGTCTCGACATCACCCCCCTGGGGGCCGATCCCCGGGATCAGGAGCCAGCGATCGGGAGCCAGGCGCCGCAGGGCCGTAAGGGCCGCGGGGACCGTCGCCCCCACCACGAAGCCGATTCGCTCGCTTCCGGCCCACCCCTCTACCTGGCGGGCCAGGGCCTGATAGAGGGGCTCGCCCCGGACCGGCAGCTCCTGCACGGCCTCCGCCCCCGGGTTCGAGGTCCGGATCAGGAGGAAGACCCCACGGTCCGCCCGGTCCAGGAACGGCCGAAGGGACTCGGGGCCCAGGAACGGGCTGAGCGTCACGGCGTCCGCCCGCAGGACATCGAAGGCGAACCGCGCGTAGGCCTCCGCGGTCCATCCGATGTCGCCGAACTTCCCGTCCAGGATCACCGGGATCTCCGGCGGGATCATCGCACGGACCATCCGCAGGGTCTCCAGCCCGGAGGTCCCCAGGGCGAGGTAGAAGGCCAGGTTGGGCTTGTAGGCGGCGGCGAACTCCGCGGTGGCCTCCACCACCCAGCGCACGAACGCCACGACCGGATCCGGATGCCGGCGCGCCCATGCGGGGAGGCGCTCCGGCACCGGATCCAGCCCGATGCACAGGCCCAGCCCCGAGGGGCCGGTCCGCTCCCGCAACCGGTCGAAGAACGTCATGGTGGACGCCCCCTCTTAAGCCTTGCCCAGCACAGCGGCCAGCAGGGCCATCCGGATGTAGAGGCCGTTGGCCACCTGGCGGAAATAGGCCGCCCGCGGATCCCGGTCCACCGCCGGGTCGATCTCCCCCACCCGGGGCAGCGGATGCATGACGATCATCCGCTCCTTAGCCCGCTTCATCAGCTCCGGGGTGATCACGTAATAGTTCTTCACCTGCTCGTAGGCGTTGAGATCCGTGAAGCGCTCCTTCTGCACCCGGGTCACATAGAGCACATCCACATCCTCGATCACGTCGGCCACGTCGTAGGTCTCATAGACCGGGATCCCCTTCGCCCGCACCTCGTTCATCAGGTCCAGAGGCAGGCGCAGGATCTCCGGCGAGACGAAGGACAGGCGCACGTCATACATCGTGAGCAGCTTGGTCAGGGAATGGACCGTGCGCCCGAAGCGGAGGTCCCCCACCATGGCGATGTGCAGGCCGTCGATGCGGCCCAGCTCCTCCTGGATGGTGAAGAGGTCGAGCAGGGCCTGGGTGGGATGCTCGCCGATGCCGTCGCCGGCGTTGATCACCGGAACATCCGCGACGTCGGCGGCGATCTTCGCCGCTCCCACCTCCGGGTGGCGCAGGACGATGACGTCGGAATATTGCTCCAGGGTCTTGATGGTGTCGGGCAGGGACTCGCCCTTGGCCACCGAGGAGAACTGGACGCCCTGGGTGATAGGGATGACGGCCCCGCCCAGGCGCTCCATGGCGGCGATGAAGGAGGAGCTGGTGCGCGTGCTGGGCTCGTAGAAGACGCAGGCCATCACGTAGCCCTTGAGGAGATCGCAGGCACCCACGCGGCGGACCAGCTCCCGCATCTCCTCCGCTACATCGAAGAGATAGGCCAGGTTCTCCCGGTTGAATTGGGAGACCGAGAGGATGTCCTGCATGTAGAAGCCGTTGTTCGGGTTCACCGGCTCGCGCGAAACCGCGCCGTCGAACTGGAACAGGCGAGGTCGGGTCACCATCGTCCACCTCCTTTCAAATGGATTTCCCGGGAATGCGTTCGGATACCTGTGGATGCGACATCGTTCCACGCGGCAGCAAACGGCGCCGTTTCATGCCGGCGCTCTCGCTTCCGTTTTCCTGTAGGAGGGGCTTTAGCCCCGAATCTCCTGTCTTTGATGAGCAATGGGTCGCGGCGAAAGCCGCTCCTGCAGAGGATGGATCTTCCTGTAGGAGGGGCTTTAGCCCCGAACCTTCTGTCTTCGACGACGCAAAGGTCGCGGCGAAAGCCGCTCCTGCAGGCATCGATCTTTGTGAGGAGGGCCTCCGCCCGGAATCTCCGTTCACGGATCCGCGAAGAGCACCCGCCCGGAGCCCGGGGGCGCGCGGACCTCTCCGTCTTCAAAGGCCACCCGTCCCTCCAGGACGGTGCGCCGCACCCGGGCCCGCACTGTCATCCCCTCGAAAGGGGTCCACCCGCATTTCGTGAAAAGGCCCTCCCGGGAGATCGCCCAGGGACCACCCCATTCGATCTCCACCCACGTCTCCGGGGGCTCCAGCAAGCCGTAGATCCGCCGGGGCCCGGTGGCGGTCAGGCGGACCACATCCGCTAGCTCCAGTCTTCCCTCGGCGACGGCGGTGAGCAGCAACGGCAGCATGGTCTCCAGGCCCGGCACGCCCGGGGGTGGGTTCTCCCCTCGCTTTTCTTCGACGGTGTGTGGCGCGTGGTCGGTGGCCACGGCGTCGACGATGGCGAGGTTCGCCCACAACGTCTCCTGATCCGCCCGCGAGGCCAGGGGCGGGCGCATCTGCCCGAAAGGGCCCAGACGGGGGAGGTCCTCTTCGGTCAGGAAGAGATGATGCGGCGTGACCTCGCAGGTGATCGGGAGGCCCCGCTCCTTCGCCCGGCGGATGAGGAGGATCTCCTCCCGCCGGCTGATATGGCAGAAATGCACCGGCTGGCGGAACAGGGCGGCGAGCCCGATGACCATCGCCACCGTCCGTCCCTCGGCGTGGACGGCGATGGGGCGGTGGCCCGGCCAGGCCTCGAAGTGGCGCAGGAGGGCCGCCAGGCCCTCCAGGCGGAGGGGGCCGTAGGTCGCATCCAGGTAGAGCTTGAGGCCGGCGGCCTGGCGGGCCAGGGCGGCGGCCTCCGCCGCGTTGTCCGCGGTGCCTCCGAGGAAGAGGCCCACCTCGCAGCGGGCCAGGGCCCGGGCCCGACGGACCGCCTCCCGGAACGCGGCCGCGTCGATGAGGGGCGGGCGGGTGTTGGGCATGGCCAGCACCGTCACCACCCCGCCGGCCAGGGCCGCCGCCGTCCCGCTGGCGAAGTCCTCCTTATGGGTTTCGCCCGGATCCCGCAGGTGCACGTGGATATCCGCTGCCCCCGGGAGGCGCAGGGTCGCCATCTTCCTCCTCCGACGCTGAAAAAATCAGGCACCGGGGGCGGAAGCGCCAGCCCGGTGCCTGAAAAACATCCGGAAGGCCCCTGCGGGGTGCGCTCCCCCGCCGGGGCGCTCGCGTTCGGATATGGGGAGGGGATCCCAATCGTTCCCGGCCCATGCCGGGATTCTATGTTGCCACAGCAAGGAGAGACTGTCAAATCGAGAGCCGGAGCAGAGAAAGACGATGAGCCATCTTCCGGGCGAATTCATCAGCCAACTTTCCCCCCGGTGCGCCCCTTGACGTGTGTCGACGAATCCTTTCGGTATCGCGCGCACAAGCCAGATGCGCCGGTTCTCACGAGGCCCAACCTTCCTCCGGCGAGAATACCTGGGCCGATCGCTGCGCCGATGTCGACGCGGCTCCTTCTGCATCCTCATCTCTGATCCAGCCATGCTGTGCCGGGAGCCAATCTTTTCGTCATACCAGTATTTCTCAGTAAAATAAAAACATAACGCAGAATTTGGGAGTTTCGAGTTCATGGGGGCATCACGCGGGGCCCTGCAGAGTTTCCTACCTTACCCTGGGGGAGACTTGTCATGCATGGGGAGATGCTCCTGATCTACTTGATAGTGTTCCTCGTGTCTCTGGACATGCTCGGGCTTGCCCCGTTAATGGCCCCTTACGCGCGTGCGCTGGGGGCTCCGATTCACCTCGTCGGATGGATTGTCGCCCTCTACTCGGTGGCCAACCTGGCGGGCAACCTGAGCGGCGGATGGTGGGCAGACCGTGTCGGACGCAAACCTCCCCTGATCGTCGGCCTGGTCACTGTGGCGGCAGCGTTGCTCGCCTACCTGATATTTCGGGAGCCCTGGGCGATGCTGGTGATCCGCGCCCTGCATGGCATGGGAAACGCGCTGGTGACCCCTGCCGCGCTGGCCTATTTAGGAGACGTCTCTTCCTCCAGGTCCCGTGGGCGGACGATGGCTCTCTACGGGGTGACTTACGGGATGGCTGGCCTGATCGGGCCACCGCTGGCAGGCTGGCTACGAGATCGGGTAGGATACGGCGGCGTCTTTGTCGGATTATCTGCGCTGATGCTGGCAGCTGTGCTGGTCGCTATGGCGAAAATCCGAAACCGCGGGGTTTCTGCCCCAGAGCGCCCCGCTTCAAAAATCCCATGGCGTTCCCTGCTCGGGGTTGGCATTTCCGTTTCTTTCTTCGCCGCGTTCTGCTGGATGTTCACGATGGGAACGCTGTTGGTGTTTCTCCCTTTGATCGGAGAGGAGAGGGGGTTCACGGCCGCACAGGTCGGCCTGATCTTCGGCAGTTTCGCCCTGACTGCCGCTCTGGTGCAGGCCTCGCCGCTGGGCCGCCTCTCTGACCGCTGGGGACGGTTGCCCTTGATCGCTGCGGGACTCTTTCTAATGGCAACAGCCATGGTCGCCCTGAGTGCATCTCGCAGTTGGGAGGAGATGATCGGCGCAATGGCTTTCTATGGCCTGGGCTTTGGTCTCCTCTTCCCGGCTGCGCTGGCCCTGCTGGTCGACCAGACCACTTCGAAGACCAGGGGTCAGGTGTTCGGCGCCTTTATGGCGATGCTCTCTGTGGGCATGATCGCAGGAGGCGGAATGGCCGGGCTGATGGACCGATGGCATCGGTCGGTGGGGATTCATCCTTTTCAGTCGGCCGCGCTGGTGTTATCTCTGGGATTGCTCTGGACCGGCATCAGCGTTCTCATAGCCCGCCGAGCGCGTCGCGCCTTTCTGGATTGGAGGTAGTCGCTTCGAAAGAGATGCGATAGCTGTTCCTCCGGAAGCGCCCTGGCCCACCGGCACGCCAAACCCATAAGGAGGACAGAGCCATGGGACATCCGGCGCGATGGGATCGCCTTCGGGAGGAGATGGCCCGGGAAGGGTTGGAGCTCCTGGCCCTGGTCCCCGGCGCGAACCTGTTCTATCTGACCGGCCTCCACTTCCACCGCATGGAGCGACCGATCGTCGCCCTGCTGCCTCGGGAAGGAGAACCCGCCCTCATCCTCCCCGCCTTTGAGGTCGAGAAGGCCCAGGGGGCGCCCATCCCCTGGCGCCTGTTCCCCTACACGGACGCCGAGGGGCCCACCTCCGCTTTCCACGCCGCCGCCGCAGTCCTGGGGGGACGCGGACGCCCCATCGCCGTGGAGGCCCTGGGAATGCGCGTGCTGGAGTGGTCCCTGCTGGCCCAGGCCTTCGAAAGCCCCACCCCCATCCCGGCGGAGCCCCTGCTGGCCCGGCTGCGGATGGTGAAGGGTCCGGAGGAGATCGCCGCCATCCGCCGGGCCATCGCCGCCGCCGAAGCCGCGCTGCAACAGTGGCTCCCCGAGGTCCGGCCGGGGATGACGGAGCGGGAGGCCACCCGGCGGCTGATCCAGGCCTGTTTTGCGGCCGGAGCGGATGCGCTGGCCTTCGAACCCATCGTGGTGGCCGGACCCAACGCCGCCCTCCCCCACGCCACCCCTTCGGATCGCCCCATGGGGCCGGGGGAGCTGATGATCGTCGACTTCGGGGTGATCGTGGAGGGATACGTCTCGGATCTCACCCGCACCTTCGTCCTTGGGGAGCCGGATCCCGAGACAGCCCGGATCTATGAGGTGGTCCGGGAGGCGAACGCGGCGGGGCGCGCCGCCGTGCGCCCGGGGATCCCCGCGGAGGCGGTCGATCGGGCGGCCCGCGCGGTCATCGAGGCCGCCGGATACGGAGCCTATTTCCCCCACCGCACCGGCCACGGGCTCGGGCTGGAGGTTCACGAGCCGCCCTACCTGGTCGCGGGGGACGCCACGCCCCTGCAGCCGGGCATGATCTTCACCGTGGAGCCCGGGATCTACCTGCCGGGCAAAGGCGGCGTCCGCATCGAGGATGTGGTGGTAGTCACTGAAACCGGCGGGGAGTCCCTCACGGCCTTCCCCCGGGAGCTCCGCTCCCTCTGAAGAGGCGCCCCTATGGCCCCAGGGGGATCAGGATCTCCACCTGGGCCTCCGCCCGCCAGGCCTGCAGCTGGGCCTGGATCCGCCGCTGCCGGAGCAGCTCCCGCTGGTCCTCGGAGAGGGGGCGAGCCGGGTCCTTCTCCACCACCCACAGGAGGTGATAACCCCGTGGAGTGGTGACCCATGTCACCTGGCCCGGCGGGGTGGCGAAGGCCGCTTCCTCCAGCTCCGGCACCGCCAGGGTGCCCCGGGCGAACCATCCCAGGTCGCCTCCCAGCTCCCGGGTGGCGGCATCCTCCGAATACCGGAGGGCCAGCTCGATGAAATCCTCCCCCTGCTGCAAGCGGGCCAGCAGCTGCCGGGCCAAATCCTCCTGGGACACCTGGATGTGCCGCGCGTGGACCTGTTCGGCAACCTCCGGCAGGTCCGCCGTCAGCTGCTGGAACACCTTCTGGGCCAGCATGGCCGCGCGCTGGTTACGCCGGAACTCCTCCTCCGTCATCCCCAGGGCGGCGAGGCGTTGGCGGAAGGCCTCTACCCCGCCGCTCTCCTGGATCAGCTGGGCCAGGGCGGCCTCCACCTCCTCCGGAGACACCGTGATCCCCATCCTCGCGGCGTGCTGCTCGATCAGGACCTCCTCGATCATCCCCTCCAGGATCTGACGAGGGAGCGCAGCAAGGCGCTGACGCCCCTCCGCGGACTGGGGGTCCAGGCCGTTGCGGCGCCACTCCTGCTCATAAGCGGCCAGCCGTCTCTCGAACTCCGCGAGGGGGATCGGCGCCCCGTTCACCCGAGCCGCGAGGGCCATGGGCGTCGGGGAGGGCAAGGCGGTGGGCGCAACCGGCGTCGACGCGGGGGACGATTGGCATGCGGCGACGCCGAGCATCAGGACGATCAGCCCTCGCTTCCACATCGGTGCCTCCTCAAAAGGGGTAAGCTTCCGACACGCGCGCGTAAGCCCGGCTCAAGAAGGCGTGGAAATCCCGAGCGTCCTGCCAGGCCTGGGGGCGCAACGAGCGCTCCGCCGGGAAGATCAGGAAGGCGATCTCCTGAGGCCCGCCCAGGCCCCCGTGGGTCCCCAGTTGATCCTCAAAACTCACCACCGTTCGACCGTCCCAGGCGCCCAGCAGGATGAGATCGCCACTCCCGGGCAGCCGGGCCAGGCGGGCCAGCTCCTGAGCCGTCCGCTCGGGATCCAGCCACCGCCCCTCCGGCGCCATGCGCTCCGGATCGGCCAGGGGGTCCTGGCCGTAGATTGAGGAACGGCCGTCGGCGCGGACGACGCGCGCGCCTCCCTGTCCCATCAGGAAGACGACCTCCCCTTCCCGGCCGATCACCAGCCCGATCCCCGGGTGCTCGATCAGGGCATCCAGGAGCTGGGGCCAGCGGATGACGATCTCGCTGAGGGAGAGGGGCTCCGGCACGGCGGCGATGTAAAGATGGGCCAGCGGACCGGAGGCCCGGATGATCACATCGGCGGACGGCACGGCGGGGGCGGAGGGTTCCCCTCGCAGGAGGGACGCGCGCCGCTGCACATAGGCTCGGGCCGCCCGCACCACCCGGGCTCCGCGCGGGGAGAGGGTCCGTTCCAGCTCGCGCATCTCCGCCATCAGGTATTGCCACGAACGCCAGCGGCGGTCATCCGGCTCCACCGCCTCGTCCAGGGTCACCGACCGGGCCATGCAGCGCCGGACGAAATCCCCCAGGCTTTCACGGAAACGCCGGGCGAAAGGGACCGCCGGGGTCATCCCGTGATCCGAAAAGATGTAGAGATCATACGGCCGCCGGGCGAAGCGGGCCATCCGATCGATCTCCCGCAGGTAAGCGTCCAGCCGGCGGAGGGCCCGCAGGGCGACCGGATGCTCCGGCCCGTAGCGATGGGCCGCCTCATCATACAGCACGTAGATCCCATACAGAGGGGAGATCCCCCGATGGAGATCCATGCTGAGGCTGAAGGTCACCAGCTCGTGGAGCAGCGCGTTGCCCAGCGCCAGAAGGGCCGTGCGGAGCAACCCCGCCGGATCCCGCAGGAAGCGCCACCCGGCCCCCCAGGAGCGGATCCCATACCACAGCTCGTCCAGGATGTCGCGCACCACCATGCGGAGGATCCGCCAGATGCGCCCCGGGTTGAGCAGGACGATCAGAAGGAGGCCCACGCCCCGGACCCCATCGAGGAGCCCGGGCGGGCCCATGGCGCTTAGGGTGAAGACGGCCCGCTCGGCCCCCCCGTCGAACAGGCTGGCGTAACAGGCGCCGCCGCGCAACAGCCCCTCCGCGCCCTCCGCCTGCAGCCGCGCGACGACCTCCCGCACATGGCGCGGTCGCTTCATCCCGATGGGCTCGCGGCGGGCCTTCTCATACCACCGGAACCCCGGGATGGCATCCAGCCGCCCGTAGAGCAGCGCGGCGGTCACCACCGGGGTGGTGGTGGGGAAGCCGGCGAACCAGGGCGCCAGCCGGAACCGCCCCTTCTGGATCTGGCGGGCCAGATAGGGCATGCGGCCCGCCTCCAGGGCCCGCTGCAGATGCGGGAAGGAGAGGCCATCGATCTGGATCAGCACCAGCCCCCGCTCCGGCGTCGGCGGAGCCTCCGGCCGCCTCATCCGTCGGCCCAGGATTCGGAACTTCGCCCGATAAAACTCCCGGAGGACCGAGACCATCCTCCACCTCACAGGAGAGCGGGGGCGCTGCACGGAGATATCCTTCGCCCTTTCGAAAGCCGGAACAGCCGTCCGCCTGCAACCGCCTGTCCGGACTTCCGCGCAAGCCCAACGGAATTCCGCCTTACATCGCGGCGGCCTGTTCCAGCGCCCTTCCCCGACCGCTCCATCCGTTCACGGCCACCCGGCGGGAAGCTCCCGCGCCAGGGCTTCCACCCGCTCCCGGGGGATCCAGCCGGCCGGCCGGCCAGCCCGTAGGACCAGGACCCCGGGGCTTTCGCTCTGGGCCAGGCATAACCATGCGGCGCCCAGGGAAGCCGTCGCATCCAGGCTGGGGAGATCCAGGCGCCGCAGGCCGTCCCTCATGCGGACCAGGCCTCCCGGCCACCGCCCGGCCTCCTCCACCGGCAGGATCGGTTGTCCGCTGTGCTGAAGCAGGCGCCGGGCAGCGGGCTCCGGGATCCGATCGTTCACTGCCAGGGGAAGGGGCTGGAGATGCGATAAGAGGGGGATCTGCTGCAACCGCTCCCGGCGGCGCAGCTGCTGGGTTTCCTGGAGGGTCTGGCCGAGCAGCCACATGGCGATCAGCATCGTAACCAGCCCGCCTGCGTCCTGATGCCGGAACTGCCAGATCGCCAGCCCGCCGATCCCCAGGGCCCCTGCCTGCCCCACCCGCAACGCCAGCCAGGTCCCCCAGCCCTCCCCGAGGGCCATGGCCAGAGCGCTGCGCAGGATCCGCCCGCCATCCATCGGGAACACGGGGAGCAGGTTGAAGAGTCCCAGCAGGAGGTTCAACCATCCGAACACCACCTCCGGGCGCCATCGCGCTCCCGGGCCTTCCCAGCCGCCCAGCCCGGCGATGAGGAGGGCGAGGAGGAGGTTGACGCTGGGCCCAGCCAGGGCGATCCCCAGCTCCGCTCGGAAGCGGCCGGGGGACAGCCGGACCGCGGTGAAGCCGCCCATGGGCCAGAGGACCACCGCGGTCACCGGGACACGCAGCGGGCGCGCGGCGGCGAGATGCCCCAGCTCGTGCAACAGAACCGCCCCGAACAACAGAAGCCACCAGAGGCCCTGCCGCAGGGCTTCCCGCCATCCGGCCAGCAGGCCGGCTCCCAGCACGGCCGCCATCAGCAACGCCACCAGGCTCCTGTGCACCTGCACCGGAACCCCGGCGAGGGTGAACAGCCGGATGGCGGGAAGGCGGAAGCGGGACATCGCGCACCTCTCTACGTCCCAGGAGCCCTCAACGGGCGGGGACGCTCTCCAGAAGCCGGACGGCCGCCTCCAGGCGTCGCAACGTCCGCTCCCGGCCCAGGAGGGCGAGGGACTCAAACAGAGGGGGGGTGACCCGCCGGCCGGTGACCGCCACGCGGACGGCCATGAACAGCGTCCCCGCCTTCACGCCCAGGCGATCCGCGAGGCCCCGCAGCGCCGCCTCAACGGCCTCATGGGTGAACTCGGGGAGCGTCTCCAGAGCGCGCCGGGCTTCCGTCAGCCAGACCCGCACCGCCTCGGGGGAGGCGCCCGAGGGCACCAGATCCTCCAATGCCGGCGACACCTCCTCCCTCCACAGGAATTCCAGCATCTCCGCCCCTTCCCGCAGCGTCTTGATCCGCTCCTGGATCAGGGGGATCGCCCGGCGCAGGGTCTCCGGATCCGGCCGCAGGCCGAGGGCCTCCGCATAAGGCCGCAGCCGCTCCGCCAGAGCCTCCGGGCTCAGGCGCCGGATGTAGACGCCGTTCATCCACTCCAGCTTGTCGTAGTTGAAGGCCGCCGGCTTGGGGTTGATGCCGGAGATGTCAAACTTCTCGATCAGCTCCTCCACCGTGAAGAGCTCGGTCTTATCGTCGTAAGCCCATCCGGTCAGCGCCAGGAAGTTGATCAGGGCCTCCGGCAGGTATCCTTCTTCCCGGAAATCCCGCACGAAGACGGCCGTCTCCCATCGCCCCTGCTCCTGCAGCACCCGCTTGCTCATCTTCCCCTTGCCCGTCGGGCTCAAGATGATGGGCAGATGGGCGAACTGAGGCGGCTCCCATCCAAAGGCCTGGTAGAGCAGGATGTGCCGGGGCGTGCTGGGGATCCATTCATCCGCCCGCATCACGTGGGTGATGCGCATCAGATGATCGTCCACCACGTTGGCCAGGTGATACGTGGGGTAGCCGTCGGATTTCAACAGCACGAAATCATCCTGGGTCCGGTTCTGCACGGAGATCTCCCCGTGCACCAGGTCGTGGAAGGACGTGGTTCCCTCCAGGGGAACCTTAAGGCGGATCACGTAGGGCTCCCCGGCGGCGATGCGACGCCGGGCCTCCTCAAGCGAGACGTTGTAGCGGCAGTAGCGGTCGTAACCGGTGGGCTGCTTGCGGGCCTCCTGCTCCCGACGCAGGCGCTCCAGCCGCTCCTCCGAGCAGAAGCAATAATAGGCATGGCCCAGGTCGACCAGGCGGTGGGCGTGCTCCCGGTAGATCTCCAACCGCTGGGACTGGATGTAAGGCCCGTAGGGTCCTCCGACGTCCGGACCTTCGTCCCAATCCAGGCCCAGCCACCGGAGGGAGTCCAGGATATCCTCCAGGGCGCCGGGGACCAGGCGCTTGCGGTCGGTGTCCTCGATGCGCAGGACGAACTGGCCCCCGTGATGGCGAGCGAAGAGCCAGTTGAAGAGTGCCGTGCGGGCCCCTCCGACGTGCAGGAACCCGGTCGGGCTGGGTGCAAACCGAACGCGAACGCTCATCCGGGATCCCCTCCCAATCCCGTGATCACGGGTATTGTAACTCAAGCGGCTCAGCGCGTCCGGGTTGGCGTGGGGGCCGGCATCAGCGTCACCTGGAGGCTGGGAGGGATCAGCGTCCAGGAGAGGTTGGTCACCGTGGCGCTGAGGGTCACCGTGGGCGTCAAGGTATAAGTCCCCCGCTCCAGATCCCTCACCTCCACCCACACCCGCAGCTGATCCGGCTGGAGGCTCTCCACGTAAAGAAGGGGGCCCCGCACGATCACGTCCACCGTCTCCGGGGAGAGGTGGGCGATCATCCCCGGGCGCAATCCCTCCACCACCACCGGGACCTGCTGGAAGACCTGGGTGCTGAGGATCGGCTCCACCCGGAGGCGGACCTCCACCTGGTTGGGGGCGCCGACCAGGGCGACCCCGGGCGGCAACACCAGAGGGACTTCCGCGATCAGCTCGCCCCGGGCCTCGGAGAGATCGATGGGCTCGGTGGAGAGATAGCTGCCGACCTCCTCCAGCCGCCGGGGATCCCCGGTCAAGGTGACCGTGGGGGGATCCACGGAGATCTCCGTCAGCTGATAGCCCCGCGCCGGGCGCCCGCGCAGGTTGACCCGCACCGGCAGCTCGCGGAAGCCCAGGCGCTGTTCAATGGGGACCGTGACCGTGATCCGGGCCGGCTCCACCTGCACCTCCGTCAGCGCCCCCCCCTCGGAGTCCACCGCTTCCAGGGCGACCTCCGTCTCCACGCTTTGACGCGCCCCCTCGATGCGGATCCGCCCCACGGCCATGGCCGCAACGGCGATCCGGGAGCGGGGGCCGGTCACCCGGACCTGGGGGAGGGCGGGAAGCGGGACGCCGACCTGATAACCAACGGCGGGCTGGCCCAGGATCTGGATGGAGACCGGGATCTCCCGGCCCTCCAGGCGCTCCAGACGGAAGCGCACCGCCGGGGGATCCACTTCGAGGATCTGGATGCCCCGCCGGTGAACGCGGATCTGCACCGGCCGCTCATAGGCTCCCTCGCCCAGGCCGGACACGTTCACAAAGGCCTCCACATCCTGAGGGACGATGGTTCCCTCCATCGCCCGGGGCACCCGCAGGCGGAGGCGGACCCGCTCGGCGGAGCGTTCGAAGACCACGTGATCGGGCGCCAGGCCTTGAAAGGCCAGCGGGACATCGGTCAAGGACCGCTCCACGGGCGGGTTCTCCTCCCAGACGGCGGCGGCCCAGAGGGCGAAGGCCAGCCCGAAGGCCAGCAGCGCCAGCCCCATGTTCTCCCGGGCCCACTTCATTGCTTACCCCCAGCTCCCCGGATGGGGAAGAGCACCAACCACACGCGCCGGCCGAGTTCCCGCAGCTCCTGCAACCAGCGGTAAGTTTGCGCCACCTCCGGCGGCGGGCTGTAGAAGTTGCGCAACACCAGCTCCAGGCGCCGCGCGTCCAGCCGGCGCACCATCCGCCCGTTCAGCGCCACGGAGATCGTCCCGCGTTCCTCAGAGATCACGATGGCCAGGGCGTCGCTCACCTCCGTGATCCCGATGGCCGCCCGGTGTCGCAGGCCCAGCTGGGGATCCCCCAGCCATCCGGTGGTGAGCGGGAGGATGCATCCCGCCGCCACCACCCGCCCGTCCCGGATGATCACCGCCCCGTCGTGCAGGACCGTGTTGGGCGCGAAGATGGTCATCAACAGCTCCGGGGTCACCCGGGCGTCCAGGCGGATCCCGGTGTCGATGTAGGTCTGGAGGCCGGTGGTGCGCTCCAGCACGATGAGGGCGCCGTGGCGACGCTCCGCCAGCCGGGGGCACGCCTGGACCAACGCCTCGATCACCTCATCGACGGGCGCCTCCCTTGGATCCCGCTGGAGCCAGAGCCCCACCCGCCCCAGCCGTTCCAGGGCACGCCGCAGCTCGGGCTGGAAGATGATGGGGATGGCGATGAGCAACGCCGGGAGCGCCCGCTCCAGAAGCCAGCGCATCGCCCGGAGGGAGCGGAGGGGGCCGCTCAGGATGAGCACGAGCAGGATGAGGATGAACAGGCCCCGAACGAGGGTGACCGCCGGCGTCCCTTTCAGGGAATACAGGATCCCGAAAAAAAGGAGGGCCACCAGCCCGATATCGATCAAACTGATCCAGCTCAGCTGATCCAGCAGGTAGAGCAGATCCCGCACGCGCCATCACCTGTTCGATCGAACGTGGATCCGCAACCTCTTCTTTTCGGATCGCGCCGCGCTGCGGCGTTCCTCCCGCCCTCATCCGCTGGAGCTCAGCAGGGCCCGGTAACGCTCGGCCTGGGCAGGGTTCAGGCGCATCAAGGAGCGATACACCGCCTGGGCCTCGGAGAGACGCCCGGCCTGCAGGTATTGCTCCCCCATCCGTTCCAGATGGGCCACCGCCGCCCCGGGCTGTTCCAGCTCCAGATACAGCTGAGCCGCTTGCTGGCGCAGGGCCGGCTCCTCGGGGAAGAGCAGGATGAGCTCCTCCAGGTTCCGGGCCGCCTCCGCCAGCCGCCCGGCGGCCCGCGCCCGCTCCACCAGCTGCTGCAGCTCCTGCACCGCCGCATCCTTGCGGTTCGCCCGCAGGTAGGCCTCCACCAGGCCCCAGCGGGCCTCCAGGTCCTCCGGGGCGAGGGCTCGCAACCGCTCCAGGTGTTCGATCGCCCCGTTCCAGTCCAGACGCTGGACGGCGATCTCCACCAGCCGGCGGAGGAGGGGCGACAGCGTCGAGCCGGGGAGCCCATGGCGGGAAGCCCACGCCAGCCCCTCCCGGCCGATCCGCTCCGCCTGTTCCAGATCCGCCATCTGCATATGCGCGTCCACCAAGCCGCAGAAGGCCTGCAGCGCCCGCGGCGCATCGCCCAGGGTCTGGGCGAGCTGCAGCAGCCGTTCCAGAGCCGCCAGATCCATGGGAGCCAGCCGGGTGACCTGCTCGAAGGCGGCGAGGGCCATATAGGGATCTTCCAGATGCAGGAAATAGGCCCCCAGGATCCGGAATTTGTTCGCCGCCGCCGGGATGTGGCGGCTCCAGACCAGCAGCTGCCCGAGGATGAGATGGGTCAGCGGGGCGAAGGGGGCGCCGGCCAGGATCCGCAACGCCTCCTCCAGCGCGCTGTAGAACAGGCCCAGCTGGGCCCACGTATAGGTTTGCCCCAGATCCAGGAGCACCCGCTCCCCCTGGGGAGAGAGGAGGGCGTCGGCCAGGGTGAGCCGGAACGGCGTGCCGGCAGTCCATTGATCCAGCGCCTGGCGGATCCAGAGGATCCGATCCTCCCAGGTCGGGCTCTCCAGGATCTGACGGGCCCCCTCCAGGAGGGCCGCCTGACGATCTGGATGCCGGGGGAGCCAGGAGCGCAGGAAGCGATAGCGCTCCCGGAGGACCTCCTGGCTTTCCTCCCGGGCCAGCTCCTGATCCAGGGACTCCAGGGCCTCCAGGTAGCGCAGGGCGGCGGACGCCGCCGCGCCCTGCCGTTCCTCACAGCGGGCCAGCAGGAGGAGACCGGCGAAGGCGTAGGTGGGGACATCCGTGGCGCGCCGGAGATACGAGGCGGCTTCCTCGCAACGCCGGAGCTCGGCCAGCGCGGCGCCGATGGCGAAGGGGAGGGCCGGGTGCTCCAGCCCGGCGGCGCGCACCTGTTCGTAGAAGGCCAGCGCCTCCCGCAGCTGGCCCTGGGCGTGGGCGTCCACCGCCCGGCCCAGGAGGGCATGGATCCGGAACCACTCGGATTCAGAAAACGAACCCGGCTCCTCCGAGAACACGAGATCCGCCAGCTCCCGGAGCGCCTGGGAGAGGGCGCGGCGGATCGGATCCGCAGGGGCTTCGGCCTCCTCCGGGGCCAGCATCCAGAGGGCCTCAGCCCGGGCCTGCTCCGCCTCGGCGCTTTCGGCCCTGGACGTCGGCCGGGGCAACGGACCGGTGCCGGTCCGCCGGGCCAGCTGGACGCGCAGCCAGTCCCGGGCCTGCAAGGCCTGCGGATGATCCGGATCCAGGGCGAGGGCGGCGTCGATGGCCTCGAGGGCCCGCTGCAGGTCCCCTTGCTGGATCCAGGCGCGGGCGAGGGCCAGATCCACCCGGATCGCCGCCTCCCGCTGATCCAGCTGGCGATACGCCCGGGCCAGGGCCTCCAGCGTCTCGATCCGGCCGGGATCCAGGCGGACGGCCTGGGCCCATGCCTGGATGGCGCGTCGAAGCTCGCCGCGATCGGCGAACATCCGGCCGGCCCGGTGGTAATGGGCCGCCGCCTCCGCCGCCCGGCCGGCGCGCTGATGCACCTCGGCGAGGCGCCACACCGGCGCGGGATCCTCGGGGCGGAGGCGCTCCAGCTGCCGGAAGGCCTCCAGAGCCTCCTCATAGCGCCCGGCCTCCATACAGGCCAGGCCCAGCCCGGTCAGGGCCTCCGGCTCCTCCGGCGCCACCGTCAGGGCCTCGCGATAAGCCGCGATGGCCGCCGCCCACTGCTTCTGCCAGAGCGCGGCATGGCCGCGCTGCAACGCCTGTTCATACCGCAGGCGCTCTTCCCCCACCGCGGGTCTCCCGCCTGTTGGATCCGTCAAAGTCCAAGTATACCAGCGGGGAAGGTGGCTTGAAAGGGCCCTTTGGGGCCGCTACAATAAGCCTTAGATCCTTGGGGAAGGCAGGAGATCTTTCGCGGCGTAAGGAGGCCGGACGATGGGTCGGATCACCCCTCGCCATGAAGATTACAGCCAGTGGTATCTGGATGTCATCCGGGAGGCGCAGCTGGCGGATTACGCCCCGGTCCGTGGATGCATCGTCTTCCGGCCTTACGGCTACGCGATCTGGGAGAACATCCAGGCAGCCGTGGACCGACGGTTCAAGGCCCATGGCTACCGGAACGCTTATTTCCCTCTGTTCATCCCTTATTCGTTCATCCAGAAAGAAAAGGAACACGTGAGCGGCTTCTCGCCGGAGCTGGCGGTGGTGACCATCGGAGGCGGGGAGACGCTGGAGGAGCCGCTGGTGGTGCGCCCCACCTCCGAGACCATCATCGGCTACATGTATGCCCAGTGGATCCAATCCTACCGGGACCTGCCGCTGCGGATCAACCAGTGGTGCAACGTGGTGCGCTGGGAGAAGCGCACCCGTCCGTTCCTGCGGACGCTGGAGTTCCTCTGGCAGGAGGCCCACTCGGTCTTCGCCACGTATGAGGAGGCGGAGGAGGAAGCGCTGCGGGTGCTGGATCTCTACACCGATTTCGCCGTGGAAGACGCCGCCATCCCGGTGATCCAGGGCCGCAAGAGCGAGTCGGAGAAGTTCGCCGGCGCGCTGCGCAGCTACACCATCGAGGCCATGATGGGAGACGGCCGCGCCCTGCAATCCGCCACCTCCCACAACCTGGGTCAGAACTTCTCCCGCGCCTTCGAGATCCGCTACCTGGACGCCCAGAACCAGATGCAATACGCCTGGACCACCTCCCACGGCCTTTCCACGCGGGTGGTGGGAGCTGTGATCATGGTGCACGGGGACGACCGCGGGCTGATCCTGCCGCCGCGCCTGGCCCCCATCCAGGTCATCATCGTGCCCATCTGGAAGGGAGAGGAGGAGCGCTCCCGGGTGCTGGAGGCCTGCGAGCAGGCACGCCGCATGCTCCAGCCCGAGATCCGGGTGGAGGTGGACGCCCGGGAGGAATACACGCCGGGGTGGAAGTTCAACGAGTGGGAGCTGCGCGGGGTGCCGCTGCGCATCGAGATCGGCCCCCGGGATGTGACCGAGCGTCAGGTCGTGCTGGCCCGGCGGGACCAGCCCGGCCCCCAGGGCAAGCGGACGGTCCCGATGGACGGCTTGCTGGGGGCGGTCCAGGAGACCCTGAGCGCCATCCAGGCCGACCTCTACCAGCGAGCCCTGGCCTTCCAGAAAGCGCACACGCATTACCCGGAGACCTACGAACAGCTGCGGGAGGCCGTCGCCGACGGCTTCGCCTGGGCCTGGTGGTGCGGGAGCGCGGAGTGCGAGGGCCGGATCAAGGCCGATACCACGGCCACCAACCGGTGCATCCCGCTGGAGCAGCCCGGCGGCCAGGGACGGTGCATCGTCTGCGGCGCGCCGGCCCGGGAGATGGCCATCTTCGCCCGCGCCTACTGATCGAACCTGCGAACGGAGGAGGGAGCCAATGGATTTCGTGATCGTCGGAGCGGCGGAGACGCCGGGGCTGCGATGGTTCCGCCAGGGGTTATGGCAGGCCCTGCGGGCCCACGGGCACACGTTTCTGGAGGAGCCCACGCCCACCATCCGCCTGGTGCTGAACTTCACCCGTCCGGAGCGCCCGCGCCCCTTCCGACGCAAATCCCAGGGCACCTTCGTGGCCTCCGTCGTCGAGCTGCCCGAGGCCCCCACCGACTTCCTGAAGACCTGCTATCCCATCCTGGTCCGCGCCCTCTCCAACCTCCTCATCGCCCTGGTCCCGGGCGGCCGGTCCTCCTCTGTCAACGGGGCGCGCTGGGAAGCGCACTTCATCACCCTGGAGCTGGGCCATTACGTGGAGGCCTGCGGGGAGGATGAGGCGGACTTCTTCGAGCGGATCTACCGGCGCCTTGCCCCACTGGCCCAGGCCCGGCTGGTCATCAACAACGAGTTCCACCCGGATCTTCCTCCCGAGCTCTGGAACGGCAACGAGCGGACGGAGAAGCTGAAGGAGGCGGGGCGGTTCCTGGCCTCCCTGAACCTGCTGCCTGCCCCCTTCCCCCTGGAGGAGATCCTTCCGCCCCGGGATTTCCAGCACGTCAAGCGGCTTTACGGGCTGGGCGGTCTGAGCTACGGCAACCTGAGCGTGCGGGAGGACGCCCAGCGCTTCTGGATGAGCGCCAGCGGCGTGGACAAGGGCAACCTGCAGGTGATCGGGCGGGACATCCTGCTGGTGAAGGGCTACGATGCAGCGCGCAACGTGATCCTCCTCAGCGTCCCGCCCCATATCGAACCCCGACGCGTCTCCGTGGATGCCATCGAGCACTGGATGATCTACCGGGAGCACCCCGAGGTGGGGGCGATCATCCACGTCCACGCCTGGATGGAGGGGATCCCGGTGACCACGGTGAACTATCCGTGCGGGACGTGGGAGCTGGCGGCGGAGGTGGCGGAGCTGGTGCGCCAGGCCCCCGATCCCGCCCGAGCGGTGATCGGGCTGCGCAACCATGGGATCACCGTCACCGGCCGCAGCCTGGAGGACATCATGGAGCGCCTGCGCGGACGCGTCATCCCTCAGGTGCCCATGGAGTAGAGGCCCAGCGCTGCTACGCCCATCGCAGCGGCGCTGCGCCCCTCCCACCAGGCGGATAGGCGGATGCGATGGGGGAGCCTTTCCGATTCCGGCTGTCTATCCCGGCCGCCGGGCTGTTGCTGGCGCTGGGGCTTCTGCTGAGCCCGCAGACCCAGGGGCCCGGGGAGCGGTTCTTCCCGGAGACCGGCCACACCGTCCGGGAGCCCTTCCTGCGCTTCTTCGAGGCGCACGGTGGGGTGGACTTCCTGGGCTATCCGATCACCCCGGCGGTCCTGGAGCCCCCGGATCAGATCCAGTGCTTCCAGTATGCCTGCCTGCGCTGGGATCCCCTGGCGCCGCCGGAGGAGGCTGTCCAGCTCCTCCCCATCGCCGAGGCCATGGGACTGGGCGCGCCGCCGCTGCCGCCCGAACGCATCCCCCTGGGCCGCCCGTTCCGCCGATATATCCCGGAGACCGGGCACACGGTGAGCGCGATGTTTCTGGCCTTCTGGCTCCGCCACGGCGGCGCGAAGATCCTGGGGAACCCCATCACGGAGCCCTTCCTGGAGAACGGCCGTATCGTCCAGGTGTTCCAGCGGATGAAGGTGGGATGGGATCCGGTGGATCAGCAGGTGCGGCCGCTGCCCCTGGGGGAGCTTTACGCCCAGGCCCGCGGGATGAGCCCCCGGGTCCCCGCCCGCATCGCCGGGCCCATGCCCGCCCTCCGGGTTCAGCTCCTCCTGCACCGCCCCATCGTGGCCGCCGGGGAAATCCAGCGGGTCACCGTGCTGGTCACCGACGAGACCGGCCGGCCGGTGCCTCAGGCCCGGGTGCGTGTGGAGGCACCCGGAGCGGATCCGCTGGAGCGGATCACGGATGAGCAGGGGAAGGCGGAGGGGGCGTTCGGGGTCGGAGCCTTCCCCAGTGGAACCCTGGTGGAGGTCCGGGCGGTCGCCTCGGATGGCGTCCGTCAGGCGGAGACCTTCGCGGCCTTTCGAGTCTGGCCGTGAGGACGGCCCCTCTCACTGAGCAGGCTTCTCAGGCGGAGGCCTCCTGGACCAGACGGCGGACCGCAGGGGCGTCCTCCTGCGCCAGGGCGGCCTCGGCCAGGGCCTGAGCCTCCTGCAGGGACCAGCGGCGGACGGCGGCTTTGACCTCCGGCACGCGCACGGGGTTCACGCTGAGCTCCCGGACCCCCAGGCCGATCAGCACGGGCACCGCCTGGAGGTCGCCGGCCAGCTCCCCGCAGACCCCCACCCACTTCCCGGTCCCCTCCGCGGCGGCCGTCACCTGGCGGATCAGGCGCAGCACCGCCGGATGCAGGCCGTCCGCCATCCCGGCCACCGCCGGGTTGGTCCGATCCGCCGCCAGCACATACTGGGTGAGATCGTTGGTCCCGATGCTGAAAAAATCCACCCAGGGCCGGAAGTGCTCCGCCAGCAACGCCGCCGCGGGCACCTCCACCATCATCCCCACCTGCAGGTCCTCCGGCAGGGGGACGCCCTCCCGCGCCAGAGCGGCGCGCACCTCGTCCAGAAGCGCCCGGAGCCAGCGGATCTCCTCCACGGTGCTGACCATCGGGAACATGATGCGAAGGGGGAAGCCCGCGCCGGCCCGCAGCAGCGCCCGGAGCTGCCGGCGAAGCAAATCCGGATGCTGGCGCGAAAGCCGCACGCCTCGCACTCCCAGGAAGGGATTGGGCTCGGAGGGCATCGGGAGGTAAGGCAGCGGCTTGTCCCCCCCGACGTCCAGGGTGCGCACCACCACCGGCTTCCCCCCCATGGCCTCCAGGAGCGCCCGGTAAGCGGCGACCTCTCCCTCCTCGGTAGGAGCGGCCGTCCGCTCGAGATAGAGGAACTCCGTGCGCAGCAGGCCGATGGCATCCGCTCCCCTCCGGAAAGCCTCCCGGGCGTCCTCCAGGCTCCCGACGTTGGCCGCCACCTCAATCCGGACCCCGTCGCGGGTGAGCGCCGGCTCGTGGGCGGCGGCCTCCGCCTGCGCCCGCTCCGCCTGCCAGCGGGCCTGTCGCGCCTGGGCCTGGCGGATCACTTCCGGTGCGGGCTCGATCTCCACCCAGCCCGCCTCGCCATCCACCAGGAGCGTCGCGCCGTCGGGGACGGCTCGGAGCGCCGATCCCACCGCCACCACGGCGGGCACCCCGAGCCGGCGGGCGAGGATAGCGGCGTGGGCCGTCGGCCCGCCCCCCTCGGTCACGAACGCCAGCACCCGCTGGGGATCCAGACGAACCGTTTCGGAGGGCAGCAGGTCGTCGGCGACAACGATCACCGGGTGGGCCGGCATGGCCGGCTCCTCCGGAGCGCCCATCAAATGGCGGAGCACCCGGTTCCCCACATCCCGCACATCCGCCGCCCGGGCCTGGAAGTAGGGGTCCGGCAACGCCGCCAGCCGGGCGGCGAAAGCTTCCACCGCCTGGCTCCATGCGGCCTCGGCGGAAGCCCCCTCGGCCAGCGCCGCCTCCACCTGAGCCAGGAGCTCCGGATCCTGGAGCATCAGGGTCTGGGCCTCGAAGATGGCCAGCTCCTCCGGAGACAGACGATCGCGGTTCGCTTCCTGCAGCGCCGCCAGCTCGGCGGCGGCTTGCTGCCGGGCAGCCTCCAGCCGCGCCCGCTCCACCGCGGGATCCTCCCCCCGTGCCCGCAGCGGGCCCCGCTCGGCCCGCCGGAACCACCAGGCAGGGCCGAGGGCGACCCCAGGGGAGGCCGGAAGACCCTGCAGGCGGCGGCTCATCCCCCATCCTCCCCGAACCGCGACTCCACCAGGGCCTGGAGGGCCGCGATGGCCTCCTCCTCATCCGGCCCTTCGGCGACGATCTCGATCTCGTGGCCGTGCTCCGCCCCCAGGGTGAGCACCGCCAGGATCGCCTTGGCGTTCACCGGTGGGGTTCCCCGCGTGAGGTTCCGCACCGTGATGTTCGAACGAAAGCGCGCGGCCGTCTGGACGAACACCGCTGCCGGCCGCGCGTGTAACCCGACCGCGTTGGTGAGCGTGAGCGTCACCTGCCGCATCCGCCTCCGGACCTCCGTGGGATCTCCTCAACGGATCACCTTAGGCATCCGACAAGCCTCCACCGCCGAGGCTTCCACCTCCGTCGCCCCCTTTCCGATGGCGGCCTCCACGGCGGCGACAATGGCGCCTTCGACCAGCGGCGCCTGGCTGAGGAGGATGCGCGGGCGGACCTCGGGGGGAAGCATCTCCACGGCCATCTGCGTCCCCATCACCGCGCTCCCCAGATCCATCAGGACCAGCACCTCATCCGCCCGGGAGAGGGCGGCCTCCAGGGCCTCGCGGATCCGCTCGACGTTGGTGCCCAGGGTGTGGGCGTCCAGGCCGCCCGCGGCGAAAATGGGGACACGGCCCTGGACCATCTGGTCCGCCAATTCCTTCACCCCCTCCGCCAGCTTGGCGCTGTGGGCCACGATCACCAGGGCAACCATCGAGGCTCCCCTATCGAGGCTGAGAGACAGGCTCGCCCACCAGGGCGGCCACCAGCTCCCGGCAGAAGGCCGGGATGTCCGGAACCACCCGACCCCAGACCAGATTGCCGTCCCGGAAGGCCGGCTCGTCGACCCAGATCGCCCCGGCGTTGATCAGGTCATCTTTGATCCCCAAACTGCCGGTGGCCCGATGACCCCGCACGATCCCGGCGGAGATCCCCACCTGGCCGCCGTGGCAGATCATGGCCACGATCTTGCCCTGGCGGTAGGCGTCGCGGACCAGGCGGAGGACCGCCTCGTAACGGCGGAGCTTGTCGGGGGCCCAGCCGCCGGGAACCACCACGGCGTCGAAGTCCGTTGCGGAGACCTGATCGGCGGCCACATCCGCCTTCGCCGTCAACCCACCGCTCTTGCTGCGGACCACTTTCCCGGCCTCCAGGCCGACCACGGTCACCGAGGCCCCTTCTTCCTGCAGACGCATCAGCGGGACCCAGAACTCCAGGTCCTCGAAGCCTTCCTCCACCAGGATGGCCACCTTCTTGCCGATTAAGCGCATCGCCTTTCACCTCCGCTCCATGATCTTCCCGCCGTCATGGGCGCCCCGATCGGGCCCCTTCAACAGTGAGCGGCTGGCAGGCCGGGCACGTTTCCACCTCCCATACCCGCTCCAGGGCCGCCGCGTCGATGGCCTCAGGGGGGCCCTCCCGGAAGCCGACGGCGCCGCATCGGCAAGCATACCAGCCCGGGGAGATCTCTTCAAAGGATCGGGCGGGCCCCAGATCGATCTCCTCCACGCCCATGCGCCAGCGGGCGTTGGTGAACAGCCGGCGGCAACCCGCGGCCTGGAGCTTGCGGATGTAGAACGGGAACGAGGCGCAGTGTCGCATCAACAGCACCGCGGTGTCCACCGGGGGAAAGGGCCAGGTCCGCGCGTCGGCCCAGACCACAAGCAGGCATCCCTCCCGGAGCGGGATCGGCCGCTCCCAGCGCAAGATGCCCGGGGAGAGGCCCAGGGCCTGCAGCCCTCGGGCCAGCACCGCCCACTGGCGCTCCACCGCGATCACCCCGACCCCCGCCTCGACCATCCGCAGGGCCAGCCGCAGATCCCCGGCGCCGATCTCCAACACGCGCTCCCCGGGCCGGAGGCGCTCCAGGATCCTGCGGTAGGCCTCCTCCTCATAGGGCGCCCACAGGGCTTCCCAGTCCAGCGCTATAAGCCTCGGGAGCGGATCAGCCATGAGAGCCACATCCCATAGCCGATGATCCCCAGCGCCAGCAACGTCAGGCCCCGCTTCAGCCAGCGGTCCGTCGCCGGGCGGATGCCCAGATCCAGGAGGATGGCCCGCACCCCCATCAGCGCGTGGGCGGTGACCACGATCAGCAGCGCGATCTCCCAGGCGAAAACCAGGGGATGAGAGAGGTAGGCCACCACATCGCGGTAAGTGCGCAGACCGCCCTCCACCACGAAGTGATTGAAGATCATGTGCAAGGCCAGCAGGACCAGAAGAAGCAATCCGGTGAACGCCTGCCAGATCCACATGGCGCGCCTCTTTCCGCAATCTTAAATCATCCGGTCAGCGCGAAGATGGCGTAGACCGCCACCCCGGTGAGCAGCAGGGTCAACACCATCACCCCCCAGAACAAACGGGCCTGGAGGGGCACCCCGATCCCCAGTCCCAGCAACGTCACCCGGACGCCGTTGAAGGCGTGGTAGAGCAGGCCCAGGATCAGGATCCCGTCCAGCATCAGGAAGAGGGGGGATTTGGCGGTGGCGATGAAGGCGTCCCAGGCCTCCGGCCCCTGGGCCAGCAGGCGGAGGACATACAAATGGAGGAACAGGTAGATCACCAGGCCGATGCCGGTCAGCCGCATCAGCAAGAAGGCGAGCCCTCCTTCCCGCCTTCCCCGGAGATCCATCCATCCCCGGGCTCGCTTCCAGCGCGGTTCCGTCGTCATCATCCACCTCCCAGCCAGCGCCGCAGCTTCTCCGCTAACAGGTAGCGACGCAGCCGTCCGATGGCCGCAGCCGGATCTACGTTCGAGGGGCAGACGGCCGTGCACTCCATCGCGGAGTGGCAGCGCCAAACCCCGTGGGGGTCATCCGCCAGGGCGAGGAGCCGCCCGCGGTCCGCCCCTCGGGGCTCGGCCAGCATGCGCTCGATGGCCGCCAGGGTCGCCGGCCCCAGATAGGCCTCGTCGGCGGCCATCACCGGGCACGCCGAGAGGCACAGGCCGCACTCGATGCAATCCTCAAACCGCGTGGCCTTTTCCACCCCTTCCGGCAGCGGACGGTCGGCCGTGAGCTCGTCCCGCCGGATGACGGCGAAGCCCACCGCCATCATCCGGCGCATCATCGGCGACACGTCCACCAGCAGGTCGCCGAGCCAGGGGAAATGCCGCAACGGCTCCACGACAATCGGACGATCGGGAGCGAACTCCCGGAGCGGGGTGATGCACATCAGCCGCTCCCGTCCGTTCACCCGGACCCCGCACGCCCCGCACGAGGCGTGGTGACAGGCGTGGCGGAAGAGCAGGTCGCGGTCCTGCTCCGCCCAGATCTTCTCCACCGCGTCGATGAGGTAGGCCTCGGCCGGGAGCTCCACCCGATACGTTTGCAGGCGGGGCGGGTTTCCCGGGCGGCCCCGCAGCAGGCGCAGCTGCCATGTGGGCATGCCGGTATCCTCCGGTGCGATCAGGTCAATTCATAGAAGGCCCGATAGGGGAGCAGCGGCACCTCATGGGTCCGGCATGGGATGGAGAGGCCCAGCTTGGCGCACACGACGTCGACGACCTTCTCGGCCATCGCCCGGGCGGTGGTCATCTTCCCCCCGGTGATGGTCACGAAGCCCTCCACGCCGTCGGCCGCGTGGTCGAAGCACTCGAAGGTTCGGGAGAGCTCGCGGCCGTCGGCGGCCACCCCCCGCCGCCCCACCAGGGGCCGGGCCACCGCGAAGACCCCCCGGATCCCTCCCTGGGTGTAGCCGGGGATGAACCGTTCGGCGCTCGCCAGGAGCAGGCGGACGTGGTCCTCCGGGATCGGGATGAAATCGGGATCTTCCACCTTCCAGGAGGTGGTTCCGATGATGGCCGTGCGCCGCTGGGGGACGATGATGTCCCCGTCCCCGGGGAGGTTCAGGCGGTTGATCACCATGCGGTTCCAGCGCCGGCCGACGGAGATCATCACCCCCGCGGTGGGGACCACGGGCACGTCCACCCCGGCCATCGCCGCGATCCTCCCGGCCCACGGCCCAGCGGCGTTGATCACCACGTCCGCGCCGATGGTCCGCTGCTGACCGGTCCGGCGATCCCGCACCCTGACGCCGGCCACCGTCCGACCCTGGAAGACCATGTCCACCACCTCGGTATAGGTGAGGACGGTCGCCCCGTTGCGTCGGGCGGTGGCCAGGAAGGAGAGGCAGAAGCGCAACGGCTCGAACACCCCATCGGGGACCTGAACGGCGGCGCGGATGCCGGGGTTGAGATGGGGCTCCAGGGCCAGGGCCTGCCGCACCGGGATCTCCCGGGCCGGGATGCCGCACTCCTCACAGGCGGCCAGGAACCGCTCCTTGAAGGAGAGATCCCCTTCATCCAGGGCGACGAAGAGCCCATCGTTGAGCTCCAGGGCGTCCGGCATGATCCGGCGCAGGATCATGTTCTCCGCGATGCACTCCCGGGCGGACTCGGGGTCTTTCATGGCGTAACGTCCCCCGGAGTGGAGCAGACAGTGGTTCCGCCCCGAGGTCCCGGAGGCCACTTCCCCGCGCTCCACCACCGTCACCCGGAAGCCCCGGAGGGCCAGGTCGTGGGCGGTGGCCGCCCCGGTGGATCCGGCGCCGATCACCACCACGTGATAAGCCATCCGGCGTTCCTCCCTTGGCGAAAAGGGGCCGGGCAGGCATCCCCGGCCTCGCCCGGCCCCCTGGGTTCACCGGAGTCCGGGCTCCTTAGAACTCCACCCATCCGAAGGAGCGCTCCACCGCCTTCTTCCATCCGGCGTAGAGCTTCTCCCGGGTCTCCGGATCCATCTTCGGCAACCAGCGCTTATCCTCCTTCCAGTATTGACGGATCTGCTCCGGGCCGCTCCAGAAGCCCACGGCCATCCCGGCGGCGTAGGCCGCGCCCAGGGAGGTGGTCTCCTGGATCACCGGCCGCACCACCGGCACCCCCAGGATGTCGGCCTGGAACTGCATCAGCAACTCATTGCGCACCATCCCCCCGTCCACGCGCAGCTCAGCCAGCCGGATCCCGGAGTCCGCATACATGGCGTCGAACACGTCCCGGGTCTGGTAAGCCGTGGCCTCCAGGACGGCGCGGGCCAGGTGGCCCTTGTTGATGTAGCGGGTGAGCCCCACGATCACGCCCCGGGCGTCCAGCCGCCAGTAGGGGGCGAAGGCGCCGGAGAAGAAGGGCACGAAGTAGATGCCCCCGTTGTCCTCCACCGTGCGGGCCAGGTCCTCCACCTCCGCGGAGGTCTTGATCAAGCCCAGGTTGTCCCGCAGCCACTGGACCAGGGCGCCGGTGATGGCGATGGAGCCTTCCAGGGCGTAGATGCAGGGGCCGTCCCCGAACTGATAGGCCACGGTGGTGAGCAGGCCGCTCTTGGAGGGGACGATGTTGGTGCCGGTGTTGAGGAGGAGGAAGCAGCCGGTGCCGTAGGTGTTCTTGGCCATCCCGACGTCCAGGCCGGCCTGGCCGACCAGGGCCGCCTGCTGATCCCCCAGGTCCCCGCAGACCGGCACCTCGGCCCCGAGCAGCCCGCTCTTCGGCGTCTTCCCATAGAAGCGGGGGTCGGAGGACGGGCGGATCTGGGGGAGCATCTGGCGCGGGATGCGGTGGATCTTCAGGATGTCATCGTCCCAGTCCAGGGTGCGCAGGTTCATCAACATCGTCCGGCTGGCGTTGGAGACATCGGTGACGTGGGCGCCCCCGTCCGGCCCGCCGGTCAGCCACCAGATCAACCAGGTGTCGATGTTGCCGAAGAGGGCCTCCCCCTTCTCCGCGTCCTCCCGCACCCCGGGGACGTTGTCCAGGATCCACTGGATCTTGGGGCCGGAGAAGTAAGTGGCGATGGGGAGGCCGGTCTTCTCCCGATACGTGGCCTCGTAGCCCTCGCGCTGGAGCTGGGCGCAGATGGGGGCGGTGCGGGTGTCCTGCCAGACGATGGCGTTGTAATACGGCTTGCCGGTGCGCTTGTTCCAGACGATGGTGGTCTCCCGCTGGTTGGTCACCCCGATGGCGACGATGTCGGACCCGCTGATCCCGGCCTTGGCCAGGGCGTTCTGGACCACCTCCTGGGTGCGCTCCCAGATCTCCATCGGGTTGTGCTCGACCCAGCCGGGCTGGGGGTAGATCTGCTCATGCTCCTTCTGGTCCCAGGCCACCACGTTGCTCTCGTGGTCGAAGATCATGGCCCGGGTGCTGGTTGTTCCCTGATCGATGGCCATCACATATTTCGCCATGGCAGAACTCCTTGCAGAAAGATGGATTGGATGCGCCCTACGTGACGTGACCCCAGGTGTCTGCGGCCGCCTTCAGGATCAGGTAGGAGGACGTGGCGCCGGGGTCCTGGTGGCCGGCGGAGCGCTCCCCGAGGTAGCTGGCCCGCCCCTTGCGGGCCACCATGGGGATGGTGGCCTTCATCCCCTGCTCGGCCGCCTCGGCCATCCGCTGCAGGGCCTTCCCGAAGGAGTCGCTGTTGCGGATGGCTTCCTTGAAGGCCTCCAGGGCCGGCAGCAGGGCATCGACCATCGTTTTGTCGCCCGGGCGGGCCTGGCCGCGGGCGATCACCCCGTTGATGCCCGCCTCCAGCGCCTCAGCCCAGTCCTCCGGGGTGAGCATGAGCTTGTTGGCGGTCTTCACGCCCATCTGCAGGAAGAAGGTGCCGTAAAGCGGCCCGCCGGCCCCGCCCACCGTGGCCACCAGGGTCATCCCCAGGGTCTTCAGGATGGTCCCGATGTCCTTATCGGCGACCGAGGGCAGCTTGGCCATGAAGGCCTTGAACCCGCGGTCCATGTTGACGCCGTGGTCGGCGTCGCCGATGGCTGCGTCCAGCTGCGTGAGGTAATCCCGGTTCTCCTCCAGCACCGCCGCGCAACGCTCCAGCCAGGCCACCACATCGTCCCGCATCACCGGCATTTTCGACGACCCTCCGTTTCAAGATCGAGTGAGGGATGGGGGAGCGCGGAACCGCTCCGCCCACCCCCGGATCCTTCGCCCTTTACATCCCCCAGCGCAGCGCCGGGGTCTTGACCGGGTGATCCCACAGCTCCAGCATCTCGTCGTCGGCCCGGAGCAGGGTGATGGAGGTCCCGGCCATCTCCAGGGAGGTGATGTAGGCCCCCACCAGGTTGCGGACGATCTGGATGCCGGACTTCTCACAGATCTCCGCGACCTTGCGGTAGACGATGTAGAGCTCGCTCAGGGGAGTGCCGCCCATGGAGTTCACCATGCAGATCACCCGGTCGCCGGCCTTGAAGGGGAGGTCCTTCAAGATGGGCTCCATCAGCCGCTCGACGATCTCATCGGCCTTCTTCAGGGGCTCGCGGTAGCGGCCGGGCTCCCCGTGGATACCGATGCCGATCTCCATCTCATCCTCGCCCAGCTCGAAGGTGGGCTTGCCCACGTGAGGGACGGTGCAGGAGGTGAGGGCCATCCCCATGGAGCGGCCGTTCTCCGCCACCCGGCGGCCCAGGGCGGCCAGGCGCTGGAGGTCGTAGCCGCGCTCGGCGGCGGCCCCCAGGATCTTCTCCGCCAGCACGGTGGTGCCGGTGCCCCGCCGGCCCTGGGAGTAGAGGCTGCTCTCCACCGCCACGTCGTCGGCGATCAGCACGCTCTCCACCTGGTAGCCCTCGCCTCGCAGCAGATCCGCCGCCATGTCGAAGTTCATCACGTCCCCGGCATAGTTCTTGACGATCATCAGGATCCCCGCGCCCCCGTGGACGGTCTTGGCCGCCTCATACATCTGGTCGGGGGTGGGGGAGGTGAACACGGCGCCGGGGCAGGCGGCGTCCAGCATCCCGTAGCCGACGAAGCCCACATGCATCGGCTCGTGGCCGCTGCCGCCGCCCGAGATCACCGCCACCTTCCCCGGCCGGGGCGCGTCGGCGCGATAGACGTAGTTGGGGTTGAAGTGCACCTTGATCAAGTCGGGATGGGCCTTGGCCATCCCCTCCAAGGCCTCCGGGACCACATTCATCGGATCGTTGATCAGCTTCTTCATGGCAACCTCCTGACGTATAGGGGAACGGGAGATCCGGGTGGAGGAGGGTTCAATCCCTCCCCCACCCGGCGATGCCGGCTCACAGACCGAGAGCAACGAAGAGGAAGGCGCCGATCAGGCCGCCCACGATGGGGCCGACCACCGGCACCCAGCTGTAGCCCCAGTCGGAGTCGCCCTTGCCCGGGATGGGGAGCACCGCGTGGGCGATCCGCGGCCCGAGGTCGCGGGCCGGGTTGATGGCGTAGCCCGTGGGCCCGCCCAGGGAGAGGCCAATGGCCCACACCAGGAAGCCCACGAGAAGGGGGGCAAAGCCTTCGGCCAGCTTGTTAGCGGTGATGGCCAGGACCCCGAAGACCAGCATGAAGGTCCCGATGACCTCGGTGATGAAGTTCAGGGGGTAATTGCGGATGTTGGGGGCTGTGCAGAACACCGCGCGCTTGAGGGCGGGATCAGGCGTCTCCGCCCAGTGGGGGTAGTAAGCCAGCCACACGAGCACCGCGCCGATGAAGGCGCCGATGAACTGCCCGACGATGAAAAGGGGAACGTCGCCCCAGCCCGCGAAGCCATGAGCAGGATCCCACTTGTTGGTCACCGCAAGGGCGATGGTCACGGCCGGGTTGATGTGGGCGCCGCTGATGCGGCCCACCGCATACACGGCCACGGCCACCGCCATGGCCCACCCCGTGGTGATCACGATCCACCCCGAGTTCTGGCCCTTGGTCTTGCCCAGGACGACGTTGGCCACCACGCCGTCGCCCAGCAGGACGAGGATCATGGTGCCGATGATCTCTGCCACCCAGGGCGCCATGGTCGCACTCCTTTCGTTATGTCAGGGGCATGCGGACGCTGCCGCTGAGCGGAAACGCACCGATCCGGCAGGACGGACGGGCCGTCCGCGAAAACCCACCGCGTCTCCTCATGCACTCCCCTCACCCTGCTCCCCGGCGCACCTCCTCGCATCCGAATTCAGACCTATTTGTTCGGTTTCTATCTTCCCAGACTCCCCGCACATGGGCAAGCGCCGAGGCCGATTTGTTTCAAGCTGAAACAACCTCCCATCAAAAATGTCTCAAAATGAAACGATTAATCGGGGTCGGAGGCGGGGGGTGGGGTGACGGCCTGCGGGGCGCTTACGGAATTCTCATATGAGGAGAGATATATTGATGCGTGGACGCTGACCCTGGGAATCCGGGTGCAGGAAGGAGGTGAGGGTCTATGTTGCGGCCGGATCTCGGGTGGGCGATCTTGCGCGTCCTGATCGGTTTGCTCTTCGCGGGCCACGGGGCCCAGAAGCTGTTCGGGTGGTTCGGTGGCCACGGCCTCAGCGGGACGGCGGGCTGGCTGGAGAGCTGGAACATCCGGCCGGGCCGTCTGTGGGCGTGGCTGCTGGGACTGGGGGAGTTCATCGGCGGGCTGCTGCTGGCTTTGGGCCTGGCGACGCCGTGGGCGGTTCTGCCGCTGATCGCCTCCCAGCTGGTGGCCATCGTCCGCGTGCATGCGCCGAAGGGGCTGTGGATCGATCGCGGCGGGTTTGAGTATAACTTGGTCCTGGTGGCCCCGAGCGGCTTCTTCGGGCTCTACGGGCCGGGCCGCTATAGCCTGGACGCGGCGCTGGGCCTGACCTGGCCGCAGCCCCTCGCCTTCGGGGTGATTCTGATCCTCGCGGTCCTCATCGCGCTCATCGCCCTGACCGCTCCGGGCTGGGCGCCGCGGCTCTTCCGGCAGGCGGCCTGAAGGGCCTTGCGGGTTCCCCCTTCCGGGCGGCCGCGTCCTGCGGCCGCCCGTTCTGGTTCTCATGCGATCATCGGGGCTGAGGGCGGGCGGCCCAGATCTCGTCGAAGATCTGGGCGCCGTTCTTGCCGGTGCGGCCGCTGCGCGCCAGAGCCAACGCCCGCCGATACCCTGCGGCCAGATCCACCCCGGTGGCCTGCTCGATCAACTCGATGGCCCGGGCCGCCTGTCGGATCACCAGGCAGGGCTCCAGCCCATCCAGGTCCTCGAAGAACCACCCGCAGCTGGCGAACATCCGCTGGCGGTGGACCTGGGCCTGAAGGGCCAGGAGCAGCCGCCGCTCCACGTCCGAGGGAAGGGGACGATCGGCGAACTCCCGTAACAGAGCCGGCGCCTCCATCGCCCCCAGCACCACGTGGATGTATTCGTCCCGCAGCCGCCACGGATCGCGGATCCAGCCGTGGGCGAGATCCAGATAGGCCGCGTCGATCTCCTCCGCCAGAAGGTCCATAGCCGCCCGCAGGATCGCCTTCCAGCGAGAATCCCCCGGGGTGCAGGCGCACCCGGTGCTCCAGCGGGCCAGCCCGTGGGCGCAGCTCCACGCCGTGTTCTGCAGGATCTCCACCTCCTCCACCGGCGGATGGGCCCGCAGGTATTCGGTGAGGGTCACCACCTCGTAAGCCCCCGCCGGCGGCCGGAGCAGACGCTCGAGGAAATCGACGCCCTCCCGGTGATGATGGCCGAAGGTCTCCCCATCGGTGGCCAGCAACGTGAGCGCCGTCCGATCCCGCAGGGCCTCCGCCGCCCAGCGATCCGCCGGCCCCAGGGAGGGCATGACGAAGGAGACCTGGTTGGAGAGATCCCGATCGCGGACGAACACGGTGAAATAGGCGTTCGCCTCCAGGCGGACCCGATAGGGCCCCGCCCCGCGCGGGAGGGGTCCGCGCACCTGCTCGGAGGAGAGGATGGTGAAGGTCAACCCGGCCTCCGCCAGCACCTCCAGGGTGGCCAGGTCCACGGCCATCTCGGGCAGCCACATCCCCCGGGGGTGCCGGCCGAAGCGGTGCTGGAAGGACTGGATCCCCCAATAGACCTGGGTGACCTTATCGCGGCGCCGGGCCAGGGGGAGGATGGTGTGATGCGCGGACTGGGCGATGGCGTTGCCCACCCCCCGGGCCACGTTCACGCGGTCCGCCTCCAGGATCCGACGGTAGGTCTCCGGGTCATGGCGGGCCAGCCAGCCGATCAGGGTCGGCCCGACGTTGAAGCTGATCCGTTCGAACAGGCAACGCTCCGCCAGGGGGCGGTAGCATTCCGCCGTGATCTTCTCGTTGAAATCGTGATACGGCGCGGCGCCGGGCTCCGGCGGCACCTCCCCGGTCCACGGATCCTCGCGGGGGGGCTGATAGAAATGCCCATGCACAGCCAGCGCGGGACGGGATTCCCCCAACGGTCACCCCCTCGGGCGTTCAGAACTCGGTCACGCCGGTGAAGGTGAAGGCCTCCAGCAACAGGGCGGGCACGCAGGTGAAGCCGAAGCCCTCCGAGATCAGCCAGCGCTCCTTCCCCACCGCGCGCACCCCGGCCAGGGCAGGCACATACCCCTGGGTGAACCGCAGGTTGCGGACCGGATAGGCGATCTCCCCCTTCTCGATCCAGAACACACCGTCCCGCGTCATGCCGGTCAGCACGCAGTCCCGCGGGTGCACCAGCCGGGTATACCAGAACCGGGTGATGTAAAGGCCTCGATCCACCTGCCGGACCATCTCCTCAATCGTGGCCTCGCCGGGGGCCATGAACAGGTGGAGCGGGATGGGGCCCAGGCTGGCGGTCTGCGGACGGGAGCGGGGGAGGGCGTGGCCGGTGGACCGTCGGCCTTCCCGGGCGGCGGTGACCGTGTCATACACCGGCCCCTGAGGGACCCCGCGCTCGACGATGATCACCCGCTGCCGGGGCACCCCTTCGAAGTCGAAGGGCAGGGGCAGCCCGGCCGGATCCCGGCCATCATCCCAGATGGTGATCTGAGGGGACATCACCGGGCGGCCGATGCGATCGTTCATCCACGAGCGGCCCTCCTGGACGGCCAGGGCGCCGGCCCCCGCGTAGCCCAGCCAGGAGAGGATGTCCTCCACGGCGTAGGGCTCCAGGACCACCGGATACACCCCGGGCTCGATGGGACGAGGGTTCCGGCTCCGCAGGGCCCGTTCGATGGCCGAACGGCCCAGCGCTTCCACATCGAGATCGGCGAGACGCCAGGCGGCGCGGTGGGCGTAGCCGGATCCATCGTCGCTCATCACCACCGTGCTGAAGTGGGTCTCGGTGCCGGCGTGATAGGCGAACACCCCTTTGGAGTTGGCCACCGCCAGCTCATACACCCCGGTGGAGAGGGCCCCCGCCGCGTTCACGCCCATGGATTCCGCCAGCCGGCAGACGGCCCCCACCGCCCGCGCCCGCCACTCCGGCGTGGCCCCCGCCACCGCCTCATCGAAGGCGGCCACCGGCTCGATGGGCTGGGGTTCCGGCAGGCCCGGGAACTCCGGGTTCTCCGGCTGCAGCCGGGCGAGGGCCACGGCCTCTTCGATGGCCCGCCCCAGGGCCTCCTCCGTCAGGCGATTGGTGACCGCGGCTCCCACCCGCTTCCCGAGGACCACCCGGACGGCGATCTCGGTGTTGACCTCGGCCACGTTCTGGTGGATGACGTTGTTGGCGAAGCGAGTGAGGGCGCTGTCGTGGGCCTCCAGCACGATCTCCGTCTCGTCGGCCGGGGAGGCTCGCAACGCCTTCCCCAGGATCTCCCGGATGATGGGTTCGCCCAGCATCGTTCGGCTCCTCAAAGGGGAAAATGGAAGACTGCGCAGCCGCTCATTTCCGACTGAACACCCGCACGTTCCGGAAGCGGGCGGGGGCGGCCCCGTGGCCGGTGTGGGCCAGCTGGGAGGGTTGCCCCTTGCCGCAGTTCGGCGTCCCCCAGATCACCCAGTGGTCCGCGTTGCACACCGCATCACAGGAGCGCCAGAACTCCGGCGTGATCCCGGTGTAGATCGGGTTCTTGAGCATGCGGGTCAGCTTTCCCCCTTTGATCTCCCAGGCGATCTCGCAGCCGAACTGGAAGTTGAGCCGCTTGTCGTCGATACTCCAGGAGCGGTTGGTGTCCATGAAGATCCCTTCGTCAGTGTCGGCGATCAGATCCTCCAGCCGCCAGGTCCCCGGGAGCAGGTTCACGTTGGTCATCCGGATCAGGGGGATACGGTTCCAGCCCGAGGCCCGCATGGTGCCGTTGGAGAGGCCGGTGACGTAAGGGGAGGGGCCCAGGAGCTTGAGCAGCTGACGGGCCGTCTCCCGGGAGGTCATGTAGCCGACGAAGAGGCCCTCTTTCACGATGTCCACCCGCTGCGCGGGCACCCCCTCATCGTCCCACCCGAAGGTGCCCAGGCCCCCGGGGAGGGTGGCGTCGGCGGTGATGTTCACCACCTCGGAGCCGTAGCGGAACGTCCCCAGCTTCTCCGGAGTGAGGAAGGAAGTGCCCGCATAGGCGGCCTCGGTCCCGAACACCCGGTCCAGCTCGATGGGATGGCCGCACGATTCGTGGATCTGGAGGGCCACCTGGGAGCCGCCCAGGATCACCGTGGTCACCGTCTCCGGACACAGGTCGGCGGTGAGGAGGGCCACCGCCTCCTCCGCGATGCGCGGGGCGTTCCCGGGCAGGTCACACTCTTCGATGAACTCCCAGCCCCGGGTCATCTGGTGACGTCCCACCGAGTTGGGGTAGGAGCGGCGCTGCACCTCATCGGGACCCACGGCGGTCGCCTCGATGCCGCAGCCCGACTCGATGATCTCCTGTTCGATCCAGGAGCCTTCGGTGCTGGCAAAGGTCTTGCGCTCGCGGATGAACACCATCTCCGCTTCGGTGGCGGCGATACCGCGCACGGCGCGCATGGCCGCATCGGCGGCGAGCAGGATCTCCAGCTTCTTCTCCAGGGGGACGGTGAAGGGATCGATCTGCACCGGGGTCCGATAAGTTCCGCGCTGGACTACCGGCGGGCCGATGTCCACGTCCTCTTTCTTGAAGAGGGCGCTGGCCCGGGCGATCTGAACGGCCCGGTCGGCCACGCGCTCCGCCTCCTCCAGGGTGAGGCGGGCGCTGGAGGCGAAGCCCCACGCGCCGTCGGCGATCACTCGCACCCCGAAGCCCATATCCTCGATCTGGCTGATGCCCTGCACGACGCCGTTGCGGACCAGGAGGGATTGCTCGATGCGGTGGACCAGGCGGACGTCCGCATAGGTCGCGCCGCGCAGCTGGGCCACGTTCAACGCGCGCTCCAGGATCTCCTTCACGGCTGCCTCCTGAGTGGATCTTGCCCGGCCGGGAAGTGCGCGACTGCCCACCCTTGTCGCGCCCTCTGGAACAGGATTGCGCTCCCATTATACCCGCCGGGGGGCCGCACGGCGCGGTTCTATGGAGACCGGGGAACCTCCTCAGCGGGGATCTGGATCAGCCTCCCCGCTCGGAGGACGCCGAACAGGGCCAGGGGGAGGAGCAGACCGGCGACCTGCAGGGGGCGAGCCGGATGAAAGGAGAACAGGAGCCCGGCGAAGGGAGCGGCCAGCGCCAGCGCCAGGCTGCGGGCGGTGTGCAGGAGGGCTGCGGCGGTCGCCTGGGTCTCCGAAGGGGTCAGACGCAGGATCCGCGCGGCGGCCAGGGAGTAGGCGGCATACGCCCCTCCCACAAGAACCATCGCCGCGCCTGCCAGGGGAAGCACGCGGAATCCCAGGAGGAGCAGCCCCATTCCGATCCCGGCCAGCCCCCATGCCGCCGCCAGCCCCACCGGCCGCGCCCGGCCCTGATCCCACCGCCCCAACGCCGGGCCCAGCAGGATGGTCCCCAGGGCCTGCAGGGAGGCGAACAGCCCCAAATGGGACTTGGACCATCCTCCCGCCTGTTGCAGGAAGTTCGGCAGCAGGATCAGGCCCACCTGCCCCACGGTGAACAACGCGAGCAGGGCCAGCCCGAAACGCCAGGGGATCCGCCGCCAGGATCCCAAGCGGCGGCCCCGCCCATGAGGATCCGGTGGGGGATCCAGGGGGAGGAACAGCGCCGCGACGGTGGAGAGGGCGAAGAGGCCGGCGCTGAGGAGCAACACCGGGCGCATCCCGACTCGCTGGGCCATCCATCCGCCCAGGGCCGGCGTCAACAGACCGCCCACGGCGTAACCGGCGCTCAGGAGGGGGAAGGCCCGCTCCAGCGGGATGGGGCCGGCCATGCGGGCCACATAGGCGTGGATCACCGGCAGGCAATAGCCGGACATCAGATAGAGGGTCAGGCCGGGAAACAGGGCCCACCAGGTGGTCGCCCCAGCCATCAGGAGGATCCCGATCAGCCCGGCGAACCACCCGCCCAACATCAGCGGCTTGCGCCGGGTTCGATCCGCCAGCCATCCCACCGGCAGATAGGTAAGGGTCAGGGCCAGCTCCCCGACCCCGAAGGCCAGCCCGACCTGAGCGGGAGTGGCCCCCAGGTCCTGCACGTAGACCGGGAGCAGATAGAAGAACAATCCCTCCCCCACCGCCCAGAGGATCTCCGAAAGCAACATCAGGCGGATCATCGAGCGGGGATGGAAGGCGATCTCTTCGATGGATGACCTCGTCATCGGCGCGGCTCGCTCTCCGATCGGATCCGCAGGGCCATTCGATAGACCGCGTCCCGGGGCCATCCGGAGGCCCGGGCCACCTCCCGGGCCGCCTGGGCTGGGGTCCGTCCGCTGCGCAACAGCTCCTCCAGCCGGGCGCGCACCTCTTCTTCTTCCCATTGGGAAACCTCCTCCGGCGCCCCGGCGATGACCAGGGTGAACTCCCCCCGAGGCTCCACTTCGGCGAAGTGCGTCAGGATCTCCCGCGCCGTCCCGCGGCGGATCTCCTCGTGGATCTTGGTGAGCTCCCGGGCGGCGGCCATCGGGCGGTCGCCCAAGATCTCCAGGATGTCCCGGAGGGTTTCGCGGAGGCGATGGGGCGCCTCAAAGGCCACCAGGGTCCACGGGAGGGCAGCCACCTGGGCCAGCAGCCGGCGACGTTCGCCGGGCTTGCGGGGCAAAAAGCCCAGGAAGAGGAAACGATCCGCCGGCAGCCCGGAGACCACCAGGGCGGTCACCGGGGCGGAGGGCCCGGGGATCGGCACCACCGGGAACCCGCGCTCCAGAGCCGCCCGGATCAGGACGTAGCCCGGGTCCGAGAGGCCGGGCATTCCCGCTTCGGAGACCAGGGCCACATCCCCCTGGGCCAGGGCCTCCAGGATCTGGGGGATGCGGGCCGCCTCGTTGTGCTCGAAGTAACTGATCATCGGCTTCTCGATGCCATAGCGGTCCAGAAGAATACGGGTCTTGCGGGTGTCTTCGGCGGCGATCAGGGCGCACTCCCGCAACACCCGCAGCGCCCGCAGGGTGATGTCCTCCAGGTTCCCGATGGGAGTGCCCACCACATACAACGTGCCCATCGCATCTCCACGCCAGGATCCTTGTCCGAAACCCGATGGATCGATGCCCGCTTCATGTTACATCGGGCAGGCATCCGCCCCGGAGAACCACGCATGGGGTGCGGCGACGAGGGAACCTGCAGGACAGGTGTGTCCCAAAATCGTAGGACAACTGCGAGCAGTTGTCCTACAACGCGGCGAGGCCCGACAAAATTGGGACACACCCTTCAGGGCGGGATTCAACGGGCGATGACTGGAAGATATGCCCGCCAGGGGACCGCCGTGATGACCACCTCGCGCTCCCACACGCCTCCCCACGCATCCTCGGCCCGCAGGACGAGACGCCGGGGATCCGGCTCCAGCGTCAGAGGCGCCCCGAGGGCGATAACCTGCAGCGGCTCCCCGGGGCCCAGCGTCCCGGACCACACGCCGCTGCCCGGGGAAGGCTGAGGCAGATCGCTTCCATCCATCCGGAAGCGGGGATCCTTCCATCCGGAAGCGGGGATCCTTCCAGCCCATGGGCAGGGTCAGCGTGAGCGCCAGGGAGAGATCGCCGGATGGCTGGAGCGTCCAGGATCCGGCGTAGGCCTGTCCCGAAGGAGCACTGGGATCTCCCGCGAAAGCGATGGCGAGATCCGAGACCCCTACGCCAACCGGGAGGATCTGCCGCAGGGGCCAGCGCCCGTCGGTGCCCTCCAGCGTCAGAGGGGCCCACCCGGAGGGCCCCTCCAGGATCATCGAGGCGGTGAGCACCGCTGGGGCGAGGATCCGGCCCTGCCATCCGGGAAGCTCCGGGTCCAAGGTCCACCCGGGCGATTGATCTGGATCCCGGATGGTCCATGGCGGAGGCACCTGCAGGCGGAGGGCGATCGAAAGCCCTTGCGTATGGGTCACGAAGACGGCGATCTCCCGCCGGGCTCCAGCGGGCGCGATCCGAGGGACGACCTCCAGCCTCGTCTCCCCCATGGGCCCCAGCCCGGAGAGCACGTGGCGCATCACGGCTGCCTGCAACGGCTCGGGCACTCCCTCCAGGCCGAGGGTGGAGAAAACCAGACGCCCCGCTCCCTCCGAGCGGGTCAGGGCGATCGGCCGGCCGTGCGCGCCACGCCAGAGCGGTCGGGCATCGGGCATCGGCTCCAGGGCGTCGGTCCAGTTCGGGTAGGGAAGCGTGATCTCCCAGCGGGGGAGCCCCCGGCCGATTGGAGAGAGGGGGCTGGGGAGGGCCACCGTTGTGGTGAGCCCCTCGTCATGGGTCCTCACCCCGAGGGCACGGGCGAACGCCCAGGATCGCCCGCCGTTGAGCAGCGAATACAGGTAATCCTGCGAGAAGAAGACCAGGCGCCCGCCGCCCTGCACATACGTTAGCAGCCGCGCTTCCTCCGCCGGCGAGAGCGGATCATACCAGTCATAGCCGGTGAACCAGATCACCCCCTCGTAGCGCGCCAGGTCCCCCTCCGATGGGGATTCCTGTCCGAAGAGGCCGGCGACCCGCCAGCGATCGAAGGAGATCCCCACCGCCGTCAGGGCCCGGCGATAAGCCTCCCCCACCTCATACCAGCGATCGTCCTCCACCAGCAACAACCGGGCAGGCGTTTTAAGTTGCCACACGCCGGAGGCGGAGAGGGTGGGGGAGAGCGTGGAACGGGCGGTGACCGTGATCCGGGCTCCTGCATCCCGGGGGAGCCCGGCGGGGACGTCCACGGTCAGCGTGAGGACCCCTGCGGCGCAGGGGGCCAGGGTCATCGCATCGGGCGTGAGCGTCACCGGCCAGCCGGTTCCTTCCATCTCCAACCGTATGGTATCGGTGGCCACCTCGCTCAGGTTCTGGAGGGTGGCGGTGAAGAGGACCTGAGTGGCGGTGGGCACCACGCGCTCGGTGTAGGTTGGATCCCAGCGCAGGCCGGCCGGAGACGGCGGGGCGATGAGGGCCCGAAGCGAGCGCTCCAGGACCTCCCCCCGCAGCGCGGGGTCCGGGATCCCCTCCAGGCCGAAGGCGAACACCAGCCCACGATGGGGGCGGCACAGGCCCACGGCGGTCACGGCCCCCCCGTCCTCGAGGTAGCGCATCGGCTGATCGGTCAGCGGGTCGGCGGGGGGGATCTCATCCGGGAAGCGCTGGTTTTGGGCACCGCCTTCCCCGCGAATGTCCACCACCAGCCCGTCGAAAGGCCCTCCCAGCGCTCCGGTCACCGTGAAGATCCCGCTGGAGTCCCGCACATATCGGGTCCCCAGCATCCTTCGCAGATACGGCGCGTAGAAGAACCCGTTCCCCCCATCGTCCCAGAAGGCCACGTCCTGGCCGCTCACCAGCAGGCGGCCGCCCTGGCCCAGGAAGAAAGTCAGCGCGCGGTCTGCGCCGATGTAACCGGGGGAGTCGAAAGGCGAGGACCAGATCACCACCTCGTAAGCGGTGAAGGTGGCGGTGGGCGGCGGGATCGGCGGGTAGGTCACCCGGTATTCATCGTAGGACCACGCCTGGGCGTCGAGGGCCTGCCGGTAAAAGAAGAGGGCGGACTCGTTATACCAGGCCCCGGAGTCCACCAGCAGGACGCGGGGCATGCGCGGCATGGTGAGGATGCGGGTGGTGGTGATCCCGGCCGCGATCTCCACCGTGTCCGTCACCACCCGATGGCCCAGCGCCCGCAGGCGCAGGAGATAAGTGCCGACCGGCAAGGAGAGGGTGAATGGAAAGGCAGGCTGGGTCAGGGAAACAGGAGTCCCTACCAGGGAGAGAGAGGGATCCCGAACCGGGGCGCCGTGCTCATCGACGGCGTGGACGACCAGAGAGCCCCGGGGGAGAGGATCCAGCCGGAAATCCAGGGAGCGGGTGATCCCCTGAAGGATCTGGATCCCGAAGACCTGAGCTGGGGCGTAGCCGAAGGCGGAGGCGGTGACATCGTAGGTGGAGGCCCGGAGGAAGAGCCGGTAACGCCCCGCCGGATCGCTCTCCCGGGAGACTTGGAACCGCCCATCCCGGGCGCGGGCGGTCACCGTGGCCCCGGCGATCGGGCGGCCCTCGGGATCCTGAACGGCGCCCTCCAGAAGGCCGCTCTCCACCGCCGCGCTGAGGGCCTCCATCGCGTTCACCAGTCCCCACCCGCTATCGAAATTCGGGACGGTGACGGTGAGAGGTGTCGCGGTGCGGGTCAGGATCTCCGCGATCTGCAGAGGGGAGAGCTCCGGCCAGGCGGCCTTGAGGAGAGCAGCCACGCCTGCAGCGTGGGGCGCGGCCATCGAGGTCCCGCTGAGCTCCCCATAGGTCCCGCCGGGGAGGGTGGAGCGAACCCGGACCCCGGGGGCCACGACGTGGGGACGAACCTCCCCCCAGGGGGAGGGGCCCCGACTGGAGAACAGGGTCACCTGTCCCTCGGCGTCCACCGCGCCCACCGCGAAGGCCCCCGGGAGGCTGGCGGGGGAGGCGATGGAGCCAGGCCCCGGGCCCTGATTGCCGGCGCTGAAGACCGCAAAGATCCCGGCAGCCTGCAGGGCCGCCAGATCCTTCATGAAGGTGGTATCCCAGCCGTCGGGGTTCCCCCACGAGTTGTTCACGATGTCAGGGGCCAGAGCCGGATCCCCCTCCGGCGCCAGGATCCACTGGAAGGCGGCGTGGATCCACGAGTCGTAGGCGTAGCCCTGGGCGTCGAAAGCCCGCGCGGCGATCCAGCGGGCACCGGGGGCGACGCCGGTCCCCTCGCCCACCATCAGGCCCATGGTGTGCGTGCCGTGGCCGTTGGCGTCCACCGGATAGAGCGCGCCGGCTCCGGTGGCGTCGAACCAGTTCCCCGCATGACGATGGAAGCCCCGGGCATCGTAACCCCGATACGCCCGCTGCAGGGCCGGATGCAGCCAGTCCACCCCCGTGTCGATGTTCGCCACCACCACGCCGGTGCCGGTGATGGCGAAGGCTGCCCACGCCTCCGGCGCGCGCACCATGTCCAGATTCCACGGCGTGGAGAGCGGATCGGGGGTCTCCCGGAGGGGAGCGGCGGTGATCCAGCGCCGGAAACGATCCTCGCGGATCTGTCGGACGCTGGGCTCCCGGGCGAGGGCGAGCAGCATGCGGGGAGAGATCCGGGCGGCGATCTGATTCGGGAGCCAGAGCAGGTGAACTCCTTCGGCCTCGCCGGCCCCCTCGGCCTCCCGGAGACGCTGGAGGAGCGGGGCTCCGGCCGCTTCTGCCCGGGCGCGCAGGCGGGCGACCAGGCGCGCGCGTCGTTCCGCGGCCGGTCGATCCGCGCCGGCCTCCACGGCCGCTGCCTCGCCGGGCGAGGCCCCCTCCAGCTGGATCAGGACCGGGATCTTCTCCTCGGGGCGGGCCCGGAGCAGCCGCCTCGCCAGAGCGGGATGCAAGGTCGGTATTCCCGGGATGAGAGACGAAGGCGGGGGACGATGGGCGGCGAGGGGACGTGGGGAGGGGAGCAACGCCAGCGCGAGGAAAAGGATCCACAACGCTCTCAGGAGCCTGCGAAGCGCCCGGCCAGCGCCTGCAGGCGCCGGAGCGTGTCCCGCCACTGGATCTCGGAGAGACCCAGCTTCCGGCGCAGGTCTTCCGGATCCATCCCCCGGATGAAATCCTGCAACGCGCATGTCCACCGCAGGGTCTCAAAGGAGAGGTGCACCATCCCGGCCCGACGGGCCACATCGTCCAGCACGTATTCTAAGTTCCGGGGCGTCCACGGGAAAACCCGACCTTCGATGCGATATTGCTGGAGATACTCCCGGAACAGCTCCGGCCACTCCGGCGGGAGCGGGAGCCGGCGCTCCTTATGGCGATAGCGAGGATGGGCGTAACGGATCCAGACCGCCGGCTCGCGGAGATCGAAATGCTCCAGGCGCAGGGCAACCACCTCGCTTTTCTTCAGGCCGGTGTGGAGGAGCAGGGTGAGCAGCGTGAGGGGACGGGCATCCCCTTCCCGACGGAATCCCTCCGCCGCCTCCCGGACGGCCCGGACCTGTTCCGGGGTCAGCACCTCCGGGAGGGGTTCGACGGCCTCGGGATAAACCAGGGCCTCGGCGGGGTTGGTCGGCAGGACACCGAGCTCCTCATGGAGCCAGCGGAAGAAGGCCTTCACGGCCGTGATGCGCCGCCGCAGGGACTTGGGCGTGCATGGGACCCCGCGACGATGGCGGAGCCAATCCACGAAATCCTGCAGATCCCGCAGCCCGATGGTCCCCACGGGGCGATCCTCGCCCAGGCATTGCCCCAGCAGGCGGAGATCGTGGGTGAAGAAATACACGGTGTGCCGGGAGTAATCCCCGCCCTTCAGGTGATCCGCGAAGGCCTGTCGGGCCCGGGCGAGGGGAGTCTCCGGCGTCAGCTCGGAACGGGCTTTGAACTCAAACAAGCTGGGCTGATGCGCCATCGGCCTCACCGGTGGCTGAGGGAATGAACCTTCTCCCGCCGCTCCACGACCCACGAGGCCAGCCCGCTGACCAGGAGGGTCAGAAGCACGATGGCCAGCGAGAGGGCAGGCGGGATGTGGACGTAATCCGAAAGCAGCATCTTGAGCCCGATATAGGTCAGGATCACGGAGAGGCCGTAGTGGAGATAACGCAGGCGCTGGATCAGGCCGGACAGGGCAAAGTAAAGGGCCCGCAGCCCCAGGATGGCGAAGATATTCGAGGTGTAGGCGATGAACAGCTCGGGAGTGATGGCCAGCACCGCCGGCACCGAGTCCACGGCGAACATCAGGTCGGTGCTCTCCACCACCAGCAGGGTCAGCAGCAACGGCGTGGCCATCCACCGGCGCCCCTCCCGGATGAAGAAACGCTGCCCATGGAAGGTCGGGGTGATGGGCAGGAAGCGACGGGCGAAGCGGAGGACGGGGTTGCGCTCCGGGCGCACTTCTTCCTCTTCACTGCGCAGGGCCAGCCGGATCCCCGTGTAGACCAGAAAGGCGCCGAAGAGATAGACGGCCGGATGGAAGGCCTTGAGCAGCTGAACGCCGGCGAAGATGAAAGCGGCCCGCATCAGGACAGCGCCCAGGATCCCCCAGAAGAGCACGCGGTGCTGATAGGCCGGCGGGACGCCAAAGTAGGCGAAGATCACGGCGAAGACGAAGAGGTTGTCGGCGCTGAGGGATTTCTCCACCAGGTAGGCGGTGAGGAAGTGGAGGGCGGGTTCATGGCCCCAGGCCAGCAGGATCAGGGCGTTGAAGGCCAGGGCCACAGCGATCCAGACCACGCTCCAGATCATCGCTTCTTTTAACCTCACCTCGTGGGCGTTCCGGTGAAACACCCCGAGGTCCAGAGCCAGCATGACCGCCACGATCAGATGGAAGAAGATCCACGCCCAGATCGGGAACTCCATCGGCTCGCCTCATCCATTCGGGTTCAGATGTTACGTATCACGTCACCGCTTCACCGATCAGGAGGGTTCGGTAGTTGCTTCAACAGATGGTGTTGTTAGGGCCGCCTCAAATTGGACCTTATCCCCCAACATCTCCGAAGCATCCAATACCTCGATCCCTATCAATTTTCCATCGCGGCTGAAATCCGCATACACGCCCGGAACCACGATCTCCGTCCGGGCTGCCTTCTCCCCAGGATCGCCAAACCAGATGTAAAGCAAATCTCGAGCCGGATCGTGTTCAATCTTCATTTATTCCTCCCTCCTCAGGAAGCCCTTTCCATATCTGGCGATCGCCGTCAGAAGCACAATGCCCTCCGGGGTTAACTTGTAGTATACCCTGACCTCCTTTTCCTCAAAGTATTGGCCTTCCCATTCCCTCCCGTAAGGGAACACCAGCACCCTTCCCCATGTCCCTGGTTTCGCATCGGGAGCCTCCCATCCTTATTACACATAACACGCTCGATCTCCTCCAGGGTGATGCCCCGTTGATGCATGCGCGTCCGCAAGCGGGGATGGAGGCCCTCTTTTTCCGTCGTCTTCACCGACAGGCTATCCAGAATGGCCGCTTCCGGCTCTCCCTTTGTCGAAAATTAAGCGGGCCAGCGCCCTTACGGCCCACCCCATAGGGATTATCGCCCCGATGAGGAAAAGGGTCGAAAAGAGAAGGAGCGGGTGTGAGGCGAGGAGCATGCCCGCTGTGGTCTGCAACATGGCCCGCATGGCCGCGCCCAGCGCGGTCAACCCGCTGAAGGGGAGGAGGGGCATCCCGCTCATCCCGGCGGGGATAGCGATCCCGCTGCGCAACCCGGGGATCAGATGGGCGACGAGCAGGATAGGAGCCCCGTAGCGCCGGAACAGCAGAAGAGCGCGGTCGACCTCCGCCTCCCGGATCCCCAGCCAGCGCCCATAGCGGCGAACCGCGCGGCGGACACCCGGCTCGCCCCGTCGCCCGAAGGCGTAGAGGATCAGGGCGCCGACCACGGTGCCGGCGGTGGCGGCGAGGATGACCCCTTCCGGTCTCAGGACGCCGCCGGCGGCCGCCACTCCCGCCGCCGGCACCAGAAGATCCGAGGGCAGGGGCGGGAAGACCACCTCTACCACCGCAGCCAGGAAGATCCCCCCATACCCCAGCTCCGCCATCACCGATTCGATCAGCGCTCGAACCCGGCTTGTCCACTCTCCCAGCATCCGGTCTGCCTCCGTTCTGGATCAGCCGTCCAGGGATCCCAGCAGCCCCCGGCGCTCGACCCACTTCACCAGCTCCAGCACCGGCACCACCGTGGCTGCCGCCATCAAGACGATGGCCCAATCGATCGGCGGGAGGCTGTAGATCCCGAACAGATCCCGCAGGAAGGGCACGTAGATCAGCAACAACAGCATCGACCCCTCCCAGAGGATCGCCCGGTTCAGCCAGCGGTTCGCGAAGGGCTGCCGCAGGACCGAGTGTCGATCCGAACGAAAGTTGTAGGCCTTGAAGAACTGGATCAGGACCAGGGACACGAAGGCCATGGTCATGGCCTCCTGCAGGCTGCGGCCGGAGGAGAGGGCCCAGGCGAACAGGGAGAGGTTGACCAGGGCGGACCAGAGGCCTCCGGCCAGCATCAACAGCACCACGGGCCGGGTGAAGAGGCCGCCGCGGGGGTTGCGGGGCGGCCGGCGCATCAAATCCGGCTCCGGCGGGTCCACCGAGAGGGCCAGCGCGGGCAAGCCGTCGGTGGCCAGGTTCACATACAGGATCTGAGCCGCGCTGAGGGGTGGGGGGAGCCCGGCCAGGGAGGCCAGGGCCACTAGGAGGATCTCCCCCACGTTCGAGGAGAGCAGATACATCAGGCTTGATGTTGGAGAAGATCGCCCGGCCTTCCTCCACGGCCGCCACGATGGAAGTGAAGTTGTCGTCCAGCAACACCATCGCCGCGGCCTCTTTGGAGACATCCGTGCCGGTGATCCCCATAGCGACGCCGATGTCGGCTTTCTTCAGGGCGGGAGCATCGTTGACCCCATCCCCGGTCATCGCCACGATGTGGCCTTTCTTCTGGAGGGCGGTGACCACCCGGAACTTATGGGCCGGCGACACCCGGGCGTAGACATCGATCCCCTCCACCTGGCCCTCGAACTCCTCATCGCTCATGCGATCCAGCTCTGCCCCGGTGACGACCCGACCATCCCGGAGGAGGCCGAGCTCCCGCGCGATGGCCTGGGCCGTCAGCGGATGATCCCCGGTGATCATCACCACCCGGATCCCGGCCTCCCGGCACACCCGGATGGCCTGCTTCGCCTCAGGACGCGGGGGATCGATCATCCCCACCAGGCCCAGGAAGACCATCCCCTCCTCGGCGTCCTCCGGAAGGGCCTGGGGCTTGTCCGCCACCCCCAGCACCCGGAGCGCCTCCCCGGCCATCGCCCGGGCGGCCTCCAGGATTTGCTCCCGATCCGAAGGGGTGAGGGGTCGCTCGCCTTCCTCCGTGAGCAGAAAGCGGCAGCTCTCCAGGATCACCTCGGGGGCTCCCTTGGAGGCCGCGAAGAGGCCCTCCGGACCCTGGTGCAGGGTGGTCATCCGCTTGCACTCGGAGGTGAAGGGGATCTCGTGGACCCGAGGATGACGGCGGTTCAGCTCCTCCGGGTCCAGCCCGGCCTTCATCGCCGCGACCAGGAGGGCCCGCTCCGTGGGATCCCCCTGTCCCTGCCAGACGCCATCCGCGCCCCGATAGAGGCGGGCGTCCGAGGCCAGGGCGGCGGCCCGAAGGAGCCGGCGCACGGCCTCTGAAGGCGTCACAGGTTGCCCGTCCACCCGAAACTCCCCCGCCGGCTCGTATCCGCTCCCGGTCACCTCCCAGAACCGCCCACAGACGAAGAGGCGCCGCACCGTCATCTCGTTCCGGGTGAGGGTCCCGGTTTTATCCGTGCAGATCACATCGGTGCTCCCCAGGGTCTCCACGGCCGGCAGCCGCCGGATCAGGGCGTTGCGCCGGACCATCCGCTGCACCCCCAGGGCCAGGGAGATGGTGACCACCGCCGGCAGGGCTTCCGGGACCACGGCCACGGCCAGGGCCAGGCCGAAGATCAACATCTCCAGCCAGGGCCGGCCCCGCAGCAGACCCAGGGCCACGATGAGGGCCACCACCCCCAGGGCGGCCCGGGCCAGCGCCTTCCCCACTCGATCCAGGTTCTCCTGCAGCGGCGTCCGCTCCTCCTGGATCGTCTGCAACATCCGGGCAATGGCCCCGAACTCCGTCCGCATCCCGGTGGCGACCACGAGCCCCTGGCCCCGCCCATACGTCACCACCGTCCCCGCATAGGCCATGTTCCGCCGATCCCCGATCGGGAGCGCAGGATCCGGGATCGCCGCCGTGTGTTTCTCCACCGGGACCGACTCGCCGGTCAGGACGGCCTCATCGATCTGGAGGTTGACCGCCTCGATCAGCCGCAGGTCCGCCGGCACCCGATCCCCGGCGTGGAGGACCACTACGTCCCCCGGCACCAGCTCCCGCGCGGGGATCCGCTCCTCCACGCCCTCCCGGAGGACGGTGGCCATCGGCGCAGCCATCCGACGCAACGCCTCCAGGGCCCGCTCCGCGCGGTATTCCTGGACGAAGCCGAGCAGGACGGAGAAGAAGACGATGATCATGATGACCACCGCCTCCGTCCCATGGCCCAGGACGATGGAGAGGGCGGTGGCGGCCAGGAGGATCAGCACCAGGATGTTCCGGAACTGGGCGAGGAGGATGGCCAGGGGCGAGATGCGCCGGGGGGGCTCCAGCTCGTTGGGGCCCCATTCCCGGAGCCGGCGGGCCGCCTCCTCCCGGCTCAACCCCGCCGGCCCCGCGCGCAGCCGCTGGAAACACTCTTCGACCGATAAGGTGTGCCAGGGGATCCGGGGCCCGGAGGTCTGCTCCATCGGCTATTCCTCCGAGCGCCGCATGCCCATGGCCAGGAAGGCGTAGTAGGCCAGGGTGGAGAGAGCCTGGGCCAGGGCCGCCACGTAGGTCAGCGCGGCCGCCCGCAGCACCTCCCGGGCCCCCGCCCGCTCCTCGGGGGTCCACAGCAGCCCGCTCGACTCCAGAAGGGCCAGGGCCCGGCGGCTGGCGTCCAGCTCCACGGGCAGCGTGACCAGGGCGAAGAGGGCGGCGGCGGAGAAGAACAACACCCCTGCCCAGACCAGCGTCGGGCTCTGCATCAGGAAGCCGATCAGGAAGAGGATCGGGCCGAGCCAGGAGCCGAAGTTCACCGCGGGCACCAGGGCCGCCCGGGCCCGCAGCCCCCAGTAACCTTCCGCGTCCTGGAGCGCGTGCCCGATCTCATGGGCCGCCACCGCCAGGGAGGCCACCGAGGGCACGCCCGCCACGCTGGGGGAGAGCCGGAGCACCTTGCTCGAAGGATCGTAATGGTCCGTCAGGTGCCCGGGGGTTCCCTCGATGCGCACCTCATACAGACCGGCCGCCTGCAGCAGGCGCTGGGCCGCCTCCAGCCCGGTCAGTCGAGCCGGCGCCCGCAGCCACCGGTTATAGGCCGCCTGGACCTTCGCCTGAGCATACAGGCCCAACAACAGCGCCGGCATGGCGAACAGGAAGTAAAGGGGATCCCACCAGAACAGCATCGCCGCACCTCCTTCAGGTTCCCTGAGAACCTCAGGGTCGGATGGACGTTCCGCGCGCCCCTGTTCCGCTAAAGAAAAAGACCTTCGACCGAGGCCCGAACGCATCCGGCAAGGATGCTTCCCGGCATCGGCCGAAGGTCTCGCCGCACCCGGAGCGGGCGATGGGACCGGGGATCGGGATTCGGAACATCCCGTGCTGACGATCCCATCACCGGGCCCGGTGGACCCGGGGGCTACTCCCCTTCCGGCCATGCCTATGTTTACCCGGAAGGGATGCCGCTGTCAAATTCGGAAGGCCGGCGCGCCGGCCTTGAAGCCATGCCCCCTTTGCGCTATGATGGGTCACCGGCACACGTGGATCGATCTGTTGCCGGGATCCCCCAACCTGGCGGAGGGATGGATCATCGGATGGAAGAGACGCGCCCCTTTTCGCCGGATTCCCGCATCTTCGTGGAGGACCGCCTCCACTTCGCCACTGTGGGGGCGGTGCGGACGGAGCAGGGATGGATCTGCATCGACACCCCGGCGGACCCGCTGCACGCCGCCTGGTGGCGGCAGGCCCTGCAGTCCATCGCCCCCATGCCCATCCTCGCCGTCATTTACACGGACGCCACCCGGGATCGGGTCATGGGCACCCCCTTCCTTCTGGAAGGGAAGCCCGCCCTGATCATCGCCCATCATCACGTGTTCGATCGGCTCCGAGGCCATGGGGAGATGGGACGCCAGCAGCTGGTCGACCTCCTCATCAGCCTCGGCCAGACCGAGTCGGCGGAGCAACTGGCTCGCGCCCCCCTCATGCTGCCCAATCTGACCTTCTCCGACCGTCTGGTCCTGAAGTTCGGCGCGCCGACGGTGATCCTGGAGCACGTGGACGGGGCTTCCCCCGGGCAAATCTGGGCGCGCATCCCCGAACATGACGCGGTGTTTGTGGGAGACACCGTGACGCTGAGCACCCATCCCAACCTGGGGGAGGCGGACCTGGAGCGGTGGCTGGAGCAGCTGGAGCAGCTGCGCGCCGGCCGGGTGGCCCGTCACATCGTGCCCGGGCGGGGCCCCCTCGCTTCGCCCTCGGACATCTCCCCCCTCCTGGATTACCTGAAGGCGTTGATGCGACGGGTCCGGGCCCTGGCGGCCTCCTCGCGCAAACCCGAGCTCGGCGCCCTGATCGCCGAGTTCATGGCCTACTTCCCGGTCCCTGAATACGAGCGGGAGCGGGTCCAGCGCCGCATCCGCTCCGCCCTGGAGCGGCTGCTGGAGCTTTACGCCGCCGGCAAGAAAGCCCCGAAAGAGAAGCCCAAGGAGAAGGCGGGGGCGGCCAAATCTCGCAAAAAAGGCGGCGCCTCCCGCTAAGATCCGGCAGGCTCCCCGCGCGCCCGCCTATCCCGGGCGAAGGGGCGGGGGTGTGTCCCAAAATCGCAGGACAACTGCTCGCAGTTGTCCTGCAAGGCGGCCAGGCCCGACAAAGTCGGGACACACCCAAGGGCGTGCGTTGTTGCGGGTCCCCCCTTCGATGTGTTAAGATGGACGGGAGTAGCAACCTCATCACGAGGTGAGCGGATGGCCTCTCCGACCCGTGAATCCCTCTCCGTGGAGGCGATGCCGGACGCGCCCGTCCGCCCGGCGCGGCGCCCCGAATGGTTGAAAGTCCGGGCCCCTCAGGGCGAGACCTATGAGTTCGTGCTCCGGTTGATGCGGAGCAAGCGACTTCACACGGTCTGCGAGGAAGCCCGCTGCCCCAACATCGGGGAGTGCTGGGGGCATGGCACCGCCACCTTCATGATCCTCGGAGATGTGTGCACCCGCTCCTGCCGCTTCTGCGCCGTCCGGACCGGCCGCCCCCTCTCCATCGACTGGGACGAGCCCAATCGTGTGGCCGAGGCCGTGCGGGCCATGGGCCTCTCCCACGTGGTGATCACCTCGGTGAACCGGGACGAGCTGCCCGACGGCGGGGCCACCCTCTTCGCAATGACCATCCGCCGCATCCGGGAGCGGGTCCCCGGATGCACCGTGGAGGTCCTCACCCCGGACTTCAAAGGCTCCATCGAGGCCCTGCGCATCGTCATCGAGGCGCGGCCGGATATCTTCAACCACAACGTGGAGACCGTGCCGCGTCTCTTCAAGAAGGTGCAGCCCCAGGATCGCTATGAGTGGGCTATGGCCACCCTCTCGAACGCCAAGAAGCTGTGGCCGGAGTGCGTCACCAAGTCCGGCATCATGGTCGGGCTGGGCGAGACCTGGGAGGAGATCATCGATGTGATGAAGGACCTGCGGGCGGTGGGGGTGGACATCCTCACCATCGGCCAGTATCTCCAGCCCTCCCGGAACCACCTCCCGGTGGAGCGGTTCTACCGGCCGGAGGAGTTCGAGGCCCTCAAACGGATCGGATATGAGCTGGGGTTCCGCTGGGTGGAGAGCGGCCCTCTGGTCCGCAGCAGCTATCGGGCGGAAGCCCAGGCCCGGGCCCTCTCCCGAGTCCCCCGTCCCTGAAAAGCCGGACGGAATAAAAGCGAAGCGCCGGGGGCCGCCATCCCCGGCGCTCGGCTAAAAGGAGGAGAAGAGGTTCCGCCCGCTGCTCACTTATCAATATACAGGGTCCCTTCCCTCGGATCTGGACGCTTGCCCAACGTTTGCCCGACGTTTCCCCAACGCCGAAACGGCCCCCCAATCGGTCCGCCCGAATCTTACCGAAGAAAGCATTTTAGATCTAACTTCCTTAACTTTTTCGGTCGAATGGTCTCTTAAAATCAGATGTCTTGCGCCCGCAGTTGGGGTCTAAGACCGAAGTGTAATTTCCAAAGGTGGATAAGCGGATCCACCCGGGATGTGCCGCTCCGAAAGAGGATCGGCCCCATGATTTGGGGTAAACTAAACCGGAGATGAGAGCGGTCATCCTGGAGAGGCTGGATCCCGAAACCGAAGAGGCGTTCAGCCCATGGAAGATCGAGCGGTTCCAGCGGTGCGCACCGAGCGCCTGACGGGTTTACCGGGTCTCCCGCCGGCGGGGGCAACCTCCTCAGGAGCGGGTGGCCCTGCATGAGGTCGACCTGGAGATCCATCCCGGGGAACTGTTCGGGCTGCTGGGTCCCAACGGGGCCGGGAAGACCACGCTGATCAAGATCCTCACCACGCTGCTCCTGCCCACCTCCGGGCGGGCGTGGGTCGCCGGCTACGACGTCGTGGCCCAGCCCGAGGCGATCCGCCGCCGCATCAACATGGTGGCCGGTGGGGAGTCCTGCGGTTACGGTCTGCTCACCGTGCGGGAGAACCTGTGGATGTTCTCCCAGTTCTACGGCCTGGACGACCGAACCGCCCGCCGGCGCATCGAGGAGCTCCTGGAGCGGTTCGGCCTGCAGGATCGGGGGGACTCCAAGATGTTAGATCTCTCCACCGGGCTGCGGCAGAAGGTCAGCATCATCCGGGGGTTCCTGACCGACCCGCAGATCCTGTTTCTGGACGAGCCGACCCTGGGGCTGGACGTCAACGCCGCCCGACAGATCCGCTTCTTCGTCCGGGAGTGGATCCGGGAGCGGCCGGGTCGGACGATCCTGCTGACCACCCACTACATGCTGGAGGCCGATGAGCTCTGCGACCGGGTGGCCATCATCGACCGGGGGCGCATCCTGGCGTGTGACGCCCCCGGGAACCTGAAGCGCCAGCTCCAGCGCGACGCGGTCTTCTCCCTGGAGATCGACGGCCTCGGAGGATGGTTCCCCGCCCTGCAGGGGATCCCGGGCGTGCGGCAGGCGTATTACCGGCCTCGGGACGGGCGGGCGGAGGTGGATCTCATCCTGGAAGAGGAAGGGGCGATCGGGCCGGTCATCTCCGCCCTGACCGCTCACGGCGCCCACATCCTGGCCCTGCGCAAGCGCGAGCCCACCCTGGAGGATGTGTTCGTCCGCCTGGTGGGCCGCGGGCTCTCCGAGGCCGAGGAGGAGGAGCCCGAATGAGCCGGGAGGCCGTCATCCTCTTCCTGCGGACGATGATCGCGCGGGCGTATCCGCGCATCGTCGGCCAGAACCGGGAGCCCAGCTGTGTGCTCATCGACGTGGGGTTGCCGCTCCTGGGCACCTCCGCCTATGTGTTCATCTACCGGGCTCTTCAGGCCCCTGAGGCCTATATCGGGTTCGTGATCCTGGGCGGGGCCATGACCGCCTTCTGGCTCAACGTCCTGTGGTCCATGTCCAGCCAGCTCTACTGGGAGAAAGAATCCGGGAACCTCCCCCTTTTCATCATCGCGCCGGGCCCGATGATGGGGATCCTGGCCGGCATGGCCCTGGGGGGGATGCTGGCCACCACCCTCCGGGCCTCGGTGATCGTGCTGGCAGGGTCCCTCCTCTTCGGCGTGCGCTACGCGCCGGCGGATCCCCTGGCCCTGATCGGGACCTTTCTGCTCACCCTCCTGGCGCTCTATGGGCTGGGGATGCTGCTGGCGTCTCTCTTCCTGATGTGGGGTCGAGAGGCCTGGCACCTCTCCAACCTGCTCCAGGAGCCCATCTACCTGCTCTCCGGGTTCTACTTCCCCATCCGGGCCCTGGGGTTCTGGGTGGGCGCCCTGGCCTTCCTCATCCCCCTCACCCTGGGCCTGGACGCCATGCGGCAGCTGCTTTTCCCGCAGGCCGCCAGCGGCCTGTTCCCCGTCGGCATCGAGATCGCCGGCCTGGCGGCCCTCAGCGGGATCTTCCTCCTCGCCGCCCACCGGGCCCTGAACGCGATGGAACGGCTGGCCCGCCGCGAGGGTCGGCTCACCGAACGGAGGCGCTGAATGCGAACCCTCTGGCGAACCCTCCGCACGGCAGCATGGCTGGGCTGGCAGATTGAGTCCAACTGGACGGATCCCTTTCTGTTCACGGTTTACTCCATCGCCAAGCCCATCGCCAGCGTCCTCATCCTGATCCTGATGTATAAGGTGGTGGCCCGGGCGGATTTCGGGCACCCGATGTTCGCCTATCTCTATCTCGGGAACGCCTTTTACATCTACGTGGGAGCGGTCCTCACGGGGATCAGCCAGGTCCTGATCATCGACCGCGAGGAATACGGGATCCTCAAATACTTCTACATCGCCCCGATCCCGCCGGAGGCGTATCTGGTGGGTCGGGGGATGGCGCGGATGGCCACCGGGACCATCGCCGTGGCCATCACCCTGCTGTTCGGGGTTTTGGCCTTCGGGCTTCCCCTCCGGCCCTCGGCCGGGGGCGCGGGGGTTTTCCTCCTCGCGATGGCCCTGGGGATGCTGGCGATGATCGGGCTGGGGGTGGGTCTGGCCGGGGCGACCCTGCTGGCCGCCCGTCACGTCTGGGTGATCGGCGAGGCGGTGGCCGGGGCGCTGTATCTCTTCTGCGGCGCGGTGTTCCCCCTGGAGGTCCTCCCGCCTTTCCTGCGGCCGCTGGGCTACGGCCTTCCCCTCACCTACTGGCTGGAGAGCGTCCGCCGGGCGCTGCTGGGCCCCTCCGCCTTCCGTTTTCCCACTTTCGCCGGATGGTCGGACGCCCAGCTGCTGGGAGCGCTGAGCGGGATGGCCCTCCTGTCGCTGATCCTCGGCTTCGGCTTCTACCGCTTCGCAGAGGGCCGGGCCCGGCAGCACGGGGCCATCGATCGGGAGACCGGCTACTGAGGAAACAGAGCCCGGTCAGGGCCTGTGGGCTCCTCCCGGATCACGGCCGCGCGGATGGGCGGGGCGGCGTGGGGAGGCTGGCGGAGAAGCCCAGGAGGGCTCCCAGAAGGAGGGCGGCCAGAGCCTCCCACAGGGGCAGGGGGATGCCGGATACCAGGGAGAACAACCACGCCACCACCAGGCCCAGCACGGCCCCGCTGAGGACCAGGGCCGGTCGAGCCCAGCACCTGCGGAAGGAATCCGAAACCGGTTCCGGCGCGCGTGCCATCGGAGATGAATCCCGCTTCATAGCGAAGCGAAAACAAAAACGGCGTGGGGAGGGAAGCCCCCACACCGACCGGATGGCGCCCCCGGCGCGACTCGAACGCGCAACCACTGGATCCGAAGTCCAGCGCTCTATCCAGTTGAGCTACGGGGGCCCTCCAGGGAGGGCGACGGGGATCGAACCCGCGACCTCCTGATCCACAGTCAGGCGCTCTAACCGCTGAGCTACGCCCTCCACGCCTTTTTAGGGCTTACGCAGTTGCCTGCGTATTCCGGTCGTGGCCACGGACTTTTCATCCGAGGCCAGAGGACCGGCCACGGGGGTCGTCCACCGACCCCTGCCCCGGAGGCCGGAGCCTCCGAGGAGTTTCTCGGATGAAGGCATGCCTCTTGGCCATCTGCCGCTTACCGGCATGCCCGCTCTCATGATCGCATCAGGGAGAGCACCTTGTCAACCGCGTAACTCCTACTATATTCTACCGTGCTTCACCTCGCATGGCAATCCCCGGTCTCCCATCCCCCGCTCCGGCTTTGCCTTCGCCTCCGGAAGAGAGGAGAATCCGAAGCGGCGAGGGATCTCCTGGCGCATTCGGAAAGTCCGCCGGCAGGAGGAGCCTTGGACTGGGATCCGGAGGAAGTGCGACGGCTCACCGAGGAGATCCCCTGGATCCGGGAGATCTACCTGTATCCCGAGGTCGGGTCCACCAACGATGTGGCCCGAGACCTGGGGGATATGGGCGCGCCGGAGGGGGTGGCCGTCCTGGCAGACGCCCAGACCCGAGGCCGGGGACGGGCCGGGCGGTCCTGGTGGACCCCCCCGGGGCGCGCCATCGCCCTCTCGCTCCTGGTTCGCCCGCGCCGGCCCGTGGCGGACTGGCCCCAGCTGGTGATGGTCGCCGGGCTGGCGGCGGTGGAGGCCGTGCGGGGGATCGGCTGCCCGGCCGGCCTCAAATGGCCCAACGACCTGATGATCCCCCCCGTCACCGGCGAGGTTCCTTCTTTAATGGCCTGGCGGAAGGCCGGCGGCATCCTGGTCGAAGCGTTTCCCCCGGCCTTCGCGGTGATCGGGATCGGGATCAACATCAACATCTCGCCGGAGGAGATCCCTCCGGACCTGCGGGAGATCCTGGGAAGCCTGTCCCAGACCCTCGGCCGTCCGATCCCCCGGCTCGCCGTTCTCAAAGGTCTGTTGCGCGCCTTCGCCTCTCTGTATCTGGAATGGAACGCGGGGGCGCGGCTCGTGGAGCGCTGGGCCGCAGCGCTGATCATGCTGGGGCACCCGGTGCGGGTCCTGACCCCGGAGGGGGCCTGCGAAGGGATCGCCGAAGGCGTAGATGAGGGGGGCGGGCTGCGGGTGCGCCTCCCGGATGGGCGCGAGCGGCGCTTCCACGCCGGCGAGGTCTCCCTGCGCGGATGACCGGCCGGCAGCGGCAAGGCCTTGCCTTCTGAAAGAACCTTTGCCGATTCCCATCCTCCTCGCTATAATTGGGGCAAGCCTTTCCCGGGCCTTATGGGATCTGACCCTGCGTCAGGAGTTATGTGGGATGAGCGAAGAGATCCGGCAGGATCGCCCCGAAAACGCCAACGCCATGGCCGAGATGGGCGAGTGGCTGGAGCTATCTCCCCCCTCGCTCCGACGCGGCGACATCGTGCGCGGCACCATCGTCCGGATCACCCCGACGGAGATCCTGGTGGACATCGGCATGAAGGCCGAGGGGGTGATCACCGGCCGCGAGCTGGAGCGGATGCCGAAAGAGATCCGCGAGGTGCTCCGCGAGGGGGATGTGATCCAGGTCCAGGTGGTGAACCCGGAGGATCGCAGCGGGAACATCCTCCTCTCCCTCCAGCGGGCGCTGATGGAGGAGGACTGGCAGCGCGCCCGGCAGCTGATGGAGGCCGGGGAGATCCTGGAGCTCACGGTCAGCGGTTTCAACAAGGGAGGGCTGGTGGTGAAGGTCGGACGGCTGCGAGGGTTCATCCCGGCTTCCCAGGTCCTCCCTCAGGAGCCCGGCGAGGAGAAGCTGCCGGTGGAGCAGCGCCTCAAACGCCGGGTGGGCCAGAAGATCTGGGCTCGCATCATCGAGGTAGACCCGGAGGCCAACCGGCTGATCCTCTCGGAGCGGGAGGCTCAGAAGGAGCTCCAGAAGCGGCAAAGGGAGGAGCTCCTGGCGCGCCTGGAGCCCGGGATGCGGGTGAAGGGCCGGGTCATCAGCCTGACCGACTTCGGCGCCTTCGTGGACCTGGGCGGGGTGGACGGCCTGATCCACATCAGCGAGCTCTCCTGGCGTCGAGTGCGACATCCCCGGGATGTGCTCTCGGTAGGCCAGGAAGTCGAGGTGGAAGTCATCGGGGTGGATCGGGAGCGCAAGCGCGTCGCCCTGAGCCGCAAACGGGTGGAGCCCGATCCCTGGCAGGAGGCGATCTCCCACCTGCGAGAGGGGCAGCTGGTCGAGGTGGTGATCACCCGCCTGATGAACTTCGGCGCCTTCGCCGCCCTGAAAGAGTTCCCGGAGGTGGAGGGCCTGATCCATATCTCGGAGCTGGCCGAGCACCGGGTGAACCATCCCAAGGAAGTGGTGCGGGAAGGGGAGGAGCTGGTGGTGCGGTTGATCCGGATCGACACGGAGAACCGGCGGCTGGCGCTCAGCCTGCGTCGGGTCGCTTCCCCCGAATACGCCATGCTGGACTGGGAGATGGCTCAGGCGCGCCTCCGGGCCAGCGAGCAGACGGGACCGGAGGAAGCTTCCTGAAGGCCCTACCCGGCCGGAGGAAGGACACGACCTGAACCGCCGGCGCCCCAGCTCCCTCGCTCCGCCCATCGCAGCAGGGTTTGGCATCGCCCTTCCACACCCATCGGATCGGCTAAGGCGTTGCGGGCGGATTAACGAAGGCGACTTCCTGCGATTGTGTTGTATGGCAACGCGGGGATCGAAACCGCTTAGAGCAGCGGCAATCCCTTTTCTGAAACTAACCGGCGAAAGGGATGGCGTGTTATACTAAGATAGGAGTTACGCAGTTGACTGTGCCCTTCTCTTCAAGCGACGGACGGGGCTATCATCATATGGAGGCGGCGACGATGCCGACGGTCTGCCTGCGGTTCCGATTCGAGGAGCATCCCAGGATCCGCGCCCGGATGGAGGCCTGCGCCGACATCCAGCGGCAGGCCGTCGATTACGCCCTGGAAAACGGCAAAACCGCCACCTTCACGATCATCCAAGCCCTCTACCCCTCCCTGCGGGAGAGGTATCCCCACCTTCATTCCCAACTCATCTATGGGGCGATCCGATCCGGCGCCCGGGTCGTCCACGGCTTCCGGAACCAGCAGCGGAAGGGGAAAACCCAGGCGGACCGGCCGGAAATCCGGCGTCCCTCGATCGATCTGGTCCGGCAGACGGTGAAGATCGAATGGGACGGCGAGACCCTGACCGTCACGATCCCGGTCTCCCCCCGGGACCCGGAGCCCATCATCCTCACCTTCCGTCCCCACCACAAGTATCGCCGGCTGCTGGACGAGTGGAAGGCGGGGCGGGCAAAGATGGGGGAGCCGACGCTCACGGTCCACTCCCTCTCCATCCCCCTGAAGTTCCCCGATCCCACCCCCTATAAGCCGGAGGGGGTGATCGGGATTGACAGCAACGAGGGGAATCTGACGGCTTTCCCAACGTCCACTGGAGAGATCCGGGAGATTGACACCAGCTACGTGGGGAAGGTCAACCGGGACCATCTGCGGCGTGAGATCAAGGGGACAAGGGGGAAGCAGAATCCGAAAGCCAGGAAGAAGATCGCCTCCAAGCATCGAAGGATTCGGAAGCAGAAGACGGAGAACTTCTGGCATCATCTGGCCCTGGCCTTGATCGCCTGGGCGCTGGGGATGCGGGCGGCCCTGGTGCTGGAGGATCTCAAGGGGATGAAGGAGCGGATCGGGGAGGGGAAGTCCAGGAGGATGCGGCAGCGTCTGCTCCACTTCTGGAGCATTATGACTTTCCACCGG
>Ga0080007_1086120_pt1 | contig 65478 bp, 62 predicted proteins | sample OctOCTMetagenome_FD_69210 | JGI IMG/M metagenome (GOLD analysis project Ga0080007, IMG submission 69210) | Hot spring and microbial mat streamer communities from Octopus Spring Streamers, Yellowstone National Park, USA - OCT_B (SPADES... | ecosystem: Environmental > Aquatic > Thermal springs >...
CGTTAAGGGATAGGAGTGGAGCGTATAGAGCTAGAAGTGTTGCAATGATGGCTGCGAATGCAACCTTGAAGCCTTGTACCATTAGAGACAAGCCCCAGCACCACCGCCAAATAATTCCAGGCTTAAATACGTTAGTATATACTCGGTTTTGTTTATACTTGGTATCAGCTTTCCCGGGTTCACTGTAGTCTGTGTTTTAAGGTTTCCCCTGGGCTTTGTTATTGTGGTTTGTGGTGTTTCTGCTTTGCACCTGTCTGCTGAGGAGGAGAGGATTCTTAGGGGTTTTGAGGGTGAGGCTAGGGCTAGGGCTTTGGAGGTTATTGTTAGGGTTGGTGAGGCTCTTGGTGCTGGTAGGCTTATCGAGATCAAGCATGCTCATATCTCTGGTGTTTCCTACGAGAATATAGGTGATTTCGGTGTTGAGTTTATTGAGGGTTTTAGGGCTCTTGGCGCTAGGTTCTCTGTGCCCACATCTGTTAACCCTGTGAGCTATGATGTGGACGATCTTAGCTCCATACCCGGGGTTACTTTTGAACGCTCCTATGTTGAGGCTCAGGAGGCTATAGTTAGGGCTTTAAGGGATATGGGGGCTGATCTGATCTTCACGTGCACGCCCTACTATGCGGGGATCCCCGAGGTTTACGGGCTTAAAGCCAGGGATCATGTTGCTTGGGGTGAGTCTAGTGCTGTAGCCTATGCTAACAGCGTTCTAGGTATAAGGACTAATAGGGAGGGCGGCCCTCTAGCTCTTATGGCTGCAATTGCGGGTAGAACGTACTATTACGGGATGCACGTTGAAGGTGAGAGGAAGCCTACAATCTCCTATGTACTAGAACCTAGGGTTGTTCTAGACGAGGTTGAAGCAGGGGTTTTAGGGGAGCTCGTAGCTAGGATGCATGTGGGCGAAAGACCGCCCCATGTAGTAGCTTTATTCGAGGGGGATAGTGCTTTAAAAGAGTTCCTAGCAGCTCTGGGAACGGTATCAGATATAGCTATGGCACACATACACAATATAACCCCCGAAAACCCAGGTGATGAGATAAAAGAGGTTGTGAAGATCAGCTATGACATGTTAGAGGAGGAGCTTAGAGAGAAGATGCCCACCGACGAAGTAGACATAGTATACATAGGATGCCCGCACTCAAGCCTAGAGGAGCTCATGAAACTAGCTAAAACCCTTGAAGGCACCGGTACGATTAAAGCCAGAATAGTGGTCTCAACGTCCAGAGAAGTATACCTTAAAGCACTGAAACTAGGACTCGTGGAAAGACTTAGAAGAGCTAAAGCTAACATAGTAAGGAGCTCCTGCCTCATAGTAAGCCCCTTCGCAAACCACAATAGAGGGGTTAAAGTTGCTACAAACAGCTACAAGGCATACCACTACCTATCAAGGAAAGGGGTTAAAGCGTATCTAACCAGGATCACTTATATAAAACACCTAGCCAAAACCTAAACTTCTCACAGCAGAAACTCCGACCTCGTAGAGGCGATCGCCACGTCTCTCAAGTACATTATAACCTCCTCTCAGCCTTTTGAAAAGAGCTCCCCCGCACCCCTCAGGGGGCTCTAAACGCTCCTCTCCTAGCTGTTCGCCGGTTTTCCCAGCTTGAAAGCGAGCTCCTCATCCAACTATCGATCCCCATCCCTCGAGGCATCACAGCTCAGCTGGGGGAGGTCTCCCTATCTGGGGGCAATGACCACTTTAATCATTCACACGGTTATCAAAGGCAACCTTAAATCCGCCATCTCCGCCATAAACTGTGGAGCTCTCCTAGTTGTAACTTATTAAAGTGGTGTTTGTGGTTTAAAATGTGGGGGTCTAGGTACTATGAGGTTGGAGGAGATTATACAGGCGGTGGAGGAGCTCCTGGCTGTTAGGGATAGTGTTAGGGAGGATGTTATTAGGATTTCTAGGGATGTGGTGAGGTTGTCGAAGCAGGTTATAAAATTGATTCTTGAGGGTGAGGTTGAGAAGGCCTCTTCTGCAGCTGGGGAGATGGAGGTTAAGGTTAGGGAGATTGAGGAGAGGGTGAGCGGGTTCCCTGATCTCTACTATTCAGGGTTGATCTATAATGCTTTAAGCGAGTATGTTGAAGCATCACTCCTACTCGATATAGCTCTTAAACGTGATTTAAGAGATTTTAGAGAGCTTAGAGTGCCTCCGGTACCCTATCTTCAGGGTCTAGGGGATCTTGTAGGGGAGCTCAGGAGGTTGGCTTTGGAGAAGGTTAGAGCTGGGAGTTTTGAGGAGGCTTGGAGGCTCTACAGAATTATGGAGTCTATATACGTTAACCTATCTAAGCTAGAGTACCCTGAGGCGTTAATACCAGGGGTTAGGCATAAGGTTGACGTGGCTAGGAGGCTTCTAGACGAGACCTTAGCGCTACTCGTAGACCTAGAGTCGAGGAGGGCTCTCACCGAGTCTATTGAGGCCCTAAGGCTTAGGCAGCTTGAGTTCTAAACCCCTCACCACAATCTCCTATTATGAGGATTAAGGGGTTTGAGATCTTAACACCTCTAGCTTCAACAACTTTTACAACATCTTTTATGGACTCACCATCTAAATCCTTTATCCTGTTAGAGTCTCTACACACAATGTTTACATGGGGTCTAGCTCTATCAATGTACAGCTTTCCATCTAAGTAGAAGACTCTGATGACTCCGAGTTTCTCTAACATCATTATAGTGTTGTATATTGTTGAAACTCCCACACCAGGTAGAATGCTTTGAGCGTGATCGTGGAGATCCTTAAGTGAAGGATGTCTCTCCACAGTCTCTAATATCATTTTAGTTAATAGAATCCTCTGAGGCGTCATCCTATAACCTCTACCTTTAAGCTCCTCCACAACCCCCCTAACCTCCTCTGATATCTGCATGCTCACCACTCACCACCTCTTACAAGCTTCCACATAGTATACTATTACAGCTAGAGGTTTAAACTTTTAGCTCTAAACTTTTAGGTGGGTTTTTCTTCCCGGGTCTCGTATAATAGTTATGTGGAAATGTTTAAAAAGCCTAAACTGGTAGTATGGGGTTTGAGTGAGCTTGAATGAGTGTATGGGCTTCCCCTCTAGGGGGTTACCCTAGGAGTAGGGTTGTTAGGAGAGCTCTGAGAGACTATGAGAGGGGGCTTTTAGGCTACGGTGAGCTTGAAAGGGTTGTTGGCGAAGCGTCATCGCTGATAATCGGATCCCAGCTCTCATCAGGGCTTACGTACGTGGTGGACGGGATGGTTGACTGGCACGATATTTTCAGGCCCTTTATAGAGTCGTGGCGTAATGTTACAGCTTCGGGTCTCCTAAGATACTTTGATAACAACTTCTTCTACAGGATACCGGTGTTCACGGAGAAGCCTGAGGCTAGTAAGCTTGTATGGGCTCCTAGGGTTAGAAGGTATGCTCCTCTAGCTGAGCCTTCTGGGTTGAAGATAGTAGTACCGGGGCCTGTAACGTTCACCTCCATGTCTATCAATAAAACAGGTTACTCTAACGAGGAGCTAGCTGAGGCTATAGCTAAGCTCCTAGCAGATGAGGTTAAAGCTGCCATCGAAGCTGGGGCTTCCATGGTTCAGGTAGATGAACCAATGTTAGCAGACCATGATGCTACGAGAGATGAAGCTCTTCTAGCAGTAGAGCTGGTTAACTCGATTGTAGCCTCAGCTGGAGGTGCTAAGACAGCTCTAGCACTGTACTTTGACGTTCCCAGGAGTGAGGTCTACGATGCTATCTTAGATGTTAAGGCCAACTGTATATCTTTAGATGTGGTTGACGCCCCTGAGAGAGCTTTGAAACTGATTGAGTCGAAGGGTTTCAGCGATCACTGCGGTATACTCGGACTTGTAAACTCGAGGACCATATACGATGACCCTGTGGATAAGCTTGTAGAGGTGGCGTTAAGAGTGGCTAGGAGCTCTAAGGTGGGCGAGATGGGTGTTACTACAACAACATGGCTAGACTTGATCCCATACAGTTATAGTCTTAGAAAGACTTATTTACTAGGCGTTTTAACCTTGAAGATCCAGGAGAATGTAGGGGTAGCTGGGGGTGTGTAGATCATGGGCTATAGTGTTCCAAGGAAGTTCCCTACAACTGTTGTGGGTAGCTATCCTAAGATGCCCTCAGCACTTGAGGCTATAAAGAGGAGGAGGTCTGGTGAGATATCAGAGAGTGAGTTCAACGAGATGGTTAAGGTTGCTGTAAGGGATGTTGTAGAGGATTACTTGTGGGCCGGTGTTGATGTTATTAGCGATGGAGAGCAGGCTAGAGAGGATATGGTCGTATACTTTGCTGAGAGGTTTAAAGGGTATAGTGTAGGGGACTGGGTAAGAGTTTTTGATAACGAGTACTTCAGGAAACCCGTTGTGACCGGGAGGGTTGAATGGCTCAGACCCATAACAGTGGAGCTCTGGGAGTACGCATCTAGCATATCAGCTGGGAGGCCCGTCAAAGGCATACTAACAGGGCCCTACACAATGATTGAATGGAGCTTCGACCTACACTACAGGGATAGGAGGGAGCTCATACTAGACCTAGCGAAGGCTATAAGAAGGGAGGTTGAAGAGCTCGTGAGGAGGGGGGCGCGCTACATACAGATCGACGAGCCAGCACTCTCAACAAGGCCGTGGAGGGAGGATGCAGAGCTTCTGAAAGAAGCCCTAGACATAATATTCAAGGGCCTAGAGGCTAAAAGGATAGTACACATATGCTTCGGAAGACTTGAAAGGATACTACCATACATACTAGACTACCCAGTAGATCAATTCGACCTAGAAATGAAAAACAGCAACTTCAGACTACTAGCATACCTAAAAGAGTACGGCTACAACAAGGAAATAGGCTTCGGAGTCGTAGACGTCCACAGCTTCCAGGTTGAAAGCGTAAAGGAAATAAAAGAGGCTATAGACAAGCTCATGAAAACAGACATAGTAAGCCCGGAGAAAGCCTACATAGACCCAGACTGCGGCCTGAAACGGCTACCACGAGATATAGCAAAAGCAAAACTAAAGAACATGGTTGAAGCAGCGAGACAAGCAAGAGAGGAATGGTAACACTCCCAGGACAACAGAGCACCTCTCCGGGGAAACCAAAACCTCACTTTAAACTTACCTAGATTCTCGGGGACAACCCCTCCCCGCCTTTAAAGGTGTTGTTTGCCCGGCTTTAATATCACAGGGGGTTGCTTTAGCCATTTGATGGTTGAGGTGAGTGAGAGGGGTTACAAAATTGTTGTTAACCCCCCAGTTTACAATGTGTTTTGTTGCGTTAAGCTAGCTAGTGCTTGTTCACTGGGCTTTCAGCTGGTTTGTCGTTAGAGACTATTTCCTCTAACGCTCCGCCCCCTCACTCCCACTCGGGTCTCTGAATGTACTTCATTCATATCCGGTAATACTAGCTCTTCTCCCTTCTAATAACTACTACGCTGTTTAGAGGTTATTCTGAATATTAACTTTACTTACGTTATACTATGGTAGTGGGGTCTAGGGGTAGGTGGAGGTGTCTAGTGGTATTTTTAAGGATAGATTTGTGTTTGATGAGGGTTATAAGCCTAGGAGGCTTCTCGTTAGGGATAGGGAGGCTTCTCTCCTCACTTCACGTTATCTAGCTAAACTTGATGCTATGGCTGGTTTTACGGATGTATCGCTTATATACGGTTCTATTGGTAGAGTTGGTATTGGTAAAACTACTGTTGCAACATATGTTGGTAGGAGTTTGGAGGAGGTTGGAGGGAGGAGGGGGTTTAACTTCAAGCACGTATACATTAACACTTTCGGGGCTCCAAGTTTACACCAGATACTCTCGGTCATGGTGGATCAGCTTGGCATGAATATTAGTGTTAGAGGGAGCTCCGCCTTGGAGGTTTTAAAGGCTATAGTCGACCACGCCTACCTCAAGGATATGTTCATACTTCTAATACTAGATGAGTTCCAAAGCCTACTCCTATCACCTAGGGTTAGTGAGGACGACCTATACCTGCTAATGAGGGTTTACGAGGAGATCCCCTCAAGGGATGGTGTTAACAGGATAAGCTATCTCCTGGTGGCGAGCGATTTCAGGGTTACAGCGTACATGAGGGAGAGGATACCTCAGGTTGAAAGTCAAATAGGGTTTAGGATGCACCTTAAACCCTATACAAGTGAGGAGTTGAAGGTGATTCTAACCCAGAGAGCCGAGGAGGGGCTCGTGGAGGGCGTCTGGGACGACTACTACATAGAGCTTATCAGCGAGTACTTCGGCGAGGATAAGGGGAGTGATGGTAGTGCTAGGAAGGCTATACTAACGCTTAGAATGGCGGCAGAGCTTGCTGAAGCTGAGGGTTCTAGTGTTATAAGGGAGGATCACGTTAGGAGAGCTCTATCGGAAAGCGCCCTCTCCTACATACCCCTCGACGAGCTTAGAGCACTCTCCACACACGAGCTCCTCCTAATGCTAGCTCTAACAAACGTGGTGATGGAGAAGGGAGGCTGGGCTACAACAGGGGAGCTTATGGATAGGTATGAGGAGATAGCGAGGTACTATGGAGAGCAACCTAGAGGGCATACACAGTTCCACACCTATATCAAAAACCTAGCTACAATGGGTTTAATGGATGTAAGGTCATCGGGTAAAGGGGTTAGGGGGAGAACTAGTATTATAAGGTTAGCACCCGAGATCCCAGCTGATAGGATGAGGGAGGTGCTAGAGTCTATAATAATGGATAGGATTAAGCAGAGGCCTGTTGAATAATGGAGCTTGAAAGGCTACTATCGAGTAAAGGTAGGGTTAGAGTACTAAGGATACTCCTTAGGGAGGGGCAGGTTAACATATCGAGGCTCATCAGAGAGACAGGTTTACACCATAGACTCGTAGTTAAACACTTAGAGGAGCTTAAGAGGATGGGCTTGGTTGAGGAGAGGAGGTACGGTAGGCTGAGGATCTACGAAGCTAACCTACAAGACCCTAGAGTCAGCGCTTTAAGGGAGCTACTGAAAACGCTTGAGTCGATCCTAGGCTAGCCATCCTCTCTTGAGGATCTCTACAATCATATCACCTAGAAACCTCTCACCCTCAGATGGCGAGTCTAGTAGAGCGTAGGCTGCTAACATATAGACACCCTTACTAGCGTAGAGCTTAAACTCTTCCAGGTAACCTCCTAGGTAGAGGGTGCCCCAAAGGGATCCTTTAATCTTAGAGCTCCTCCCCTCCACATCCTCTCTGCTGAACTCCCTAACCATCTCTACATCCCCCTTAATAGGCCCCTCAGGGTAGCCGGAGGGGGTTAGCTTTAAATCCTCCCTCCTATTAACATTGATAAACTCTAAGGGCGAATACCCCCTCTCCTTAACGTTAACCATGTAAACTCTAGGAGCCCCCCTATGGAGATCAGCCACCCTAGACCTCCTATGGGATCTCACAATCTCCAAGATCCAAGATCCAACATCACCTCTAAAAGCTGTAAAGGTTGTTTCGACAAGGCCGTTGGGGAGTATAGGGGATACCACGTCATAGTAACTCGTGGCATCAACCAGGTCTAAAAGCAGCCTTGTAGACACGTAGGGGGCGTCAACGGGCACAACTAGAACCCTATCACTACCACAAACCCTGAGAGCGGAGTAGACACCAGCAAGAGGCCCCTGAAGTACACTATCATCTTCAACGTAAACGAAATCCCCGAGAACATCCCTATAGGCACTAACCCTACTAGAAGAGCCTAAAGCAACAACCACCCTATCCGAAACCTCGCTAAGCCTCTCAAAAACAACCTTAATCATAGGGGCCCCAGCAACATTATACAAAGCCTTATCAATCCAACGCTCTCCAGGAACCTGGAATCTCCTAGACATACCACCGCATAGCAGAACACCGCAAACCACACGTAAACACCCTAGTACTAGGTAACCTAAAAGCATTTAACAATTAAACTAAGAGCCTAAGTATAGAGCAGCCTCTATAGAACACTACTAACACTCTATATCTTAAAAGACCAAGCACTCCCGTCTACCGTGTACCCCTTGGGGTGCAGTGTAGACGGTTCTCATCACCACCCCTAAGCCCCCCTCACCGTAGGGACTCAACCCCTGTTAGCTAGGGCCTCATAGCCCTACAGGGTCTTGGAAACCTAGGGTCTCTGCTTAGGCTTAAAGATATCCATTATGCTGGGTGACGGCGATCGTTTAGCATAGATTCGCGTGGCATTGACGCGAGGTAGTTATATGTATACTCATGGTTGTTTAAACTTAGCTATAGAGTTGTAACAGCTTCTTTAAAACTTTCTCTCCGGGGAGAGATAGGCGGGTTTAAAATATTTAGGACGTGGTTTACTAGAGAGCTATTGTGAGATGGTGGTGTTAATTATGGGGGATATGGTTGTTGAGGAGTTTTACTATCCTAGTGTTGAGGATATGGAGGTTGAGATTGTCGAGAGGAAGGGGCTCGGCCACCCAGACTATATCTGCGATGGGGTTGCTGAAGCTGTTAGCAAGGCTTTGAGCTCCTACTACTTGGAGAACTATGGTAGGATACTCCATCATAACGTTGATAAAGTGCTTCTTGTAGGCGGCCAGTCTAACCCGTGGTTTGGAGGTGGCGTTGTACTACAACCTATTAGGATTATAGTGTCGGGGAGGCTCACCACAGATGTTCAATTGGAGTCAGGCTTTAAACCCATACCCTTTGGCACTATAATAGTTGATGCTACTAAGAGGTGGATTAAAGAGAGCTTTAGATTCTTGGACCCAGAGGTCCACGTTATAGTTGACTATAAGGTTGGGAGGGGGAGTGTCGATCTAAGGGCTATTGTTGAAGCGGAAACTGACGTGCCTCTAGCTAATGATACGAGTGTAGGTCTAGCCTTCGCCCCCCTATCCTCGCTTGAGAGGCTTGTATATGAGACTGAGAGGTACCTCAACAGCAGAGGTTTCAAGTCAAAACTTCCAATGGTAGGCGAGGACGTCAAAGTCATGGGGTTGAGGAGAGGTTCTAAGATAGTCTTAACAATCGCGAGCGCCATGATAAGTAGCCTTATCCTAGATCCTGGAGAGTATATGAGTGTTAAGGAGCAGGTTAAAGAGGAGGTATTAGATCTCGCAACCAGGATAACGCCAAACCACGTGGTTGAGGTATACGTGAATACAGCTGATATAAGGGAGAAGAACATATTCTATCTAACAGTAACAGGGACAAGCGCTGAACACGGAGACGATGGGGCTACAGGTAGAGGTAACAGGGTTAACGGGCTAATAACACCCTTCAGGCCCATGAGCTTAGAAGCTACAGCAGGCAAAAACCCCGTAAGCCACGTAGGCAAAATATATAATGTAGTGGCAAAGGACATAGCTGAAACAATATACATGAAACTTTCAAACAAAGGAGTTAGGGAAGTCTACGTAAGCCTACTCAGCCAAATAGGCAAACCAATAAACAAGCCCCAGATAGCCCACATAAAAATCAAGATGGAAAAAGAAATGAAGTTAACAAACGATATAAGAATGGAAGCGGAGGCATTAGCATACGAGAAACTAGAGAGGATAACAGAGTATACAAAGAAGATAGTCCGGGGAGAACTCCAACTCTTCTAGTAACCCAAACGAAAACCCTCAACAACCACATATTTATTAACATAGCTTGCAGAGACCATCTACACCGCAACCCCACAGGGTTACCCCAGTATAGGTTACCTGTTAAAACATAGCATCCTCGGCGCCTAGGGGTCTTCACCCCCTAGGCGGGCGGGCTCCCGCCAGCTGAAAATGTGTTGCCCCAAGGGGTGGGGGTGCTGAAATGTGATGTGTAGGCCTCCGAGCGGGGATCCGGCAAACCGCTCGGGGGAGGCCTAGAGAGCCTCCCAGAGGATGCTGGGAGGGGGTCACTGTAGGGGAAGGGTTGAAATAACATGTTTATTATAGAAATTAAATCTAAAGAGATACCTCCTCATAGCCCTGTAGTTTGCCTCCATCACATCCTCGTCAACTCCGAGCTGGGATCTTCTCCTATACCTTATCTCAGCCTGCCACGCTCCACTATCCAGGGACTTAACACAGTAGCTGTAGGTTGCCAGGCTCCTATATAGCCTGGCTCCAATACCGAATAAGTGTAGTTTCACGTAGTGCGAGCACAGCCTGGAGAGGAGCTTCTGTAACCAGCTCTTCCTCCTCTTGAGACCATCCAGACCTCCTACCCCAGCGTACCCGTTTATCAAACCTAGCTTTTCAAGTTCTAGGAAGCTCCAAATGTAATCCTCTAGACCCTCCCCTTGAACCACCGGTAGTATTGAGCCCTCATAGTTTTTAGCGAAGGCAACAGTTCTACTAATAGTGGCCCTAGCATCCCCGGGTATGTCGGGGGCTACAACTACGTCGAAGAGGTTGCGATGTCTTGAAGCGAATAATGCGTACTCTACAACGTCAACGTTGAGTCCAAGCCTCACCGCATGGTAGGCACCGCTATCAAGCATAACCTTCACATCAGCATATTTCCTAAGCTCTACTAGCCTCTCCAGGGTGATGGGTTTAAGTTTAAAGATAGAGTATGACATGAGGATGGAGACTGGAAGCTCGACTGAGAGCTTCATTAGAGCCTCAACCTTAGCCCTAGATAGATCTGGCATAACCAGGTAAACTTCAATATCCATGCGTGGAACCCCTAGGATGTTTACTAGGGGGGGCTCTTAATCCGGTGAGCTCTAAAACCTTAAAAGCTATTACGACTGAAAAGTCTCTCTGCATGGAGATCTTCGTCTACTTTACGAGCTTTTGGAATACGAGCCTCTCGCCTTTCCTATAATACCCTCTTTTCAATACAGTGTATGCTGTAGCTTTAGCTAGGTCCATGCACAGCCCCACCCCCCATTTTAGTGGTTTAGCTTTACCTCCAGCTAGCTCGAAAAGGTATGCTGTGTCCATCCTATGTTTTACCTCTACATCTTCTAATAGCTCTGCTTCCACATACTCTCTCATCTCCCCACCCACCATCTTGGATAGTGTGTGGAGGAAGAACTCGTGTAGTACTAGAGCTGCTGAGACGCATTGACCTGGTAGTGTTACTATAGGTTTCCCATCCACCACTGCAACACTCCCCCTTTTTAGGATGCTTACCGAGACCCCTGGGAATAATAGGTTTCCTATACTGGCCAGAACCCTCTTAACGTTATCCGTATCCCCCACAGAGGCTCCTCCGATAGTTAGGAGAGCGTCTAAGCTCTCTACACCCTCCTCTACTACCCTTCTAATCTCGTTAACATCATCTACTACAACACCTAGATAAACAGGCTCAGCGAACCTTAGGAGCCCTACTACCATAGGTGCTATGCTATCTATAACAGGCTTCCCTGAAGGGCTATCGTAGCGGTCTATCTCATCGCCCACGCTTAGGACACCAACCCTCACTCTGTATACTGGAACCTCCATAAAACCTAGCATCATGAGTACCGTAACCTTATAAGGTGATATAACCTCTCCAGCCCTAACAACAGTAGATCCCTCAGCTACAACCTCCCCAACATCCATGATATCCTTACCGGGCTTCAACGGCTCAAGAGGTTTAACATAACCAGACTCAACCCTCGTAGCCTCAACCCTAGATATCGCATCAGCACCTAGAGGCACAGGAGCCCCCATATGGACGTAGTACGACTCACCCGGCCCCAACTCTGGAGGTTCATCTCCAGGTTTAAGCTCACCAACCAACCTTAACCTCTCAAAGGACTTAAGATCATCTAGCCTAACAGCATAACCGTCCATAGCCGCTAGAGGCCTACTAGGTATACTCCTCCTAGCAACTATGCTAGAAGCGGAGATCCTCCAGTAAGATCTGTAAACCGGGATAACCTCAGTAGGCGGTCTCACTAGAATAGAAGCCTCTATGAGCTCATGAGCCTTCTCAAGAGAGACAAGCTTATGCAAAACCACAACATACCCCCACACTAGAATAACTTTACGAGGCTATTTCAATTTTAACGCTCGTTCACACATACAACTGAAAGCCCCGCCTTTCAAGGAGGGGATGAAAAGAGATTTGGGGTTACCTTTGATAGTTACGCGAAAAGATACCTAGGGGGCCTCTGCCCTCTAGGCTGGCGGGCTCCCGCCAGCTGAAAATGTGTTGCTCCAAGGGGTGGGGGTGCTGAAATGTGATGTATGGGCTTCCGAGCGGGGATCCGGCAAACCGCTCGGGGAAAGGCGTTGAAGCCTCCCCGGGGATGCGGAGAAATCGCCTTTTTTCAAAGGATGGGGAGGAGGTCGTAGAGTCGAGGAGGGTTTAAGTTGAGATTTTCGGCCCTGCTGTAATGGTAGGAGCTTTAACTAAGATTTTATAATCCTAACTTTTCCACTTACAGTTAAGAACCTATCTATGTTATGGATTGCATTAATAAGCTCCAACCTGAACGAAGCCGGATTCCTTCCAGCCCTAGTTTCTGAGACCTCGCCAGCTCTCTTGAACACTAGGGAGGCTTCTCCTGAAGCTTTAAGAAAGTCCTTGTTAACGGCCATAAACGAGGCCACTATGGAGCCTAACATGCAGCCGGTGCCAGTAGTGTACTTGAAGAGCTCCGATCCGCCTTCCACGGCTATAAGCCTCCTACCATCGGAGACATAGTCTACCCTCCCCGTGGCCATCGCAACCACATTGTATTGAACTGCTATTCTCTCAAGAGGCTCGAAAGCCTCCTCAGCTAGGGAATCCACACCTTTAACTAACCCGCTATAACCTGCTAGTGCTAGCATCTCGCCAGCATTACCTTTAACAACGGAGACGGACCCTGTTTCAAGTAGGTCTTTTGCAACCCTACTTCTAAGCTTAGACGCGCCAGCTCCTACAGGGTCTAGGAGGAGGGGTTTACCGTAGACGCCAGATATCCTGGCAAGCTTCATCATAGATTCCACCCAGAAGTTATCCAGAGTTCCAATGTTTATGTATATAGCGTCAGCCATCAACGCTATATCCTCTAGCTCCTCTACAGCATGAGCCATTATAGGTGAAGCGCCTATGGCCAGCGTGGCATTAGCGGAATCCGTCATGACGACGAAGTTCATTATATGATGTATTAGGGGCCTCTTCTCCCTAATCCTAACCAGATCTCCTAAAACATCGACTTCCGATATCATGGATATCTCCGTGAGGGGGAGGTGAGGGTGGGGTTATAAATGATACTAAAACTGGGTTATAGAGGGTCGCTATTTAAACTTTAAGATATTTAAACCTCCATAACATCCTACTATGTGGTGGGGTTAAGCTGGTTCTAGGAGTGAAAATTGATATCCTTAGCTTAACGCTACCGACATGTGCTGGCAGTATGGAGACCAACAGCACCTACTATTACTTGTATCGAGGGCCGACTGTTAGTGGGAGGTGTGGTTTTAGATGAGCTTAGCCAACGTATACGTTAGCCTAGTTAAATACCACGGGCTTAACACGAATACAGCTATGGCTGTTCATAACCTGTTGATGGGAGCTCGTGACATCACAGGGTCTTTCTGCATAGGGTTCATGCCCCTAAGCTCTCCAAGCCTCCCAGCACCTGATGATACTAGGGCTGTAGGACGGGCTAGGAGATATGTGAGAGAGGTTACCCAGTATCTCAAGGTTTTAGAGAGGTGCTCTAGACTATACGAGAGCCTATTAAAGCTAGGGATGGAGGCTTGGGACTCTTTCTACATATACCACCTTGCTGACATAGCCTCCACAAGGTTCTCAGGGGCGGTTCCCTCGGGAGTTGGTTTTGATAGGAGGTTGCTAGACACTATAGCCTTGGATTTAAAGGAGGTCGAGCTAACCATATATAATACGATGGCCAGGGCGAGGTGGACGTTAGGCCCTCTCCTAGCAGCTTACGAGCACTCGCCAACCTATAAGGTTATAGTTGATACACTTAAAAGCAGAGGTTACATGATAGAAGCTATCCTAGACGTTGTATCCGCGGTTGAGGTGCCTAGGTTAAGCGATAAACTCCTTAAATGGGTTAAAAGCGAGGGCTACATACTACAGGTGATCTTAAGACCACTGGTTAAGAGAAAGGCTACATGGAGAGCTCTTAGAGCTAAAACAGAGCTGGAAGCTGTGAGGGATAAGATGCTTAGGAGGCTTGAGAGGGCCCTTGGCCCCAGGCTTTTAAGTAGATTAACTGAAATCCTAACATCTGAGAGGGCGAGCACCACAAAAAACATAGTGCTATGTAGTATAGCTAAGGAGGCTGCAGACTGCTCAGGTCTATACCCATACCTCCTAGCAACTCCAAAACCACTAAGCTATATAAAATCGCTATGGAGACCACCAAAATGTCCATATCCAGGCTTCACATGGCCTCTTGAGCGGATCCTTAGAGACCACATAGTAAGTGACGCCATAGGATATCAGTTAGCAAACGCTATAAAGCCAATAGTAAAAACAGTCTCCGGAGATAAAGTGGAAGTGCCAGACGATGTGATAAATAAATACGCGTTGATAGTAGCGGAAGTAGTATCAAATCTACTAAAACCAACACGTTAAAAGAGGAAACACTCTTAAGAGAACTCGGTCATAGAGCTTGAAAACCAGCTCTATGAAGAGGTAACATCCGGGCTCCTGTAGCAGTAACCATATCTTTTGAAGTCGAAGGTAGCTTTATGAATTGTGTAGGGGCTCTTCGACACTATCAATGTATTTAATCTTCAAGGGACCTCGTTTACCGCTATCTCGTAGTCGATGTCCCTTTCTTCCTCCCCGTCCTCCTAGCTGCTATGTGGCCTACCTTCCTTCCAGGCGGTGCTTTCCTGCTTACTGTTGATGGTTTGCTCCTTCTTTTATGCCTCCCTCCTCCGAAGGGGTGGTTAGCCGCTATCATAGCTACTCCTCTTACTCTCGGCCATTTTCTAGCTTTAACCTTCCACTTATGGTAAGCGTTCCCAGCTTTGAGAATAGGTTTCTCTATCCTCCCAGCTCCAGCTGGTATACCTATTGTTGCTCTGCACTGTGCTGGAAGCTCCTTTTCCTCCCCGCTCGGCAGGGTTACTATAACCTTATCTCCTGTCTTGCCTACTACTATGGCGTAGCTTCCTGCTTGCCTAGCTAGCTTACCACCGTCTCCAGGTCTCAGCTCTATGTTAAATACCATTGTACCTTCAGGGACATTACCTAGAAACGATATGTTTCCAGCTTCAGGCTTAGCCTGAGGACCTATCTCTATGATCTGACCTACATAAACCCCCTCTGTAGCAATAGTTAAGAACTCCTCTCCTTTCTCTGTTACTATACGTGCTAGCGGAGCATATCTACCAGGATCGTGGATTAACTCTACAACCTTACCCCTATAAGTTTCACTGGAGATAGGCGGATACCTAGCTGGGCCAGGATGTATGTGACTAGGACTCCTAAAAGTAGGACTACCCTTACCCGCTCTTTGCTGCCTCAAACTCTTACCCATCCTAGAACCCCTTTAAACCAGCCATACACTAAGCCTTTTAAGACTATAGAGCTTCCTACAACATACCACCATAGCTTAAACACACCTTAAAGTGGTAGGAACACTATCTAACTCCTTACGCGAGAGAAGAGCTCCACCTTTTAACGTGAATATAGCACTTAAAGAGGGGGAGGTTCTTAAAAAGAGGTTAAGGTCGTGAGAGTATGCTCTGGTTGTAGGGCTTAGTAGAGGCTATTATGAGTTTGATGGTAAATACGAATATCTGTGTTTACCCGTAGCCACCATTAGACTTGTAAGTCTCGGTTGTTTTAATAGCTGGGATGACATTCTTTCTTTATAAGGGCTAATAGGATTTAAGGTTTGCCTTAACAGGCTTTGGGAGGTGTTTGGTTTGAGCGGTGGTTTGGAGGTTAGCTCTGAGCATGCTCTACTTTTTGGGAAGTGGAGCTACATAGGGGTTGAGGTGAGGGATCCTAGTCTTAAAAAGTATATTAGCTTGAAACCCGTCATACTACCTCATACCAGTGGGAGGCATGAGAAGAGGAGGTTTGGCAAAGCAGAGGTTCCTATTGTTGAGAGGCTTATGAATAAGCTTATGAGGCCTGGGCGTAGCGGGGGCAAGAAGCATTTAGCCTATAACATTGTTAAGACCGCGTTTGAAATGATACATATCGAGACTGGAGAGAACCCGTTACAGGTTCTCGTTAGAGCTATAGAGAATGCTGCTCCAAGGGAGGAGACCACTAGGATAATGTACGGTGGTATCACATACCACGTATCCGTTGACATATCACCCCAAAGGAGGGTTGACCTAGCGTTAAGGTTTATAACTGAGGGAGCCAGAAATTGCGCTTTCAATAACCCTAAGCCTGTGGAAGAGTGCTTAGCCGAGGAGATTATAAGAGCCTCTAAGGGGGATCCGCAGAGTTACGCTATAAGGCAGAAGGAGGAGATTGAGAGAATAGCTTTAAGCTCCAGGTAGCTAGAGCTTTTAAATTCTGGAGTGTAATGGGTTAATAGGGTTGGAGGTGGAGTTGTGTGCCTGAGAAGCATCATTTGAATTTGGTAGTAATAGGGCATGTGGATCACGGTAAGAGCACGTTGGTAGGCCACCTACTCTACAGGCTAGGCTTTGTTGACGAGAAGAAGTTTAAGGAGATAGAGGAGCTAGCCAAGAGTAGGGGTAAGGAGGATAACAAGTTCGCCTGGATACTAGATAAGATGAAGGAGGAGAGGGAGAGAGGTATAACTATAGACCCCGCTTTTGTTAAATTCGAGACTAAGAACTACTACTTCACTATAATCGACGCTCCAGGCCATAGGGATTTCGTTAAGAACATGATAACAGGAGCTAGCCAAGCTGATGCCGCCTTGGTAGTAGTATCTGCTAGGAAGGGCGAGTTTGAGGCTGGCATGAGCCCTGAGGGGCAGACTAGAGAGCACCTGCTACTAGCCAAGACTCTTGGGATAGAGCAGCTTATCATAGCTATTAACAAGATGGACGCTCCAGATGTTAACTGGGATGAGAAGAGGTATAACGAGATGGTGGCGATACTAAAGAAGTTCATGAAAGGCATAGGCTACAACCCCGATGCCTTCCCATTCGTCCCGATAAGCGCGTGGCTTGGAGATAACTTGATAGAGAGAAGCCCTAACATGCCTTGGTATACCGGGCCGGTCATAGTGGAAGCCTTAGATAGACTTAAGGTTCCAACGAAGCCTATAGATAAACCTCTTAGGATTCCAATATCAGGTGTCTACTCAATACCAGGAGCCGGGACGGTCCCGGTAGGTAGAGTTGAAACTGGAGTCCTTAAAGTGGGAGATAAGGTGGCTGTAATGCCACTAGGGATAGTGGCTGAGGTTAGAAGCATACAAATGCACTACCAGGATCTACCTAAAGCAGAGCCAGGCGATAATATAGGGTTCGCTCTAAGAGGCGTGTCAAAGGAGGAGGTTAAGAGAGGGGATGTGGTAGGGCATACAGATAACCCGCCAACCGTAGCGGAAGAGTTCTCAGCAAGGCTTTTCGTGGTATGGCATCCAAGCGCTATAGCCCCAGGCTACACACCAGTTATCCACGTACACACAGCTAGCGTGAGCTCAAGGATGTCAGAGATCGTAGCCAAGATAGACCCTAGGACAGGTAAGGTTTTAGAGGAGAAACCACAATTCCTAAAAGCAGGGGATGTAGGGATAGTAAAGTTCAAGCCTATAAAGCCATTGGTAGTAGAGAAGTTCAGCGACTTCCCAGCGTTAGGAAGGTTTGCACTAAGAGACATGAACAGAACTATAGGCATTGGCATAGTAACTGATGTTAAACCAGCTAAGGTAGAGATTAAGGTCAAATAAGTACCATACAACCTAGAGGTGTCCTAAAAGAAATGGTTTTTAAAATAAGAATCTGGCTCTGGAGCACCAACGTTAAAAGCCTTGAAAGCGTTACATCGCAGATAAAGGATATAGCTGAGAAAACAGGCGTCAGGATAAGAGGGCCCATACCCCTACCAACAAAGAGACTAGAAGTACCAATATTCAGGCTACCACACGGAGAAGGATCAAAATACTGGGAACACTGGGAGCTAAGAGTTCACAAGAGGATGATAGACTTAGAGGCGGATGAGAGAGTGCTAAGAAGACTCATGAGAATACAGGTACCACACGATGTTTACATTGAAATAAAGCAGATAACAAGGTAACTTGGAGGAAAACACGATTTAACCCCTCCCCACTACACCAACTAACCAAGGGTGCCGGGGTGCCCGAGCGGTCCAAGGGGACGGGCTGGAGACCCGTTGCCCCTCTGGGGCACGCGGGTTCGAATCCCGCCCCCGGCGCCATCGATATCACTTTAAATTTCATATGAATTTCTAAGACTTAATATAAAATCTTTTTGCCGATAGCAAGGCAAGATGCTAAGACCTGAAGGCTTGAAAGGCTACATTAGGGGGGTTTTACCGCAACATATCTCTTCACAATCATCTCTATCACTGTAACCCTCTTGCCATGAAATCTATCAAGCCTAGGTCTCGTACGTGAGCTTATATAGATGCCAATCCTGTCCCTAGCAATCTTAGCAATTGTACTCTCAACCCTAACAACACAATCCAACCCAACCACTAAACATAACATTAGAAGTCTAAATCTTATAAAAAAGCTAGCATATAAAGATGCAAGCTTCGGCTAACATGTAGCAGCTTAGGCAAAGGCCTCCCGCTAAAGGGAGAGGTGATGCTCGTGAAGCTGACCTCAGGCCAAGGTGACTGAAAGACGGGGTAAGGTTCTTTAGGTACTTAAACTTACAACTGAAAACCTCGCCTTCAAGGCGGGGATGGAGAGAGATTTGAGGTTTAAACGTATGGGGTTAAGGTGGAAAGGAGCCGGTGCGGGAAGGGAGTCCGATGGCCCCATCGGGGCCGCGGCCTCCTGGTCCTGAAAAGATGATGCCCCAAGGGATGGGGATCCGATAGAGAAATGGGGAGTGTGCTTCCGAGCGGGGGATCTGACAAACTGCTCGGGGGAGGTGCTTGAAGCCTCCCGGAGGGATGCTGGGAGACTATCTTTTAAAGGGCGGGGGATCATTTATGGGGTTTGAGTTTGATCGTGTTGGTTTTTAGGTGAGTACTATGATTGTTGTTGCTTCTGGTAGTTTATCCTTCCATATGGTGAGCTCTCTCGACTCGTGTCTTACTCCTTCTGCTTTCACTATGTTTAGGAATTTGTTGAGGGGGTTTAGCGGTGTTAAGGCTCCGGGTACCCAGTAGTGCATTGGTATCGCTATTTTCGGTTTAAGATCTTGGATTATGGTCCACGCTTCTATATGATCTATTGTGTAGACTCCGCCGACGGGGATGAATAGCACGTCTACCGGTTTTAATTCTGCTACGTACTCCTCTGAGGGGCGGTGGCCTATATCGCCTAGGTGTAGTAGTCGTAAATCCTCTATTGATATCATGTAGGCTATAGTCTCCCCTCTTAGCCTCCCTTGAGCTTTATCATGGTAGAATTTAAACCCCCTTATCTTGAGATCTCCTACTGTTCTTGAACCTTCCATCCACTTAACTATGGCGCTATCTTTACCCGATGAAACTTCTATTGCGTTGTGATCGTAGTGATTGTGGGTTACAAGTACTACATCTGCATCAACATGGCATGTTTCAATACCCAAGCTCCCCCCATCATGGGGGTCTATGGCTAGCTTTAAACCCTTACTCTCGATTACAAAGTATGAGTGGCCGCACCATCTAACTCTAAATGTTGATCCCTAGAGGTGTTATGCTTAGGGATCCTAAAAATTTAAATAATTCTAGGTACGACCGTGTACTGTGGTATGCCACTTGCTAACATACATGGGTAGGAGGATTGCAACCCTCGATGATGTAGATGTTGAGAATAAGAGGGTCCTCGTTAGAGTTGATGTTAACTCACCGGTTAACCCTCATACCGGGGAGCTCCTAGATGTATCGCGTATCGTGGAGCACTCTACGACTATTAGGGAGCTGGTTAGGAGAAACGCAGCTGTAGTTGTTATAAGCCACCAGGGTCGACCTTTAGATCAGGACTTTGTGAGCCTCAGTAGTCACGCTCAAGTCTTATCAAACATACTAGGGGTTAACGTTAACTTCGTGGACGACGTTATAGGGCCTGAGGCTAGGAGGGCTATTGAGAGGCTTGAGCCGGGAGGTATTTTAATGCTTGATAACACTAGGCTCCTAGCGGAGGATACTGTAGAAGCACCTCCAGAAGTTCATTCTAGGAGCTTCATAGTATCAAAGCTAGCTCCCTTCTTCTCCTACTTTGTTAATGATGCGTTCGCAACATGTCATAGGAGTCAGGCTAGCATTGTAGGCTTCCCCCTAAGGTTACCTAGCGTGGCGGGGAGGGTTCTAGAGAGGGAGTTGAGGGCTTTGAATAAGATCATAGAGCTGGGTGAGAAGCCCAAGATATTCGTCTTGGGAGGCGCTAAACTCGATGATACCGTTAAAGTTGTAAAGCACGTGGTTGAATCCGGGATAGCGGACGAGGTTCTAACAACAGGGCTTGTAGCTGTACTATTCCTCCTAGCTAAGGGCGTTAGGGTGCCTAAAGAGGTTGAGGCTAAGGTTTTAAGCAAGGTGTCTAGAGAGTTTTTCAACGAGGCTAGAGAGCTTGTAGCAAGGTTTAGATCGGTAAAGATCCCCATAGACTTCATAGTAGAGGATAAAGGAGTCCTAAGCGTATCCCATGCTTCCACACTTAAAGGGACGCCAAAGGATATAGGGCCCTCAACTATAGAATACTATTCAAACAAACTCTCTAAGGCCAAAGTCATAGTAATGAGGGGGCCGGCGGGGGTCATAGAGGATCCTAGGTTTAGGGTTGGCACAGACTCCCTGGTTAAAGCAGCCTTAGAGAGCAGTGCGTACACGGTATTCGGTGGAGGGCACTTCATAGCAACGGTTTCGCGGTTGCCGGAGGAGCTCAGATCAAAGGTAGGGCATGTTAGCACTGCTGGAGGAGCTCTCCTCTACTTCCTAGCAGGGGAGAAGTTACCGGGTCTCGAGGCTCTAGCTAGGTCCAACGAGATATTTAAGATAGCTATCTGATCTCTATGGAGGGGTGTTAGAAGTGAAAGTTAAGGTTGGAGTTAATGGATATGGAACCATAGGTAAGAGGGTGGCTTTCGCGGTAGCGAAGCAAGATGATATGGAGCTTGTGGGTGTTGTTAAGAAGAGCGTTGACATAGCAGCTTTCCAGGCGGTAGCACAGGGTCTTAGACTATACGTCCCAGGCGATGAGGATGTTAGAAACTTCGAATCTGCAGGTCTGAAGGTCAACGGGACTCTACAGGATTTACTAGGTAAAGTAGACGTGATAGTTGACGCTACACCAGGTGGGGTCGGTCAACAGTATAAACCTTTATACGAGAGATTTGGGGTTAAACAGGTGTACCAGGGAGGTGAGAAGCCTGAGGTAGCGGAGGCCTCCTTCAACTCCCTTTGTAACTACAAGGAAGCTATTGGAGGGAGAAGTGTTAGAGTGGTTTCCTGTAACACTACGGGGTTACTTAGGATAATATGTGCTATTAGAAGCTATGTTAATATTGAGAGTGTTAGAGCTTTAATAGTGAGGCGCGCAGCTGACCCAAAGGAGGTTAAAAGAGGCCCCATAAACTCTATAGAACTCGATCCCCCGAAAGCTCCAAGTCATCATGCTAGGGATGTTAAAACAGTTGTTAAAGGGCTTAACGTGATAACCTACGCTGTAGCGGTCCCGACTACGTTAGCTCACTTACACCATGTAACATTAAGGTTGAGTAAGAGCCTGTCAAAACAGGATATCATATCGATCCTCGACTCAACCCCTAGGATAATTCTATTGAACTCCGAGAGGACGGGGATAACAGGTACTGCAGGGCTTATAGAAGCAGCTAGGGATGTAAGACTAAGGTATGATATACCAGAGTTAGTGGTATTCGAGGACTCCATGCTGGTAGATGATAGAGATCTCATGTTATTCCAGGCGGTACACCAGGAGTCCATAGTCGTCCCTGAGAATGTTGACGCTATAAGAGCGATAACAGGGGTTGAAGTGGATCCGTTTAAGTCCATTGAGAAAACCGATTCCAGCCTAGGGCTTACGAGGAAACTCTGGTAACTCCACCTTTGTTCCATTGGAGTCGAAGTAGTATATTTTATTAGTTCCGCCTTGAAAACCATACAATAGGGGTTTGTATGGATAGATATAGTAGATTCTTGGCTGAGAGAACGGGTAGGATGAAGGCATCGGAGATCAGGGAGTTGCTTAAGCTAACAGAGGGTAGAGATGTTATAAGCTTTGCCGGAGGGCTTCCGGATCCTTCAGTATTCGCGTTGGACGAGATCAGTAGGATAGCGGTTGATGTTATTAAAAATCATGGTGATAAAGCTCTTCAATACGCACCGACGAAAGGGGTTACAGCTTTCAGGGATACGCTAGCTAGGTTCCTTGCAGATCATGGTGTTAAAGTCAGGGAATACGATGATGTAGTAATAACTACTGGAAGCCAGGAAGCTTTATACTTGGTATCCAAGATTCTCATTAACAAAGGGGATTTAGTTGTAGTTGAGGAGCCGACGTACCTAGCGGCTTTAAATGTTTTTAGGGAGTTGGAGTCAAAGCTAGAACCTATTGAGATTGACTATGAGGGTATGAAGGTCGATATTCTGGAGGACAGGATAAGGAGTTTATCCTCGGAGGGTGTTAGAGTTAAAATTGTCTACGTTAACCCAACATGCCAGAATCCTAGTGGAACTACTATGAGTAGGGATAGGAGGAAGCATCTCTTAGAGCTGGCTTCTAGATATGATTTCCTAATCATAGAGGACGACCCCTATAGCTACTTCACCTTCGAAGGGGAGAAGGTAGAGCCTTTGAAGAGCCTAGACGACGAAGGCAGGGTCCTATACTTAGGATCCTTTAGTAAGATACTAGCTCCAGGCCTTAGGATAGGGTGGGTTCTAGGGTTGCGCGAGCTTGTTAATGTAGTAGAGCTAGCTAAGCAAAGCGTAGACCTACATAGTAGCACCTTAAACCAGTTCATAGCAATGGAGGCTATAAAACGGGGAGTGGTTGATGCAACCATAGAGAGAGCACGGGGGCTATATAGGGTTAAAAGAGATGTTATGCTACAAGAGCTAGAACAAGAGCTAACAGGGTTAGCGACATGGACTAGGCCCATCGGAGGATTATTCATATTCCTATCCCTAAACTACAAGATTGATACAAAGGAGCTCCTTCATAAAGCCATAGAGAAGGGGGTAGCATACGTACCCGGAGGAAGCTTCTTCGTCAGGAAGAACGGCACCAACACGATGAGGCTTAACTTCAGCTACCCAACACTAACACAGATCAAAGAGGGGATTAGAAGACTAGCAACAGTAGTTAAAGAGGAACTATACCGCCTACCAACTGTAGAAAAGAGTTACGTAGCCTAGATGATGGTAGCCCTATAAACTCCAAGCTTACAACTATATCCATTTCTCGCTATGGCAGCTCCTCATCTTTATGTTCTTTAAGCTCCCTGCTATCCAGCCTCTTAACGGTTCTTATAAGTCTAGGCTACCATATGGAAGCTGTTCGCCCCTTCGGGTAATCTGAGATCTAGAATGTTCATAGACCATAAGATCTCATCAGCCTCACAGCTACAAGAATAGCATGGAAGCCTCATAGATTTAACTCATGCGGCTCGTTATACACTTTGGTTTTAAGGTTTGAAGAGGAATCCCACTCTTAGGAATATTGAATGACACGAGTAGTGGTGGAAACCGAGAACAGCCTACTAGCTTAAACCCTCTAGCTTAAAGGGCTTAACGCCTCTTGGAATCCATTAGAGAGCGAAGTTTGCCAAGCTTTATATCATCTAATTACGATCCTGGCCTTTCTCACCTCAGGATCGCTTTCCACCCTCTCGACAAGTTTACGAAGCTTCTCCACTACATGCCCTTCTAGGAGCTTCCTCTCAAGCATCCACTCAATTAGGTTTTCGAAGCCTAAGTAGAGATCGTTGAAGGACACCCTTGCAATCTCCTCCAACTCAATCCTACTAGCACTCTCTAGAATCCTCCCCAGAACCTCATCACTTGGATGCGTAGCCCCAGACCTATACTTGCTTATAGCAGCTGGCGTGACACCAAGAAGCTCCGACAACTCCCTAAGAGATCTCCCACTAAGCATAACCTCCACAACCCTCCTCCTAGCATCTTTACTAAGCAAGTGCACAAACCTCAAATTCAAACTAAACCCCAAGGCAACAATATAGAGTAAAACCAAATTTAATGGATAAAGGGCTACAAACAGAAGCCTCACCCCTTTTAAGGAGAAAACGCTGAAGAACCCGAGAACAACTAACACGACCCCTCCCCACCTTTAAAGGGCTGAGATTGCAGACCCTAGAACACAAAATGGAGCCGCCGGCGGGATTCGAACCCGCGACCACCGGCTTTCCCACACCGCTACGAGGCCGGCGCTCTACCGGCTGAGCTACGGCGGCCCCTGGATTTAGATTTAAACATTTAATCCTTTAAAGTTTACCTCAATCTGCTAGTAAAGCTTTAGGAGCCCTCCCGGCATTGTGGCGGGCCCGCCGGGATTTGAACCCGGGACCTACGGGTTAAGAGCCCGCCGCTCCACCAGGCTGAGCTACGGGCCCACATATGCCAGGTTATGTTTATCGACTCTCTGAACCTAATATGTTTTATAGTAGGGATATTGGTGTCAATTCCCTCTCTGCGGCTGCTTCCTCGGGATGGTTGGTAACTGTTTTCTACATACTGTCCGCTTCCCAACAGTGTGGGCTTGAGCAGGCTAAGGGGGGATTACCGGAGGTTATCCCTCCCTATCGGTATTTCTAAGTATTTCTATGTGATTTTGGGAACGTGAAGCCCAAATGCCGCTGTTAGGTGAGGAGTTTTCATGTTTTGTGGTTGGAGTGTAGATCGTAGAGTATGTTAGTCGGCTGTCTGCTGGGGGAGTGGTTTGCTAAAGTTTAAGAGGTTTAAGTTGGGGGCTTTTATTGTGTGGGGGTTGGGTTGGAGTCGGAGGGTATTAGACCTAGTGTTAGGTTTGTTAGAAGGTCTATTCATAGTCATATAACGGGTTTAGGTCTTGATGCTCACGGTAGGGCTAGGAGGGTTGGCGGCGGCCTGGTAGGTCAGGAGGAGGCTAGGGAGGCTGCCGGGGTTATAGTGCAGTTGATTAAGGAGGGGAAGTTGGGGGGTAGGGGTATTTTAATTGTCGGCCCTCCCGGTACCGGTAAGACGGCCATAGCTATAGCTATAGCTAGGGAGCTGGGCGAGGATACTCCTTTTGTAGCTCTAGATGGAAGCGAGATAGCTGGCAGTCCTAGGAAGACAGAGGTGTTATTACAAGCTCTGAGGAGGGCTATGGGTGTTAAGGTTAGAGAGGAGAGAGCTGTTATAGAGGGTGTTGTAACGGATATAAAGTATGTGAAGAGGCAAAGCCCCTTCCACCCCTACCCAGTCATTGGCGGCGCTAGGATATCCCTTGAGACCAAGGACGACTCTGCATCCTACACCGTAGGACTTGAGATAGCAGAGCAACTCCTAGCTCTAAATGTGAGGAAAGGCGATGTCATCGTAATAGACGTGGAGACAGGGGCTGTGAGGAAACTTGGTAAAGCTAAGGGTAGGGGGGAGAGGAGGTATGACATTGAGGTTGAAAAAGAAATCGAGATCCCAGGCGGGCAGGTGAAGAAGAGGAAGGAGTTTGTAAGGATACTATCACTACACGATATAGATATGTCGGTAGCGGCTAGGAGAGTAGCATTCTCAGGCCTCCTAGCCCTCCTAGAAACTGAGAGAGAAATAGGAGACGAGGATAGAAGGCATTCTAACGAGATAGTTAAGAAGATGCTAGACGAAGGCAGAGCAGAGCTAGTACCCGGGGTTATGTTCATAGACGATGCTCACATGCTAGACCTGGAATGCTACTCTTTCCTAACAAGAGCTATGGAAAGCGATTTCGCACCAATAATAGTGATGGCTACAAACAGGGGTATAACTAAGATAAGAGGCACCGATATAGAGTCCCCTCATGGAATGCCGAGAGACCTACTGGACAGGCTCCTAGTAATAACAACACGGCCTTACACAGCTGAGGAGATAAGAGAGATCATCAGGATAAGAGCAGACGAAGAAGATGTACCTTTAAGCGATGAAGCTCTAGAAGCTCTAACAAAAATAGGCTTAGAGAGGAGCCTAAGATACTCAGTCCAACTGCTAGAACCAGCTAGAGTCATAGCTTCGAGGAGAGGGTCGCCTAAAGTTGAAGAGGTAGATGTAAGTGAAGCGGCAAGGCTCTTCGCCGACCTTAAGAAAAGCATAGAGACAATAGAGAGGTACAAGGAGTTAATGTTATACTAGGACATATAGCCATGTGCAATCTCCACACTTGAATCCCACAGATTAATTACCCTCTAAAGCATCTACATTCGGGCTTCCCAAGCGTTCTTCGCTAGAACCCTAGTCATTAAAGCTCCCTCCACCTTCCTAGGCGTTACTTCTCATATATCAACTCTTGTTTAAAACAACTGAGGGATTCGAACTTTTGAAGCCAAAGTCTTTATAAACCTTAAACATCCTGAAAGAGGTTGGAGCTCCAGTTTACATTAGGTATGGAGGTTTAGCGAGGTGATTTAAAACGGGTAGCTCTTGGGTTCCTCCTTTTGCTTCGCGAGAAGTTATTGATGATTACGAGCCTCTTAGAGCTTACTTAGAGGTTGCTAGGAGGAGGGGTAGAGAGGATCTTATTGAGAAGGTTTTGTTGAAACAGGAGGACTTCACATTTCTCTCTACTCTGGTAGAGCAGGGTTTAAGTCTTCTAGATTTAATTAATGAGCTTAAGATAAGGTTTATAGATAGAGTTGATGGCAAAGTTGCTAGTGAGGCTTTCACTGCTATTGGTTTAAACATGAGCTCTGATCTAGCTAGAGAGAGGCTAGCTTATATACTCGCAGGATGGCTTCTGGAGGCTGGGAAGTACTGGAGGATCCTAACGTTTAAGAGGGGTTCAGGCTTCAAGGAGGTTTAACATTAAACGATGTAAACCTCTTTGAAGCCCTTGACTTCATTGGTTTCAGTGAAGCTCTCCATCATCGCCTCACCATGTCATTAGCCTCGACCCGCTCTGGGTGACTCCGGCTCACAGCTCCACCTTAAGTGTAGATCCTTTCACAGGGAAGAGGATTGATGGTTATAGCCCTCTGTTGATCTACACTGTGGCGAGGGGGGCTAATAGTAGATTCAAGGTTGTAAAGGTTGTCTTAAGAATTGCATACGTGGATGGTAGGATTGTTAAGAGGGATGTTATTGGAGCTATAAACATTGGCTTGAAGTACCTATCCTCAGATGGGAGCCCTGTGGCGTTGGGCTCGACCGGGGCTCATGAGTGTGGGTGAAGCTAATGATCCCACACCGAGGCCCAACCCCGCTAACGGAAATGCAAGTATTTGGAAATACCATCAAATACCATTAGCGGGGAACGCTTCCCACTTAGACCTTATTTAGTGGTAGGCCTCCGAGTTCAAGGTATTTAAGCCTAGGATGCTAGACTCTATCAGTAGAGGGTTTCGAAAACTTGTCTAGCGGGGTACCCGATAGGAGGATCCTTGAGCACGAGATGGTGCCCGAGCATAGGGTTTTAAGTTTCGAGGAAGCGGTAGTCTTGCTTAGGAGATTAGGGGTGAAACCCTGGCAGCTACCGCAGATTAGCTTAAACGACCCTGTGGCGAGGCTTTTAAACGCTAAGCCAGGTGATATATTAGAGATTAAGAGGCGCTCGCCAACAGGCGGAGTCCATATAGCCTATAGGCTTGTCGTCGCTTTTGAGAGGAGGGCCTAGCTATGGTAAATGGTAAAGGTCGCGAGCTGGATTCAAACTCGTTGTGGGTTGTTTTCAAAACATATGTTGAAACCCTAGGTTTAGCCAGACAACACCTAGACTCCTACAATTCCTTTGTTTCCAAGAAGCTTAGACAAATAGTTGATTTAATAGGGGAGATAAGGCCTGGCTGGAGGCTTAAGCGGAAACAGGGAGAGGAGCTTGTAGGCGTAGCTATTCAGGATGTTAAAATCGTGTTAAAAGTACCCGAGGACCTGAGGGAGGCGTTTAGTAAACCAATGGTTAAGGAAGCCGATGGATACACCCACCCCATAACACCCTATGAATGTAGAGTTAGGGATATATCCTACTCGGCAGCTCTCTACGCTGATATCTCTCTAATTCAAGACGGCTTTGAGGTTGAGAGGAAAAGGCTTAAGATAGCAGACTTCCCGGTCATGGTGAAATCCGTGTTAGACCCTCTAAGCTTAATGAGCCCGGAAGAGCTTATGGCGGTAGGCGAGGATCCCAAAGATCCTGGAGGTTACTTCATAATAAACGGTAATGAAAAGGTTGTGGTTGCCCAGGAGGATCTAGCTGTTAACAGGATCATTGTGGGCCCTGCTGCAGCGGGTACCGCTAGGATAACGCACTCCGCTAAGGTGGTATCAACAACGTTAGGTGTTAGAAGGCAAGTTATAGTAGATAGGATGAGTGATGGAAGCTTAGAGGTTACAGTATCAAAGTTAAACTATAGGATTCCATTCGTTGTGCTTATGAAAGCTCTTGGTTTCGAGAAGGAGGTTGAAATCGCACTAGCGGTATCCCCTGATCCCGATGTTCAAAGGGAGTTGCTTCCAAGTTTCGAGAAGATGGCTGATATAGTGAAGACTAGAGAGGATGCTCTAAGATTCCTTGGTAATAGGCTTGCACCAGGGCAGCCTGTTGAGATTAGGGTATCTAGGGCTGAGGAGTTCTTAGATACACAGCTACTACCGCACCTGGGGACAAGCCCTCAGGATAGAAGGAAGAAAGGTTACTATGTAGCTGAGATGGCTAACAGAGTTCTCCAACTATATCTTGGGAAGAGGAGCCCCGATGATAAAGACCACTATTCCAACAAGAGGATTAGGCTTGCCGGTGATTTAATAGCCGAGATCTTCAGAGACTCTCTAGAGGTCTTTGCGAGATCTATTCAGGCGAAGCTAGAGGAGTATCTTTCACAGAACAAGAAGGTTAGATTAGTTAACCTAGTTAGACCCGATATAATAACGGAGAGGCTTAGAACAGCGATAGCCACGGGGAACTGGACGCAGGATAGAACTGGTATAAGCCAAGCTCTCGATAGAACCAATTGGATAAGCCTATTAAGCCATCTTAGGAGGGTTGTATCCCCACTTAGTAGAGGGCAGGCCCATTTCGAGGCTAGAGATCTTCATGGAACCCATTGGGGTAGATTATGTCCCTTCGAAACCCCTGAGGGGGTTAACTGCGGTCTCGTTAAGAACCTAGCCTTAATGGCCTACATATCAGTTGGTGTTGACGAGAGTTTAGTTGAAGAAATGCTATATAGAGACTTTGGGGTTATACCATTGGACGTTCTCATAGATGAAGCTACCAAAACAGGGACTCCCCCCGAGGTTATGCTCAGAGGTTCTAAGGTTTTCCTCAACGGCAGACCTATAGGATATCACCCGGATGGCGTTGAGCTGGTTAAGACTATAAGAGAGAGGAGGAGGCAAAACAAGCTATGCCATGGTAGGGTTGAAGAGCATAGGTGTTTTGAGATAAACGTAGCTTACATAAGGGATGTGTCCGTTGAGGAGGTTTACGTCAACGCCGACGAGGGTAGGCTGTTGAGACCGGTTATCGTGGTTGAGAAGGGGAAGCCTATGCTAACACACGATCATGTAAGGATGCTTGAGAAGGGTAAGATGACCTTCTGGGATCTTGTTGAGAGGGGGGTGATAGAGTTCTTAGACCCCGATGAGGAGGAGAATGCTTATGTAGCAGAGCTCTTAGACGAGGTGACGGAGGAGCACACGCACCTCGAGTTATGGCCTGGAGGTATCATGGGGGTTTCAGCTAGCACTATACCTTATGTTGAGCATAACCAGAGCCCTAGGAACACCTATCAATCTGCTATGGCTAAACAAGCTCTAGGGCTTTACGCTTTAAACTACAGGTATAGGATGGATAGCCACTCCTATATACTCCAGTATCCGCAGAAGCCCATAACTCAGGTTAAGACCTTAGATTTGATAGGTTATAATGAGAGACCCTCCGGTCAGAATGCAGTGGTAGCCATAATGTCTTATAGTGGGTACAACATAGAGGATGCAGTGATATTCAATAAGACATCCATAGACTATGGGTTTGCGAGAGCGTACTTCTTCAGGGTGTACTCAGCCCAAGAGCAGGATTATCCTGGTGGTTTAAGTGATAGGATAACCGTGCCTTCACCTAAACTCTACGACCATAAAGGAGATCAATACTACAGGAAGCTAGCTCCAGACGGCATAATATACCCTGAGGTTGACGTTGAAGGTGGCGATATCCTCATTGGCAGGGAGAGCCCGCCAAGGTTTATGGGAGAAGAGAGGGTTATATCAACAGCTCTCATATCGAATAGGGATACGAGTATACAGCTTAGATACGGGGAATCCGGGGTTGTTGATACAGTTATATACACTAGGACTCTTGAAAAGAATAAGCTGGTTAAGGTTAGGGTTAGGGATCTACGAATCCCAGAGATAGGAGATAAGTTTGCTAGTATGCACGGCCAAAAGGGTGTCATAGGCATGATATTCCCAGGGTATGATATGCCTTATACAGAGGATGGCGTAGTACCCGATATAATATTAAACCCCCATGCCATACCCTCTAGGATGACCGTAGGCCAGCTACTCGAGGAGCTAGCCGGCAAGCTGGGAGCCATAAAGGCTAGGTTCGTCAACGCATCTCCATTCTATAAGGAGGATATTAATAGTATAAAATTAGAGCTCCTTAAAACAGGATACGATCCTAACGCTAGAGAGGTTATGTATGATGGTAGGACCGGTGAGATGATAGAAAGGCCTATAGTAGTAGGTGTCTCCTTCTACCAGAGGCTCTTCCACATGGTCTCAGACAAGATGCATGCTAGGGCTACTGGGAAGGTTCAGTTGCTTACAAGACAGCCAACTGAGGGTAAGGCAAGACAGGGAGGTCTCAGGTTCGGTGAAATGGAGAGGGATAGCCTTGTAGGGCATGGGGCAGCAATGCTAACTAGGGATAGGCTTCTTGAAGCTAGCGATAGTTACATACTCTATGTATGTAATATTTGCGGGCACATATCATGGTATAATAGGAGGAAAGGCGTTTACGAATGCCCAATCCATGGAGCTGAAGGTGACACTAAACCTGTTAAAGTTCCCTACGCCTTTAAGCTCTTACTCCAAGAGCTTATGAGCATGGCGGTGAAGCCTGAGATTAAGATAGCTGATAAAATATCGATTCTAAAAAGCGTCCTAGGCGAGTATAAGCCTGGTGGACAGTCTAGAGGGTGAGGAGGTGTGGCTATTAAAAACGGTAAGTTCGAGGAGCCCTTCGTCATAGAGAAGATATTGTTTGGTCTTCTATCACCACAGGAGATAAGGAAGTTCGCTAAGGTTACTATAGTTAGATCCGATATATATGAAGCCGACGGATCCCCTGTTGTCGGTGGTTTAAGGGATCCCCATCTCGGAGCTATAGAGCCCGGAGAAAGGTGCCCCACATGTGGTAATACTAGGGAGGAATGTCCAGGGCACTTCGGTAAAATTGAGTTAGCGAGGCCCGTTCTACTACCTCATCTAGGCGATTATATCTACATGCTACTTCAATCTACATGTAGGCGTTGCGGAAGGCTACTATTACCTCAGGATCGCGCTGAGTACTTACGTAAAATCTATGTTAGGTTAAGGGAGAAGTGGCCTCGCTTAGCAGAGGTCATGGCCAGCCATATTGCTAAGGAGGCATCGGATGTAACGGAGTGTCCCCATTGTGGTGAGAGGCAGTTTAAGGTTAGGTACATTAGGCCCATAATATTCTATGAGAGGAGGCCTGAAGGCGAGGTTAGGCTGACACCGTTAGATATTAGGGATAGGCTTGAGAGGATACCAGATGATGATGTCATGTTATTGGGTATAGATCCTAAGAGAGCTAGACCTGAATGGATGGTGCTAACAGTACTCCCGGTACCACCATTAGCCGTTAGACCCTCCATAACATTGGAAACAGGTCTTAGAGCTGAGGATGATCTAACACACGCTCTAGCTGAAATTGTTAGAGAAAACGAGAAGCTTAAAGGCTTCATAACAACCAACGCACCGGAAACCATGATTGAAGATGCGTGGATAACGTTACAGCATGTGATAGCTGCATATATAGATAACGAGCTCCCCAACATATACCAGTTAACTCATAGAAGAAAAAGACCTTTGAAGACCCTAGCTCAAAGGCTCAAGGGTAAGGAGGGGAGGCTTAGGGGTAACTTATCGGGGAAGAGGGTTAACTTCTCAGCTAGAACAGTCATAAGCCCAGACCCCTATATTAGTATCGACGAGGTTGGAGTTCCAGTTGAGGTAGCCAAGATTCTCACAGTCCAGATGGTGGTGACACCTTATAACATTGAGGAGGCTAGGAGGTATGTGTTAAACGGCCCTCATAAATGGCCTGGAGCTACCTTCGTGTATAAGGCTAGACAGGATAGGAAAATAGACCTTAGGTATCAGAAGAACTACCAGCAGTTAGCAGAGGAACTAGAGCCAGGTGATATAGTTGAGAGACACCTAGTAGACGGTGATATAGTGTTATTTAATAGACAGCCAACCTTGCATAGGATGTCTATTATGGGGCATATAGTAAAGGTTATGCCCGGTAAAACATTTAGGATAAACCTACTTACATGCCCACCGTATAATGCTGACTTCGACGGTGACGAGATGAATCTACATGTCCCAAGACTCGAGGAGGCCCGGGCTGAGGCTAGGGAGCTACTACTCGTTGAAAAACACATACTAACACCTAGATACGGAGGGCCTATAATAGGTGGTAGGCAGGACTATATAAGCGGAGCCTACCTACTCACAATTAAAACATCGCTCTTCACAATAGAGGAGACGTCAAGGATAATATCTAGGTCCCTGGCTTACGTGGATCTAGAGGAACCAGCTATTTTGAAGCCTAGACCTCTATATACTGGAAAACAGATTATCAGCATGCTCTTACCCAGGGATTTGAACTTCAAGGGTAAGGCTAAAATAGGCTCCGGGGATCTCAAATGCGATAATGAGAACTGTATGGCCGATTCATTCATAGTTATTAGAGGGGGCAGGCTTTTAATGGGAGTCTTGGATAAGAACGCTATTGGTGCTGAACAACCTAACAACTTACTACACGTTATTGCCTTAGAGTATGGTGAGGGTAAAGCCAGAGAGTTCCTAGACACAATCTTCAGGTCCTTTATTAGAGTCCTCGAGATTAAAGGCTTGTCAGTAGCTTACTCTGATATAGAGATACCTAGAGAGGCTAGACAGGAGGTTGAGAGGTTAACGGAGAAAGCTCGAAGGGAGGTTGAGGAGCTCATAGAACAGTATAGGAGAGGGGTACTAGAACTAATCCCCGGTAGGACTGCTGAGGAAAGCCTCGAGCTCAAGATTATTGAGTTGCTCCAGAAGCTGAGAACCGAAGCTGGAGAGGTTGCCGTAAGGCATCTCGACTCGTTCAACGACATATTCATCATGGCTAAGACGGGAGCTAGGGGTAGTGATATAAATGTAACGCAGATGGCAACAATGTTGGGACAGCAGACCATAAGGGGTAGGAGGATATGGAGAGGTTTTAGAACCAGGACTCTTCCACACTTTAAACCTGGAGAGCTAAGCCCTGAGGCTAGAGGGTTTATAAAAGGTAACTTCAGGGATGGTCTTAGACCTAGTGAGCTCTTCTTCCACGCTGTAGCGGGTAGGGAAGGCCTAGTGGATACCGCTGTTAAAACCTCTCAGAGCGGCTACATGCAGAGAAGGCTTATAAATGCTCTCCAAGATCTAGTAGTATCATATGATGGAACTGTTAGAGATTCATGGGGTAACATTATCCAGTTCAAGTATGGCGAGGATGGCGTGGACCCCATGAGAACATATCATGGGAAGCCTGTTGAGGTGAATAGGGTTATAGAAATGGTTAGGGGCATGAGGGGGCATTGGAATGAGTAGTGGAGGGAGGCTTCAGAAAATCCTAGAGGATGTTAGGGAGGTCTTACCCCTCAGTCTCTACGAGGAGCTTGTTGAAAGCCTTAACAAGGCCGAAGATTTAAGTGAGGACGAGAAGATAGCGGTTGTAGGTGAGGTTATCAGGAGATATGTGCTAGCCATGGTTCAGCCTGGAGAACCTGTAGGTGTCGTAGCGGCGCAGTCCATAGGGGAGCCTGGGACGCAGATGACCTTAAGGACTTTCCACTACGCTGGTCTCATGGAGTTCGACGTAACCCTAGGTCTCCCAAGGCTTATCGAGATAGTTGATGCTAAGAGGGAGCCTTCCACCCCTATTATGGAGGTATACTTGGATGAGGAGCACAAGTACTCTGAGGCTAAGGCTAGAGAGGTTGCTAGGAGGATAGAGTATACAACGCTAGAAAAGGTCATGCTGAGCCTCCAATACACGTTAGGTGATAGGGAGTTTGTGTTGAAACTTGATCCAGAAATGCTTGAGGATAAAGGTGTTACTGTGGATATGGTTATTGATAAGTTAAGGGATAGTGGTATAGGGGAGGTTGAAGGAGGCGAGGATCCATACACTTTGGTAATAGCTGTTGATAGGAAGGTTCTACCTGAGGAGAGGATATTTGATTACAAGGCTTATAAGGAGGTAGAGGCTAAGCTTAGAAAACTCTATCTTAAGGGTGTTAAGGGTGTGAATAGAGCTAGCATTAGGATAGTAGATGAGAAGGTTGTAGACGGTAAGGTTGTCAGAGAGTATGCTATAGTAACAGAGGGTAGCAACTTAGCGGAGGTTCTCTTCATGGAAGGGGTTGACTATAGGAGGACTACGACTAACAACATATTCGAGATAGCGGAGGTTTTAGGAATAGAAGCGGCTAGAAACGCTATCATAAGAGAGATTATGAGGGTGTTAGAGGATTCAGGTTTAGATGTAGATATAAGACATGTGATGCTAGTAGCGGATGTAATGACCTGGAATGGAACCATTAGGCAGATCGGTAGACTAGGGGTTACAGGGGAGAAGCCGAGCGTACTGGCTAGAGCGGCCTTTGAGGTTACAGTTAAACAGTTATATGATGCAGCCGTATCCGGAGAGGAGGAGAGTTTAAAAGGTGTAACAGAGAGTGTTGTAGCAGGGGTTCCGCCTAGGGTTGGGACCGGGTTGATAGTAACAGTTTTAGGTGTACCTAGAAAACGTGTAGGAGGAGAGTGAGGATGGCCTCGCCCCAAGTGCCTTTGGAGAGGGAGATTAAGAACCTTATTAAGACCGGCAGATATTACATTGGTTCTAGGAGAAGTCTTAGGGCTCTCAAGAGGGGTGAAGCCAAGGTACTCATAGTAGCTGAGAATACGCCCCCAAACCTCAAGGAGAAAGCCCTCTACTACGCTAAGCTAGCCGGTGTCCAGGTTATAGCATATAAGGGTAGCAGTGTTAACTTAGGGTTATCAGTGGGGAAGCCTTTCCCTATCTCCATGATAGCCGTCTTAGATGTAGGAAGCTCTAGGCTACTAGAGGTGGCAAGCCTACAGGGGTCAGGTTATGAGTGAGGATAGGATTACAGTTGAGGAGCTTAAATACATGTCCATCTTCAGTGAGGTGACAGGGGCAACAGTTTACAGATGCCTGGTAGACGGGGAGACCGGCAAGCTATACTTCTTGGTGAAGAGAGGCGATTTAGGTAAGGCTATTGGGAGGAATGGTAGGAATGTAAAGGTTTTATGCGATCTATTTAAGAGGCAAATAGAAGTTTTCGAGTATTCAGAAGACCTTGTCGAGATGGTTAAAAACCTATTCCCAGGAGTTGAAATACTAAGAGTAGATGTTAGCAAGCGCGGTGAGGAGAAGATCGTCAATATCTCGGTGAGAGAGGAGGATAAAGGTAAAGCCATTGGGAGGGATGGAAGAAACGTTAAGAGAGCTAGATCCATCCTAGGGAGGCTTTTCAAAGTTTCAAAGCTCTCAATTAGATAATATAAGGGTTGGTGGAATATTAAACCAGGGGATCGCCATGGCAGGTAAGAAAGCCCCCCTAGGGCTTTTCGCAGCTAGAACCCTAAGGAAGAAGAGGCTTAAGTTTAGATGGAGTCAGAAGGAGTTTAGAAGGAGGATGCTTAAGTTAAAAGAGAAGTACGACCCACTCGAAGGAGCTCCTATGGCAAGGGGTATAGTTCTTGAAAAGGTTGGTGTTGAGTCAAGACAGCCTAACTCAGCTCTACGAAAATGTGTTAGAGTTCAACTAGTTAAAAACAAAAAGGTTGTAACAGCCTTCGTCCCCTACGATGGTGGCATCCTCTACATAGATGAACACGATGAAGTTATAATAGAGGGCATAGGAGGGCCGATGGGCAAATCCTTAGGCGACATACCAGGAGTTAGATATAAGGTAGTTATGGTTAACGGTGTATCCTTAAAAGCGCTGTGGGAGGGTAAAAAGCAGAAACCCAGGAGATAGCTGTTAACCAAGTGTGGTTGTTAAGTAGTACACTCTCCTATCTTCCTTCCTCGTATTCCTCAAATCTCTCCTGTTGGTCTACGAGCTCCTTCTTGACATATATGTTTCTCCCTGTTAGGAGTGCCAGGTATACTGCATGGCTAGGGATCATCTTTATGGTCATGTTAACCCCTTCATCCTCGAAGTCTACAGATGCTGTGTAGAGGCCTGTTACAGGGTCTAACTCGTCTATGACCACTCTTTTCAACCCCCTTGCTAGTACGTCCTTGAAGCCTTCGTTACTCAGTAGGAACGTGTATATACTCTGTCTCCTAGGTGGCGTTAGAGACCCTCTATGTACGGCTAGGGCTTCAGCCACATCTGATGGGATGTTTATCATTGTGAAAACTCTACCATCCTCTAGTGTTAGATTGAGTTCTACTACGTACCAGCTAAAACCTTTGTAGACGTCTCTTACAAGCCTCTGGCTTATATACACGTCAACTACCCTTATAATACCATTCACTTCCTTACTACCCACTCCTAACGCCTCATGTTAACTACTTGGCCCTAGCTTAGTTAGGTTAACCACACTTTTAAAGCTTTTTGCTAGGATCGGTGAGGCTTAGCCGGCGCTCTAGCTCGCAAACTATCCTTGCGGTAACACTCCATGCTGTTAAAGGGTAGCCTCCAGCTATAGCATACCTTTTATAAGCTAGGCTTAGGACTTCATCCTCAAAGTCGCCTTGTGGGAAAGCCCCTATGCCTATCAAGGCGTTCTCCAACACGGCCTCCTCTACTATCTCTTCAGGTGATTTAAGCTCGCCTTTCTCCCACAAGATTATCATTCTCTCCCCTCTAGCTAGAAACTCCTCTAGGCCATCTGAAACCTTGAATATGAGGGGGTCGGGGGAATCCACTGGCACCTTCCCCGCTATAAGTAGATCGGCCATGACCCCCTTGAATCTCTCTAAGTGCTTTGGTAATCTTGCATCGCTTCTAACCTTAAAGACCCTCCCATCTAATACGTGGAAGTACACCTCTACGACCCCTCTTCTCGTTAGAGGCGACTCTACAGCTAGGAGGAGGCACATATGCACTATATCAGGTCTACCTCTCTTCCACTTTCTCTCAAGCCTCCTCATAGCCTTATAGTGTAGGCTTTTATCAAGTATAAGCCTGCTAGGAGGCACCTCATACCTCCTAGCGCTTCTAACGACGTCAGGCTCTCCGTATAACTCTTTAGGCACGAGCTCCAGAGAAGACTCGAGGAACAAGATTTTAATTGTGGAGACCACTCTACACTATCGCCTCCACAGCTCTCTTCTCCTAGCCTCAAGCTGCTCTACAGGCCTTCCCTCGTACTCGGCTGCAGTAATAAGCTTAACACCTAGCTCAGAGGCTATCCTAACATGTCTCTGTATGTGCTTTAAATACTCTATATCTCTAAGTAAATGATGGTCTACCACTAAAATCTCGGGCCTCACATCCCTTAATACGATCTCAAGGCCTTCCAACCCCATTCTAACGGCCTCCTCGGATACAAGGGTACCAGAGGAGTAGGTAGGCGGCCCCCCTAGTATTATGAGGCTCGGTCTAGGCCTAGACCACGATTTAAGTGTTGAGAGAGCATCAGGGTCAACGGGGCCCTGAACATCGCTAGTAAATATTACACTGTTATCCTCACATTGAATTCTCACCATTAAGACCTTACCTACCCTACTTCCAGGTTCTCCGTGCCATACAGGTTTTGAGAATTCTATAACCATTTTATCAAAGACGAATGTGGAGCTGTCGCTCGGCGTCACATGGGCTCTATAGGCTAAGCCCGACTTTTTAAGGAACATATACCCTCTAATCCTCTGACTCCTATTAATATCCCTCTCTATATCCTTAACAAACAGTCTTTTCCCATAGTAGATTTCAGGCTCCCCTCTAATATAGTGATCGTAGTGGTAGTGGGTAACTACTACCACATCACTCTCTCTTACAAGCCTCCTAGCAACATCCAATACCCTCTCCAACCTCTCATACTCCACACTGTGCGGAGGTAGCCCAAACCTTCTCGGGGCTAGAGCAGCCCCCAAGTCAACTCCTACAGAGACACCACACATATCCACAAACGTAGCTAGACTCCTAACCCCCATGCTATCCGCAGCTACAATTCTAACCCCACTAATCAACTTGGAAAACCATTCTAGGACCTCAACACTCGAACTTTAAATCCATTAACCTCAGCTAAACCCTTCCCACCTCAACATTAAATCTGAGTACACCCTATGCTCGGTCTCGACGAGGTTAAGCTGTGGAACGAGCTATCAGAGTACGGAGACGCACTGGTAAGACCAGCACGTGCTTTCGACTAAGAGCGTGAAGTTCTACCTAGGAGACCTGTTTCAATGGGATCCCCGCGAGGATTATATGAGAGTAGCTTCACTCTTACATCTTCAATAGATTGCCTTCTCTCGGGAGCCGCTTTTAATGTTAGTGTTTAACTTTAACTCCTGCCTTTTCAGCCACTTTTATAAAGTCCTCTCTTGTTATGGGTAGCCATTTAGCTATATCGTAGTATGTCTCCATGCTTACATACTGTTCTCCGCCAGATCTCTCAGTTCTTTTCACGATTTCAGAGTAGAGGCGTGTTATCACATTCTTCTTGGTCATACTGGATATGACGGCTCTCTCCACCTCCCCTCCATACTTATACCTTGCCTTTAATAGTATCTCTACTATCTTATTCACCTTATCCGGAACCCCCACTACAGATCCTTTTAATTCAATCCTCCTAGGTATACCCCATGGTACTAGGTTATCGAATACTCTTCCCATACCCGGTCTCGACACGCTATCCTGGACCCCCCCTATTAGGAATGCATCCGACGATAGCACATCATTAGGTGTTAGGGGGTGTGGTGCATCCTGCCTTATTATTGTTACCTTGTCAGCATCCATGCTCCATAGTAGCTCGCTAGGCTTACTAGGTGTTATTATGATTTTATTCTTTCCAGCTACACTGTGGATCCAGTCGGCCATCGACTTATCAGCGCTTGTTATCGCAAGATGGGGGTCCCACAGGTATTCTCTAACCCTCTCAATACACTCCTCTACCTGTATTTTAATGGATGCGACGTCTATCGTCTCCTGGGATGAGAGGATGCTAAAATCGACAACGAATAGTGGGAGGGGGGGTGTTGGTAGGAGTTCTGCCACCTCCCTCCACGTCACCAAAGCCTTCGTCTGGGATACCCTATGCGATATTATGGCGTCGGGCCTTAGATCCCCATGTTTCACGAAAAGCTTGAACTTAACACCTCTATAGCTATCCTCTCTTGCAACCTTACCCTTAAAAGCTGGATCATATACAATGTTGTATTCGTTGACAAGCATCTCCACTGCAACATATTGGAACCCGAGAGTCTCAAGCCTCTTCAGCTCGTAGAAAGGCTTAAATCCAAGTCTATAAACTCCTTTACCCATGAGGACCTCAAAAAGCGCTGTTAACGGTCTTTCAACGTATACCATCTTCACCTCTCATACCTCGATCTAAGTATTCATCGAGAGTTTTAAATGTTAATCTAGCTTTCCTAACCCTTAATCCAAACCTCTCCAGTGTAGCCCACGAGTATCTTATGATAGGCGGTTTAACCCCTGATTTAAGGGTCTCCTCAAGCCACTCTAGAGTTCTAGGATCACCGGGATACCCGCTACCCTCAACCCCATAAATGGATCTCAGCACTTGTAACCTCCTATCTCTCAAGTGCTTAGCTATAATACTCGCAGCTGATACCTCAACATACCTATCATCAGCACCCTCTTCAACAACGAGTGTGCCTGTAAAGCTCAGACGTTTAAGCATTTTCATGAGCTCCTCATCCACATCGCCAAACTTGTCCACTACAATCCTTGAGGCGGTGAACTCTCCACCAAGCCTTAACGCTAGAACCCTTAACACCTTAAACACAGCGTCTAACTCAAGCCTATTGATGTTATACAAGTCTATCTCATGCGGTGCTATGGAGGAGACGGTAAAAGGCCACTTTCTCAAAACAGCGTACAACTCAGCTCTCTTAGATCGGCTAAGCCTCTTACTATCCCTAACCCCGTAATCAACTAGGAGCTTCTCATCGTCATCGCGCATAGCGAATGCCACTACAAAAAGCTCTCCAACTAAACTACCCCTCCCAGCTTCATCAACACCAACACGAAGACCCATGGAGTCCCCTCCTTCCAATCAACTCAGCTATAAGAGAGTGTTCCAAAGTTTAAAACATAACATTCTTAAAACCAAGAAGGTGGAGTGTAAAGGGCTAGACGGGGGAGAGCTCGCTCTCAACACACTTGGAAACTTACAACTGAGAGCTACACCTTAAAAAGTGGAGATGAAGGGGATCTCCATAGCTTAGCTTGCACGGAAGGCGAGAAGTACTGCATATGAAGGAGTATCCCGATGATCTCATCTGGGGCTTGGGAGCTATTTCAGTTTTCATTATCACCAGCGTCACTTACAAATTTTGATATTTCCTAGAGCTTAGAGTGAGTTAAGGTGTTAAGGTTAAAGGTGTTAGGATTTTATCTTGAGAGGGGTTGTCTGGGTTGGATGGAAGGGTTATATGGATTGATGCTTCTACGCCTAAGAGGGGCGTCCTCGCCGCTACTCTTGCTAGGCTCTTTAGGAGTGAGGGTTTTGAGGTTTTGATTACAGCTAGGAGCTATGATTACACCATTAAGGTTCTCGAGTTGCTGGGCGAGCGTTACGTTATCACCGGTGTTCATGGTGGAGGTAGTCTTAGGGGTAAGCTTCTGGCCGATATTGGGAGGATGATTGATTTAGAGGTTGTTGTTGGGGAGTACGAACCAGGCGTCCTCATATCCTATCCGTCGCCTCCAGCTGTTAGAGTCGCTTTCGGCCATGGTATCCCGTATATTGCTTTAGGTGATACACCTCACGGTATTGCTATGAATAGGCTTTCATATCCTCTAGCTACGGTAGCTATCTTCAGCGAGTTTATAGCTGATGAGATGGAGAGGTTTATATTGAAGGGTTTAACTGTTGTTGAGACCTTTAGGGGCGTTGATGAACTACTGTGGGTTAAGGATTTCAAGCCTAACGTTGCTAACATCGAGATCCTAGGGTTGAAACCCTATAGCTACATAGTCTTCAGACCTGAGGAGTTCAAAGCACACTATTATAAGAGCCTAGAATCAAGTGCAATCCTGAAGCTAGCGTCCGAGATAGCGGAGATGGGGTTAACAACCGTCATAATTCCAAGGTACAAGGAGCATTACGAGGAGGCGGCTAAGATAAAGGGGGCCCTCATACTCGATAAGCCGTTCTCAGGACTAGACCTAGAGTACTACTCACTAGCAGTAGTAACAGGGGGTATAAGTATGGCTAGAGAGGCAGCACTCCTAGGAACCCCTGGGATATCGATGTTCGATAGAATCATAGGCATAGACTCGGCTCTCGCCAAAATCGGCTTCCCAATATACTATTCCGAGAGTTACGATGTAACTTTAAAGATGGTTAAAGATATAATAAAGAATCCCGATAGGTATAGAGTTGATACAAAGAGTATGCTAGAAAAACTAGAGTCACCGTGGCCTATAATATTGAGGTGGGTAAAAAGACTGCTACGCTCATAATATACAAAAATAACCCTTCCCCCGGAAAAGAGCGAGTTTCCCCACCCTAAGAGGCTTCTAAGCCTCTCCCGGCCTCTATATGTTTCCCGCTCTGAGGCTCACCCCTCATCCCATCGAACTCCACAAGAGGAGCATGACCCCTCCCCGCCCTTTAGAGAGCTGGGTTTCGAATTTCTGGGTCTTGGGTGTTAGCTCTTGGTTTCCCAGCATCTCATCCGGGTCTGAGGGTAAGTTGTGCTTTGAGGCGGGAGATCTTGGATCCCACAACCCCTAAGTCCTCGATTTCAATCAGATATCATCACAACTCCACCCTAACAGTGTAGCGGGGGTTAGAAGCCTAAAACTCCAAAACCTAATCCCGCCTTTGAAGGCGAGGTTTGCTAAGCTTTAATATCACGCTAGGGTTACATGTAGAAATTATTACCCTCCCCCTATCACTATTGATTGTGGTGTAGTTCCCTTGGGTAAGCTTTTCGGGACTGATGGTGTTAGGGGTGTAGTTGGTTTTGATTTAACGCCTGAGCTTGCTTTAAGGTTAGGGAGGGCTATTGGTGGCTTCTTCGGTAGGGGTTCTAGGGTTCTTGTCGGTCGCGATGTTAGGGCTGGTGGCGATATTGTAGCTGGAGCTCTTGTAGCTGGGCTTCTCTCTGAGGGTGTTAAGGTCTACTATGCTGGTCTTACTCCAACCCCCGCTATCCAGTATGTTGTTAAGAATGAGTTCTACGATGGCGGTGTTATGATAACAGCTAGTCATAACCCTCCTGAGTATAATGGTGTTAAGGTTATAGCAGGCGATGGTATTGAGGTTCCCAGGGAGGACGAGGTTAAGATTGAGGAGCTCTACTTCAAAGGCCATGGTTCAAGCCTCGAGTGGAGATCCCTTGCAGAGCCTCCTGAGGGTGTGACAGGTGTAGTGGAGAAGTATGTTAAGGCTATAGTAGATCAGGTTGATGTCGACTCTATAGCTAAGAGGGGCTTTAAGGTTGTGGTTGACTGTGCTAATAGCGTTACAGCCTTAACAACACCATTTCTGCTTAGAAAGCTTAACGTTAGAGTTGTATCTATAAACTGCCACCTAGACCCGCTATTCCCCGGTAGGGAGCCTGAGCCTAGACCTGATACACTTGTAGATGCTGCAACTCTAGTAGTCTCTTCCAGAGCGGATCTAGGTGTAGGCCATGACGGTGATGGCGATAGAGCTATACTGATAGATGATATGGGTAGAATACACTGGGGTGATAGGTCCGGGGCTCTCCTAGCGGCCTATGCTTCAACTAAGTGGAAGAGTTTCCCGAGAAGGGTTTATACGGGTGTATCCAGTAGTGTAGTGGTTGAAGATTACCTTAAACCCTACGGTGTAGAGGTTGTATGGACCCCGGTAGGCTCTGTTACCATAGCTAGGATGATGAAGAGTGAGGGAGGAGCTATAGCTGGTTTCGAGGAGAACGGTGGGTACATGCATGTACCACACCAGTACGTTAGAGATGGTGCTATGAAGCTAGCGTTATTCCTGGAGGTTATGTCGTCATATGGAGTTAAGAGTAGCTCTCTATTCTCTAAGCTCCCAGAGTATCACACTATTAAGACGAAGGTGAAGGCTTCAAGGGAGGAGGCTCTCTGTGCTATAGAGTTGTTGAAGGAGCGTTTTTCAGGATTCAGAATGGTAACCATAGACGGTGTTAAAGTGTTCGGCGGCGATTTCTGGGTGCTAGTAAGGCCTAGCGGGACGGAGCCTGTGATAAGGATTATGGGTGAAGCCTCTGGGAAAGAGAGGATTGAGGAGGTGGTGGCAGAGGTTAAGAACATCATATCACTTTGCCTTAGAGGTGGCGGGCTGTGAGATACTATTTCTTTGAGCTCCTAGCATGCCCTATATGCAAGAACCCTAACCTGCTACTACACCCCATCATAGAGGAGAAGCGCCCAGTCACCGTTGATGTTGAAAGGGTTAGGTGTAGGAGGTGGTGTAGCTTATACTGGAGGAATGCTGAGGAGACCCCCTTAGATCTTTGTAAAGACTGTGTACACAGGGACATAGTAGAGGGTGTCATCGTATGCCCTAACTGCGGTAGATGGTATCCCATAGTATCAAGTATACCGGTAATGATAAATGATAAGTATAGAAACCCCAAGGAGGACACCGACTTCATGAGAAGGAATATATCTAGGATCCCGGAGAATGTGAAGAGGGAGATGAGGATACCCAGGATAATAGAATAAAAGATTTGGAGGATAAAACTAAAGGGAGTAGGGGGATAGGATAGATTGGCTCAGGCGAGGGATGTGGGAGAGTTAGCGAGAAGCCTAGAGAGGTGGGTTGCACTTCAGAAGGTAGTCTTAGATAGCTTCAAGCAGATAGATGGTAAGGTGAAAGCCTCTGATAGGCTCGATATAATAATACATACAAGGATAGCTTTCAACCATATGATAAGAACTCTTAAGGCGTTCGACGACTGGCTACAAGATCCATTCATAACAAGTAATATACCCAGGGAGCTCCTACTAGAAGTGTGGTCAACATCTCTAAAGCTTATGGAGACGCTCTTAGAGCTCGATATAAAGCATACAACTGAGGTTAAAAGCATAATAGAGAAGGCTGTGAAGGAGGGGCAGATAAGCCCTATAGTCGCCCAACTAAGAGACCTGGCGACACCTAGAGGAGAGGAGAGGGAGAGGAGAGGGCCGGCAATATCGATTTAAACTAGGTGTTGAAACAAGCCTCTCTAGGCCAAACCGGAAAACCTTTTAACTCTTTTAAGTAACCTTCTCTACCTCCCTCTCCCTAGCTTTTAATACTTGGTAAGTAACCTCCACACTATATTTCAACGCAGCTTTCGCTTTTATAGCCTCTATTGTAGACTGGAGATTCTCGATCCTAATCTCGGCAGTTGAGCCGTCAGGCTTCTCCCTTATAAGAAGCCTAGCCAGCTCCCCCTCAACACCAGACTTTGCTTGGAGCACTCTAATATCCTCCTCCACGCTTCTAAGATACTCTATAACCTCTACTGGGAGTACTACTGGGTTTTCAAATGCAACCCTCACATATGTATCTCCGATGTAAACCCTTGCCACCCTCCTCCTCCCTATTTTAACCTCTTCAACCCTCTCCCCTACAAGGGCCTGCTGGCCGCTATCAAGGATTGCCATTATGGTTTTCAAAGCTTTTAACTCGAGCTCCAACTCCTCAACCCTAGATCTAAGCCATTCTAGAACCTCCTCCTTCGCGAGATACCCCTCCTGGTTGTCAGAATACCTAGTCACCCCGGCCCCCCATGCTAGTAAGGTTTAGTTAGCGTGAGTAGGGTTCTGGGTCAGTGTTATCCAGGTCTCACCTAACCCGAAGAGCCTGCTCTTAGATCAAATGATGAGAGGGGTCTTAACGGCTCTCACCTCCAGTTCACATGGTGTTAGTTCGCAACCCTCTCTCCCCTTAGGTTATACTTAGGCCTACTACTGGGATGTGTTTATGGCAGTTGACTTGGTTAGTGTTGTTGAGGAGTGGACCACTAGGATAACAGCGTTGGCATGGGCGTTATTCCTATTCACATGGAGTGTAGGTTGGGCTCTTAGAGGGGCTCCGCTACCGTTCGCTAGAGTGAAGAGGGTAGGCTCCTCTCTTATAGAGGATTCTGTATGGGCGGCTTTCTGGCTGGCTGTGGGCATGACTGTTTTCAAGGTTGTCACATACATAGCTAGCCTCATAGCTCAAGGTCTAGGATTTTAGATGGGCGGTGTTAGGGTAATGGATCCAGCCTACCTAGTGGTGTTAGCCTTTAAACTAGCTATACTAACATTTTACATTGGGGTTCTAGTGTACGCCCTACCACTACCATTCTCTACTGTGAAGAGGTGGGGACCCCAGCTATTATGGGATGGGGTTCTAGCCTTATTCCTAGCTACGATCTACGCCATCCTATACTCTACGAGCAACAGGTTAGCATTAATGCTGGGGGGCTCGTGGACTCTCTTCAACCTATGGTATTCAGCGGCACTAAGCGTGTCTCTGAACTTGAAGATGGTGATTGCAGCACTAACTGCTATCCCTGAAGTGGCAAGGTTAGCCGGGCCTGTTTATGCTGTAGCGCTACCCTTAGATAGAGCTGCAACTCTAGCCATACTATTCCTTACAACCCTTGCTGGAATAGCTGAGCTAGTGTACAACTACGGCCTGGTACTAGTGGCTTTTGGAGTAGTACTCTACGCTACACCATTTAGGATTACCAGAGGTGCCGGAGCGTGGCTTATAGCCTTCATCCTAGTATTCAGTATAGGTCTCCAAACGCTCCCACTATTCATATCGAGCTTTGCGAGCAAACCGCAGACCCCGGAGGTTACTGTAGACTATAGGTTGTTAAAGGTGAGGGTTGAAAGTAGTAGGGGTGACCCTATAGCTTATGGAGTGTTAGTACTAATGGATAGTAGTGGACGTGTTATAGCATCATACATGGTTGATGGGGGTGGCTATGCTAAGTCAAAGTACCTAGAGGGTGGCATGGTTATGATGCCAGCCTCAGAAGTGTATGCCTACATAGAGTTCGATGGCGTCTTATTCCCTTTAAAACCTAGGCCGTTGAGAGCTCAGGAGTACTCTAATGGGCAGGAGGTGGTTGTTAGAGCTCCGCACATCATCATATCAAAGTACCCGCTAATACTAGCGTACTCCTCGGTAACCAATTTAGAGGTTGTCGATGGTGGGAGCTGGTTTGCCATAACATCATATCTAAACCTAGGGGATTTTATTGAAATTAGGTACCCTAAGTATTGTAACCTAAACATAACATCCAATTATGTAATGGCTAGTGGTGAGTGGGCATGGAGGGGTGTTAATGGAGTCTACTCCAAGCTCAATGCAGGTAGTGCTGGTGTCTACGAGGTGATGGTTCAAATCAATGGTTGTAGCCAACCACACCTCCCCTCAGACGAGGGATTACAGGATTACGTGGAGAGGCTTTCAGAGGAGTTGAAGTTCATTGATGTGAATCTACTTAAAGCATTCATACTATACTATCTCACCGTTCCAACCATATATGTCTTCATGCTATTCCTAGCTACCGGGGCTCTAGCTAGGATACTTGGAGGTAGGGATAGGGTTCCGGTAAGGGTGGCTTAGCTTGGTCGGCATCCTAGACATGTTGATAGTAACCCTAGCCCTGTTATCCCTCATCATACTCTTGAGGAATATACTGGCTTCAAGGGAGCTAAGGATACCTATTAGGCTTAGGAAAGGCGAGGAGCTCAAGGTTAATATTGGTGGTAGCACTTTAGTAGGCTACGCCCTCGTAGCTGATAGGATTCCCTCAGGTGGCGATGGAGGGGTGGCTGAGAGGCTTGTTGAGATAGCTAAGTCCATGAGGGTTAGTGTCACGTTCACGTCGAGCATGTTTAAAGTGGAGTCTGGGAAGCTATTGGGGTTCATTGAGGATGAGATTAGGAAGGTTGAGCTAGTTTACAACGCTACAAAGCATGTTAGATATGCTGAGAGGCTTAGGTTTCTTAACGAGCTATACAGAACCGTAGCTAAAGATCACAAGCCGTACGTAGGCTCCCTAGGCATAGTACTATGGTTGCCTCAAGGCGACCCCGATAACCAGAGGGTTGTTGAGGCTTTCAGAAGTCTTGTTGAGGCGGAGGCGGGTGTGACGTTGAGAAAGCTTGGTAGTAGCTTCGACGTCGTAGAGGGGTTGATTGCGAGCGTGCCGCCAGTTGAGAGTGCTGTGAACGTGCCTGTAATCCTGGTTACAGAGGATGATGTCAGTGATAGGAGGGGGGTGATCTTAGGTAGGATGGTTGATAGTGAGGGGGTTTTAGTTCTAGATTGGCCTAGGGATTTTGAAGCTCACATAGGAGTCTTAGGGCCCACGGGTAGAGGTAAGACTGTTATGCTTGCTGGGATAGCTGCCCAGCTGGGCATGCTTAGTGATGTAAGGTTAGACCCGTACATGGTTTTAGTTATAGACCCTAAGGGCGATCTTAGAAACCTCCTTTCAAAAGTTGCTTCGAAGGTTGTTAGACCAGGTGGTTATTGTATCCCTCTACCGAGACTCGACGGGGTTGCAGAAGAGCTGGTCAAGTCTAGTGTTGAGGCAGGTTGGGGTAAGGGTAAGGTTGGCGTGTGTAGGGGCTCGCTTATAGAGAGGGGGCTTGTAGTGTACGATTTAACAGACCTTGGGAATGAGGATAGGAATGTAGCTTCAAGTCTTATAGTCTCCAGTCTAGTCCTAGAGGCTTCCGAGAAAGGGCTTCCAGGCAGGGTGGTTCTAGTTGTTGATGAGGCTTGGAGAGTGGCTATAGGATCGGCTAACCACATGATTATGGCGCTTAGAGAGGGTAGAAGTAAAGGTTTATATGTTATCTACGCAACTCAATCGCCATCAGATCTACCCCAGGCTATCCTGGACAACACGAGGGTTGTAGTAGCCTTCGGGGGCTTCACCAAGAACTATGCAGAGCTAGCTAGGAGACTCGGCCTTGAGGAGGTCGATAAGCTACTAAGACTACCTGTTGGCGAAGCTTATGTAAGAGTTGGCGATAGACCTCCCCTAAGAATTTATGCATACAACTATAAAGCTATGCTAGGAGATAGCATAGTTAGCGGGGTGGAAGCCGGTGTCTCTAGCAGCGAAGGTTCTAGAGGAGATGGAGAAGAACGCTGAGCTTAGGAGGAAATTCTTCAGAATACTGCTAGCAGAGCTCATGCTAGACCCAGATCTCAGGATGGCCATGGTTAACGCGATGATAAGAGAGGTTGCAACGAAATCAGACCTATCTGAAACGGAGAAGAGGATTACAACATCCATAGACGATCTAGGCAAGAACGTGAGCTCACACCTAGAGAATATACCCACAAAGGACTCAATTAAAGATCTTACGTCGAAAGTCGAAGAAGTAGCAAGGGATATAAAAGAGTTTAAAAACATGATAGGCGTGATTGAGAGCGTAGGAGAGAGGTTCAACAAGGTAGAGGATAAAGTTGATACCGTGAAAAACGTGGTAGAGATATTTGAAACAACATTCTCAAACATAACATCTAAGTTAGACGATTCACTATCAAAGATAGGGGTAACCACAACGTCAATCCAGGAAACCACAACCGCAATACAGGATAGAACATCTACAATTGAAAATAGAACATCCAGCATTGAAAATAGAATCTCAAGACTAACAATAGCTATCCTCATAATCCTAATATTGACCCTAGTAACGTTAGTAGCACAACTATTGGAGACACTAAGACTAGTACCATAGATAGCTTAAAGGAAGTCAAAGTAACCGCCTCTTATACCCTTAAAACTAACAATAGAAAACTTTAAAACCAATCTACCGGAAGCGACATGATCAACATACTAGAAGTTCACAGCCTCTGCATAGTCCAAGGAAAAGTACTTATATTGAAAACCAACCCCATAAACGGTAATGGAGGGCTTTAAGCTCCCAACAAGTCTACATAGGGGTTGGGGAGTTCAGCGTAGACAATGTTTGCTATAAGGATTCCTAGGTAGGTTGGAGGTTCAGATGTTGTTATAGTTTTTATGTTCGTCGATTTTGCTTTCATTTACATATCTAGGGAAACATTATCAGTTTGCCTAAGCTCCATGGGGGATTAAATTTCTATGTTGAACGTTTCATGACTAGGAAGAGGAGTGGGAAGGGTTCAGTTTGGGTGGTTAAGCTATGAAATTATTTTAGATCGTTGAGAGAGCGTAGGGTAGCTCATATTCTTTTTAGTAGTTGAAGGGTGTTCTATAGGTGCGGTTAACGCTAGTATCTTGGCTCTATGACTATTAATGCGTATTCGTTGAGCTGGTTTAGCTTAATTATGTTTTTACCCTCCTCTCCTACTACTTCAAGTTTTTGTCCTGTTATGGCATTGTAAGCTGTGTGCTTCTCCTCTGTCTCGCTATGCAATTCTATTATTATGTTGTTGACTGGGATTATGGTTCTGGGTGGGTGTACGCTGTATGGTGGTATGTATGGTGGGAGTGATTGTTTGCTGGGCCCTGTGGGTGCTGTTAGTATCCTCTGGTTATAGGTATGGTTTACTAGGTGAACTACCAGTCTGTCTCCTTTCCTATAGAACTCTGTTTGTATAGTCTCCGGGGCCTCGACTTTGATTGGTGGTTTTGGAGCATGCTTGTTTAGAGGTCTGAGGATGAGCTCTGCGTAGTCAGGGTGCCCTAGTCTACTATAGTGTGCTCCAACTCTAGCTGAGTAGTATATTATAGATCCTCTGCCGTGCTCGGCCATGATCACCCCTGCTACCTTTTCAAGAGTTGAGTCTGGGGGTGGTGTGCTCCTACCTAGCGTGTACTCGAAACCATAGGGGGCTTTAGGTGCTCTTACTAAGGCTAGGACTTTAGATGTTACAGACCTAACCCTAACTAGGTCTCCTAGTATCCTCTCAGTCCTACCCTTCTCGAACCTGATACTCTGGTCACCGAAGACTATTGATTCTGGGAGGCCGCTCCAGTACTCATTGTATATGGTGGGGGATACGTTTAGGTGAAGATACGAGTAGCCCATCCTGAGGAAGCCTTCGAATGTAACACCCATGATATCTTCCAGTGCTAGTGAATGCCTATAGGTGTAATCAGGGCTCATAACGCCGAATTCAGCTGTAGCTACTAGAACCCCACCGTTCTCCACATAGCCTTCTAGAACCCCTTCATCCCTAGAGCTAAGTACTGCAGATGAGGGGAGCACTAGGACCTTGTAGTTTCTAGCCTTACGCTCCAAGTCTACCATTGAGAGGAGCTCCACCGGGACGTGGCTTGAAGCTATTATCTGCGTTAAACCCTCAAGCTCAGCCAAATACACATCAGGCCTCTCCCAGAAGTACTTATCATGGGTCTCGCTGCTGAAAACCACAGCAGCATAGCTAATGGGCTCTACGTCTACCAGGTACTCCTCAAGCCTTTCAAGCTCCTCGTAAACCTCAGCTAGGTAATCTAAAGCCCTTGGATCCTCGAAGAACTGGCTTGAGAACATGGTAGCCACAGGGTGCCCTCCAGCAGCAACAATAGCCCTAACCCCCTGTTTAACAGCTATCCTGGTAGTAGACTGGGTCGTTCTAAGCGTGTAGAAGAGATTTCTACTAACAAACACAGGCTTCCCCTCACCTAGTAGAGCTCTAGTCAGCTTAGTAGCCATCACTATGAGGGAGTAGTCTACAACATCGAACTCGCTTGCCTCAGCGAAAACACCATCCAGTATATCCCTAGCCTTCTCAACAACAATATTACCCCTACCAGCCCACCCAACTGGGTGGCTGTTATAGAGGAAGAGCGTATCACCCTTCTCCTCATTAATAGCATCCCTGATCCTCCTCATAGCCTCAACAGTAACCCTATACCTCCACTCCCACGACAACCTAAACGCTGGATCCTCCTCATCCATAACACTAGGTAGATCAACTCCATACTCACTCTTAAACTTAGCCCTACAATAGCTACAGTAACAAGCCTTAGGTGGATCGGGCATGTACCTAAAACTATCCAAGAGAACACCCTCAGGCCTAATCCTACCCGTAGCCTCACGAGCCTCAGGTACAAAATACTCCTCTAGAGCAGGACTATTAGGGCATATCTGAGGCCAATGAGGATCCCTAACCTTCCTAGCAGTAGGAAAATGCTCTAAGACTATAACCTCCCCGTCTCTATTCCTTTGAGCGTACTCAGGATGCCTCCTATAGATAAACCTGTTAGCAGTATGACAAACCATTATAATCAAGTTTAACCCTCTCCTCCTAGCCAGCAACCTCAACTCCTCAAGGTCGAGAAGAGCATTAGGATGCCTAGGGTAAACCTTGCTATCTCTATAGAAGACTCTACCCCAGGGATCCCTAGCAAACACAATCAAAGTATTAGCATGAGCCCTCAAAGCCCTTTCAACAATAGACCAAGCATTAATCCTATCAGCGTAAAAACCATACGGATCCTCAATGTTAAACTGAATAACCCTATAAAACCGTCCCCTCTGGAAACTCAAGCTTAAACAGACCTCAGCTTATGGTATATGACACTTGGAACTTAAAAGAATTCATAACATGGTGAGACTAAGCAAAAACGGTTAAGACCAAGTATAGAGTACATTATCCTCTGAAGCTCTTTAAAACAGAAGTGAAGGAAACGGCTTAAACCTCCAGCCCTGAACCGTGATGTCTTAAGGAATGGATGCTGAAATGTGATGTGAGTGTTTTAGAGCGGATATCTGATAAACATCTCCAAGGAGGCTTTTTAAGTCTCCCAGGATACGGGAAGGGATCATAGTCGATTCTAGCTCAGTAGATGTTAGATTCTGAGATCAATGTAGCTAATCTTTATTAATCCTGATATTAACTCTAGTAGCGTTAATAGCACAACTACTGGAAACACAGACTAGTACCATAGGTAGCTTAAAGAGGTAACCATACATTATATATACCCTTAAATCAATCACATAGAAAAGTGTTTCAGAGAGCTGTCGGTGGATAGTGTGAATGCGCAAAGTTGAGCTATTAAGTCTTAGCTTCTAATGCTAGTCGTGGTGTTAGGTTTTATGGCGTTCCTCTATAGGGGGTCTCTGGAGGATCCTGGTGGTAGGTTGAGGGAGCTCCTTAGGTTGAGGGATGTCATTGTCGCTCCCGGGGTTTACGGGCCTGTGTTTGCTCTTCTTGCTGAGAGGATGGGTTTTGAGGCTTTGTACCTGTCTGGGGCTGCTTTAACAGGCTTCCTGGCTATGCCTGATATTGGTTTGATTACGTTGTCTGAGCTAGCTACTATGACTAGGTATATTACTAGGGTTGTTGGGGTTCCGCTTATAGTCGATGCTGATACTGGTTTTGGCGAGGCTATTAATGTTGCTAGGACTATTAGGGACCTTGAAGATGCGGGGGCTGCGGCTATACAGATTGAGGATCAGGTTATGCCTAAGAGGTGTGGTCACCTACCGGGTAAGAGTGTTATCCCAGCTGTGGATATGATGAAGAAGATTAGGGCTGCAGTAGATGCTAGGAGGAGGGATACTCTTATAGTAGCTCGTACTGATGCTAGGGATGTTGAGGGCCTTGAGGGGGCTATTGAGAGAGCCCAGCTCTACGTAGAGGCGGGGGCCGACGTGATATTCCCCGAGGCTCTTAGAAGCTTGGAGGAGTTCAGAGAGTTTGCTAGGAGGGTTAAAGCACCACTCCTAGCTAACATGACCGAGTTCGGTAAAACACCCTACATATCGGTCCAGGAGTTTAGAGAGGCTGGGTACAAAGTGGTTATATTCCCAGCTACACTATTTAGAATCTCGCTAGGGGCAGCTAGAGAGGCTTTGGAGGTGTTAAAATCACAGGGTACGCAGAAGAGCCTTCTAGATAGGATGATGTCGAGAGAGGATTTCTACAAGCTGATAGGCTACAGGGATTACGAGGAGAGAGATCTACGAGTCTCAGCTGAGATCGAGGAACTCTATAGGAGGATAGGTTATAAAAAGCCCTAGTGGGTGTAACCAGGAGAGGTGGTAGGTAGTGGGTGGAAGGCAGAGAACAACACTCTTCACAGGCCTTGAGAAGGGTAGGGAGAAAGAGGAGGCTTCGGAATCTAAAGGGGGGAAACAGGGTAAACAGGTTAAGGGCAAGAAGTAATGACCTGCTATACCTGGCCTCCGCCTAGGAGGTCTAAGAGACTAGCCGTAGCGATACCAGGTAGTATCCTGGTTACCGAGGATACGCTAGAACTTAAAACTGTTAAAGCCGGTATCGTAGGTAGGGTTCTCGCCATTCATAGGGTTGATGAGGTTGTATTATACAAGGATCGTGAAACCACAGGTGGGGATCTGAGACTGCTAAGACTACTACTAGAGTACATGACAACACCTCCCCATCTAAGGAGGAAGGTACATCCTCTTAGGAGGGAGCTTAAAGCATCGGGGCTCCTGCCACCGCTAAGAACGTGTAACCACGAGGTTCCAGAGGAGCTGAGGCCTGGTGATAAGCTTGACTCCTACATAGAGTCGTGTGAGGAGGGTGTATGTAAGGCATATCTTGGGAGAGCGGGTTACGGGATTCTAAGAGGCTACTATAAACCTGGTAGTATTGTAACAGTTAGGGTGAAGAGAGTTGGTGGTGAGGGATTCGAGGTCGAGGAGTCCAGCTGGGGCAACCTCTATACAGGCTTTAGAATTAAAACAATCTCAGATCTAGAGGTTTTAGTTGAAAGCTATAGGAGGAGAGGCTACACTATAATACTATCGAGTAAGTATGGGGACTGCTCTCCTAAAGCTCTTAGAACTTTAGAAGAGCTTAAAAACAAGTCTAAAGGTCTTCTCGTCATATTCGGAGGCCCTTACAGGTGCCCCTACGAGTACACAAAACACGATATATACGATGTGATACTCAATACAATCCCGAATCAGGGAACGTTAACAGTGAGAACGGAAGAGGCTATGATTGCAACGCTGACAACCATAGATCTAGTTGGGAAAGCTAGCGGAGAGCTAGGATAGGTTTAAGAGGATGGGAAGTGGAATGGTTGTAGTTAAAACCACATATGTTAACCCTTAGTTTCAAAAGCCACCATCAACAACCTGTTTTAGAGTGGAGAAAGGCTAGTGTTATAAGCTTATAAGGTTAAATCTAGGACATTACTGGCGTAGGGGGTTTAACCTGTGGGTGCTAGGAAGAAGCATGCACCTAAGAGGGGTAGTTTAGGGTTTTCACCTAGAAAGAGAGCTTCGAGATTAGTGCCTAGAGTTAAGTCCTGGCCTCAGGTTGATAATGGAAGACCTTTGCCTCTAGCGTTTCTAGGTTATAAGGTTGGGATGACTCATGTCTACGTTGTGGACGACATCCCTGGGAGTCCTACTAGTGGTAGGGAGGTCTTCGTGCCTGTAACTATAGTTGAAACCCCTCCTCTCTACGTTCTAGCTTTAAGGCTTTACGGTTACGATATTAATAGAGGTCTGTATACGTTAGGTGAGGCACGAGCTCAACCTCCTCCAGAGCTTGAGCTACATAGGAGGATTACTACCCTAGGCTCTGTTAACCTCGAGGATGAGTTGGAAGAGTTGGAGAAGCTTCTACCAAAGGCTGTCGATGTGAGGTTGCTGGTGGTATCTCAACCGAAGCTTACAGGGGGTTTGAGTAAGAAGAAACCCGATATACTGGAAGTTAAGGTTGGCGGTGTTAGCGATATTAAGGCCTTGTACGGTTATGCTGTAGGCAAGCTAGGTAAGACTATAACTGTTGACGAGGTGTTTCAGGTGGGGCAGCCCGTTGACGTAATAGCTGTTACTAAGGGTAAGGGGTTCCAGGGGGTTGTTAAGAGGTGGGGTGTGAAGGAGTTGCCTAAGTGGCATAAACATAGGAAAGGTAGTAGGAGCGGCCCCGGAGCTAGAGGGTCTGCTGCTGGTAGTTGGTGGGAGATTCCTCAGGCGGGTCAGATGGGGTTCCATAGGAGGACGGAGTATAATAAGAGGATACTATCCATAGGTGATGACGGCTACGTTATAACGCCTGCAGGGGGCTTCCTAAACTACGGTATTGTCAGAAGCCAGTATGTAGTGCTAGCCGGCACTATACCTGGTACTGTTAAGAGGCCTGTAGTTCTAAGATGGCCTATAAGGCCTCCTTCATGGTATTTAAGCTATGGCGCGCTTAAACCCAAGATAGTTTATATAAGCTTGGAGAGTAAGCAGGGCAACTAGATGGTGATGTCCATGATCTACTCAAGCCTCCTCCTGTACTTGAGAGATCCCATCACCGTACCCGTATACTCTCTCGACGGCAGCCAGGTTGATGTAATAACATTACCTGACATATTTAGATTCCCTATTAGAAGGGATTTGATTAGAAGGGTTTTCCTAAGCGAGTTTACAGCTCGTTTACAGCCTAAAGGTAGGGATCCTATGGCTGGTAAGAGGACTACAGCTGAAAGCCTTGGTATAGGTTATGGTATAGCTAGAGTTCCAAGGGTTAAGGGTAGTAGGAGGGCGGCTTTCATACACTCAGCTAGAGGCGGTATGGCGGCATTTCCTCCTAGAGTTGATGCTAGGATATGGGAGAGGGTTAATAGGAGGGAGAGGATTCTAGGGACTATAAGCGCCCTCTCCGCCACGGCTGTAGTAGATATTGTTAAAGCTAGAGGTCATAAGTTCTCAGCTCCAGCGGTCCCAGTTGTTGTTGAATCCCAGGTTCTCACAGGCATCTCTAAAACACGTGATTCTACAGAGCTCCTGAGAAAACTAGGGCTCTACGAGGATGTTGAGAGGGCCCGTGAGGGTACTAGGTGGAGGGCTGGTAAGGGTAAGAGGAGGGGGAGGAGGTATAAGGAGCCTAAAAGCATACTATTTATCCTAGAAGATGTAGAATCCCCCTTCGCTAGATCCGTTAGAAACCTACCTGGCGTCGACGTAGTAATACCAAGCTTAGTTAGTGTGCTACACCTAGCTCCCGGAGCTCACCCAGGTAGGCTGACTTTCATAACAATAGGGGCTCTCAAGGGTCTTGAGGAGAGGTTTAAGGTGATCTCCTTATGAAGGACGCTAGAAATTTAATTATAAGAGTGCACTTTAGCGAGAAAGCCTCAAATCTCATGGATAGAGAGAACGTGATTACATTGATTGTTGATAGGAGGGCTTCGAAGCACGATGTTAAAAGGGTTTTCGAAGACCTCTTCCAGGTTAAGGTTGAGAAGGTTAGGACGTTGATAACGAGTAAGGGGGAGAAGAAGGCATATGTGAAGCTAGCTCCAGGATTTAACGCTAGGGATGTAGCTACAAGGCTTGGAGTTGTGTAACAACTATTCCTCCTCATCTCTAACCTCGGGTACACGAGCTTTACCATTCTCAACCATATCCACTACCTTGCTTGCAATATCCCTCACAACCTGGGCAGCCTCGGAGTCGGGGTATTCGGATATGAACACTTTACCCGTGTCATTGCACTCCCTAATCCTAGGATCTAGTGGTATAGCTCCTAGGAATGGGATTCCATACTCTTCAGCTATCTCTCTGGCCGCACCTCTCCCGAATATGTATATTACGTCTCCGTGAGGGCACCTATAGTAACTCATATTCTCTATTATGCCTATAACAGGTGTTTTCATCTTACTAGCGAAAGCCACAGCTCTTTTTACAACAGATTTCGATACATCACTTGGTATTGTCACGAGTATTATGCCGCTAAGCCTAGGCATAGACTGCACTATTGTGAGGGGCTCATCCCCAGTCCCTGGGGGTAGGTCTACGAGTAGGTAGTCTAAAGGTCCCCAGTTAACGTAGGCTAAGAGCTCCCTAATAGCACTAGCCTTAATAGGGCCTCTCCATATGAGAGCCACATCATCTCTAGGGACTAGGAGGCCTAAGGAGGCTATTTTAACACCTGGTGGTACCGTAACAGGGTCTATGGTTCCATCCATCCTAGCGAGCATCCCGTAGCCTGTTGGTATCCCGAACATCTTATGTATGGATGGGCCGTGGAAATCGGCATCTAGAACTCCAACAGTTCTCCCTTGGAGCGCTAAGGCCGACGCTAAGCTCGATGTTACCAGGGATTTACCCACGCCTCCTTTACTACTCATAACAACTATTTTATACCTTATCTTCATCATGTTAGCGACGGCCATAGACTGTTGTCTCTGCAACTCCTTCATCCTCTCCGCGACCTCCCTATAACTACCGCTTTGAACCCCCGAACCCTTCTTGTAATGGTCGATTCTCAGACCTCTAGACTCCTCACTCACTCTAACCCTACACCCTCCATATATTCTAGGTAACCTAGAATTATATTAACGTGTATTTATTCAGAGATGGGGGGTGGAGGTTTGAAGATAGCTCTTATAACAACCCTTAGGGAATGGGATCCGCTTATTACCGAGAAGGTTGAAGCTCTAGGTTATAGTGTTGAGGTTGTTAATGTTAAAAGCTTGGATCCAGGTAGTGTATGGGAGGCTCTTAGAGGTATTAGCTTTGACTACGCTATAACTCCTGGATTATCGCCTTACGATTACTCCTCTCTTAGTGGTAGGGTTGTTAAGGGGACTATCTCTCCTAAAACACTTCCATACATACTGGAGCTCGTGGGCCCCGAGGTTCTAAGTCCAAGAGTTCAGGCTGAAAAGGTTGTAGGGGTTAAAATCATGGTTGAGGTTTCAAAGAGGGTTTACAGGGACGTTGTAACTGAAGCTAAACATGCGTTCAACATAAGAGGCCTAGGGGTGCCTCTTAGACCTCCACCCATACTCGTAGCATCAGATATATACATCCATGAGGGTAGGGGTTTAGATGAGGTCTTAGCAGATTCAGCCTATAGATCCTCTGAGGGGGCTGATATACTTGTTCTAAGCTCTCAGCCAGGCTTAGATAGAAGAGTCTACCTCGACGCCCTAGATAGAGTGTTGAGCTTAGGTAAGCCTGTTGCGGCGGACCCCGGAGATCTAGATGTTCTAGCTGATGCCGTGGATATGGGGGCTCACATAGCTATGAGCCTAACCAGGGGGGGCCTCGCATCGATACCGGAGGGGCTTAGAGATAGGGCGGCCTACGTTATAATCCCAGAGCTTATGAGCTCCTGGAGAACGAGGGTTTACGAGCTGAGGAGAGCATACAAGCAGGCTTTAAGCCTGGGTTATCGGAGTGTGGTGCTCGACCCAGTTGTAAACCCCCCAGTTAACAGGGGACTCCTTCAATCCATCATAACCGCAAGTGAGCTTTCAAAGAGTATCAAGGCACCTATAATGCTAGGTTTGAATAACGCTGTCGAGATGATGGATGTTGATACCCACGCTAGCATAGCATTGCTAACCCTCCTAGCAGCCGAAGCTGGGGTATCGATAGTTATGGTTGGAGAAGAAAGTTACAAAGCTAGAGGTGCTACAAGGGAAGCTAGGAGAGCCTCTATTATGGCTAGCGTAGCTTTAAAACTAGAAAGCCCCCCGAAGGATTTAGGTATTACAGTCTTAGATCTTAAGGGTAAAAGCCCCCCGGAGGGCGCTCAGTATAAAGGCTATGCTAGGCTCGCCATAGGGGGGTTGAGTGTTAACTGTAGAAATATAGCTGAATTAGAGGGGGTTGTTGATGAAGATCTTAGGAAGATAATCTCTAAGGTCTGCACTCCCTGGGCTAGCGAGAGCCTAGACCCTACCTTCTCCTAGCTCCCTTCTAACCTCCTCCTGCAACTCCCTAATCCTCTTTATATTCTCTCTAACCTTCTCAAGCCACTCCCTAGAAGCCTCTATACCTCTCCTAACAAAGAATGCTACAGCCTCACTCCTACTCTTAAACACCCCTGCCTCCACCAACTCGTCCACAACCATTGCATCCTCTTCCCTAAGCCTAATCGATGATATAACAGTAGAAGTTACCTCCGCAACTCTCCTAGCCTCTTCAAAAGCCTCTCTAAGCGTTTCACCAACCTCCCTTGTAACAACCCTAGCTAGTCTATGTGGTAGAGCTAGGATAACCTCCAGGTGGTGTGCTCTCCTCCCCCTAGGACCTGGGATATACTCCTCTATTTTTCTAACTACCTCCTCATATTTAGCGTTAAACTCTCTAACCTTATCTTCCATAAGCTTATTTAAATCCTCAACAGCCTTCCTTAAACTCTCATCTCCTCTTCTCTCAGCCTCACTTCTAAGCTCCCCTAGTCTCCTCTTAACCTCTACGAAGTCCTCCTCAAGATCGTCAACTATATCCTCAAGTTCATGGTAGAGACGGCCGAACCTGAAGGGGCCCCTCCACTTCATCACAGCCTCCTCCAACTCTTTCAGCTCATTTATAGCTTCAGCGTACGCATCCAATATCTTAGCTCTCAACCTCTCAACATCCTTCTCAAACTCTCCCAACCTTACCACCATACATGTAATTGTGTAAGCTAGAGTTTAAAAACGTTATGTTTAACGTAATATTTTATCTTTTAAATATGATATTTAATTATAAGCGTTTTAGCTTATAGGATGACGTTTAATCGCTGTCTATGAGATTTAAAACCCCTCAGATACATGTAAACCTCTAATTCTAAGTATTTAAGGCTTAGCATCTAGTGTATACTATAGGGCTAAGACCCTCTTATCGAGCCCGAGGTGGTACATTGCAGTATGAGTTCGTCGTAGTGGGCTCTGGGGTAGCTGGGCTTTCGACAGCTTACATGTTAGCGGAGAGAGGCTATAATGTTGCTCTAGTTGGCTTACCTGAGTTGATTAAGATGGTTGCTGGAAGCTCTTCGGGGATACTAACGTATCACATGCCCAGTCCATTCCTAGAATGGTCACTCGAAACCCTAGAGTTCTATTCCAAGCTAGGCTCTGGAATTGTTGAGAGGGCTTTGTGTTTATGGATGTCTAGGGATGCCGGTTTCGTCGATGTCGTATCCTCTAGAGTTAGAGAGCACGGTGTTAGGATTAGACGGGTCTCAGAGGATTACCTTAGAGGTCTAGGGTTGGAGGTAAAGACTTTTGAGGATGAGGTTATAACGTTGGGTGAAGGGTTTAGAGTTAATGTTGGAAGGCTTATTGACACTCTATCATCTAAGTTGGAGGTTTTAGGGGTTGATGTAGTTGAGGGGTGGGGTGTTATCGAGGACGGTGTAGTAAGGGTTGGCGATAGGATGGTTAAGGGTAGTACTGTTATAGTGGCGGCTGGGGCTTGGAGTAGGGAGCTCTTAGGCTTACGTAACACTATACTGTATAAATGCCAGGCTGTGAGGCTGGAGGAGCCTAAGATAGATTACATGGTGGTAGACGATTCCATTGGCTATTACATTAATAAAATGCAGGATGACACTATAGCCTTGGGGGATGGGATTAAGGTTATTGTAGAAACGCCTGAAGAAGCTTTTAAAGTTGATAGATGGGTTGTAGAAGAGGTTATAAGAAGGGCTACGAGGAGGGGGGTCATAGCTAGCTATAGGGTAGCCTACACGGTCTCAGCCCCATGTATAGGGACAGGGGATTCATACCCGTTGGTTGGAGAGGTCTCAGAGGGCGTATACACTCTCACAGCACTCAACGGTGTTGGTTTCTCTATAACACCAGCTCTATCGAGAATCCTAGTAGAACATTTAATTAAAGGATCTAGGATACCGGAGTATCTCGATCCAAAAAGGGAGATCCCGGGGAGGGAGCCTAGAGAGCCTATAGACTAGGATATCTATAACCTTGAATACTTGTTCTCTATGTACTCAGCTAGATACACCGGGTTCATGGGCTCCCCTAGAGCTTTAACCACCAGGTCTTTAGGCGGATAGACAGCCCCCCACTTGTGTATCTTCTCCCTTAAATACACTCTTACCAGCTCAAACCTCCTCTCACCTATAACATCTCCTAGCCTACCTACGTCAGCCTCAAATCGGTTTTTCAACTGTGCCGCCAGGATATTACCTATGGTGTATGTTGGGAAATAGCCTATGGCTGTTAAAGACCAGTGTATATCCTGGAGAACTCCATCCTTATAGCTTTTTGGTTTAATGCCGAGAAGCCTATCCATATACTCGTTCCAGAGCTCGGGTAAATCGTGTACTTTAATCTCGCCTGCTACCAGCATTCTCTCAAGCTCGTATCTAAGGTAGATGTGTAGATTGTATGTAACCTCGTCTGCATCAACTCTTATCAAGCTGGGTCTAACTATGTTGAAGTATTTGTAGAGCTCCTCAACGCTGTAATCTCTAGTGAAGCCTAGATGCTCGTCTAAAATCGGTTTGAGTAGTTCTACGAAGGCACGGCTCCGACCTACTATGTTCTCCCAGAACCTACTCTGGCTCTCGTGAACTCCCAGGCTAGCTCCCTCAGCTAGAGGGGTCATCTTAAGCCTCTCATCCACCTGTAGATTGTAGAGTGCGTGGCCGAACTCGTGTATCACAGCGAACAAGCTCCTCCTGAAATCCCTACCTTCATATCTAGTTGTTATCCTAACATCTGATAGAGCTATCCCTATTGTGAATGGATGTGCACTTACATCGAGCCTACCCTTACTCCAAGGGAATCCTAGGATGTTTAAAACCTCTCTGTTAACAGTCTCCATAGCCTCCCTTCTATACTCAACATTCTCCAGCACATGCTCTCTAGGGTAATACCCTTCGGCCATAACCTTCTCCAACACCCTTCTAATTGATGGTACTAAGGTTGAAAACATAACCCTCACATCTCTATCTCTAAGCCCCTCCTCGTAGTAGTCTAAGAGAGCATCGTAGGGGTGCTCCTCATACCCTAGGAGCTCTGCAACCTGCCTTTCAAGCTCCACAATCCTAGATAAGTACGGCTTGAACCTCTCAAAGTCATCCTTCTCCCTAGCCTCACGCCACACCACCGGAGCTTCACTCCTAAGCTTAGCTAACTCGTACTGAATATTCTCAGGAATTCTCCTAAGTCTCTCAACATCCCTCCACAGAACCCTGACAACACCCCTCTCAAAATCATTTAAACCCTCAACACCAACAAGCTTCTCAACGAGAGGAGCTATATTCTCGAGGAGAAGCCTCCTACTAAGAAGGCTAAGCTCAGCTGAAGCAATAGACCTCTCCTCTACACCCTCACGAGGCATGTAAGTCTCAGAATCCCACCCCATAAGGCTAGAAGCATGACCTAAAGCCCACAAAACCCTATACCTCTCAAGGAGCTCCAGTACAAGCTTATTCTCAAACAAACCCCTAACACCAAGCAAAAGCTCCTAAAAGCAAACCTTATCTAGTTGAATTCACAACCGCTAAGGGTTCTAACCACATACCCACCACCATTACCTCCTTAACTCTAGCTCAATGCCAAGAGCCTCTAAACGTTTAAAACCAAGATCTTTTGTAACTAGAGTGTAGCCATACACCATCGCTATGACCCCTCCCCGCTCCTTAAAGGGCGGGGTTTCGAATCTCTGGGTCTTGGGTGTTAGCCCTCCGGCGGGGGTTTAATGGTTTTACACCGTTGTGTGTCACCAAATAGCTTTCAATCTTCCTTGTTACCTTTATCCTGTATCCATTTCTTCTTGCCATGTTTAGTGCTGCGTTCACATCTGCGTTTATCTTCCTTACAGTCCTCCTGCATACGTACAGGCCTCTGTGAATCCTACCGTTATCATGTACTTCTCCGCATATCGAGCACTCCCTGCTTGTATAGTGTTCTGGTACGAGTTCAACCTCTATGCCGTACTCTCTGAATACATCCACAATCCATAGTACTATCTTCCTATACCACCATATGTTTGTGTTATACTCGTTCCCGTTATCATGTGATAGCATTATAGGGTATCCTATGTATAGTTTACGGACACCCCTACTCCAAAGTGTTTCTGCTAGGAATCTAATTGATGTCCTGTATAGGTGTCTAAGCCTCTCATCCCTGGTATGCAATGCCTCAAGGTACATCTCATGATAGTATACCCATGTTGGGATCCCAGCGTTTCTAAGTAGATCCCTTACAGCTTGGTATGTTGCTATCTCCCTCTTCCACCAATAATACTCAGATTTAATGGTACCACCTTTAACCAACAGCACGTGACCGCTCGTCGTGACAACTGCGAATAGATTGTTCAAACCCATGTCCATGAAGGCCTTCTCATTGCCAACAGGATCCCTCTGCTTTATACTCCTAGGGTTAACAATTCTACCCCTCCTATCCCTGTAGTTAGGCCTTACATAGCCCTTCCTGTTTGATTTTGGTGGTTCTCTTCCAACCTCTATTGGTAGGTAGGCGAACCACTTTCCGTTAACGTATATTATTTCAAGTCTTCCCTGCTTACCCTCCCACTTAATCCTACCAGCATACCTTATCCTCAAACCGAAGTCCTCTAGGACAAGGTAACCTCCATTCTCATCAACAGGCTCTAGGTGGTACCTATCACTCCTAATGAATATGTGTATCTCCTTCCTACCAGTAAACCTATCCTTCCAGTATCCTGGAGGTGTAACCTTCCTGGTGTGAGGTGGTAGTTTGCCTTGCTTCTTAAGCTTTAACAGTTCGAAGAAAGAGTTCCAAGCCTCATCATTCTTCCGTATAACCTCTTGAGCATTAACACCTAAGGTCTCGTTGTACTTGTGGTAGTACTTCCTGTTAATCTCGTACATCTTCTTCTTAGTAAGCTCGCCCTTGAAGAACGCCTGCCTCTTCTCATAGTTAAGCTCATTGTATAGCCTGACACAAGTCAAGCCTATACCCATAATGCTCTCGTGCTCAACCTCTGTGGGTAGCAGTCTTAGCATAACATCCCTCCAGTTGCTGTTCAGCCTTCTTTCAATCTCCTCTCTAAGAGACTGGAGGGGGTCGGGGTCTCCATCTGTGAGTACAGTTCGGGGAATAGTCCCCCCTTGGGTCATCCCTCCAAGCACTTCACCCACAGATGGAGCCAACCTCAACCCCCTCCAGACAACACAGTACAGATGGTTTAAAAGCCTTAACGCTTTAAAGCTGTGTGAGAGCCCTACCCCGCCTTGAAAGGCGAGGTTTGCTAGATCTTAATATCACGTTCTTCCCATATGAAGATGCTCCTGTGGGGGTTAATGGTTATGGTGTGTCCACAAGGGTTTACTTCTCTATACCATTCGACTCTGTCGACTACTGGGTTGCAAGGCTTAAAGGTGTGGAGCTTAACGTGGGGGAGCCTAGGCTTTCAATTCCATTGTATGGATTCTATTCCATTAAGCCCCCAGTTGGGGGCTCCATGTATATGGTGTGGGATCTGGTATTTAAGCTTTTCGCTATCATTCTTCATTGTTTTTCCCCTTGTTATGGATGGGAGTTTCCATTGTATACTGTTAGGACACAAGTTTATGGGTACGGTATCCAAGGGTAACGTATATAAGCTTTGGTTCATGTAGTTTTTAAGCTTCCTTTGGTGTGCTTGTTATCTAACTCTTGTGTTTTCCGCTTCTGGTCTGTATTGTTGTTGATGTGTTTGGTGCTTCCGGTGGTGTTTTTATGTGTTTTTGTTGGTTTGGGGTTTCGCTATTATGGTTTTTCCTTTGCAGCCTGGGTGTGCTATTGTTATTTCTCCTTTTAATAGTGCTTCTTTGATGTGTGTTGTTTGTCTTGGTGTTAGTGTTCTAGATATGAGATTGGAGAAGGGGGCTCGGGGGCCGCTATAGATGTTCTATGCCCTCCAGGTCTTGGGCGAGGGTATGTGGGGGTAGGTTCGATCCACCATATAGCTTGGTCTGATGATGCTGGCCAGATAGCGTTCAGAGATAGGATTCTAGGTCATGGATTTAAGGTAACCCCTGTTATTAATAGGAAATGGTTTAAGTCCATCTACTTTAGAGAACCAGGCTACGTTCTCTACGAGATTGCTACAATGGGCCTGGGATGGCTTGTTGACGAGCCTATAGAATCTCTTGGATCGAGGTTATAGCTTCCTGAGTGGCTTGAACCTCAGCGTGGCTGGGTTGAGAGCCTGCTACCTAAGGTGAGGCTTCCTAGTGGTGTTGAGATACTCTGAGGAATTCTCTAATAGCATGTAGCACATAGGGTTTATAAAACTGATTTCTATTGAGGGTT
>Ga0080007_1065027_pt1 | contig 64903 bp, 57 predicted proteins | sample OctOCTMetagenome_FD_69210 | JGI IMG/M metagenome (GOLD analysis project Ga0080007, IMG submission 69210) | Hot spring and microbial mat streamer communities from Octopus Spring Streamers, Yellowstone National Park, USA - OCT_B (SPADES... | ecosystem: Environmental > Aquatic > Thermal springs >...
ACAACACCTTCGTAATCGCCGACGTCAGCGTCGTCTTCCCATGATCAATATGCCCAATCGTCCCCACATTCACATGCGGCTTCGCCCGCACAAACACCGCCTTCGACATCGCTCGCCTCCTCTCGAAGAAGGTTTCAGTCGGGTTCGGAACTTTGCAGCCTGCACCACCCATACGGATGCCCGGCTCATGCCCCGGGCATCCCCCGCGGTTTTCCAAAACAAAAAATAAAAATCAAGTGCAAGCGTCTGAGAGATGAACAGGAGCCCACGACGGGACTCGAACCCGTGACCCCACCCTTACCAAGGGTGTGCTCTGCCGCCTGAGCTACGTGGGCTCGCGGAACTGCTTCTGCCGGGACAACCTGGATCAACGATCGGCCGGTGCGATGGGCCGGGGCGCCCAGGCGCCCCGGCGTGAGCCGTTTCAGTGGGCGGGGAGGGATTCGAACCCCCGAAGGCTTCCGCCACCTGGTTTACAGCCAGGCCCCGTTGGCCACTTGGGTACCCGCCCAGGTCAAGCCGACGGCGGGATTCGAACCCGCAACCTCGCGCTTACAAGGCGCTTGCTCTACCGGTTGAGCTACGTCGGCATCCCGGACTCAATTATACCCGGTCCGAATTCTCCCGGTCAAGCCGACGAGCGCCCGCCCATCCGGGTTGGATAGTATACTGAGGAGAGATCAGGTTCGTCAAATCGCTGGTGGAGAGGAGCCCAGATCCCTTTCTCCCGGGAGAGAGGAGCGGTGACATCCAAACCTTTGCTGCTGGAGCGTCTGGCCCGGGGTCCGGTGCTGGCCGATGGGGCGATGGGCACGATGCTCTACGCCCGGGGCTTCTCCTTTGATCGCTGCTATGAAGCGCTGAACGTGGAAGCCCCTGAGGTCGTCCGAGAGATCCATCGGCTGTATCTGGAGGCCGGGGCGGAGATCCTGGAGACCAACACCTTCGGGGCGAACCGTTACCGGCTGGCGGAGCACGGTCTGGAGGATCAGGTGGCCCGCCTCAGCCGCGCGGGGGTGGAGCTGGCCCGTCAGGCTGCGTCGGACGCCGGCCGCCCGGTGTGGATCGCCGGCTCGGTAGGGCCCCTTGGGGTTCCCCTGGCCCCTCTGGGCCGGGTGAAGGCGGTGGAAGCCCGCGAGGCTTTCCGGGAGCAGATCGCCGCCCTGGCCGAAGCCGGGGTGGATCTCCTGATCCTGGAGACTTTCTCTTCGCTCCCGGAGCTGGTGGAGGCGGTGCGGGCCGCCCAGGAGGTTGCCCCGCATCTTCCCCTGGTGGCGGAGATGACCTTCGCCCAGGATGGCCATACGCTGATGGGCCACACGCCGGAGGAGGTTGTGGACGCCCTGATGGCCCTGGGGGTGCCCCTCATCGGGGCGAACTGCTCCGTGGGGCCCGCCAAGCTGCTCCCGGTGATCCGCCGGATGGCCGCCCGGGTGCGGGAGGCCGGGGGACCGCCTCCCGATCTGGTGGTGATGCCCAACGCCGGCTGGCCGGAGATGGCGGCGGGCCGCTTGCGCTACCCGGCCACGCCGGATTATTTCGCGGACTATGCTGGACGTTTCCTCGCCCTGGGGGTGCGGGTGATCGGCGGATGTTGCGGAACGACGCCGGAGCACATCGCGGCGATTCGCCGCGCCCTGTCGGCCCATCCGGAGCCCGCTCCGGAGCCTCGGCCGGTGATCCTCATGCCTCCTCCACCCCCTGCGCCCACGGAGCAGCCCCCGACGGAGCTGGCGAGGCGCCTGCGGTCGGGGCGGCTGGTGATCAGCGTGGAGGTGGATCCCCCCCGGGGGCCGGATGCCAGCGCCCTGCTGGAGGTGGCCCGCTCCCTGAAGGCCGGCGGGGTGGACGTGCTGAACATCGCGGACAGCCCGATGGCCCGACTGCGGATGAGCCCCTGGGCGCTGGCCTTCCTGGTGCAGAACCACGTGGGGATGGAGACCATCCTGCACTTCCCCACCCGGGGTCGCAACCTCCTGCGCATCCAGTCCGATCTGCTGGCCGTTCACGCGCTGGGGGTGCGGAACCTCTTCATCGTGATGGGCGATCCTCCCGCGCAGGGGGATTATCCGGAGGCCTCGGACGCTATGGACATCGTGCCCTCCGGCCTGGTCCGGTTGATCAAGGAGCGGTTCAACGCGGGGCAGGATCACGCTGGGGAGCCCCTCGGCCGCCCCACCGCCTTCTTCGTCGGGGTGGCGTTGAACTTCAACGCCCCGGATCCGGCCCGGGAGATCAAGGCCCTGCGCCGGAAGGTGCGGGCGGGGGCGGATTTCATCATGACCCAGCCGGTGTATGAGCCGGAGGCCCTACGAGCTTTCCTGCGGCGTTACGAGGAAGAAGCGGGGCCGCTGTCCATTCCGATCCTGGCCGGCGTGCTTCCCCTGGTCAGCCTTCGCCATGCGGAGTTCCTCCACAACGAGGTCCCCGGTATCATGGTGCCGGAGGCGGTGCGGGAGCGCCTGCGGCGGGCCGGGGAGGGGCGGGCGCGGGGGGAGGGGCTTCGCATCGCGCAGGAGGTCGTCGCCGAGCTGACAGAGTTCGTCCAGGGCCTTTACGTGATGCCGCCGATGGGCCGCTACGAGCTGGTTTTCTCGCTGATGGAAGCCATCCCGCCCCATCGGCGCGGGGGAGGCCGGACCGGGGGGCCTGCGATGGAAAGCGAGGGCCCCCAAGTCTCCGGCGGGCATGGGGAGCTTTCCGACGAACGCTGAGGCGCGGTTCGCAGGAGCCCCTTCGATCGGGTGGGCGGATCCCGCCGTCCGCCCGGGAAAGGAGCGTGCGGAATGGGATACATCGAGCGGTTGCTTGGGGAGAACGAGCGGATCCTCTTCCGAACCCATCCCCATCCGGTGGTCCTCCTCCGCCCGGTTCTGGGCTACGGGGTGCTGACCGGCGTGTTGATCGGCCTGGCCCTGGCGGGAGGGGCTGCTTTCCCGACCCTGACGCCCCCGCTCCTGATCGCCGGCCTGGCGCTGGCTGCCATCCCCCTGATCCTGTTGATCCACACCCTCCTGCGCTGGTGGAACGAGGTTTATCTGGTGACCACCCGGCGGGTGGTCCAGGTCGAAGGGATCCTGAACAAGAGCGTTATGGACTCGTCCCTGGAGAAGGTGAACGATGTCATGCTGCGCCAGTCCCTGTTGGGGCGCTTGCTGAACTACGGGGACATCGAGATCCTGACGGCCAGCGAGATCGGGGTGAACCGGCTGCGCTGCATCGCGGACCCCCTGCGGTTCAAACAGGTGATGCTGGATCAGAAAGCCGCCCTGGAGGGGCGCTTCGCGCTGGAGGGCGAGGAGGGTGGGGAGGACCGCGCCCGGCTTCTCATGCATCTGGAGGCCCTGCGGCGCAGCGGTCTGCTCAGCGAAGAGGAATTCGAGGCGAAGCGACAGGCTCTCCTCAAATCCCGGGGATGAGGGGCTCCGAATGCATGTCCACGAGGTGATCCCCCGCTCGGAATACGAGGCGGCCGCCGCCTGGCTCCGCGAGCGGCTACCTTCCCTGCCGCGCATCGGACTGGTGCTGGGATCCGGCCTGGCGGCGCTGGCGGAAGCGGTGGAGGAGGCCATGGTCTGGCCATTTGCGGAGATCCCGGGCTTTCCGGCCGCCACGGTGGAGGGGCATCCCGGCCGGGTGATCGCCGGCCGTCTGGAAGGACATCCGGTCCTGGTCCTTCAGGGGCGGGCCCATTTTTATGAGGGCTACTCGGTGCAGCGTATCACCTTTCCCATCCGGGTGATGCAGCTGCTCGGGGTCCGGATGCTGATCCTCACCAACGCGGCGGGGGGATTGAACCCGGCTTTCCGGCCCGGGGATGTGATGATCGTGCGGGATCACATCGGGCTTCCGGGGATGGCAGGGATGAACCCCCTGCGGGGGCCCAACGAGGCCGATTGGGGGCCTCGCTTCCCCGAGCTCTCACGGGCCTATGATCCGGCGCTGCGGGCCCTGGCGCGGGAGGTCGGGGAGGCGGAGGGCTTGCCGGTCCATGAGGGGGTTTACGTGATGCTGGCCGGGCCCAGCTTCGAGACGCCTGCGGAGGTGCGCTTCCTGCGCATGATCGGCGCCGACGCGGTCGGGATGTCCACCGTCCCCGAGGTGATCGTCGCCTGCCATGGGGGGATGCGCGTCCTGGCGCTCTCGGGGATCTCCAACGTCCTGAACCCGGAGGTCTTCGAGCCGCCCACCCATGAAGAGGTGCTTCAGGCCGGTCGGGTGCTGGCGCCTCGCCTGCTGACCCTCATCCGCGGCGTGCTGCGCCGCCTCCCCCACGAAGCAGGGTCTGACCTTTCGAAGCCGCACGCTTGATGGAAACCCTTCGCGAGCTGCTTCAATCGTTGGCCCCCGTGCTGTATGGGGGGATCGGCCTGTTGTGGCTGATCACCCTGGGGCAGGTCTGGCGCGCATATCGCCGGCTCGCCCGTGCTTTCTTCCGGGTGGAGCGGGAGATGGCGCAAATGGAGCTGTGGGGCGGGCTGGCCCGGGCGGGCCTGCTGCTCATCGTGGGGCTGGGCCTGTGGCTGCTGCTGGGACCGGGCTTCCCTGTGCTGGGCCCGGCGGCACCCTCCCCTACCTTCACGGCCACCCCTTCTCCCACCCGGCCGGTTCCAGCATTTCCTTCCCCGACTGTGCTTCCTCCACTCCCTACGGAGCCTCTTCGAACGCCCACACCTGTCCCGTCTCCTTCCCCCTCACCGTCCCCTTCTCCCACCCCGAGCCCAACCGTTCCGCGAGCCCGCTGCCCGGATCCGAACGCGCAGATTGAGATCCCAGCCCCCGGCCAGGTGATCTCCCAACCGGTGACCATGATCGGGACGGCCATCCATCCGGCCTTTCAGTTCTACAAGGTGGAGATCCGCGGGCCGTATACGGGAGACCAGTGGGTCACTCTGGGGGACGTGGTGCGGCAACCGGTGCTCCAGGGCCCCTTGTGGTTGTTTGATCCCCGCCCGTTCTTTAACCAGCCGGGGGCTTACCGGCTGCGCGTGGTGGTGGTGGATCAGGCGGCCCGGGAGGCTGCCCAGTGCGAGGTTCTCATTCAGATTCAGCCGTAAAGCGCCGGGGGGCGCTCTCAGGCGCCCCCCGGCGACCGGATGGAGGCTTCAAGGGCCACGCTACTTCTCCGCGTTCAGGAAACTCCCGAAGAAGGCGCTGAAGTATTCGAAGGTCCCCGTGCGGCCCTTGTGGTTGGGATCCTTGGCGTCCCACTGGGCCTTGAAGGTGGCCACCACGTCGTTGGCGTCCAGCTCCGCGCCGTTGTGGAACTTCACGCCTTTGCGCAGGTAGAAGGTCCACACCGTGAGGTCGGCGTTGGCCTCGTAGCGCTCGGCGAGGGCAGGGACCACCTCCACGCCGCCCACCTTGTAGTCCAGCAGCGGCTCGTAGACCTGGATGCAAGCCCGGAAGGTCTCGCCGTCGGTCTCGTCGGCGCACCAGAGGGCGATGGGCTCCGCGTTCTGCATCCAGACCAGCTCGTCCTTGCCGGGATCCATCACCGAGAAGCGCTCGTTGTTCAGCGGGCTGGCGTGGGCGCCCTTCACCGTCGCCTTGAAGGCCGCACCAGAGACCCCATGGGCCAGGGGGATCATGGGGACGTGCTGTTTGATCAGCTCGTTCACCTTATCGTAGTGCTTCTGGCGCTCCGCCGGGTCGGCCAGCCGGGCTGCGGCGCGGATCTCCTCGACCAGGTCGGGGAAGAGCTTGCCGAACTGCTGGTTCTGCTCGTTGGCGAAATGGTAGTCGTAGAAGTTGGTAGCGTCCGGGTAATCCGCCAGCCAGCCCAGGAGATACATCGGCTCGCTGCCGGCAGACACCGCGTCCAGGAAAGCGCCGGACTCCATGACCTTGATCTTGACCCGGATGCCGACCTCCGCGAGCTGAGCCTGGATGTCCTGGGCGACCTGGCCCGGCCGCGGCAGGTAACCCCGCACCACGTCGCGGTAGGAGAGGGTGATGTCGAAGCCGTTGGGGTAGCCTGCCTCGGCGAGGAGCCGCTTGGCCTCCTGCGGGTTGTAGTCATACCACTTCAAGCCCTCGGTGTAGCCGGGCTTGAGGGCCGGCGGCACGAACTGCTCCGCCACCATGGAGCCCGCCGGGTAGAAGTTCTTGACCAGGCGCGCCCGGTCGATGGCCATGGCGATGGCCTGGCGGACCTTCTCGTTGTCCAGAGGCGGGTGGTTGTTGTTCAGGCCCAGGTAGGCGATGTTCAGCGGCGGACGGATGTAGAGCTTGAGGTTCGGATCCTTCTGGATGGTCTCGAAGTCCTCCGGGTTGGGGTTGTCGATGCCGTCCACCGTCCCGGCCTGGAGCTCGAGCAGACGGGCGGCGGCCTCCTTGGACCAGCGGAAGACGAGGGTCTTGGCCTTCGGCTTCTCGCCCCAGTAATCCGGGTTCGCCTCGAAGATGATGCGATCGCCCCGGATCCACTCCTTCACCTTGTAGGGGCCGGTCCCGTTGGGCTTCTCGCTCATCTTCACCGTGTCGCCGCCGTTGGCGTCCAGGTAATCTTTGTCCTGGATGGCGAAGGCAGCGAAGGCCACTTTGGAGGGGAAGGCGGGATCAGGGTAGCACAGGGTGAAACGCACGGTATATTGATCGACGGCCTCGATGGCCTTGAACTCCCCACCGTAGTTGCAATCCGGCGCCTCCACCTTCATGGGTTGGAAAGCCGGAGTCGGGGTGGCAGGTGGTGGGGTGGGCGTGGGGGGCGGAACCGTGGCCGTCGGCGTCGGGGTCGCCCCGGGCGCGCAGGCGGCCAGCGCCAGGGCGAGCAGGACCAGGACACGCGCAACGGCAAGACTCTTCCGACGCATGGCTTCTCCTCCTTTCGCAAAACAGGGGTTTGCGGGAACGCCTGACAGGCCCCAACGGAACCCGCGCTACACCGAGTATAGTAGAAGCAGCGGATCCTGCCAACCGGGCAGGCTGGGTCCGGCCAGAACCCTCGTCGGAAGGGCCGGCTTCGCGGATTCGCTCCATGGCCTGTGGATAGCGCGAAGGGAGCCACATCCCACAACGGGAGCCAGTCCGGATGGAAGATCCCAGGATCCGGCTGACCGAGGCGGATCTCCATCCGCATTGACGCGCTCCTATGGGCCAGCGGGGTGTTACCCGGGAGGAGATCAAAAACCCTTGCAACCTCCGGCCGTCTCGATGGCGGAAGATGCGAGGCGGGAGCCCTTCCGGTTGTAAGCCGAAATTCATTTCGGCACCCATATGTTTGTTGCAGGAGCGGCTTTCGCCGCGACCGTTGTGCCATCGAAGACAGGGGTTGGGGCTGAAGCCCCTCCTACAAAAACCGTTTTTTCGTAGGAGCGGCTTTCGCCGCGGCCATTGTGAGATCGAGGAGACGGAGGTTTGGGCCGCGGAAGCGGCTTTTAATGCGAGCCCCTATGGGATCAAAGAAGACAGGGATTGCGGGCGGAAGGCTCCTCCTTTCGAAACGATTGCGGTTGCCATCGAGATACCAGTTCGGAGCTGAAACCCCTCCTGCAAAAGATCAAAGATCGATAAAGATCGAGGCCCGGACAGTGTGGATCGCTCCGGGTGTGCATGCGGATTTCGATCGGGAGGGCCGGCTGATCGGCATTGCGGTGCTGGATGCTTCCGAGCGGCTGGGGCAGACCCTTTCGCTTGGTGTGCGACGCCTCATCCACATGTGAAGTGGGAAAGGCGATGGAACCTCATGATCCGCGATGGATCCAGGCCCATGAGGTCGGGGAGTATGTCTTCTGCGCCCGGGCGTGGTGGCATCGCCGCCAGGGGCATCCCGTTGCGCATCCCGAGCAGGCGGAGGCGGGCCGCCGCCATCATCACCGCCTCGGCCGGCGGCGACGCTGGGGGGAGCGTCTGATCGTCCTCGCCACGCTTCTGCTGCTCGTGGGCTCCCTCCTTCTGATCGTCGCCCGGCTGTCGCCCTGACCGAGAGCCGGGCGACGCCATATGATCGGCCTTCCCCGCGCGCACGGTCCGGATTAAACAGAGAAGCCGATTGAGAGGCGGATTGCCGATCGGCACAGGGAGCCAGGCGGTCGCTACCATCGTCCCCAGGCCAGCCCGCCCCAGGTGGCGGCGAACAGGAGCACGCTGATGTAGGCGTTGACGTTGAAGAAGGCGACGTCCACCCGTGAGAGGTCCTGCGGGGAGACCAGACAGTGCTCATAGACGAGCAGCGCCGCCACCCCGGCCAGCCCGAGCCCGTAAGGCCATCCCAGCCGGAGCCCGAGGCCCAGTCCGGCCAGCAGGAGAAGCATCCCCAGGTGGTTCAGGCGGGCCAGCCGCAACGCGGCGGCCACCCCGAACCGGGCCGGGACGCTGTGCAAGCCCTCCCGGCGGTCGAAGTCCACATCCTGACAGGCATAAATCAGATCGAAGCCGGCGATCCAGAGGGTGACGGCAGCGGTCAGGATCCAGGCGGGGAGATCCTCCGGTTTCCAGAAGGAGCCCCGCAGGGCGATCCAGGCTCCCATCGGGGCCAGGCCGTCGGTGAACCCCAGGATCCAGTGGCTGAGCCAGGTGAAGCGCTTCGTGTAGTGGTAGCCGATCAGGAAGAGCAACGCGACCGGGAGCAGAGCCACGCAGAGGGGATTCAGAGCCCAGGCGGCGATCACCAGGATCACCCCGGAGACTCCCACCGCCCATCGAAGGGTCTCCGGCCGCAACAGCCCCCGGGGCAACGGACGGTTCGCCGTGCGCGGGTTGCGCGCATCGTATTCCCGATCCGCCAGCCGGTTCATGCTCATCGCCAGGGTGCGGGCCGCCGCCATGGCCACGGTGATCCAGAACACCTGATCCAGGCGGGGCCACCCTCCGGCCGCCAGCAGCATCCCGATGTAAGCGAAGGGGAGGGCGAAGATGGTGTGCTCGAACTTGATCGCTTCCAGGAAAACCCGCACTCCCCGCCACATCCCACCGTATCCCCTCGAGGTCAACTATGCCTCCGCACCATCCGCCCAGCGGTCCAGGATCGCCGGGATCTCCGAGAGCGATCGGATCACCGCATCGGGCCGGATGGCCCCTGTCAGCGCGGAGGTCCCGGCGACCATCGCCGTCCAGATGCCCCGCATCCCGGCCAGATGGGCGCCCCGGATATCTGCCTCCGGGAGGTCGCCGACCACGGCGATCGCCTCCGGGGGGAGACCCCAGGTTGCCGCGATCCCTTCGAAGAGAGCCGGGTGCGGTTTCCGCCAACCCACGGCGGCGGAGATCACGATGGGATCGAAGTAAGTCTGAAGCCCGAAGCGCCGGATCAGCCGCCAGGAGTGATCGGCGTCGCCGGAGTTGGTCAGCAGGGCCAGGCGATAGCCCCGACGCTTCAGCTGATCCAGGGTCGGGAGGGCATCCGGGAAGAGCCGCCAGCGGGCCTCCTGAGGGGCCAGGAACGCCCGAACGGTTTCCCGGAGGATCGCCTCCGGCGTCCCGGGATAGCCCAGCTCCGCCAGGGCCAGCCCGAAGGTCTCCACCAGGGGATACTCCCGCCAGTCCTCCTGCCAGCGTCCATACCGGAGGGCCATCCAGCGCTCGAGGGCGGCCCCGAAGGCTTGCGCCTCGACCCGGATTCCGTGACGGCTCAGCGCGCTCCGGGCGGCGGCATACATCTCCCGGCGCAGGCCCTCCGGATCCGCCGGCAGCTCGATCAGCGTGTGGCCGAGATCGAAGATCAACCCCCGAATGCGCATCGCTGTTCCTCAAACCGGAAAGTTCGAAGAGATAGAAGGGAACGTCTCCGTCGTTTGCTAATTGGGTGTGGATCGATGCAGGGAGATGGGTCCGGCGGCCTGCAGGCGGGCCCAGAGGCGGGCCTTGAGGGCCTCCAGCCGCTCCCGGTAGGCGGCGGAGCGCACCCCCTCCACACTCATCACCAGGGCATCCTCCAGGTTGTCCCGATAGTATCGGGGGCGGCGTCCCACGACCTCCAGGCCATACTTCCGGTAGAGGCGCTGGGCGATCGCGTTGGAGGCCCGCACCTCCAGGGTGATCAGGTTCGCTCCATAGGCGATGGCCTCCTCCACCAGAGCCAGGAACATCAGCTCCCCCAGCCCCCGTCCCCGCCACGGCGCGTCGACGGCGATGGTGCTGATATGGGCCTCGTCGGGGACCAACCAGAAGCCTCCATAGCCCAGGATCAGCAGGCGCTGGGAAGGCCGCAGCGGCATGGCCGTGCGCACCTCCCGCGGGCGCAACACCAGGTAATGGGCGTTGGGGTTGCGCAGGAGCTCCTGCTCGTAGGCGCGCATCGGCCATGGCAGGGAGAACGTGCGCCGCTCGATCTCCATGACCTCCGCGACGTCCTCCCAGCGCATCGGATCGATCTGAAAGGGAACGGACTCCGGGATCGCCAGCGCCGGCATTCTCCCTCGAGATGAAGGCAGCGGATGCGGAGCTTTTATGAATTGATCCGGGCGCCTGCGGACGGACGGTCCTCCGCGCCGGCCGGGGCCGCGGTCGACGGTCGAAATGAGTTTCGACCCGCAAGCATCCGGCTCAGAACCAGGGCCTTCCCTCCGCGCACAGCCCGGATTCAATGGTGAAAGCCCATCCATCCGCCGCGAAAGTGGCCCGCCGCCGGGACGCCCGGCTCGAGCCCCCACCGATTATAGCGCAGGGGGAGAGGCGATCGACGAGCCTCGAGCGAATTCGCCCTCAAAGGATCTTCGCACAGGGCGAAAACAGGCGAAGCCGAAAAGCGCCGGCGAAGGCTGGCCCCCGGCGTGCTGTGCGTCGAACGAATTCGACCTCGGGGGCCTTCGGCCGATGGTCGGCATACGTGCCGAATGAATTCGGCCTCCAGGGGCCTTCGGCCGGCGGTCGGCCTGCGCCGACCGGGAGGGGGTTTTGCGTCGGCGGAGGCCGACGCCTGGCGCGCAGCGCCTGGGAGGGCCGATTTCAATCGGCGCAAAAGCCTTCGGCAGATGGTCGGCATACGTGCCGAATGAATTCGGCCTCCAGAGGCCTTCGGCCGGTGGTCGGCCTGCGCCGACCGGGAGGGGGTTTTGCTTCGGCGGAGGCCGATGCCCGGCGCGCCAGCGCCTTGGAAGGCCGATTTCAATCGGCGCGGGAGGTTAACCTTCCGGGACGCTGGGTGTGCGCAGATAGGTGGGGCGCAGGAGGGCCGGATCCGGGCGTTCGCCGGCCTGATAGCGTGCCCAGGCCCGCCGAGCCGCCCCCATCACCCGGGATGGGATCTCCCAGGGGATGCACCAGGCGGCGATCGGATGCCGCTCCAGCACCGCCTGATCCCGGGCCGTCCATTCCCCCACCAGCCAGGTTCCGGGCGTCCAGGCCTCCGCCAGGGCGGAGGCGGTGGTCAGCACCGGCTCTCCCTCCGGCATCCATCCGGCCTCCCAGCGGTAACGATGCAGGGCCAGCCGTCCCCGCCCGGCCGGGATCACCAGATGGAGAGGACTGAGGGCGGCGGGCAGCTCCGCCAGGATGGCCTCTTCTGTCCCGATCCCGAAGAGGGGAAGCTCCAGGGCCAGGGCCAGACCTTTGGCGGCGGCGACGCCCGCCCGCAGGCCGGTGAAGGACCCGGGGCCGCTCACCACGGCGATGGCCGCCAGATCCTCCGGCCCCAGACCGGCTGCCCGCAACAGCTCCTGGCAACGCGTCATCAGCTCGGCCGTGTGCCGGTCCGGGGTGCGCCAGCAGGCCACCGCCCGCCATTCGACCCCATCGAAAAGCGCCAAGGCGAGGCCGGAGGTGGCCGTATCCAGAGCCAGCAAATACGTGGGCTTCCGCTCCCTCATCCCGTCTCCACCTGCTCCTTCAATCGTGCAAGGAGCGCCTCGAGGCGCTCCGGCGGAAACTCCCCGATCGCCTCGATCCGAACCCGGCGTCCGGAATCCCCCAACGGGCTCAGGGTGACCCGGAGATAGGGCTCCGGGATCAGGCCCGCCGCCCGCTCCGGCCACTCGATGGCGATCACCGCGGGTTCCTCGAACAGATCCCACAGCCCCAGGGCCCACGCCTCCCCGGGCTCCGACAACCGGTAGAGGTCGACGTGGTAGAGCCGGCCGCCGTCGGGCAGCGGATAGGCCTGGATCAGGACAAATGAGGGGCTCTGGACCGGGTCCGTCACCCCGAGGCCCTCGGCGAGGCCCTGGATGAAGCGGGTCTTCCCGGCCCCCAGAGGACCCTGCACCGCCACCACGTCGCCGGCCCGGAGCCAGCGTCCCAGGACGGCGCCGAGGCGACGGGTCGTCGATTCGTCGGGAGAGAGTGTCTCCAGGATCAGCCGGATGGCCACAAGGACCTCCTTCGCCGCCGGAGCCCGAGGAGAACGCCGAGCAGGATCCCCCCTGCCGCGACACCTCCCAGAGCCAGGATCGCCGCCGGCAGGACCGTCCGGCGTCCCTCCCCCGGGGGAGTCGGAGCGGATAACGGGATGCCCCGGGCGGCCTCAGGATTGAAGGGTCGGCCATCGGCAGGGATCCCGTGACGTTGAAGCAGAAAGGCCGTGACCGCCCGGTAATCGGCCTCCGGCAGGCTCCCGGGCGCGTGGAAGGGCATCCGGGCCCGGATGTAGGCGTAGAGATCCGCGGCCGTGGCGAACCGACGCAGGGTCCCCGGCCCGATGAGCGCAGGAACCACCCGGGGGAGGGTGAAGCCGTCCTCGGGGTAGGGCTGCGGGCCGTGACAGTTGGCCTTCCAGCAGTTCTGGTGCGTGGGGGGCCAGGTCGCCCGCCATTCGTCGGTCAACCCCTGCCCCTGGTCGCCATGGCACGTCGAACAACGTCGGGCGAAGACGGCCGCCCCCCGCTCCGCCTCCTCTTCCTGATAGGCACGGGCGGGTGCGGCGGAGAGCTGGAAGGCCAGGCCCAGGAGGCCAAGCATGAACCCCCAACGGACCCAGGCCGTGCTTCCCCATGCTTGGTTTCGGGCAACCGCGCGGGCCATCCTCGCTACACCTTCGGCTCGATCTCAGTCGGCGGGAGGTCGCCCATGGCCTCCACCGCGCGGCGGATCTCGGCCACCAGGCGCCGGATGGGATGCTCCGGGAACTGCTCGGCGTAATCCAGGGCGGCGCTTTCCGCATCGACCTCTGGACCGTAGGCCTCCCGCAGGTAATAGAGATGGTCCATGATCCAGAGATAGAGATCGGCCTCCGTCCGCCCCGGGAAGTCCTCCAGCAGGCGGTGGGCGCGGACGATCTCGATCACCGGCCGGTAGACGGTGTCATACCAGTGGGCCACGGCCTCATCCTCCGGGATCTCCCGCCCCTGCTCCAGGCCCATGAAGTAGCGATGCACGGCGATGTGTTCCAGCAGGCGATGATAGCCCCCGGCGATGGTGAACCGGATGTCCGCCTCCGGGCAGAGGACGTCCAGGCGCGTCCGCTCCAGGAACTCCTCATACTCCCGCAGGATCTCCAGATCCTCGGCTCGCAGCTCCGGCCCCACCGGCACCCGGCTTCGGACCTCAATGACCTCCGCCTCGATCTCCTTCCAGCCCATGGCCCGGGCCACGGAGATCCGGTGATGGCCGTCGAGGACGAAGTAAGCGTCGCCGATCCGATACAACCGGACCGGAGGGAGATCTCCTTCCCGAAAGAGGATCGTCCCCACGGCGATCCAGCGGTCGGCCGTGTGAGGATGGATCGGGAGGAAGGCCCGATCGAAATCCTGATAGCGGTTGACGCTCCCGATGATGTGATCCAAGGGGACCCGCTGGAGGCCCCGGTAGACGGAGCCCCGCAGGCGGAGCTTCTCCTTGACCTCACCGAAGGACAGCAGCCGGTTTGAACGCCCGGTCAAACGGGCCAGAAGGTTCCGCACCAGTGCCCGGAGACGAGCCCTCCGATACTGGGCAGCGACCTCCTCGGTGAGCGGTCCATGCTCTTCCATGATCAGCCTCTTGTCCTCCATCCCATCACAGGGTGGTGTGTTCGATCAGAGTTCCAGCAGGTAATACGGGAACACATTGATCACTCGGGTGGGGCCGATTTGAAAGATCGGCCGGCACCCATAGAAATGCACATGCCCATGCAAAAAATAGCGCGGGCGGAACCGATGGATCAACCAGCGGAAGGCGGCGAAACCCTGATGCGCCAGGTCCGGGGCGTCGCCGATGGCGCGGGGCGGGGCGTGGGCGACGAACACATCCAGCGCTCGGCCATACCGCCACCGGTTCCAGAGCAGGCGCGGGGCCAGCCGGAGGACCCGCACCCACATCTCCCCCTCGGTATATTGATGGGAGCCTTCGGGATGGTAGCGCCGTGATCCTCCCAGCCCGCTGAGCAGCAGCCCCTGCTCCCACACCACGATCCCCTCCAGGCTTTGTCCGCCCTCCGGGGCCAGGCGGATCCGCCCGTCGGCGTGGAGCTCCGGCCGGTCGTGGTTGCCATGGACGTAGAACAGGGGCGCGTTGAACACCTCCATCAGGAACTCGAGATATCCGTAAGGCAGATCCCCGCAGGAGAGGATGAGATGCACCGGCGCGAGCCACTCCCGGGCCTGAGGGGAATAGAGGGGCTCGACCACCTGGTCGGAGACGGCGAGGATGCGAAGCCGTCCCTCCGCCTTCATGGCCACTCCCGCTGGGCGTTCCGGGCCAGCTTGGCCATCACCGCCTCGCCCAGATCGATCCCGTGCAGCCGGGCCAGCTGCAGCAGATACAGCATCACGTCCGCCAGCTCATCGGCCAGGGCCTCGCGGTCCGCCGTCTCCCCCCACTGGAAGAGCTCGAGGACCTCCGCGGCCTCCAGGACCAGGGAGATGGCCAGGTTGCGCGGCGTCTGCGGCCGCGGCGAGTCCGGCCGATACCAGCCCTTCGAGGTCACGAAATCCTCCATGGCCTGCTCCAGCGCCCGCAGCTCCATGCCCTTTCCTCCGCATGGAATCGGACCTCCCGTTCCAGCGCGATCCACGCCCTGCGGACTTACGCCTATAATCCGGAGTGGGCTGGGATGGAAAGGCGGATACCGGTGGGCTTCTTCCGATCTGGATGGGTGATCGCCCTGGGGCTGATTCTGACGCTGAGCGGAGCGTCCTGTCAACGGACATCGCCGAAGGTGTCCGGAGTTGCGGAGCGCAACCCTCCCACCCCTCTTCCTGCGCTTCCGGCCCCCACCCTTCCCTCCACCCCCCTCTCCCTTCAGCCCGCCCTCCAGGCCCAGTGGGGGTTTCGGGATTATCCGCTACAGATGGCCTGGTCCCCGCGCCGGCCATGGCTGGCCCTCGCCTCCTCCCACCGGGTGTATGTCTATCACATCCCCTCCATGCGGCTTCTCGCGTTCTTCACCGCAGAGGCCCGTGTCCTCGAACTGGCCTTCGCCGCGGATGGGGAGCGCCTTATCGGTCGGCTGGAGACCGGCACGCTGAAAGCCTGGGGGATCCCCTCCCGGCGGGAGGAATGGTCCGACGCCGGGATGATCGGCACGGGCCTGATGGCTTCCCCGGATCCCGCGATCCTGGCCGTGGGTCACGCCGATGGATGGGTGCGCCTGCTGGAAACGGCCACCGGCCGGGAGATCCGTCGCGTCTTAGGGGCCCGGCCGCTCGGGTTCTCCCCGGACGGGGAGCGGTTGTTCACCTGTCCCTCTCCGGCGCCGCCGGGTCCGGAGGATCCTCCGTGTCCTGCTCCATCGGGCCTGCTGGAGGTGGAGGTCGCCACCGGTCGGGTGCGGGAGATCCTCCCCGCCGAGGTCCCCCCGGTCTGGACCCCGGAGGGGGAGCGGATCCTTGGCGGGCGCGATGGCGTGATCCGCCGGAGGGATCCGCGCGGCGCGGAGGCGATCCTGTGGCGGAACCTTTCCGCCCGGATCCGCGAGCTCCAGCTCTCCGGAGATGGGCGCTGGCTGCTCATCCGCCATGCGGACTTCCTGGATCTGGTGGAACGAGGCAGCGCCCGGATCCGATGGTCGGAACCCGGCGGGCCGGCGGCCTTCTCCCCGGATGGAGCCGCGCTGGCGTGGGCGAAGGGGAGCCCGCCCACGCTGGTTCTGCGGGATCTGCGAAGCAGGCGGGCGCGCTGGGCGGCCGGGCCGGAGCCGTGGATCCGCCGCGTGCATGAGCTCGCCTTCTCCGCCAACGGGCGATGGCTGGCGGTGCGCGGGGAAGGACAGGTGGATCCGGCCTTCCCGGAGCTCATCGGGCCCTTCGTGCAGATCCGGGAAGCCGCGACCGGCGCGGAGCGCTATCGCTTCCTCCCCCGCCTGCTCCCCGTGTGGGGTCTGGGTTTCACGCCGGACGGGGCGGCTTTAGGCCTCCTGGAGGGCGCGCTCGTGCGGTTCCGCCCTCTGGGCGACGGGCCCGCCGATCCCCCGATCCCGCTCCGAAGCGGCGAGGGCCTGAGCCTGGCGTTCTCCCCGGAGGGCGATCGGCTGGCCGTCGGCCTGGCCGAGGGACCCATCCGGCTTTATCGGCGCGCCCCGGATGGGAACTGGTCCCTCGAAGGGACATTGATCGGCCACCGGGGGCCGGTGCGGGCGGTGACCTTTTCCCCCGACGGCCGGCGGCTGGCCTCCGCCTCGTGGGATTGGACGACGCGGATCTGGGATCCGGACCGACGGGTGGAACACGCGCGGATCGGCCATGCCGCCGAGGTCTGGGATGTGGCCTTTTCCCCGGACGGACAGCTTCTCGCTTCCGTAGGAGGCGATGGAGCCCTCCTCCTGGGATGGGAGACCGCCGACGGCGTTAGCAGCCAGGTCCTGGGACGCTATCCGTTCCGGCTGTATGCGGTGGCCTTCTCCCCGGACGGCCGGTATCTGGCGGTGGGGGCGGAGGACGGAACGGTGCGCCTCTGGGACGCCCTCGCCGGCTCCGAGCGCCGCGTCCTGCAGGCAGGGACGAAGGCCGTTCGGGCTCTGGCCTTCTCTCCCGACGGCCGGTGGCTTGCCGCGGGTGGCGAAGAGGGGGAGGTGATCCTGTGGGCGATGCCGGAGGGGATCCTCCACGCCCGCTGGGGCCGGGAGGGGGATCCCCTGCGGGCCCTGGCCTTCTCGCCGGACGGGGCGCGCCTGGCCCTGGGCCATCGCAGCGGGATCGTCCAGCTGTGGCGTCTCCGGTGAGGGAGAGACGCGTGGGACGCTTACGCGGAGGCCGCCATCGCCCGTCGCAATCCCCACAGCAACGCCAGGGCCAGGGCGTAGAAGCCGAAGGAGAGGGCGAACAGCCCCCGGTAGCCGATGAGGTCGGCGATCAGGCCGCCCATGGCGGTGGAAAGCAGGGCGACGCCCAGCAGGGTGTTGGTCAGGCCGATGGTGAGGGGCCGATCGTGGCCCGGGGCGATCTCCAGCAACAGGGAGAGACCGCCGATGGCCGCCCCGGAGGCGTAGGCCCCGCTCAGGACGAACACCGGCCCCATCAACGCCTCCGCCAGGCCCGGCTGCACTGCGCTCAGGGGCCCCACCATCAACGCCCACAGGACGCTGACCAATCCGCAGGCGGTGGCGCCCTCCAGCACCGCCCGATGGCCCCACCGCACGCTGATCCAGCTCCACAGCAGGTTGGAGAGCAGGGAGGCCCCCACGTTCAACCCCAGGTAGATCCCGATGGCCGCGTCCGGGATCCGCAGGTCCCGGACCGCGTAGGCGGTGAAGAAGGGGGTGGCGATGGCCGCCCACATCAACGCCATCCGGGCTCCCAGGAACAGCCGATAAGGGATATGGCGCCAGAGGGCCCGGACGGCCTCCCGCCATGGGAGCGGCGCGGCATAACCGTCCCGGGTGGGGCTGGGCGGCTCCACCACCATGGCGAAGACCGCCATCCCGACGGAGGTGAAGACCGCGAAGATCAGGAACAGCAACGCCACGTTGTAGGGGAAGAACAGCCCCGCGCGCTCCTCCAGGAGCAGACGGACCAGCCCGCTGGCCGCCAGACCCAGCAGCCCTCCGAAGAAGAGGCGGGCGGCGAAGAAGACGCCCCGCTGCCGGGGCGGGATGGTCTTGCCCACGATCTCCATAAACGGCAGCCCGGAGATCCCGGAGGCGAGGGAGATCACCAGATAAGGCAAGAAGAAGGCCAGCAGCATCCATGTCGGATGCGGGGCGGCCAGCCAGATCCCCAGGGCCATGGCGAAGGCCCCTGCCGCTCGCACGAAAGCCATGCGACGATACAGGTCCATGTAATACACGCGATGCCGCATCCGCCGGGAGACGAAGAGCTGGGGCAGGAACCACAGGCCGTCCCGCATCGGGGAGACCAGGGCCAGCAGGAGGTTGGGCGCCCCCAGGCGGGAGAGGAACCAGATCAGCACCAGGTTGGGATCCAGGATGGTCTCCGCGAAGATGAACAGGGCGCCGTTGATCACCCCCACCGTGAAGTTGCGCCGCAAATGCGGATCGCGGGCCTCCCCGGAGATCCCCAGAGAAGCCCGGAGCCGCGCGGAGCGCATCCGCCATTCCCGCCAGACCTGCATCCCCTTCATCCTCCTTGCGATGATCCCCCTGCCGACGGTTCAACCGGATCCTCTCCGCCCGCCAGCGCCGGCAGGGCCCATCCCAATCCGATGAGAACCGCCAGCCCCACCGCCCCCATCCCGATCAGCACCGGGGGCGCGATCAGGACCCGGACCCGGTCGGGGAGCGGAGTTAGGAAGCCGATCCCCAGGAGCAGCGCCCCGGCGTTCCAGAGGCTGTGAAGCAGGACGACCAGGAGATACGCGCCGAGGCCCGCGCCCGGACGACCCTGACGGAGCATCCCCCAGGCCCATCCCATCAGGGCGCTGTTGAAGACATGAAGCGCTGAGGCCCCCAGACGCCCCAGCGCCGTCAGCGCCCAGGGAGCCCCCAGCGTCCAGTTCAAGAGGTTCTCCGCGATGGCGAAGCCGGCGCCTCCCAGCGCCCCATACAGGATCCCCTCGGCGGTGGGAGCCCGGGCTCGCAGGAAGGCCGGCAGCGGCTTGACCGCCTCTTCGATCAGCGGGACCAGCCCCGCGCCGCCGATGAGGAGGGCCGCCCAGACCCACGGATCGCCGAGCAGGCGCTCAGTGGGGACGACGGGGGGCGCGCCCGGGGGGAACCCCATCGGGAACCACCGGCGGATGAAATCGGGGCCCTCGACGACGAGCCGCGCGATCAGCAACCCCAGGCCCAGCCCGACCAGTGCCATCCCCTCCAGGAGGAGCGCCAGGCCCGGCGCGGCCAGCCCCCCCAGGCCCAGGCCCCACCAGGTCCGACGGCGGGACCAGGAGGCGGCCAGGCGCTGGCGCAACAGGTTGAACCACCACAGCGGCCCCAGCACGGCGATCCCCGCGTGGAGGGGAAGGAGCACGATGGGAAGATCCGGAGCCAGCCGCTCGACCACCGCCCCGCATCCGATCAGGATCAGGAGGAAGGACAACATCCGGACCTGGGCGGCCAGAGTGGGGACGGGGAGCAGGGCGTCCGGTATCCCCCGGGTGATCCGGAGGCCCTCCTGGAAGAGCCCTATCCCCATCAGCAAGCCGAGGAGGAGCAGCCCCGGGGGCGGCATCGGCGCGCTCAGGAGGGCGGCGAGAGCCGCCAGCCCCAGCCACAGCCCGCCGAGGGCCACCCCCGTCAGGAGGCCCGCCGCCACCCATAACGCGCCGGTCGGCGAGGAGCGCTCCGCGACCTCCTCCCGGGCTTCCGCCGAGTGGTACCTTTCGGATGGGTCCTCCGGGATCGGCGGGATGCCCATGGCCGTCGATGATCCGTTCAGGAGCCGGACGGTGGAACGCTCAGCGTTCCTCGATCACGACCTCCAGCAGCCGGTCGCCCGGGGGCGCCCCGGGGTCCGCCTCCGGGTTCCGGGGCCGCAGGGCGCGGACGACCTCCAGCCCCTCCAGCACGCGCCCGAAGATCGTATAGCGGCCGTTCAGCTGAGGGAGGGGCGCCATCGTGATGAAGAACTGGCTGCCGCCGGTGTTCGGCCCGGCGTTCAGCATCCCGACCATCCCCGGCGCGTCGAAGGTCAGGGTCTCCGTGATCTCGTCCGGGATGGTGTAGCCCGGCCCGCCGAACCCGGTGCCGCTGGGGTCGCCGGTGATGGCCACCACGTCGGAGATCACGTAGTGGAACGTGATGTCGTTATACCAGCCCTGTCGGGCGAGGAAGACGAAGTTGTTCACCGTCACCGGCGCTCGATCCGCGAAGAGCTCGATCACCACCTCGCCCTTCTCCGTCTTCAGGATGGCGCGGTAGCGCCGCGTCGGATCGATGGTCATGGGCGGCGGGGCCGGGAAATGACGCTCCGCCAGCCGGGCCAGCTTCACCATGGCCTCCAGGTGGGCGTATTCCAGGTAATTCAGGGTCTGCGGCCATGGACGCCCGTTGACCAGCAGGAAGGGCGTGCCCGGGAGGCCCAGGGCGACCGCTTCCGCGTAGGCGGCCTCCACCTTGGCCCGATAGCGTCCCTCCTCCAGATCCCGGCGGAACCGCTCCGCGTCCAGCCCCAGGGTCCGCGCCGCGGAGATCAGGGTTTCGGTGATGTTCGAGCTGGCGACCCACTCCGCCTGATGCGCGAAGAGCCAGTCGTGCATCTCCCAGAACTTCCCCTGCGCCCCGGCCGCCTCGCTGGCCTCGGCGGTGATCATCGCCTTGTCGTGGATGGTCCGCAGGGGGAAATGCCGGTAAACCACGCGCACTTCATTCGGGTAGGCGTCTACCAGACGCCGGAGCAGCGGTGCGAGCTGCCCGCAATACGGTCACTGGAAATCGCCCCACTCGATGAAGGTCACCCGGGCGTCCGGGGCGCCTTTGCTCCAATCCTCCGGCGTCGGGAAGAGGATCCGCTGCAGGTCCGGGGTGGCCGACGGCGCCGTAGCGGCCGGGACGGTGGCCGTGGCCTCCGGGGACGGGCTGGGAGAGGGGGGAGCCGTTGGGGTCCCCGCTCCCCCTGGGCCGGGCGTGGGGCGGGCGCAGGCCGCCAGCCCCAGCGCAATTAGCGCGATCCGAACATAGCCTCCGTTTCGCATCGGGAACTCCTTTCCCCTTTCGGATGTAAGCCGAAACTCCTTTCGGCCTCCGCAATCGCGCTCAGTATAGCACAGGCCCCGCGCGCTCCCATCGGCCCCCCCTTGACCGATAGGAGGATCCGGGGAACAATGCCCCTCCGGCGCGGCGGCGCGCGAACCATAACCATAAAAGGTATTCCACGAATCATTCGTGGAGTGCCTCATCCCTATCCCTTGCCGGAGGTGCATCCCATGGCGTTCATCGGCTTTCGCTGCGGACGGTGCGGGGCCACCTACGATCCGGGCGAGGTTCGATATGTATGCCCGCGGGACGGCGCGGAGGGGACCCTCGACGTGCTCTACGACTACGATCGATTGCGGGCGGCCCTGGACCCGGAGCGGCTGCGGGCGCATCCGGCCCGGTCCATCTGGCGCTACGCCCCGTTGCTCCCTTTGCGGCCCGAGACCCTAACGCGCGGGGAGGGGGCGGGGCCCTTGCAGACCGTGGGGTGGACCCCGCTCTATCGCGCGGAGCGGACGGCGCGGCGGCTGGGCCTGCGGGCGGTCTACGTGAAAGACGACGGCCGCAACCCGACGGCCTCCTTCAAGGATCGGGCCAGCGCCGTGGTGGCCCTGAAAGCCATTGAGGAGGGCGCTTCCGTGGTCACCACCGCCTCCTCGGGGAACGCGGCGGCGGCCCTGGCCGGCATGGCCGCGGCCCTCGGCCTCCCGGCCGTCATCTTCGTCCCCCATACCGCCCCCCCGGCCAAGATCGCCCAGCTCCTGATCTACGGCGCACGGGTCTATCTGGTGGAAGGCACGTATGACGAAGCGTTCGACCTGGCCGTCGCAGCGGCGGAGGCCTTCGGCTGGTATTGCCGCAATACCGCCTACAATCCCTTCACCCGCGAAGGCAAGAAGACCGCGGCCTACGAGCTATGGGAGCAGCTGGGCGGTCGGGCGCCGGACCGGGTGTTCGTGGCCGTGGGGGATGGGAACATCCTCAGCGGGATCTGGAAGGGCTTTCGGGACCTGGCCGCGCTGGGCTGGATCGATCGCCTCCCTGTCCTGATGGGCGTGCAGGCCGAGGGCGCGGCGGCCCTGGCCCATGCGTGGGCGCGGGGCGATCCGGATGCCCGCCCGGAGCCGGCCCAGACCATCGCCGACAGCATCGCCGTCGGCCGCCCTCGGGACGCTCGCTTCGCCCTGCAGGCGGTCCGGGAAACCGGCGGGGCCTTTCTCACCGTTCGGGATGAGGAGATCCTGCAGGCCATGCAGACCCTGGCCCGGGAGGTCGGGGTGTTCGCGGAGCCCTCGGCGGCCGCCGCCCTCGCCGGGCTGGAGAAAGCCGTCCGGGAGGGGATGGTGGGAGAGGAAGAGGAGGTGGTGGTGATGGCCACCGGCAACGGCCTGAAAGACGTTCCCAGCGCCATCCGGGCCACCGGCGAAGCCCCGCGGATCCCCGCCGCGATCCCGGAGGCGCTGAAACACCTCCGGGCCGAATGGTAGGCGGGGCTTCAGCCCGGAACCCTCTGTTTTCGATGACGCAAAGGTCGCGGCGAAAGCCGCTCTGACGACAGGGTTGCCGAAATGAATTTCGGCTTACGTGGGAGGGGCTTTCGCCCCGAACCTCCGTCTTCGATGACGCAGGGGTTGCGGCTAAAGCCGCTCCTACGAAAATGGGTTTTTGGTAGGAGGGGCTTTAGCCCCGAATCTCCGTCCTCGATGACACAGAGGTCGCGGCTGAAGCCGCTCCGATAACTCCGAACCTCCATCTTCGATGACACAAAGGTCGCGGCTAAAGCCGCTCCTACAAAAAGATGGTTTCTGGTAGGAGGGGCTTTAGCCCCGAACCTCCGTCTTCAATGGCGCAGGGGTCGCGGCTCCTACAGAAATGGATCCCCTATTCGTGCTCCTCATTCGTGGACGGCCCCCCGCCGAAGAGACCCCTATCCATGACGTGTGGGGCACGGGATCCCCCGTGCCCCACGACGCCAGGAGGTGAGCCATGGGCCTGTCGCGCCCCGATCCGACAGGCCTCGTGAAATTTATCTCAAAATGGGCGGGTTGTCAAGTTTCCGGGAAACCGGGGTGGGACAGCTGCTCGCAGTTGTCCTGCGAAACCGGCGGCGGGGCTTCTCCATTCCCTGGGGGCCATCGCCGGGGCCAGGCCGCCGTTGCGCGCCGCGGATGGAGGGATGGAGCGCCTCCTCCTGCAAGGGAGGCTGGAAGCCGGTCGAGGCCGTCGGATCCCATTTCCTCAGGCAACCTTTATAATTGTGGAAGGATAGGCTGCTGGTCTGAAGCCGAAGCGTGTGGGGCAACTGAGAGCAGTTGCCCCACATGTCCAGAGAATCCGGAAGGCCTCGGTCTGCATCCCGTCCGGAGCCCGGGAGGTTTTCCCATGGATCCCTCCTATGCGCAACCCGCATCTGTAACCTGCAGACGGTGCGGGGAGGCTTTCTCCGTTGACCTCTGGCTGATCGTGGACGCCGGGGAACGCCCCGACCTGCTGGAACGCGTCCGTCAGGGCGCCCTGCACGCCTTCCCCTGCCCCCGTTGCGGTCAGACGGTGGAAGCCGACGCCCCGCTGCTCCTCTATTTCTCCCGCGCCCCGCTGCGCTTATCCGGCCGGGAGGTGCGCCTCCTGTTCTCCCCTGCCCGTCGGACCCGCCCCCAGGAGGGCGAAGCGCAGGCCGGCGCCCTCCTGGCCCGCCTGCGCGAGGCCCTGGGCCCGGCCTGGCGGGAGGAGTGGCTCCGGGAGGGCCTGCTCGTCCTGCCGAGGGGCCTGCTGCCCCTCTTCCTGCGCGAAGACCCCGAGGCCGCCCTGCGCGCCCTGACCCGGACCCTGGAGGAGTTCATCGGGGCCCGCACCTGGGACGAATCCCGCCGCATCCTGGAAGCCCATCCCGAGCTGCTCACGGATGAGGCGGACGCCCTGTTGGGGCAATGGATCGCCGCCGCCCAGGCCCAGGGCGATGAGGAAGCCCGCCGCATCTTGGAGGAACACCGTGTCCTGTTGCGCCGCTGCCGGGAGGTGGGGATAGAACGAGCCTTTGCCGAACTCGGCGGTGGCCCACCAATTCCTCCAGAGTTCCAAGCCGACTTCCGCCATGCCCAAGAAGGGGAAGCCCGCTACCGGCAAACCCGCGACCTGGCCGAGTTAAATGAAGCCATCGCTGCCTGGGAGCGCATCCTGAACCATCCTGCTTTCTCCCAAGCTGATGAGCGCTTTCGCCTGGGGTCTTTGAACGATGCTGGCGGTGCCTACTTGCGCCGCTATTGGCGGACGGGAAATATCGCTGATTTGGACAAAGCTCTGGCCTTGTGGCGGCAAGCGTTGGATGCTACGCCTCCCAGTTCCCCGGACCGGCCCGCTATCCTCAACAACCTGGGCACTGGGCTGAGGGCTCGCTATGAGCGCACGGGCAGGCTGGAAGATCTGGAGGAGGCAATTCGGGTCCATCGGGAGGCGGTAGAGGCGACGCCTCCCGGCTCCCCGGACCGGCCCGGTTACCTCAACAATCTGGGCGGAGGGCTGTTTCGCCGTTATGAGCGCACGGGCAGGCTGGAGGACCTGGAGGAGGCGATTCGGGTCTTTCGGGAGGCAGTGGAGGCGACGCCTCCTGGCTCCCCGGACCGGCCCGGTCGCCTCAACAACCTGGGCAATGGGCTGTTTCGCCGTTATGAGCGCACGGGCAGGCTGGAGGACCTGGAGGAGGCGATTCGGGTCTTTCGGGAGGCAGTGGAGGCGACGCCTCCTGGCTCCCCGGACCGGCTCGCTATCCTCAACAACCTGGGCAATGGGCTGAGGGCTCGCTATGAGCGCACGGGCAGGCTGGAGGACCTGGAGGAGGCAATTCGGGTCCATCGGGAGGCGGTAGAGGCGACGCCCCCTGACTCCCCTAACCGGCTCGCTATCCTCAACAACCTGGGCGAAGGGCTGTTTCGCCGTTATGAGCGCACGGGCAGGCTGGAGGACCTGGAGGAGGCGATTCGGGTCTTTCGGGAGGCAGTGGAGGCGACGCCCCCTGACTCCCTGCAGCGGCCCATGTTCCTCAACAACCTGGGCAATGGGCTGGTTCGGCGCTATGAGCGCACGGGTAGGCCTGAGGACCTGGGGGAGGTGATTCGTGCTTATCAGCAGGCTTGCGTGCAGGGATTGCAGAGTAATCCGCCTTATGCGTTGCGAGCCGGACGCAATTGGCTCCTTTGGGCTTTCCAGCGCGGCGCCTGGGAGGAGACCTTAGAAGCGCACGGGTATGCGATGCAGGCTGCGGAGGCTCTCCTCAGCTCCCAGTTCGGCTACCCCGATAAGGCTTTCTCTTTGGGCGAAGTGCAAGGGCTCCCTGCCCGCGCTGCCTTTTCTGCTTGGCGCCTAGGGCAGCCCACTAAGGCTGTTGAAATCGTGGAGCAAGGCCGCGCCCAGCTATTGCGCGAAGCCCTGGAGCGCCGGCGCCGGGACCTGCACGCCCTGGCAGGCACACCGTATGAACCTTACTACACGGCCTACATCCAGGCCACCCGGCATTTGGATGACCTGCAGGCTATCCCTTACCCTCAGCGTCCGTCCGATTGGGGAATCCAAATCAACCAAGCACTGGCTGCCCAGCAAGCGGCCATTGAAGCCCTGCGGCAAAACGTGCCCGGGTTCGCCTACTTCCTCAAATCCATGCCTTTTTCCGAAATCCAGCGGCAAGCCGCTGAGGCCCCGCTGGTCTACATGCTCGCCACCGAATATGGCGGCCTGGCGCTGATCGTGCGCGCCGGTGGCAAGCCGGAGGCCGTGGAGTTGCCCGAGCTGACCGAAGAAGCCCTGCGGGACCGCCTGAACGCCTATTTCCGCGCCTATGTTCCCTGGCGCGCCCACCCTCAAGACCAATCGGCCCGTCAGGCCTGGTTCGCTGCGCTGGATGAGGCCTGCCGCTGGTTGTGGGATGTCGCGATGGGGCGGGTGGTGGAGGCCCTCGCCGGGGCAAGGTCCGCCGTCCTCATCCCCAGCGGCCTGCTGGGCTTTCTCCCGTTCCATGCTGCCTGGCGGGAGGACCCCGCTGCTCCCACCGGCCGCCGCTACGCGCTGGATGACCTGCTCCTCACCTACGCCCCCAGCGCCCATGCCCTGGCCGCCGCCCGCCAGGTCGCCGTCCGCGCCCCCGCCGACTGCCTCTTCGCCGTGGACAACCCTGACGGCTCCCTCCGCTTCTCTGCGGAGGAGGTCGCCGCCGCGCTGGAGCATTTCGCGCCCGATCAGCGGCGCCTGTTGGGCGGGGAGGCCGCCACCCGAAAGGCCGTCCTGGAGGAAATCCCCCGCTATTCCGTCCTCCACTTCTCCACCCACGGCCGGGCCGATCTGGAAGAGCCGCTTCAGAGCGGCCTGTTAATGGCGGATGGAGCATTGAGCCTGGGGGACCTCATGGACCTGCGGCTGGAGGGGGCGCGGCTGGCGGTGCTGTCGGCCTGCGAGACGGGTCTTCCGGGCGCTAAGCTCCCGGAGGAGGCGGTTTCCCTCCCCTCCGGTCTGATCCAGGCTGGGGTGGCCGGCGTGGTGGGGAGCCTGTGGGCGGTGAACGAGGTCAGCACCGCCCTGCTGATGGCCCGCTTCTACGACCTGTGGCGGCAGGAGGGGCGGGAGCCGCCTGAGGCGCTGCGGCAGGCCCAAATCTGGCTGCGGGATTCCACCAACGCCGAGAAGGAGGCCTTCTTCCGCCAGGCCCTGCCGGAACTGGAGGCCACCCGCCTGGCGGAGCGGGCCGCCCGGGTCGCTTTCTGGGATGCGGTCGTCCGCCGCCCCCAGGACCGCGACTTCGCCCATCCCTTCCACTGGGCGGCTTTCAGCTATATGGGGGCATAGGAGGCCGGGCATGGAAAGCCTGGAGGAAAAATATCTGGAGGCGATCCGCGCCCTGAAGTCTGAACTGCGCCAGTTGCTGGGGCCGGAGGAGGCGGAGCGGCTGAACCGCCGCCTGGGCCAATACCTGCGCTGGGCCCGCTCCCCCGCGCGCCGGGAGCGCGCCCTCACCCGTGCCCTGGCGGCCATCCGCGAGCATCCCCGGGTCCGGGATCGCCTGGCGGAGATCCTGCGCCGGGAAGGCGTGGAGGAGCCTTACCGGCTTTACGAGCCACTACCCGGGGAGGGAGGGGAGATCCCCGCTGGGACGCTGATGGTTTGCCCTGTGGACCCAAGCCATTACCGGATGCGGATCCAGTTTGTGGGCCAGCGGCTGCGCTGCCCGGAGCACGAGGTCGATCTGGTCCCGGAGGGGCGCAGCGGTGATTGAGGGGCTTTGGGAGAACATCGGCCAGGCGCTGGCGAAAGAATGGACGGCGCGGATGCTGACGCCGGCCTTCACCTTCTGGGGCGGGGGGCTGCTGGCCTGGGCCTTCCGTTACGGCTGGGGGGACCTCGCCGCCTGGTGGTCCGCCCGCTCCGTCTTTGAACAGGCGGCTCTGCTCGTGGGAGGATTGTTCCTCGTGGCCTTCAGTGCGGTCGTGGTGGAATGGGCCCAGGACCGCATCCTGCGGTGGGCCGAAGGATACTGGCCAAAGCCGCTGTGGCCGTTGCGCTTCGCCCTGGCCCGCCGCTGGGAAAAGAAAGCGCAGCGAATGGAGGAGCGCTGGCAGGAGCTGGCGGAGCGGTGCGGAGGGGATCCGGAGCGCCTTTCGCCCCCGGAGCGGGCGGAATACGCCCGGCTGGATGCCCTCCGGCTCCGCCTCCCTGTCGACCCCGGCCGGATGATGCCCACCCTCCTGGGCAACCTCCTGCGGGCGGCGGAAGAGCATGCTTGGGTCCGCTACGGGCTGGAGGCGGGCGTCTGCTGGCCCCGGCTCTGGTTTCTCTTGCCGAGGGATGTCCGGGAAGAGATCGCTGCGGCCCGGAGCCGCCTGAATGAGGCGACCCGATGGTTGGGGTGGGGCCTCCTGTTCGTCGTCTGGACCGTCTGGGCGTGGTGGGCGGCGCCGGTGGGGCTGCTCATCGCCGGGCTGGCCTGGCAGGGGATGACGCGGGCCGCGCTGGTCTATGGGGACCTGGTGCGGGCCGCCTTTGACCTGTATCACCCTTTGCTCTTCAAGCATCTGGGGTGGCCGAAGCCGAAGGGACCGGAGGACGGCCGGCGGCTCACCGAATACTTGGCGCGCGGCATCTGCCCCCCCTCCCTTTGAACGTCCCTCTCCCTGCCCCCGGCGAGCCGACGACCGCAGGAGCGGCCTCCGCCACGACCCTTGCCTCATCTTGTAGGAGCGGCTTTAGCCGCGACCTTTGTGTCATCGAGGACGGAGGTTCGGGGCGAAAGCCCCTCCTACCAAAAACCGATTGTCGTAGGAGCGGCTTTCGCCGCGACCTCTGCGTCATCGAGGACGGAAGTTCGAGGCGAAAGCCCCTTCCACGTAGGCCGAAATTCATTTAGGCAACCCCACTGTCGGAGCGGCTTTCGCCGCGACCCTTGCGTCATCGAAAACCGGAGGTTCGGATTGCGGTCTCGAAGACGGAAGGTTCGAGGCGAAAGCCCCTCCTCCGTAAGCCGAAATTCATTTCGGCCAGAAAGACCGCTGCCTGTAGGGGTGGCTTCCGCCGCGACCTGGGAGGCATCGAAGGCGGAGAGCGGGGGTCGAAGAGCTTCCCCGGGTGTGTCCCAATTTGGTCGGGCCCGGCCGCTTTGCAGGACAACTGCGAGCAGTTGTCCTGCAGAGCTCCTTGACCCTTTTCGCCAGATTCAGTAGAATGGGTTTGCGTCTTTCCTCACATTTCCCCTGTGCGGGTGGAAACCCTTAGGGAGGTGCGCGCATGAGCTGGCATGGGCTGACGCCCTTTGAGTTTTACGCCGTGCTCGCCGTGCTCGGGGTGGCGGTGATCAGCCTGATCTTCGCCTGGATCCTCCGGGCGGAGGTCATGCGTCATCCCAAGGGCACGCCGAAGATGCAGGAGGTCTGGGAGGCGATCCGCGAGGGGGCCGAGGCCTACCTGCGCCGGCAGCTCATGAGCATCCTGCCGTTCATGGGGTTGCTCAGCGTCCTGCTCTTCCTCAGCGTCTACATCGTCCCCCCCTCGCCGGAGGCCCGCGAGGTCTTCCCCCAGCTGGACGAGACCACCCTCCGTCTGGTGATGGGGCTGGGCCGGGCAGTGGCCTTCATCCTGGGCGCCGGCTTCTCCCTGGCCGTCGGGCAGCTGGGGATGCGCATGGCGGTGCAGGGGAACATCCGGGTGGCGGAGGCGGCGCGCACGCAGGGCTATGACGCCGCCCTGCGCCTGGCCTACCGGGCCGGCACCATCACCGGGATGCTGACCAACGGCCTGGGGCTGCTGGGCGGCTCCATCATCTTCCTGATCTTCGGGATCGCCGCGCCGGACGCCCTGCTCGGCTTCGGGTTCGGCGGGACGCTGCTCGCCCTCTTCATGCGCGTGGGCGGCGGGATCTACACCAAGGCCGCCGATGTGGGGGCGGACCTGGTGGGCAAGGTGGAGATGGACGTGCCCGAGGACGACCCCCGCAACGCCGCGGTGGTGGCCGACCTGGTGGGCGATAACGTGGGCGACTGCGCGGGGATGGCCGCAGACATCTTCGAGTCCTACGAGGTCACCATGGTCTCGGCCATGATCTTGGGCCTCGCCCTCCGCGCGGTGGATCCCCAGCACTCGATGGTCTGGATCATCTTCCCGCTGCTGGCCCGGGCGGTGGGGGTGATCGCCTCGATCCTCAGCACCTACACTGTCGGCGGGGTGACCGGCCGCCGGGGGGATGCCCTGCGGGCCATCAGCCGGGGCTTCCTGATCGGGGCGGTGCTCTCCTTCCTCGGCTTCGCCGCCATCGGCTTCCTCTACGCCCGGGACTGGCGGGTGGTGGCCTCGACGACGGTGGGCCTGATCCTCTCCCTGGTCATCGAGCGGCTGACGGATTACTTCACCAGCACCGAGCGGGCCCCCGTGGGCGAGATCGAGAAGGCCACCCGGGCCGGGCCGGCCACCACCATCCTCAGCGGCCTGGCCGTGGGCTATGAGTCCACCGTGTGGGCCATCGTGGTCATCGCCCTCACCATCGCCACCTCCACCCTGATCTACTGGGGCCTGCCGCCCGTCTACGTCCTCTACGGGGTCTCCCTCACCGGCATCGGCCTGCTGATGCTCACCGGCAACGTGGTGGGGATGGACTCCTACGGGCCGGTGACGGACAACGCCGGCGGGATCGCCGAGATGGCCGGGCTGGAGGAGCGGGCCCAGGAGGTGCTGGCGGACCTGGACGCGGTGGGCAACACCACCAAGGCGACCACCAAGGGCCTGGCCATCGCCACGGCGGTGATCGCCGCCGTCGCCCTGTTCGGCTCCTACCTCACCGACGTGAGCAAGGTGCAGGCCCAGTTGGGCCAGATGCCTACGCTCCAGGACATCGGCATCCGCATCGACCAGCCTCTGGTCTTCGTGGGCCTGCTGCTGGGCGGGGCCCTGCCCTGGCTCTTCTCCTCCTTCGCCATCCGGGCCGTCAGCCGGGCCGCCACCCTCATCGTGGAGGAGGTCCGCCGGCAGTTCCGCATCCCCGGCGTGCTGGAGGGGACGGTGAAGCCGGACTACGCCCGGGTGGTCACCATCTGCACCCTGGCGGCCCAGAAGGAGCTGCTCTCCCTGGCCCTGCTCTCGGTGGCCACCCCGCTGGTGGTGGGCCTGGTGCTGCAGGTGGAGGCCCTGGGCGCCTTCCTGGCCGGCTCCATCCTGGTCGGGCAGCTGCTGGCGGTCTTCATGGCCAACGCCGGGGCCGCCTGGGACAACGCCAAGAAGCGGGTGGAGAACGAGCCGCGGGATCCCGCCCGCAACCTGGGCAAGGGCAGCGAGCGCCACAAGGCCAGCGTGGTCGGCGACACGGTGGGCGATCCGCTGAAGGACACGGCGGGCCCGGCCATCAACCCGATGATCAAGGCCGTCAACCTGGTCTCGGTGCTGGCCGCCCCCATCATCGTCCAGTTCCGCGGCGCCCTGACCGCCGGGACGCTGCTGGCCATCGGGGCGGCCGTGGCGGTCCTCCTCGCCGTCCTGCTCTGGGTGATCTGGCAGAGCAAGCGGGAGGTGCCGGAGCTGGCCGGCGCGCCCGCCTCCGGCTCGGGCCAGTGATCCGAAGCCCATCGGCGATCGGGACGTTCGTGCGCCGGATGGGGGGAGGCCGCCGCAGGCGGCCTCCCCTGCTGTAAAGAGGGATCCGCTCCCTCAACCCTGTGCCCATCTTTCATCCGAGGCGGGCTGCCGATGCGCATCCTGATCACCGGCGCGGGAGGGCAGCTGGGGCGGGCCCTGCAGGAGGCCCTCTCCTTCCACACGTTGATTCCGCTCGCCCGGGCGGACCTGGACGTCACGGATCGCGCGGCGGTCTTCCGGGCCATCCTCCGCGCCCGCCCCGATGTGGTCATCCATGCCGCGGCTATGACCGACGTGGACGGCTGCGCCCGGGATCCGGAACGAGCCTTCCGGGTGAACGCCCTGGGGACCCAGGCGGTGGCCATGGCCTGCGTCGCCGCCGGCGCCGCCCTGGTCTACATCAGCACCAACGAGGTCTTCGATGGGACCAAAGGGGAGCCGTATCTGGAGTTCGACCCCCCGAACCCGATCAACCCGTATGGCCGCAGCAAGTGGGCTGGGGAATGGTTCGTCTCCCACCTCCTCCAGCGCTTCTACATCGTCCGCACCGCCTGGGTCTTCGGGCCGGGCGGCAACCACTTCATCCGCAAGATCCTCCGGCGGGCCGACGAGCAGGGAGCCCTTCGCGTGGTCCACGATGAGGTGGGCTCGCCCAGCTACACCCGGGACGTGGCCGCCGCCATCGCCCGGCTGATCGAGACCGAGGCCTACGGCATCTACCATTTCGTCAACGAAGGGATGTGCTCCCGCTATGAATACGCCGTTGAGATCCTGCGCCGGACCGGGCGGGGCCATATCCCGGTGACTCCCATCGCCCTGGCGGAGTTCCCGCGCCCCTCGCGGGTCCCTCCCTTTACCCCGCTGCGCAATCTGTGCGGGGCCGCCCTGGGGATCACCCTGCGGCCCTGGCCGGAGGCCCTGCAGGCCTACCTGGCCGAGGAAGGATGGCTGGTCGGATGAACCTGCCCCTCCTCTCCGTGATCATCCCCAACTGGAACGGCGCCGCGCATCTGCCGACCTGCCTGGAGGCGCTGCGCCGGCAGACGTATCCCCACCGGGAGGTCCTGGTGGTGGACAACGGCTCGACCGACGGCTCCCTCTCCCTGCTCGCTCGCTACCCCGAGGTGCGGGTCCTGGCACTGGGGCGCAACCGGGGTTTCGCCGGGGCCGTCAACGCCGGGATCCGGGCTGCCCGCGGGGAGATCCTGGTCCTCCTGAACAACGACACCGAGGCGGCGCCGACCTGGCTCGAAGCGCTGGCAGCGGCCTTCGCGCGCCATCCCGACGCCGGGCTGCTGGCCTCCAAGATCCTGCTCTTCGACCGGCGGGAGGTCTTCCACTCCGCCGGCGATTACTACCGGGTGGACGGCATCCCGGGCAACCGGGGGGTCTGGGAGCCGGACGTCGGGCAATACGACCGGGAGGAGGAGGTGTTCTCCACCTGCGGGGCGGCGGCCGCCTATCGGCGGGCGCTCCTCGAGGACATCGGGCTTTTCGATGAGGATTTCTTCTATTCGTGCGAAGATGTGGATCTGGCCTGGCGGGCCCAGATCGCCGGATGGAACTGCTGGTATATCCCCGATGCGGTGGTCTACCACAAGCTCAGCGCCACCGGCGGCGGCCCCATCGCCAGCTTCTACGACGGACGCAACTTCCTCTATTTGATCGCGAAGGACTACCCCCTGGGGTTGCTGCGCCGGTTCTGGCCGCGCGTCCTCCGGGCGCAGCTGCGCCTCGTCGGCGAGGCGCTGCGGGCGTGGCGGGGGGCGGCCGCCCGGGCGCGTCTGCGGGGGATGCTCGCGGGCCTCCTCACCTGGCCCCGGGTCGCCCGCAAACGCCCTCAGGTCTTCGCCCGCCGCCGCCGCTCCGATGCGGAGCTGCTCGCTCGCCTTCGTTCAGATTGACGTTCCCGCTCCCGCAGGGGACAATCCCTCTGAACCCCTGAGCGAGGGATGCCATGCGCAAACTCGGGATCGCGTTGCTCGTCCTCCTGATCCTGGCTTGCAGCGCGGGGCGGGTGGAGACCCCCGCGCCTCCTCCCCCCACCACGGCAGCTCCCCGCACGGCAACCCCGGCGGCCTCCGTCTTCGACACCATCGCCCGGACCGTGGAGGAGATCCGGGGCCTGCGGGCCACCGGACCCTACACCCGATCCCTGATGACCCAGGCGGAGCTGCGCGCCTACCAGGAGCGGAAGTTCGAAAAGGACTACACGCCGGAGGAGGCCCGCCAGGACACCCTCACCCTGGCCGCCTTCGACCTGCTGCCCCGGGATTTCCCGCTGCGGGATTTCCTGCTGGACCTTTACACCGAGCAGATCGCCGGCTTCTACGATCCGGACACCAAGCAGTTCTTCGTGATCAGCGAGCAGGGGCAGCCCGGCATCCTGGAGCGGGTGACCTTCGCCCACGAATACACCCACCTCCTCCAGGATCAACATTTCGACCTGGTGGCCCTGGGGTTCACGGACGACAAAAGCAAGCGGCCGAAGGACTTGGACGACGACGCGATGCTGGCCCGGCGGGCCCTGGTGGAGGGCGACGCCACCCTCACGCAGCTGTTCTATCTGAATCGATTGCCCGCCGCGGAGCAGCGGGAGTGGCTCCGGGCCATCCAGCGCCAGCCCAGCGAGGTCTTCGACCGGGCCCCCCGCGCGATCCGCGAAGAGCTGACCTTCCCCTATGAAGCGGGTTTCGCTTTCGTCCAGGCCCTCTACGAGCGCGGAGGGTGGGAGGCGATTGACGCGGCGTTCCGCGACCCGCCCGCTTCCACCGAGCAGATCCTGCATCCGGAGAAGTTCTGGAGCCGCGAGGCCCCGATTCGGGTGACGCTGCCCCCGCTCACCGACACCCTGGGAAGCGGCTGGCGGATGATCGACGAGAACGTCCTGGGGGAGTTCTACCTCCGGGTGGTTCTGGAGGAACGCCTGGACCGCTCCCGGGCGGAGGAGGCGGCGGCCGGCTGGGGCGGGGACCGCTACGCGGTCTACTGGAACGAGGCCGCCGGCCAGGATTTCCTGGTTCTGGAAGCGGTCTGGGACAGCGAGGACGAAGCCCGGGAGTTCGTGGAGGCCTATCGGGATTACGCCACGGCCCGTTACGGGCGCGGCCCGGTTCGGGAAAGCCCCGGACAGGCCCTCTGGGCCGGAACGGACGTGTTGTGGCTGGAGTGGAACGGCACCCGCACCCGCATCTTCCGGGGCCCCACCGAGGAGCTCATCCGTCTCGTCCGGGCGCAGTTTCGCTGAGGGAGCCATGGGACTCTCCGAGCGGCCGACGGACAGCCCGCCGGATCTGTCGATGATCCGGGAAGCTCATCGCATCCTGCAGGAGATCCTCCCGCCCACGCCGGCGCGGACCTTCCCCCACCTGAACCGGCAGCTGGGGGCGGAGGTCTGGTTCAAGCTGGAGGCCTGGCAGCCCACCGGCTCCTTCAAGGTGCGGGGGGCGCTGGCCCGGATGAGCCGGCTCCGACCGGAGGAGCGGGCGCGTGGGGTGGTGACCGCCTCGGCGGGCAACCACGGGCTGGCAGTGGCCTTCGCCGCCCGGCTCTTAAGCGGGATCCCGGTCACCGTCTTCGTCCCGGAGACCGCCGCCCCCAACAAGGTCCGCGCCCTGGGGGCCTTCGGCGTCCATCTGGAGCGGGTGGGCCGGACCTACGCCGAGGCCCACGCGGCCGCCGTCGCCTTCGCCCGGCATCAAGGAGCCTGTTACCTCCACGCCTATGAGGATCCATGGGTGGTGGCCGGTCAGGGAACCATCGCCCTGGAGCTCATGGAGGCGCTCCCGGCCCTCGACGCCGTCCTGGTGCCGATGGGCGGGGGCGGCCTGATCAGCAGGATCGCCCGGGCTTACCAGGCCCTCGCCCCCCGGACCCGGATCATCGACGTGCAGACGGAGGCCTCCCCGGCCCTGGCCGCCTCATTGCGGGACGGACGGCTCTACGAGGACTATCCGGCCGGCCCCACCCTGGCGGACGGCCTGGCCGGCGGGGTGGGCGCCTGGGCCTACCAGCTGGCGCTTGAGGGGGCGATCCACGAAGTCTTCGTGGTGCGGGAAGAGACCCTCCTCGAGGCCATCGGGTGGCTGGCGGCCGAGGCCCACCTCATCGTGGAGGGATCCGGCGCCGTCGGCATCGCGGCCCTGTGGGAGACGGGTCCGCGCTGGGCCGGACAGCGGGTGGCGGTCGTCCTCTCCGGAGGCAATTTGGAGGGGGAGATCCTGTTGCGCGGACTGACGCGCTACCTCGAGAGGCAGACGGAAGATTCGGCGGGTCGATCCTGCGCTCCTGTCGGGGCGTGAGATTCACACATCGAATCCGGAGGGAAGGGAACGATGGGCTCGCTGCGGCATTTCATCTCGCTGGTGGATTGGGCGCCGGAGGAGATCGAGGCGCTGATCCTGGACGCCGCGCGGATGAAGGCGGAGTGGAAAGCGGGGGTCCGCCCCACGCCCCTCGCCGGCAAGACCCTGGGGATGATCTTCCAGAAGCCCTCGCTGCGCACCCGCGTCTCCTTTGAGATGGCCATGCGCCATCTGGGAGGGGACGCCATCTACCTTTCCCCTCAGGAGGTCGGCCTGGGCCAGCGGGAGAGCGTGGCCGACGTGACCCGGGTGCTCAGCCGCTACGTGGACGCCATCATGGCGCGGGTCTTCGCCCACTCTATCCTGGAGGAGATGGCCCGCTACGCCACGGTCCCCGTCATCAACGGCCTCTCCGACGACGAGCATCCGTGTCAGGCCCTGGGGGACATGCTCACGGTTTACGAGAAGAAGGGACGCCTGCGGGGGTTGAAGCTGGCTTTCGTCGGCGACGGCAACAACGTGGCGACCGCCCTGCTTTACATCTGCGCCATGCTGGGGATGGACTTCGCCATCGCCACGCCTCCGGGCTATATGCTGAAGGAGGCCGTCATCGAACGGGGGAAGGCTTTCGCGGCCCGCAGCGGGAGCCGCCTGCTCTTCACCCACGATCCGGCGGAGGCGGTGCGGGACGCGGACATCATCTACACGGACGTATGGGCCAGCATGGGCCAGGAGGCGGAGGCGGAGGTCCGGCGTCGGGTGTTCCCGCCCTATCAGGTCAACGCCGCCCTGGTGGCGAAGGCGCGGCCGGATGTCATCGTGATGCATTGCCTGCCGGCCCATCGGGGCGAGGAGATCACCGATGAGGTGGCCGATGGCCCGCACTCGGTGATCTTCGATCAGGCGGAGAACCGCCTCCACGCCCAGAAAGCCCTGCTGGTCCGGCTGCTCGCCGGTTAGGCCGGGGAAGCGGCGGCCTGTCCCCCGAACCGGGCGTGGAAGGCGGCCTCGAAGGGGCGCAGCGTGGCCTCGTCCAGGATCACCACCCGGATCTCCCGGGGGGGCTCGCCGGGGTGGGCGGCGGCGAAGGCGGCGATGGCCTCCCAGAAGATCGGAGCCGCCCGCTCCTTCGGGAACCCGAAGATGCCGGTGCTGATGGCCGGCATGGCGATCCGCTCATAACCTTGGGCCCGAGCCGCCTCGAGGGTGTTGCGGATCGCCTCCGCCAGCTGTTGCTCCTCCCCGCGGGTCCCTCCGGACCACACCGGGCCGACGGTGTGGAGGATGGCGCGGGCCCGCAGCCGCCCGGCCCCGGTGATCGCCACGCCCCCCGTGGGGACCGGCCCGTGGCGGCGCACCCACTCGTCGCTCTCCGCCTGGATCTGAGGCCCGCCTTTGCGGACCAGCGCTCCGGCGACGCCGCCGCCGTGCTGGAGGTAGGAGTTGGCGGCGTTCACCAGCGCGTCCGCCTCCTCCTCCGTCAGGTCCCCCTGCACCAGGACCACCCGGTGCCCGGAGGGCAGGATGGTCTCCGCGACCGTCCGGTTCCCCTTGCCCATCGCGGCCTCGTCCCGAAGCGTCCGCGGTTCGCCGGCATCAGGATGGAAGCGGGGGCTGGACGCCGGGTCCATTCTGCACCATCGCTCTCCCGGCGTCCAGCCCCCACGGGTTGCGTTCACTTCCCGACCGACGTGACCTCCGCCGGGCCGACGGGTTTCCCTTTCCGCAGGACGGCGCGCACGGCGTCGGCGAAGCGGTTGAGGGTCTCGTCCACCACCTCCGGCGTGTGGGCGGCCGAGGTGAACCAGGGCTCCCGCGGGTCCACCTCGAACATCACCCCGCGCTCATAGCAGGCCAGGCCGATCTCCGCGTAGAGCTCGATGTCGCTGGACATGGTGTCCCGGTGATCCCGGGGCGTCCCATCGAAGTTCAGGAGGAAGCTGAACATGTTGGGGTGGCCGGAGACGGCGTGGGGGATGCCGGCCTCGGTCAGGATCTCGCTGATCCCCTTCATCAGCCGCTCGCCGGCCTGGGCCGCCCGCTCCAGGGCGTCCGTGGTCTCCAGGATCTCCAGGGTGGCGTCGGCGGCGGCGGTGCCCACCACGTTCCCGTTGTAGGTTCCGGCGTGGGCCACCGCCCCGGGCTCGATGGTCATCATGATCTCCCGCTTGCCGCCGATGGCGGAGATGGGGAACCCGTTCCCCATGGCCTTGGCGTAGGTGACCAGGTCCGCCCGCACCCCGAAGAACTCCTGGGCCCCGCCCCGGGCGATGCGGAAGCCCGTTTTCACCTCGTCGAAGATCAGCACGATGCCGTATTCATCGCACAGGCGCCGCAGGAAGGGGAGGAACTCGGGGTGGGGCATGATGGCCGCGCTGTTGCCCAGCATAGGCTCCACGATGATGGCCGCGATGTCCCCCCACTTGGCCTTCACGGTCCGCTCCACGGCCTCGAAGTCGTTGAAGGGGAGGGTGATGACCAGGTCGGCGATGACCCGGGGGATGCCGGAGCTGGCGACGACGGGGATGGGATGGCGGCGGCTCCCCATGGGTTGGCGCGGGGCCATGGCCGTGGAGAACAGCAGGTAATCGTGGTGGCCGTGATACTGGCCCTCGAACTTGATCACCTTCTCCCGGCCGGTGTAGGCCCGGGCGATCCGCAGGGCGTGCATGGTCGCCTCCGTCCCCGAGTTGGAGAAGCGCACCATGTCCACGCCGGTCATGCGGATGATGCGCTCCGCCGCTCGGATCTCCCATTCGGTGGTGGCCGCGAAGATCACCCCATCCCGGATGGCCTGGCTTACCCGCTCCACCACCGCAGGGTGGCCGTGACCCAGGATCACCGGCCCGTAGCCCAGGCGGTAGTCGATGTAGCGGTTGCCGTCCAGATCGTAGATGTAGGGGCCCTCTCCCCGGCTGACCACGATGGTCTGATCATCCCCCCAGTAACGGAAGTTCGAGGTAACCCCCCAGGGCATCACCTCCTTCGCCCGGAGAAATCGAGCGCGGGTCTTCGGCCACTGACGCATGGGAACCTCCTAATTCTTTTCAGGATGAATGAGAAGCTCGGTTCACTCGATCAGGATCTCAATCCCCCGGCGGGCCAGCTCCTCGAAGAAGCGCTCCGGGGGGATGGCCCGTTCGGGGGGGACAACGCCTCGCACGGAGATCTCACCCCGAGCGATCATCTGGACGCCGATGCTCAGGGGAACGCCGATGTTCCGATAGTAGGCGGCCTCCCCGCCCCATACCTCCTGGGGGGGATGTCGGTTGCGCAGCACCATGGTGTGGGGGCGGCCGTTCCGGCGGCCGCTCACCTCCACCACCAGCCCGTAGGCCCACACCGGGTTCTCCCGGGAGGCGGGGAGGGCGGCGAGCAGGCGGGCCACCAGATCGATGGCGGGGTAGGTGCCCCCATCGAGGGGAACAGGGGTGGAAGAGAGCGCGCCCATCTCGTAGAGGGCGCGCATCGCCCGCATCACGTGAGGCGGGAAGCAGCCCCGCACCGCGGCGCGGCGCAGGCCCGGGAAGGAGCGTGGCATCGTCCGGGCCTCATCGTGGGGAACGTAATACACGGTCTGCTCCCCGATCTGCTCATGGAAGCGCACCCGCTTCTCCCCGGAGAAGGGCGGAGCGGGGTGCCATGCCCCGTCCTCCCAGTAGACCATCGCCCGTTCTGGCTCCTCCGGGTTGAACTCCCAGAGGGTGGTGCGGAGGAGGCCCGGCGAGGGCGCCAGGCAGCGGAAGGCGGCGAAGGCGATCTCCACGGATTCCACCTGATCCATGGAACGGGCGGCGTAAGCGGCCATCACGTTGGTGGTGCCGGGGGTGGCGCCCACCCCCGGGATGAACACCATGTTCTTCGAGCGGGCCGCCTCGTCCAGCTCGAACTGGGCCTCGTCGAAGGCCAGGTCCACCCCGCTGACCCCGGCCTCCACGCAGGCCCGCGTGACCAGCACATCATAGGCGAAGGGGAGGCCGTTCATCACGACATCGAAGCCCCGGATCAGGCGGACCAGCGCTTCCTCATCCCGCACGTCCAGAGGGACCACCCGGAGGCGGGGGTCTCCGATGTCGCGGGCGAGGCGTTCCGCCTTGGCGGGATCGATGTCGGCGATCACGATCTCGCGGAAGATCGAGCCGTGCTGGCAGAGGTCCCGTGTGGCCTCCCGGGCCACGGCCCCTGCTCCACCGAGGGCCAACACGCGCATGGATGCCTCCCAGGCAGGAGAGTGTCCGGATCCGGCAAGCAGGAGAAACCGTGAGAGGCGGAGGGGCAAGGGGTCAGCAATCCGCAGTGGCCCAAACCGTCCAGAAGTGACAGCGTCGCATGTGAGGGGCGCGGAAGGGATGCTTCCGGCCGCCGGAGGGATGGTTCGACCTGTGCGTTACGGGATGGCTCATCGCTCCTGGCCCCTTGCGGATGTGGAGGATCGCGGCCTCGCGCCGCCGACTGCCCTCCGGGACTCGCGACAGCCGCGGCGACGCGAGACGGCTTGGCATGATTTTAGCGGGAATCCGGGCCCCAGGCCAGCCGCTCATTCCTCCAGAGCGTCGGCCTTCAGCACGGCGATGAAGGGGATGTTCCGGAACTTCTCGTCCAGGTCCAGGCCGTAGCCGAAGACGAAGACGTTGGGGATCTCGAACCCCACGTAATCCAGGGGGACCTGGATCTCGCGCCGCGCTCGCTTGTCCAGCAGCGCGCAGACCCGGAGGGTGGCAGGGTTCCGCGTCCACAACAGCCGCAGGATGTGATCGAGGGTGCGCCCGCTGTCCACGATGTCCTCCACGATGAGGACATGGCGCCCCTCGATGTTGGTCTGGAGGTCCATCAGGATGCGCACCACCCCGGTGGATTGCCGGGCGCCGATCCCGTAGCTGGTGATGGCCATGAAATCGATCTCATGGGGAACGGTGATGTGGCGCATGAGGTCGGTGAGGAACATCACGCCGCCCTTGAGCACGCAAACCAGCACCAGATCCTTGCCCGCGTAGTCCCGGGAGATCTGAGCGCCCAGCTCCGCGATACGACGTTGCAGAACATCCGCCGGGATCAGGATGCGGTCGATCAGGTGCTCACATCCCCAGCTCGAGGGGGACTCCACCGGCGTCTCCATACCTCCCGCCTCCCCCGTCCCGTTCGAGCCCTACGGGGTTTCCGTCGCCTCCCGGGGGACCACATGGCAGCGCCGGCAGCGGGCCTCGTAGGTCTCGCTGCCACCCACCAGGATCACCGGGTCGTCGTAGCGGGCAGGCCGCCCGTTGATCAGCCGCTGGGTGCGCGTCGCCGGCGCCCCGCACACCACACAGATGGCGTGCAGCTTGTCCACCTGATCCGCCTGAGCCATGAGCAACGGCATCGGCCCGAAGGGCTCCCCACGGAAATCCATATCCAGCCCGGCCACGATCACCCGGATCCCTCGCTCCGCCAGGGCCTGAACCACATCGGCGATCTCCCAGTCGAAGAACTGCGCCTCATCGATCCCCACCACCGTCGTCCCCGGCTGAAGATGGTCCAGGATCGCCCGGGCGTGCGGCACCGGGATGGCCTCGATATCCAGGCCGTTGTGGGAGCGAACTCTCTCCAGGCCGTAGCGGGTGTCGATCAGGGGTTTGAAAACCTGGACCTGCTGGCGGGCGATCCGGGCGCGGCGGAGCCGGCGGATGAGCTCCTCGGTCTTGCCGCTGAACATACACCCGCTGATCACCTCCACCCAGCCCGCGCGGGCCTTCTCCATCCTTCGCCTCCTTGGGATCAGACGGGACGCCGCCTCTGCTCCCGTAGGCGGCGGCGTCGGGCCTAAGCCGATAATGAAGTTCGGCTTACCAAAAAGCGATGCGAGCGGGTCTGAAGGACCCGCCCGCACGCTCGTTCAGGATGCTTCCTCTTCTCCCTCGAGGCGCTCGAGGATCTCCTCCGGCTCCTCGACCACCTCGATCACCGCCTGTTTGCGCTTGCGGCGCTGGGCGCGCTCCGCCCGGGCCTTCAGGTAGGCCTCGTCCCGGGCGCTCAGGCGCCGCATGAAGCGGTCCACCTGCCCCTCTTTGTCAACGATCCGCTGCTCCCCGGTGAAGAAGGGATGGCACTTGGAGCACACGTCCGTCCGGATCACCGGCACGGTGGCTCCGGTGGTCCAGGTGTTGCCGCAGGCGCAGATCACCTGGGCGTCGGGATACCAGGTCGGGTGAATGCCCGGCTTCATCCGTCACCTCCGTTCGGGGACGCGCCGTCGGGTTGGACCGGATGGGGATACACGCTCACCCGCTTGCGCCCTCCGCGCCCTATCTCGAAGCGGACGTAACCGTCGATGAGCGCGAAGAGGGTGTAATCCCGGCCCATCTCCACGTTCTTGCCGGGATAGATGCGGGTGCCGCACTGGCGGACCAGGATGTTGCCGGCCCGCACGAACTGGCCGTCGAACCGCTTGACCCCGCGGCGCTTGGATTCGCTGTCACGGCCGTTGCGGCTGGCGCCGCCGCCCTTCTTGTGCGCCATCGTCGCCTCCTTTCACGCCGAGGCCGGTACGCCGGCCTCTACCGCGTCGATCTGCAAAAGGGTGTAGGTCTGCCGGTGGCCCTGCTTGCGCCGGTAGCGCTTGGCCCCCGGGCGATATTTGAACACAATGATCTTCTCTCCCTTCACGTGGCCCAGCACGGTCGCCCGGACCCGAGCCTGGGGGACGACCGGACGGCCGATCTGCACCCCCTCGCCCTCCCCGACCATGAGGACGCGGTCGATCTCCAGGGACGCGCCCGGAGGGAGGTCGAGCTTTTCCACCTGGATCCGATCGCCGGCCTTCACGCGATACTGATGTCCGCCGATCTCAATGACTGCGAACACGGAGCGCCTCCCGCGTGGTCTGGCAACGGATGAAGAAAGGGCCGCGCGGAGCGGCCCTTTCCTGCCGGACTGGCTGCGGGGGGAGGACTCGAACCTCCATACCCGGATCCAGAGTCCGGTGTGTTGCCCCTTACACCACCCCGCAGGGCCGTCCTTCATTTTACACGGAGCCTTCCCCTTCGGTCAAGCGCCGGCGCGCGCAGCAGCCAGGGCCTTCAGGAGCTCCTCGTGGATGCGACCGTTGGTGGCCACGATGTCCGTGGCCAGGGGAGGCAACGGGTCCCCGGTGGGGGTGGTCACCCGCCCTCCCGCCTCCTCCACCAGCAGAGCCCCGGCGGCCAGGTCCCACGGGCTCAGCTGGAACTCCCAGTATCCGTCCAGTCGCCCTGCCGCCACCGCCGCCAGATCCAGGGCGGCGGAGCCAACCCGCAACACCCCATGGCAGCGTTTGAGCAGGGCGACGAACTCCCGGGTGTTGTCGAAGGGCGACTCCTGCCGGTCATAGGGGAACCCGGTCACCAGCAACGCCGCCTCCAGCCGGGAGGTCCGGCTGACCCGGATGGGCCGTCCGTTCAGGAAGGCTCCCTCCCCTCGCCGGGCGGCGAACAGCTCGTCCCGCATCACGTCGTAAACCACGCCCAGCACCCGCTGCCCTTCATGGAGCAACGCGATGGAAACCGAGAAAACCGGGAACCCGTGGGCGAAGTTCGTGGTCCCATCCAGCGGATCCACCACCCAGAGCCAGGGAGAGTCCTGGAGGATCTCCCCGCTCTCTTCGGACAGCAGGTGATGGTCCGGGAACGCCTCGCGGATGCGGGAGATCAGAACCCGTTCAGCGGCGAGGTCCGCTTCGGTCACGAGATCGATCTCCCCCTTGTAAATGATCTCCAGGCCGCGCCGGAAGTGCCAGCGGAGGACCCGGCCGGCCTCCACAGCGGCTTCTACGGCCACCTGATAGGCATGATGAAGGGTGACGGTGAAGGCGTCCATGTGTGCCTCCTTCCGGAAATGTCCCTCCGTTCGAGGCCCGAGGGAGCTCTCTTCGCGTTCCCTGTGAAGGAGCCCACGAGGATTATAATTGTAGGCGCTCCCGTCATCAGGGCCTTCGCCAGGATCGCGGGACGGAAACGGGTTCTGGGGGACAAAGGGGCCTGGCGCTCCGGCGCGCGGACGCCGAGGAACGGAGGATCGGTTGCAGGCGCGGCTTCGTTCTTTCCCGATGCAGAGAATGGGAATGCTGGCCCTGGGCCTGGCGATGGCCTGGGCGCTGGGATGGGGGATCGCCACCGGGGGGCCGATCCTGGCGCTGGGAGGGCTGCTCGGCGCCTTCCTGGTCCTGGGCGTTCTGAGCTCCATCGACCTGGCCTTCTTCCTGGTTTTCGCGGTGATCTTCCTGCTCCCCTTCGCCACCTTCCCGGTCCGCCTGGGCTTCACCCCCACCTGGCTGGACCTGGCGGTCATGGGCTGGTTGCTGAGCGGGCTGGCCTGGTGGGCCGCCGGGCGGACGGCGGCCCCGGAGGGGACGGCCCTGGCCTTCCCGGTGCTGGCCTTCATGGGGACCACGCTGGTGACCTTCCTGGCGGGGCTGGGCCATGCCTCCCTGACCCAGACGGTGGCCCGGCGGTTCGCTGAGTTCCTGCTCTCCATCGCCTCGTTCTTCTGGGTGGTCACCCTCGTTCGGGATCCGACGCGGCTGGCCCGGCTGGTCCGATGGATCCTCGGGCTGGGATTCCTGGCGGCCCTCGTGGCGGTCGTCCTCTATGCGCTCCCTGATGCCCGGGCGGAGGATTGGCTGCTGCGGCTGCGGCCGCTGGGCTACTATCCGGAGGGCGGCCCGGTCCTGCGCTACATCCTGGATGATCCGCAGCAGCCGGAGCGGGCCATCGGGACGGCGGTGGACCCCAACCTGCTGGGGGCGACGCTGTCTACCCTGATCGCCCTGGCCTTCCCGCAGGCCTTCGCCCGGCGGCCGGTGTGGCCCCGGCCGCTCCTCTTGATGTTCCTGGGGACGATGGCAGTGGCGCTGTTGCTGACGTTCTCCCGGGGCTCGTTCATCGGGGCGGCGGCGGCCCTCCTGGCCCTCAGCCTCCTGCGCTACCGCCGTGCGCTCCCGTTCCTGCTCATCCTCCTGGTGGGAGTGCTGTTGCTTCCCGCAACCCGGGACTACACGCTGCATCTTCTGGCCGGGTTGCGCGGGGAAGACCTGGCCACCCGCATGCGGTTCGGGGAGTATCGGGATGCCCTTACCCTGATCTCCCGCTATCCGCTGTTCGGCGTCGGGTTCGCCGGGGTGCCGGATGTGGATCTCTACATCAAGGTGGCCAGCATTTACCTGCTGGTGGCGGTGCAGATGGGGCTGGTCGGGCTGGGGATTTTCCTGCTGGTCATCGGGGTGCTGTTCGTCGCCGCCTGGAGGGCCCGGCGGGGGGTCCGGCGTCGGCCCGAGCTGGAGCCGCTCTGGCTGGGCCTCCACGGGGCGGTGCTCGCCGCGCTGGTCAGCGGGATCTTCGATCATCACTTCGTGAACTTCGATTTCCACCACATGGTGCAGTGGTTCTGGCTGATGATCGGCCTCGCCATGGCCGCCACCCGGATGGCCCAGCAAGAAGCCGGAGGGAGCCCTCCGGGCGAAGGATCCGGAGCATCCTCCGGGGGATAGATATGGAAGGGATCCAGGCGCTGATGCGCGGGCTGACGGAGGCCTCCGCCTCCCTGTTCTACCATCTCCTCGTGGGCCTGGCCCTGGAGGGCCTGCTCCTGATGGCCCTCGACCTCCGGCGCCGGTCCGGCAGGGGCGGGCTCGCGGATCGCCTGATGGTGGCCGCTGGCCTGGGCCTGATGGGCCGCCTGATCCTGTTCGGAGCGGCCTTCGGGGAGACGCGGGGGTTGCCTCCGGGGACGCTCCTGCCGCCTCTGGAGCGGGCGGTGGATCTGGCGACCTGGGGATGGCTGGGCTGGGCCATGGCCGGCGCGGGGCCCGGGCTCTGGGCACCGGCCCTCCATACGGTGCTGGTCCTGGGCGCTTATGGGGCAACGGCGCCGGCTTGGTGGAGCCTCGCCCTCCAGGATCCCACGGCCGTCTACGTCACCACCCCTCCGGAGCGGGCATGGACCCTGTGGGCGCTGGGGCTCAACCTGGCCATCGGAGGGCTGCTGCTCTCCCAGCGCCCGCGGAGGTTCCCCACCTCCGGGGCCATGGGCTTCTCCCTCCTCGCCCTGGGGGCGCTGCTGCAGCTGAACGCCCCGCTCCTGGGAACCCATCTTTCCCCATGGATCCGCCTGGGCGCCCTCGCCGCGTATCCGCTCTGGCTGGCGGGGACCTATCAGCTCGCCCTGGATGCGGCGTGGGGGCGCCCTTCGGCGATGCGGCAGGCCGCATCCGCGTGGCCGGCCTGGACGGCGAGCCTGCTCCAGGCCCTTCAGGATCGGGAGGTCTCGGATCCTTTCCGGGAGGCCCTCCGGATGGCACGGGAATGGCTCGGCGCGCGCTGGACGGGGATCGGGCTCTTGCAGGAGGACCACCTGGTCTTCATCGCCCGGGAGGGGGAGAACCTGCCCCGCGCCGGCTCGGACCTCGTCCTGACGCTGTCGGAATACCCACGCTGTCAGGAGGCGATCGATCAACGTCGGGGGGACTTCATGACCCCGGCGGATCAGGCCGGAGAGGCCTTCCTCCGCCTCTGGCAGGCCTTCGGGATGGAGCGCATCGGCTCCCTGCAGGTGGAGCCCCTCGTCGTTTCGGATCAGGTTCTGGGCCTCTGGCTGATCGGCTATCCCCCGGAGGCCGGGAAAAGCCGTCCCCCGGATCCCGGGCTGGCCCGGGAGATGGCCGGAGCGCTGGCCCGGACGCTGCGCCTGTTCCGGGAGTGGGAGCGCCTGACGCGCCTGGAGGCGGCGCTGCAGGCCCTGGAGCAGGAGCGCCAGGAGGCCATCCGGCAGCTGGAGGCCCGGCTGGAGGAGGAGCGCCGGTCGCTGCAGCGGGAAATCCATCGCTGGGCCACCCGGGCGGCGGAGGCGGAAGAGGAGCGGGAGCGCTGGCGGCGCCGGGCGGAGGAGCTGGCCCAGCTGCTGGAGGCCCGGGCCGCCCTGCCGGTGGCGGCCGCCTCGGCCGCCTCGGTTAAGGAAACTCCCTCTGAATCCGGGGAGGAGCGAGATGGGCTGGTCCTGGCCCTCCTCCAGGAGCTGCGCACGCCGCTCACCGCCATCCTGGGCTATACGGATCTGCTCCTGGGGGAAGCGGTGGGGATCCTGGGCGCCACCCAGCGGCAGTTCCTGCTGCGGATCCGGGCCAACATCGAGCGCATGGCGGGGCTGATCCGGGAGACCCTGCAGATCGCCGCCCTGGAGGCTGGATCCTACCGGCTGGAGCCCGGCCCGCTGCGCTTGGAGGAGGTCCGAGACGAGGTCCTCCAGCAGCTGCAGCCGGTGCTCCAGGAGCGGGGCCTTCGGGTGGAGCTGGAGTGGCCGGAGGATCTGCCTCCGGTGCAGCTGGACCGGGATGCGGGGCAGCAGATCCTCTATCACCTCTTGAACAATGCGGCCCTCTGCAGCCGTCCGGGCACGGCCATCGTCCTGCGGGCCCGCCGCAACCCCAGCATCCCCGACGTGCTCTTCCTGAGCGTGCGGGATACGGGGGGAGGGATCCCGGTGGAGGAGATCCCCCGGGTTTTCGTCCCACGCTATCGGGCGACGACGCCGCTGATCCCCGGGGTGGGGGATAGCATCGGCCTCTCCATCGCGCGGGCCCTGGTGGAGGCCAGCGGGGGGCGGATCTGGGTGGAAAGCGAGCCGGGGGTGGGAAGCACCTTCACCGTCGTGCTGCCCCTGGCCGTCTCCTGAGGACTGTGGCAAGGAAAGAAACAATGCGGACGTTGCTGGCGCTGCTCGGGCTGGGGATTCTGATCCTGGGGGCCCTGGGGATGGCGGTGGTGGAGGGCCGGCTGCGTCCGGCGGCCGTTCCCCGGGCCACCCGTCCCGCCGCGCCTTCTCTCTCAGAGGGGAGAACCGCCACCCCCACCGAGGAGGGGCTGGTGGAGACGGCGGAGACACCGCCCCCCTCGCCCGCGTTCTCCCCTGTCCCGGCCTCCCCCTCCCCAACGCCGTCCGGGACGCCGGGGGAGGCCCCTATGCCGACCCTCTCCGTAACCCCCACGGGAGCCGGGACGCCGAGGGCTCCGTGCCGGCCGCCGGCGGACTGGATCCCCTATCGGGTGCAGCCGGGGGACACGGCCTACCGGCTGGCGACCCTGGCGGGGATCTCCGTCTCGCGCTTCCTGGAGGCCAACTGCCTGCGGCATCCGGCCCTTTTCATCGGGCAACGGGTCTATCTGCCGGTTCGCCTGCCCACCCCGACCCCGAACCCCACGCCATGCGGGCCTCCCGCGGATTGGGTGCTCTACACCGTGCAACCCGGGGAGACCCTCTACCGGCTGTCCGTGCGCTTCGGGGTTCCCCTCTCCGACCTGATGCAGGCGAACTGCCTGACCACGCTGTCCTTGAGCGCCGGGCAACGCCTCTACGTCCCTCCCTCGCCGACGCCGACCGGGACGCCGGATGTCACCCCCGCGCCCTCTCCCACCCCCACGGCCCCCTGAGGACCTGACCGACTTCCGGGGAAAAGACAGGCGGGCATGCCAGCTCCCGGCATGCCCGCCCGAAGGGAGGATGGGAACGCAGGCTCCGGCTACTTCCGGGCCGTCTTCTTGGTGGTCTTCTTGGCCGTCTTCTTGGCTGCGGCCTTCTTCGCGGGCTTCTTGGCCGCCGCCTTCTTCGCCGTCTTCTTGGCCGCGGCCTTCTTGGCAGGCTTCTTGGCCGCAGGCTTGCGGGCCGGCTTGGCCGGAGCGGGGGCCGGAGGCGGGGCCATCTCCGGGGCCCTCTCCTCCACAGGCGCCTCGGGGGCAGGCGCCGCCGCGCCTTCCATCTCCTGGTAGTAGACCCATTTGCCGACCATCGCTCGCTCCTTTCTGCAAGAGTTGGGGACAGACGCCGATGGATCCACTCTCACGCCCATTGTAGGAGAGCGATGCAAATTTAGGCAAGCCTAAATTCGATCCGGATGCGATGGGCACGCCGATGGAGGACGGATCAGGGCGTCCGCGCCCTTCCGGTGAGCGGAGGAGATCGCGGAACGGGCCCTCCCGGTTTATCATTGGGAGCCACGGGATCGGAGGGCCGCCCCGGCCGGCTCGCTCCCTGACGGCCGGCGGATCTTGGGCGTTCGGAGGTGTTTCGATGGGTCGCTGGCGATGGGTGCTGGGGCTGATGATCGGGGCCCTCGCGCTCTACGGGGCGGTGCGAGGGCTGGATCTCCCCACGCTCTGGGCCACGCTGCGCGCGGGGAACTACGGATGGATGCTCCCGGCCCTGCTCGCCCTGATCCTGAGCGTGGCGGCCCGGACCGCCCGCTGGCGGATCCTGCTGAACGCGCCTCCGGGGGTGTCCTTCCTCCGCCTCTGGAACATCCTGAACGCCGGCTACCTGGTCACCCACGTTCTCCCCTTCCGGATGGGGGAGCTCGCGCGGGTCCTCCTGCTGGCCCGCTTCCCCCAGACCCCGGCCGGCCTGGTGGCGATGTCGATCGTCGTGGAGCACGTGCTGGATCTGGGGGTGGTGCTGGCCCTGACCGGGGTGGCCCTGGCCCTCCAGCCGGGAGCCCGCGGGCTGGGGCTTCTGAGCCACGCCGGGCCGGTGCTCACCCTGGGCGCGCTGGGAGGGCTCCTCCTCGGGGCCTTCCGGCCCCAGTGGGCCCGGCGGCTCACGGACGCCCTCACCCGGCCGCTTCCCCGGCCGCTTCAGGGCCGGCTGCGCCGGGAGGCGGAGGCGGCCCTGCGGGGGCTGGAAGTCCTCCGGACTCCCCGGGCTCTGGCCGCCGCCTCAGGCTGGTCCCTGGTGGCGTGGCTGGCGACGGCCGCTCATCTCTACGCGGTCATGGGGGTTTTCCTGGAGACCCCGGATGGGTGGGTGGCTTTGCTGACGATGAGCGCCCTGACCTTCGGGATGCTGGTGCCCTCCACCCCCGGCTACATCGGGGTGGTGCAGGGGATCACGGTCTGGGTGATGGGGGAATTCGGGATCCCGCAGGCCACGGCCTTCAGCATCTCGGTCGCCTCCCACGGGCTGATCTATGGGGTCCTCTCCACCCTCGGGGCCCTCGGCCTGTGGCTGGAGACCGGGCAGGTAGGGCTCGGGTTCCTGCGGCGGGCGGAGGGGGAGAGGGTGGACCGCTGAAAAGAGGCAGGGGCCCGGCCCCTCATGGCCCCTTCCGGTTTACAGGCTGAGGAATAAAATATCCCGCGGCATGCTCGACTTCGGGCGTGCTTCGGGATCCTCAACGCGCTCAGGAGGCCGGAAATGCCCCCCTCGGCCCTGATCACCGGCGGCGCGGGCTTCATCGGATCGAACCTGGCGGACGCCCTGGCCTCGGACGGCTGGGTGGTCTGGATCTTTGATCTGCTGGCCCGGCCCGGCGTGGAGCGGAACCTGGCCTGGCTCCAGGAACGGCACGGCGGGCGCATCCGCTTCATCCGGGGCGACGTCCGGGACTTCCCGGCGGTGGCGGAGGCGGTGCGGCAGGCGGAGGTGGTTTTCCATCTGGCCGCCCAGGTGGCGGTCACCACCTCCCTGATCGATCCCCGCACGGATTTCGAGATCAACGCCCTGGGCACCCTCAACGTCCTGGAGGCCGCCCGCCAGGCCCGCCATCGCCCCATCGTGCTGTATACCTCCACCAACAAGGTCTACGGGGCCATGGAGGAGGTGCCGGTGGTGGAGGAGGCCACCCGTTACCGATATGCGGACCGCCCCTTCGGGATCGATGAGCGTCAGCCCCTGGACTTCCACTCCCCCTACGGCTGCTCCAAGGGGGCGGCCGATCAGTATGTGCGGGATTACGCCCGCATCTACGGCCTCCCCACCGTGGTGTTCCGCATGTCCTGTATTTACGGCCCCCGCCAGTTCGGGACGGAGGATCAGGGGTGGGTGGCCCATTTCGTGATCTCCGCCATGACCGGGCGGCCGATCACGATCTACGGGGATGGGAAGCAGGTGCGGGACCTTCTCTTCGTCACGGACCTGGTGGCCGCCATGCGGGCGGCGGTGGAGCGGATCGATCGGACGGCGGGGCAGGTCTATAACATCGGGGGCGGTCCCGAGCATACCCTCTCGGTCTGGCATGAGTTCGCCCCCCTGCTCGCGGAGATCCTGGGCCGTCCCCTGGATCCTCCCGCCTTTAGGCCCTGGCGGCCGGGGGATCAGAAGGTGTATGTCAGCGACATCCGCAAGGCGATGCGGGACCTGGACTGGCGGCCTCAGGTGGGGGTGCAGGAGGGACTGACCCGGCTGGCGGAGTGGGTGCGGGAGAACCTTCGATGAAGATCCTGGTCGCGCTCACCTATTACCGTCCCCATATCAGCGGTCTGACGATCTATGTGGAGCGGGCGGCCCGGGCCCTGGCGGCCCGGGGTCACGAAGTCCTGGTGTTGACCTCCCGGTATGACCGCCGTCTTCCTCTCGAGGAGGTGCGGGACGGCGTGCGGATCCGGCGGGTGCCGGTGCTGATGCGGGTGAGCAAGGGGGTGATCATGCCCACCATCGGATGGTGGGCGACCCGCCTGGCCCGCTGGGCGGACGTCCTCTGGCTGCATCTGCCCCAGTTCGACGCCGCCGGCATCGCCCTGCGCGGGCGCCTGTTCCACAAGCCCGTCGTCCTGACCTATCACTGCGACGTGACCCTTCCCCCGGGATGGCTGAACCGGGTGGCCAACCAGGTGGTCCACCTCATGGATCACCTGGCGGCCCGCCTCGCCGATGTCATCGTGAGCTATACGGAGGATTACGCCCGCCATTCCCCCTATCTTTCCCGTTATCTCGCCAAGGTGCGGGTGATCCCCCCGCCGGTGGAGATCCCGGTTCCGGATCCGGAGCGGGTGGCGGCCTTCCGGGCCCGCTGGGGGCTGGAGGGACATGTGGTCATCGGGATGGCCGCCCGTCTGGCGGCGGAGAAAGGGGTGGAGTATCTCCTGGAAGCCCTCCCCCATATCCTGGCGGTCTATCCGAACGCCCGCGTGCTCTTTGCCGGGCCTTACCGGAACGTCCTGGGGGAGGAGGCCTACGCCCGCCGGCTGGCGCCCCTCTTCGAGCGCTACCGGGACCACTGGACCTTCGTGGGGGTGCTGGAGCCGGAGGAGATGGCGGCCTTCTATGCCAGCTGCGACGTGGTGGTGCTTCCCAGCTGGAACGCCACCGAGTCCTTCGGCCTGGTGCAGGTGGAGGCGATGCTGTGCGGAACCCCGGTGGTGGCCAGCGATCTGCCGGGGGTGCGGGTGCCGACGCAGACGACAGGGATGGGGTTGACCTTCCCCCCGCGGGACAGCCGGGCGCTGGCCCGGGCGATCCTGCGGGTGCTGGCGGAGCGCCCGGCCTTCTGCCGGCCCCGGGAGTGGGTGGCCCAGCACTATAATACGGAGCGAACCGCCGCCGCTTATGAGGCGCTTTTCGAGGAGCTGCGGGCGTCCCGGGATCGGAAGAAGAAAGGAGATTGAAAATGGCGATCCGCGGGCTGTTTGTCCGGAATTTCCGTTCGATCGAGCATGCGGATCTGGAGCTGGCGCCGATTACCGTCCTCTACGGGCCGAACGGGTCCGGGAAATCCTCCCTGCTCTACGCGCTCCTGGGGCTGCGAAACATCGCCTTATCCCCCAACGTTCCGGCTTCCGCTTTCTGGAATTACGGATTCCTCCAGCTGGGCGGGTTTCGCGAGGTGGTGTTCGACCACAATCCGGAGCGGGAGATCGCCATTGGGATGCTGATCTCCACCCCTGAAAGCGTGCCCATCCAGGGGGAGATCCCCTCGGCAGTGGGGTATCGCGTTCGGCTTCGGGAGGAGCGAGGATGGCTGGAGCTGCTGATCGGCTTGCCGAACGCATTGGGGACGTTGGCCGCTTTGGAGGTGAGTTTTCCCTACACCGGGATCCAGAGCGTTGAGATCCCGGGGATCGGAGCGGGGCTCCGGGCGATCTGGAACGGATTTGTGGTGCAGGTTCAGGCCCAGGACGCGGCGGACATCGGGGAGGCGCAGGCCGTGGCCCGCGTTCTCAACGCGCCGATCGAAGCCCTGCGGCGGATCCGCTTCGTCCCTTTGCGCCGCGGGTTCTCGCAGGTTTCCTATACGCCTGTTCCGGTCACCCCCTTCCCCATCGCCGAGGGGGAGATCGCCACCCTTCTGGCTCAGGATCGGGATCTGGAGTATCGGGTGGATCGTTACCTCGAGCAGATCGCAAACCGGAATTTCCGCGCGCGCCCCACATTGGGGGCGGCGCTCTTTGAGCTGACCTGCGTGGACCGGGAGACCGGGCTCGGGATCACGCTGGTCAATGAGGGCTTTGGGACCAATCAGCTGGTGTATCTGCTTGCTCAGGCTCTAAGCCGGGAGGCGGAATCGGTCCTGATCGAGGAGCCGGAGATCCATCTGCATCCTTCAAGCGTCCGGCGGCTGGCCGGGGCGCTGGTGCAGATCGCTTCCCGACATCGCAAGCAGTTCCTGATCTCCACCCACAGCGAGGCGTTCCTGGGCGCCCTTCTGGCTCAGGTGGCCCGGGGCGCGCTCCGGCCTGCGGATCTGGCGTGTTATTTCGTGGAACGAAAGGACGGCGTTTCGGTCTTCACGCGTCAGCAGGTGAACGAGCGCGGCCAGATCGAAGGGGGGTTGCGGACGTTTGTGGAGGCGGAGCTGGAGGATCTCCGTGTCTTCCTCGGTGTGCCCGAGGCTTCCGAATGAGAACGACCTCTCAGGAGAAGCCGCGATGCCCTCCCGCCTCATCCTCCTGGACGAATGGCTGTTCTCTCATCTCCAGGGCGAGGAGGGAAGCGAGCCCCAGCGACAGGCCTATCGGATCCTTGAGGAAATCGAGAGGCGCTGTGATCGGATCGCGTGGCGGCCCGACACGCCCTGGGCGCGTAAAGCCTACAAGCTCATGAAAGATCAACGGCCAGAGGTCCGGGTGGCCAGCCGTCTGCTCCAGCGCTTGCTGCGGGATCCCCAAAAAGGGGTCATTCCCTCCTCGCCAGCGGCCTCGGCAGCTCGCTCTCCGGAAGCATGGTCCTCCATCCCTGAGGAGGACCGATATTTGCTGGAGATCTATATCGATGCGGGGGCGGAGCTTCTGGTGAGCACGGATCAGAAGTTGCTGGATCAACTCCAGAGATCCTTCCCGGAAGTTCGAGCGCAGGAGCTCGAGGCGTTCGTCCGCTCGTATCTCACCTGCCTGGACGGATCGTGATGGCCCCCGATTTCCTCTGGCTCCATTTGAAGGAGGTGCCTGCCTTCCGGGCGCTGCTGCGGGCGGTGGAGGCCCGGTTCTACCAGGGCCTGGAGATGCCGGAGCCGGTCCTGGATCTGGGCTGCGGGGACGGGCACTTCGCCTCCGTGGCCTTCCCGGGGAAGGCGTGGGTCGGGCTGGACCCCGAATGGGGGCCTCTGAAGGAGGCCGCCGCCCGCCGGGCCTACCGGTGGGTGGTGCAGGCCGATGGCGCCCGCATGCCCTTCCCCTCGTCCTTCTTCGGGACCGTGGTCAGCAACTCGGTCCTGGAGCATATCCCTCCGGTGGAGGCCGTCCTGGCGGAGGTGGCCCGGGTGTTGCGGCCGGGAGGCTTCTTCCTGTTCTGCTCGCCCAGCCATCGCTTTGTCGAGTTCCTCTCGCTCTATCGGCTGCTGCGCCGGCTGCGGCTGCCATGGGCTGCGGAGGCCTACGGCCGGCTCTTCAACCGCATCTCCCGTCACCATCATTGCGATGCCCCCGAGGTCTGGGCGGCCCGGCTGGAGCGGGCCGGCCTGCGCCCCCTCCGCTGGTGGTTCTATTTCTCCCCGGGCGCCACGGCCTTGCTGGAGTGGGGCCACCCGTATGGGCTGCCTTCCCTGATCTACAAAAAGCTCCTCGGCCGTTGGATCCTCGCCCCTTGGCGGTGGAGCCTGCGGCCGGTGGAGCGGATCCTGCGGCCGTTCTACGAGGAGCCCCCGGGCCCGGAGGGCGCGTATTTCTTTATGATCGCGCGAAAGGAGGGAGGCGGATAGCCCCATGGCCCGGCGGATCGCGAGCGCGCTGGCTTTCCTCTTCGCGGGCCTTCTGGCCGTGTTCGCGCAGGGACTGCTGGACGCCAGCCCCCGGGAAGCTCCGGACCCGCGGGCGTTCGGGGTTTATGCGGGGGCGCTGGCCCTGTTCCTCTGGGCCCTTCGGCAGGAGCCAGCCTGGCTGGAGGGGGAACGTCCCAGCGTCTCAACTCCCAGCCCCTCGCCTTCCGGTCGCCCCTTCTGGGCCGTCCTGAGCCTGGGGCTGGCCGCGCTGGCTTTCCTCGAGTCCGGCGGCAACCGTTTCCGGCTCCCTGGGGTGATCGCGTGGGGGCTGGCGGTGGCGGCCTGGCTGGCCGCGTGGTGGGACGCGCCGCTCCCACGATGGCCCCGGGAGGGGCTGCGGGTGCATGGGTGGCATCTGCTGCTCCTGCTCGTCCTGGGGCTCGGGATCGGCTTCCGCTACTGGGATCTCTGGAACCTTCCCCTGGATGTGAACAGCGACCACGCCGAGAAGCTCCTCGACGTGCGGGACGTCCTGAACGGGGAGTATCGGATCTTTTTTCCCCGGAACACCGGGCGGGAGGCCTTCCAGTTTTATCTGGCGGCGGCGACGATCCGGCTCTTCGGGATGCCGCTGCATAAGTTCACCCTCCAGGTGGGGACGGCCTTCATCGGGGTCCTGCTCCTGCCCGCCCTCTATCTGCTCGGCGCGGCCCTGTGGGGGCGGCATGGGGGGCTGTGGACGATGTTCCTGGGGGCTGTGGCCTCCTGGGCGGTGATCCCGTCCCGGGTGGGGTTGCGCTACCCCTTCCTGCCCACCTTCGCCGCCTGGTCCCTGGCCTTCCTCATCCGGGGGCTGCGCTCCGGCCGTCGGGCGGACTTCCTGGGGATGGGATGGTTCCTGGGGATCGGCCTGTATGGCTACTCCCCCTTTCGGGGGATGATCGCTGCGCTCCCGGCCGCCTTCCTGCTCGTGTGGGGGATCCGTCGGGGCTGGCGGACCGCCGAAGGGTGGCGCCAGATGCGGGATTTCATCCTTGGCATGCTCACGGCCCTCCCGGTCCTGGCCCCCATGCTCCGCTTCATCGTGGAGTCCCCCGAGGTGTTCTTCTATCGCCTGATGACCCGGGTCTCCACCTGGGAGAAGCCCCTCGAGGGGGATCCGCTGTGGATCCTTCTCGATAACCTGCGGCGGGCGCTGTTGATGTTCCACTGGACGGGCGACGAGGTGTATGTGGCGACGATTCCCCTGCGGCCGATGCTGGATCCCGTGATGGGAGCCCTGCTGGTCCTGGGTGGAGCGGCTGCGTTCGGGTGGATGATCCGCCGACGGGATCCCGTCCCCCTGGCGGCGCTGGCAGCCGGTTTCGTGATGCTCTTCCCCTCGGCGTATAACCTCTCATTCCCGCGGGAGAATCCCAGCACGGTGCGGGCGGCCGGCGCCCTGCCTTCCGTCCTCGCCCTCGCCGCGCTGGTCCCGGCGATGTGGACCGCATGGTGGGGCCGCGCGGGCGCGCGGCGATGGCTGGGGTGGGGGATCGCCGGGCTGCTGGCGTTGGCGTTGATCCGCCTGAACGCCGCACGTGTTTTTGAGACATACGCGCAGTCCTACTGCCACCATGTTCTCAACGCTTCGGATGCGGCGGAGATCCTGCGCGGCTTCTATGTGGGGGGCGGCCCGCCCACGAACGCCTTCTACGTGGCCTATCCTTACTGGTTCGATTCGCGGCTGATCGGGATGTGGCTGGGGGATCTGGACTGGCCCTACACGGTCTGGTATGAGGATCTGCCCCAGGTGGTGGCCCGGCATCGCCGGCTGCCGGGCCCCAAGCTGTATCTGGTGCATCCGGAGGACGAGGCCACCCGGGCCGTCCTGCAGGCGGCGTATCCCCGGGGGTGGTGGGCGTGGCGGCCGCGCACCCGCTGCGATGGCCTGGGGATCCGGGTGTTCCACGTTCCGCCGGATTCATGAAGCCGAGGGGGGCGCAGTCGCGCCCCCCTCCGTGAGGCTGGACGAAACGGCTCAGGCCGGCCGCCGCTGCAGGGTCAGCTCCTCCACCGGCTGGAGGATGACGCCGATCCAGAAGCCCAGCAGCATCAGCTGCGAGAAGAACATCACCAGGTTGATCCCCGAGGTGGAGGGGCTGGTATGGCCGGCGGCCAGGCCGAAGAAGGCGTTCATGGTCATCCCGCCCAGCAGGGCGATGGCCACCAGGATCCCGGCGATCCGGCGCAGGACGCCGTTCAGGCGATGGGCCAGGAACAGCAAGTAGAGGGCGCCGGCGATCAGGCCCAGGCCGGCCAGCAACTCGCCCCACTGGACCAGGTTGCCGAACAGCGTCGCATTGGCCGTGGCCGGGCCGGTGAGGAAGGACTTCATCCAGGGATACGGGTTCTTCTCGGCGAAGCGGGCCAGGGTCTGAGGCAGAGCCTTCACAAACCCGCCGCCGGTCTCCAGCTTCTCCAGACCGCCGCGCAGCCACTCATAGCCCAGGACGATCTGGATGAGCAGCAACCAGATGCGCGCCATGCGCTCCATCGCCGACCTCCTTTGGAAGGATCTTTCCGCTTCTCACTCTAAGCGGACGATCGGAGGCCCGGTAGAGGCGCGCGTCCCGATTTTCCCGGGACATGTGTCCCGGAACTACCGGGACCTATCGGGGCCGCAGGAGCTGCGGTCCGAGGCGAAAGCCCCTCCTACGTAAGCCGAAATTCATTTCGGCCTCCTCCCGTGGGCGCAGCTTTCGCCGCGGCCTTGCGGGATCGAAGGAGGGTTCGGGGTGAAAGCTCCTCCTGCAGAAAAATCGATTCTTGTAGAAGCGGCTTCAGCCGCGATCCTTGCAGGGTCGAAGACCGAGGTTTGGGGCCGTAGGGGCGGCTTTAGCCGCGACTTGTGGCATCGAAGACGGGAAGTTCGGGGCTAAAGCCCCTCCTACCAGAAACCATCTTTTTGTAGGAGCGGCTTTAGCCGCGACCTTTGTGTCATCGAAGACGGAGGTTCGGAGTTATCGGAGCGGCTTCAGCCGCGACCTTCGTTCAGCGGCGGGGGAGGGGGAGGGAAGTGAGCCCCAGCAGGAGGAGCGCCCCCAGGAGCCCGGGGAGGACGGCGGTGGTCCCAAGCTGACCGAAGCCCGGGGCCAGGAGGCGCCCGGCCGCGTGGCCCAGGATCATCCCCAGGCACCCGAGGATCAGATCCCCGATCAGACGGCGGGCCCCGCCGCCGGCCAGGACGTGTCGGATCAGCCCGGCCCCCACGCCGAGGAAGAGGAGCAGAACAGGGGTGGTCCACATCACAGGGTGATCTCCAGCAGATCTTCGGCGATGTGCCGGAGCCGATCCGCGGGCAGCTCCGACAGGCGCATGGCCAGGCGCAGATAGGGCAGGTGCACGGGAGCGGTCACGAAGGCCCGCACCTCCGGCGGGAGCGCGCGGAACCCTTCGATCTGATCCAGCAGGATGGCGGCCTGCCCGATGGGACTCTCCGCGTCCCGCAAGTCGGTTAGGGAAAGCCCCAGATGGGCCGCCAGGCGTTCCAGTTCCACCAGGGGGATCGGGCGCTCGCCGGATTCGTAGGCGCGGAGCCGCCGGGGGGTGCATCCCAGGGCGGCGGCCACCTCCCGCAGGCTCTTCCCCGCAGCCTCCCGGGCCTGGCGCAGGATCAGCCCGATGACCCGGTGCCGGAGGGCGATGAACTCCGGAGCCGCCTCCGCTATCTCCTCCTCCGGCGATGCGTTCCGCTGATCCGGTTCCAGGAGGGCGGAGAGGGGCGTCTGGAAAAACCAGGCCAGGACCTCCAGCTCCGGCAGGGTGGGGTCCTGCCGCCCGGCCTCGTAGGCCCGATAGCGCGCAGGGGAGATCCCCAGCAGGGCGGCGCAGGCCTGGACCGTGCGGCCGGCCCGCTCCCGGGCCTGCCGCAGGGCGATCCCGACGATCTTCCGGCGCAACGTCAAACGTTCTTGTTCGTCCATCGGCAGACGATCCTCACAGGATCCCCCGGGCGTTCGACGGGGCAATTCGACCTTTGCCCAATATTATAAATGGTTGGAGTTACGCAGTTGGATCCGTCCTTCTCCCCATGCGACGGATGGGCTATCATCATGATGGAGGCGGCGACGATGCCGACGGTCTGCCTGCGGTTCCGGTTCGAAGAGCATCCCAGGATCCGCGCCTTGATGGAGGCCTGCGCCGACATCCAGCGGCAGGCCGTCGACTACGCTCTGGAAAACGGCAAAACCGCCACCTTCACCCTCATCCAAGCCCTCTACCCCTCCCTGCGCGCGCAGCATTCGGATCTCCACTCCAACCTTATCTACGGGGCGATCCGATCCGGCGCCCGGGTCGTCCACGGCTTCCGAAACCGGCAGCGGAGAGGGAAGACCCGGGCGGACCGCCCGAAGATCCGGCGCCCCTCGGTCTATCTGGTCCGGCAGACGGTGAAGATCGAATGGGACGGCGAGACCCTGACCGTCACGATCCCGGTCTCCCCCCGGGATCCCGAGCCCATCGTCCTCACCTTCCGTCCCCATCACAAGTATCGCCGGCTGCTGGATGAATGGAAGGCAGGGCGGGCAAAGATGGGGGAGCCGACGCTCACGGCCCACTCCCTCTCCATCCCCCTGAAGTTCCCCGATCCCATCCCCTATAAGTCGGAGGGGGTGATCGGGATCGACAGCAATGTAAGGAAACCTCACGGCCTTCGTGACCTCTACGGATGAGATCCGGGAGATCGACACGGGGTATGTGGGGAAGGTCAACCGGGATCATCTGCGGCGCGAGATCAAAGGGACGAGGGGGAAGCGCAACCCGAAGGCCAAAAAGAAGATCGCCTCCAAGCATCGAAGGATTCGAAAGCAGAAGACGGAGAACTTCTGGCATCATCTGGCCCTGGCGCTGATGGCCTGGGCCATCGGGATGAAAGCGGCCCTGGTGCTGGAGGATCTGAAGGGGATGAAGGAGCGGATCGGGAAGGGGAAGTCCAGGAGGATGCGGCAGCGTTTGCTGAACTGCTGGTCGATCATGAAGTTCCACCGCATCCTGGAGCACAAGGCAAGATTCTACGGCGTCCCGCTGGTTTTTGTGGATCCGCAGAACACGTCCAAGACGTGTCCGGTATGCGGCAGGGTGGGTGAAAGGCTAAGGGGACACGCCCTGGCGTGCCCTTGCGGGGTGAGGATGGGCCGTCACGAGGCGGCGGCGGTGAACATCGCCCGCAGGGGGGTGGAATTCCTCGGGGGCCTGGGCCCTCGGGGCAGGGGTCGGTGGGCGACCCCCGTGGCCGGTCCTCTGGCCTTGGGCTAAAACCCAAGGCCACGACCGGAATACGCAGAAAACCGCGTAAATCCTACGGCTAAGATCTCTCCCGGAGATCCTTCTGGGAGGAGGCTACGATGCGACGCCTGATCTGGCAGCTCATCGAGAACATGACCTATCGAGACCTTTCCGGCCGCCGGCGGCCGCCGCGCTACGTGGTCGCCGCCGGGCTCCTCTTTCTGGCGATGATCCCGACGGCCTGCTGGTCTGCCCAGGAGCGGTCCCGGGTGATGACGGCGGTCCACGCCACGCCGGCTCCCCCGGCCACGCCCTGGCCCACCCGGACGTCCACGCCGCCGCCCACCCCCACGCCCACCCCGGTCGTGGACGAGGCCGGCTGCCCGGCGGACCCGAAGGAATGGACCCTGGAGCCCATCGTGATCGCCCCGGGGGCGAAGCCGCTGGATCTTTTCCGGATCCGGCCCGACTGCGTCTACCGGGGGCTGGCCAAAAGCGTGGCCGCTCTGATGCTGGCCGACATGGGCTGGAAGCCGCCCGAGATCGTGGAGGCCCTGGGGCTGCCGCGCTTCCCGGTCCGCTATCACCCGGTGATCACGGTGACGATGGAATACACCCTTCGCCTGCAGGGGGAGCCGTCGGTCCTCAAGCAGGAAGGCCTGCCCTCCAGCGCCGCGATGTGCCCGCCGCAGGCCTCCCCCGACCGCTGCCCCCGCCTGTGGGCGGTGGGCCTGGACGGGACCTTCCCCTTCCGGTATGCCCTGCGGGGCTGCTTCTATCCCCGGCATCTCTCCGCCGGACGGGTGGTGGACTGGGGCATGCCGTATCCGGTGATCTGCGTGGTGCGCAGCATGACCTATCCCTATGTCTGGTCGGGGATGGTGGAGGGAACGGAAGATCGCTTCCGACACGTCTATCGGGATGTCTGGAGCGATTGGAATCGCTTCTTTGGGTATGATCCGTCCCTTCGGATCTGGCTCGACATCGGCAGCGGCCTGGGCTATTCGGGTCGGGACGACCCGCAGGTCATCGAGCGGGTCCGGGATCGGGGGCGGCAGGAGCTGGAGAAGACGGCGGCTCCTCACGGCCTGCCGGTCTGGGACCAGGCCTGGCTGGAGGCCTTCACCGGCCTGAAGCCGAAGCCCCTGCCGCCGGATTGGGCCTCCTGGCCGGACCGGATCCGGGAGTTCTACGGCGATTTCCTGGAGAAATACCACCGCCTTTCGCTGGAGGAGGTGAAGGCCGCATGGAGCCGGTGAGGCGCCTGTGGGTTCTTCTGGCCGTCGGGGCGGCGCTGCTGCTGGCGGGGGGCTGGCCGGGGATGCCCGCTGCCCAGGCTCAGGAACGATGCTGGAGGGAACATATAAACGAGGCGACGGAGACTCGCATGGTCTGCGAGGGCGACATATCGCCGACGCCCAGGCCAGGTCCTCGCCCTCAGCCGACGCCCCCGCCGTGCCCCAGACTGGCGGAGATCCTCGTGGATGATTTCCAGACCAGGGATGGGTGCTATGTGGTGATTCGGGTTGTAGATCTCTGCACCAACACCTACCAGGGGGATCCCTTCACCCGCAAGGTGAAGTGTCCGAAGCCCGCCGCCTCCAACCCGTGCGTGGATTCCGGCGGCAACCCGCTCTTCTCGATCGGACCCGACGGGATCTTCTGCGGTCGGGACGGGGGACGCTGGCGCGTGGAGGCGCGGGTGCGCTTCCCGCCCTATGTGATCGACGTCCGGCCCTACCCGGCCACGCTGGTGGGCTGGCCCACGGCGATCCGGCTTTCGGAGCTGGGCCGGGCCGCCGGGGAGGGGACCCTGGACTACGTCCCCTTGGGCGGCGGAAGGCCCGAGGACCCGAAGCCCGGCGACTGGCGCAACGTGCGGCTGCGCCTGGAGCTGGTCCCGGTGGGCTTCTGCCGGATCACCCTCCCCCAGGCCCGGGGGCCGATGACGGTGCTGCAGCGTCCAAAGAACCCCCTGCCGCTGCATACGGACTTCTGGCTGGAGGCGCGCGGCGTCACCGGACGCCCCCTCTACCTCTACTGGGAGGTGCCCTCCCATCCGGCGGCCGGCAACACCTTCCTGGACCCCGGCCTCAACGCCCGGGTGGGGCTGCCGGGGGACTTCCCCGCCTTCCGGGGAAGCGTCCGGGCGCCGTATGTGCTCCGATGGTCCTTTGAGTGGGAGGAATACAAGGAGGAGACCAGCAAGCACTGCGACGACAGGTCCGATCCGGGGAACGAGTGCGACAGCGACGGGGATGGGGTGAAGGATAAGAAGTGGCGCTGGGAGACGAGGCGGTGGTGGGAACCGAAGTCCGAAGGAGGCGTCGTGGACCCAGATGCGATTCGGGGCCTGCCGCCGCAGTACCGAGCGGATTTGAACGGGGACGGCAAGGCGGACGCCCTGTGGAACTACAACAGCGTTATTCGCCGGATGAATGAGTCAGATCGCCCGGCTATGGGCGGCCTGGCTTTCGAAATGGGGACCGGAGGGGTTTTTCCGATCTGGGTTCGGGAGGCTCAAGGACAGATTGGATGGCCCTCTCGATGAGGAGCGATGATGTCACAGATCGTTTCTTTTGTTCCCCTTGCGGTCGCCGTCGCGGCGGCCGTCATCGACTTCCGGACCCACCGGGTGCCCAACGTCCTCGCCCTGCCGGCGATGGCGGCGGGGCTTCTGGTCCGCTTCCCCCCGGATCCCTGGATCCTGGGGCTGGCTGTCTTTTTCTTCCTGCTCTGGCGCGCGGGGGTCTGGGGCGGCGGCGACGCGAAACTATGGATGGCCATGGCCTTCTGGACCCCTTCGGGCCGGGGCGCGGAGGCCTGGCTGGCCTTCGGGATCGCCGCCGCGGCCACCGGGGCGGCGGCCATGGCCTTCCTCATCGCGCGCAACCTGGTCCGCCGTCGCCCGGCCTTGGAGAACGTCTCGGGCGTCCGGCGTCCAGGAGCCTGGCAGGCGGTCCCCTACGCTGTCTGGCTGGCCATGGGAGCGCCGGCGGCGGGCTTTTAGGGGGCGGCAAGAGGGATCGCGCGAGACGGCCCGGAAAACTCCTCGCTCGGCCCGCGGGCTTGGGCGGATGCTGGTCTGCCAGGAGACGAGCCCGGCAAACGCGGGAAGCGATAGATGCCAGCCAAGGGGGCGCTCCGATTCGCGGCGAATCCCAACCGAGAGACTCGGATCGCTTTTGTGAACACGAGCTCGCCGCCCATCTCGCCGGCGGCTGGGATCCGGCCTGAAAAGACCCCGCCAAGGGCTTCCCGGGAAGCCGCTCTCAAGGATCGCCCCCTTCCAAGAGCCGGCCTGCGACCAACGGGCCGATGAAGCGGGAGCCGGCCCGCCGCCTGCTTCGTCTTGGGCGAGCGAAACGAAGGACGACGCGTTGCGGAGCGGAAGGGGTATGATGATGGTGTGGCCGCGGAGATCGGAGGAGGCCGGCCCTGAGCTAAGGCTGAGCCGAGGAGCGTTGCCGCCGCGGCGGAGGGACGAGCGACCGTCCCGCGACCGAGAAGCCGCCCGAGCGATCCAAACAAGCAGGCCGTCGGCGCGCGCGGCTCGCCGCCGGCGGCAGAACGTTGTCGCCACCGGAAAACGCGATGGCGCGGTTCCGCCAAATCGGATGCGGGAGGCAAGTCGAGGCCGGCTCGGTCACAACGGCGGCGCGACGGGCCGTCGGCCCCATGAGGGTCGATCATGCGAGCGTGGGCCGTTGTCACGATTGTCCTCATGAGCCTGATGTGGGGGCTCGGCGCGGAGCAGGCCCCCCCGGCGGCCCGCGTGTTGCTGGTGACGATCGGCGTTTGTCTGGCGCTCCTCGCGGGCATCTGGCTTGGGCGACGTTCCGTCTTGAGGGGGCAAGGCGCGCCCTGTCTGGCGGCTCCTTCTCCGGCGTCCCCCCGAGACCCCAGCGCCGCGGGTTTGTCCGAGGACGGCGTCCCGGACGGCGTCCCATCCTCCGGCCGTCCGCCGGCCTCTGGCGAGCACGAGAGCGCCCGCGAGCTCGCCGAGCTGGTTCGCGGCTGGATTGCGGAACGGAAGACGTTGCCGAGGCCGGGGGGGCATTTCGTGCCTCCGTCCGTGTTGCCCAGCGAGGATTTGGCGCGCTTGGAGCAGACGCTCGTCCGCGCCTTGCGGGAGGCGAACGCCGTCCAAGCGCGCATCCGGCTCCGGCCCATCCAAGACGTGGAGCAAGCCGATCAGTTGCTCCGGGCGATCGCCGCGCTGGGGCAGCTGGGACCTGCGCCCTCCCCCGGGCTGCCGCTCGTGGTTCTCCCGCTTGGGGTCATCGGATCCCCCGGCGGCTCCCGCCCCCAAATCCCCGAGTGGCGAGAGGCGGCCAGGCGCGCGGGGCTGGTTTGGGCGGGCGAGTACGATGTCCCCGGGGAGGAAGGCCCGGTCTTCATGCCGCTTCTTCTGGCGAAGCAGCTGGTCCTGGAGCCGCTGTCCTCGCTGGAGCTGCGGGACCGCCCGCCCCCCCGGGACCGCCGGCTCTATGTGGGGATCGCCCGCGCGGACAGCGGGAGGCCGGTCTGGCTGGGCTGGCCTTGGCATGCGGTGGTGGTGGGGAGGACGGGCTCCGGGAAGACGAACACGGCGGGCCACCTCGTCTTCGAGGCCGCCCTGCTGGGGATCCGGGGCCGGATCCCGATGCGGATCGTCGCCACCACGGCCAAGGCCGGGGATGGGATGTCCTTCCGGATCGAAATCCGGGGCGGGAGGGCGCGGCTCCGCAGGATGGATCCCCAGGAGTCCGCCCGGGAGATCCTGGCGGTGGACCCCGGAGCGCCGCAGGAGGGGATCGTCCTCCTGGTCATCGACGAGGCCCAGGCCGTTCTGGACGAGGTGGACGGCATGCGGGCCTGGGCGGAGCGGGCCATCCTGATGGGCCGCAGCAACGGGGTGGCGTGCGTCATGATCTCCGGGAACCCGAGGTGGGAGGCGCTCCCCAGGAGCGTCCTGGCCCACGCGGCGTGGATCATCCACCGCACGGACCCGGCGGACATGAGGCTGCTCACCCAGCGGATCCGGCTCGGGGCCCCCGCGGACATCCCCGACGAGCCCGGCGCGGCGCTGTTCGTCCCCCCAAGCCGGGAGGCCGTCCTGGTCCAGATCCCGCTGGCGGTGCCGCTGGAAATGCTGGAAAGGAGCGGAGGGGAGGATGCTGAAGATTCGGGTGCGTAGCACGGGGGAGTGGGTGTCCGGGGCGGCGTGGGACTCCGGAGGGAAGATCTGCGCCGCCAGGACGGAGGAGGGGATCCTGCTCCTCCTGCCGCAGGAGGTGGCCGGAGCGGTCCCTGACGTCGCGCCCCCGCCCCCCGCCTTGGAGACGGGGGCCGTGGAGGACCCGGAGGGGCTGTTCCGCTTCCTGCGGGAGGCGGGCCTGGCCTGGCTGGACGGCCTGCGGCGGGTGGAGGAGATGGGGCCCCCGGGGCTTCTGTTGCTGAGGCCGGCGGAAG
>Ga0080007_1064768_pt1 | contig 64098 bp, 66 predicted proteins | sample OctOCTMetagenome_FD_69210 | JGI IMG/M metagenome (GOLD analysis project Ga0080007, IMG submission 69210) | Hot spring and microbial mat streamer communities from Octopus Spring Streamers, Yellowstone National Park, USA - OCT_B (SPADES... | ecosystem: Environmental > Aquatic > Thermal springs >...
TGGCAATGGGCAGGTGAATGGTGGGTTGAAACCGACGCAGTTTTGACGGGCGCATGGCGATTGCCGCAGGAAGGGAAACTTGCCCTGTTGTTCGTCAATGTCAGCGACCAACTTGTCACGGTGACCGTTGCCTTTGACGGGCGCATTTATGGCTTTCAACAGCCGATGGTCACGGTCACTGCATTGAGGGCGGAAGGCAAAGGGCGGGGTGAAAAATTGCCCGTTAATTTCCGCCGCCCTTTGCCTTTGCTGCCCCGAACGGCATTGGCGTGGGAAATCACTTCCCGCTGAACCTTCCGCCTTGTCCCTAACCGCCGTATTTCGCCCGCAGGACATCAATGCGGCTGACGATGCCGACCAACTTGCCGCCGTCAAGGACAGGCACGCGCTTGATCTTGCGCTTGACGAGGGTGGCAGCGATGTCATCTACAGAGGTGTCGGGTGCGACGGAAATGACCCGCTTGCGCATGACTTCGGCGACCGTCTTTGCCCCTGAAGGGGCGGCGAGGAGGTCGGCTTCCGTTAGGATGCCGACGACCTTTGTCTTGTCCTTCTCGTCCACGACAGGGACGCCGCTGATCTTGCGGCGCACCAAGAGGCGGGCGGCATCGGCGATGGGCGTAGACGGCTTGACGGTAACGACCCGCGTCGTCATGATGTCCTTCGCCGTCTTCGCTGGCATGACCATCACCTCCACAGCAAAAATCCGCGCCCTGTGTTTTAGTGCACACCTCCTCTTTTGTCAAGAGGCGGTCACAGAAACCAACGGGCGACGGCGGGAAGCCAGGCATATTTGTCGGTGCGGTCGTCAATCCAAGCGGTGCGGGAGGCGTTGATAGCCAGTAAGCAACCGCGTTCTTTGTCCCACTCAAAATCGTCCCAGCGCCGAACGAGCAAATGGCAAGCGAAAGGAATTGAGCGGTCAGCGGCGAGAGGTTGCAACAGGGCGATGACTTCCTGTAGGGCGTCCTGAAAATGGCTGAGCCGACGCAGGTAATCGCGCATCTGCTTGTTGAGGGCAGGCACGAGTTCAGGCGGTTGCGGTTCGCCTGTCAGGTGGCTGACCGCTTCGTTGTAAAGCCAAACGATGACGCCGCCGACGATGCGTTGGGCGTCGGAGAAGGGTTTGCGGGAGACATCCACCATGACGATGCGGCGGCGTCGGACAAGGGCGAGGTGACACCAATGAAGGCTCGCTGCGGGTTTGAGGGCGAACTGCAGCCGATGCCCCCACGCCGAACACAATCGCTCATAACGGACTTCCATGCCCGCTTCCCTCAGGCGTCGCTCTATCGCTGCCACATAAGGCGACCCGCTGCGGGCATTGCCCAAAACGATGTCGGGATGAAGCCAAAGGAGCAAATCCAGTAACTGGCGGCACTCGCGCAAAAAACGGGGCAAGGCAAAGAAGGGAAGGGCTTGCCATCGCCGCTTCATGCGGGCGATTTCCTTTTGAGGGCGGATGAGCCAGCGGCGGAAGCGCCGTAGCAGCCAGCAAGACGGCAATGTCCTTGTTTGCGCCATCGCCAACACCCAGTGGGATTTTGGCGCACGCCCATGCTCTCAAAAGAAAAACGGGCGGGGCTTTTCACCCCGCCCGCTAACTTGCCTTACCACTCTTCTTCGCCTTCTGGGTGCGGCGGTCCTTCCTTCTTCTTTTCGGGGATTTCCACGACAGCGGCTTCCGTCGTCAAGATGAGGGTGGCGATGGAGGCGGCGTTCTCTAAGGCGATGCGGACGACTTTCACGGGGTCAATGATGCCCAGTTCAAACATGTCGCCGTAGCGGTCGTTGAGGGCGTCGTAACCGTGCGTTTCAGGGAGGGACTTGACTTTCTCGGCGACGACCGAGCCATCCAAGCCAGCGTTTTCCGCAATCTGGCGCAGCGGCTCTTCCAGTGCCCGCTTGACGACTTGCACGCCCAGTTTCTCATCGCCATCCAGTTGCCGCTCCAACTCTTCCAACGCGGGGATGCAGCGCAGCAAGGCGACGCCACCACCAGGGACGATGCCTTCTTCGGCAGCGGCTTTAGCGGCGTTGATAGCGTCTTCAAAGCGATACTTGCGCTCCTTCATGTCGCTTTCCGTCGGTGCGCCGACCTCAATGACGGCGACGCCACCCGACAACTTCGCCAGCCGCTCCTGCAACTTCTCGCGGTCATACTCGCTGGTCGTCTTTTCCAGTTCCCGCTTGATTTGCTCAATGCGCCCTTGGATGGCTTCCTTGCTGCCCGCGCCTTCCACAATCGTCGTCTCCTCTTTGCGCACGATGACCTTGCGGGCGCGACCGAGCATGTCCAGCGTCACATTCTCCAACTTGATGCCCATGTCCTCGGTGATGAAAGTTCCATCCGTCAAGATAGCGATGTCCTGCATCATCGCTTTGCGCCGCTCGCCATAGCCGGGCGCCTTGACGGCGCAGCACTGCAGCACGCCCCGCATCTTGTTGACGACCAGCGTCGCCAACGCTTCGCCTTCAACTTCTTCGCAAATGATCAGCAACGGCTTGCCTGTTTGGGCGACTTGCTCAAGGATGGGCACCAAGTCGTGGGCATTGCTGATTTTCTTCTCGTAGAGCAGGATGTAGGGCTCTTCCAACACGCACTCCATGTTTTCAGGGTCGGTGATGAAGTAAGGGCTCAGGTAGCCCCGATCAAACTCCATGCCCTCCACGATGTCTACCGTCGTCTGCGAACCTTTGCCTTCTTCCACCGTGATGACGCCATCTTTGCCGACTTTCGCCATCGCTTCGGCGACAATTTCGCCGATTTCAGGGTCGTTGCCTGCGATGGTGGCGACATGGCGGATGTCGTCATTGGTCTTGACTTCCCGCTTGAGTTCCTTGAGGCGCTCAATGCAGCGGTCTACGGCTTTGTCAATGCCCCGCTTGAGCAGGACGGGGTTGGCGCCAGCGGCGACCAATTTGAGGCTCTCTTGCAGGATGGCGTGAGCCAAGACGACTGCCGTCGTCGTCCCGTCGCCAGCGAGGTCATTGGTCTTGCTGGCGATTTCTTTGAGCAGTTGTGCCCCCATGTCTTCGTCGCGGTCTTCCAGTTCAATCTCTTTGGCGACAGTCACACCGTCTTTGGTGACGAGGGGCGAACCCCACTTGCGCTCGCAGATGACATTCCGCCCGCGCGGACCGAGGGTCACGCGGACGGCTTCCGCCACAACGGATGCCCCTCGCATCAACGCTTCGCGGGCTTGTTCGCTGAAAAGCAGTTGCTTTTTCGCCATCGCTGCCACACCTCCTTGCCGTGCCAAGTCGTTGTGGTGGGATGGGTTTTGAGATGGCTGGCGGTCAACGGGAAGCCGTCCGCTATTTTAGCACTCCATCCCCTTGAGTGCTACAGCCCAACGCGCAATGGGCAGGATAAACGCCTTCATCACGATGAGCCTTTCAGGGATGGCGTTGCGAGGTGCGGGGCAAGCCACCGCCGATGAGAAGGATTTCGGTGACGGGTTCGCGCACGATGCGGGATTTCAGTCGGCGACGGCGGACTTCCTGACCGTTTTCGCAAAGGATTTCCCAAACAATCTCCCGAACGCCTTCCTTGCCCCGTTGCTTGGTGACGATGGCGCCGCCGGGCATGGAGGGAACGAGGCGACGCTCCACTTTGTAGGGGACGGGTTCGTGGGTGACTAACCGATGGACGCTAACGACGGTCACTAACGGTTTGCCGACCCTAACTAACAATCGGTCGCCGACCTTCAGGCGGTCCAAATTGCGGTGGGGATTGAGCCGTTGCAATTCGGCGAGGGAGAGACCGTAGCGGCGGGCGATGCGCAAGGCGACTTCGCCCGATTTGACGAGGTGATAGCGGGGCGGCTCTAACCCTTGCGTCAAGCGGCGGGCGGCTTCTTCAGGGTCGGTCAACACGCGGTCGGGGGCGATGAGCCCTTGACGAATGATGACCCGCTCTTTGAAACGGGGCGGGCGCACTAAAGGCAAATCCGAGGGCACGAAAAAGGCTTTGACCTGCTCCAACGCTTGCTCGGCGTCTTCCTTCCTTGTCAAGGCGAGGATGGGTTGGTCATTGATGACGATGAGCCACGCCCTTCGGGCAGGACGGACTTGTCGCAGCAACCGTTGGGCGGCTTCGGCGGGGCTGATGAGTTGTTCGTTGTTTGGGAGGGGGAGGTTGCCCGTCAGGACTGATTCGGCAAACTCCGTGCCTTTGCCGTAACGGCGCTCCATTTCTTCCTTTGCCAAGCGAAGGGCTTCCTGAGCGAGGCGGGAAGTCGCCAGCCAAGCGATGGGTTTGCCGTCCACGAAGAGGGCGACGGGCAATTTTGCCCGCCATTGAAGCACCAATACCGCACCGAGGGCAAGGAGAAGCAGCCAGTAGACAATCCGTTCGCCCCACGAAAGCCCTTTCGTCATGGCAGGGCGTTGCCTCCCAAATGCCGAGGACGCAAAAGGTGAGCGCCTTCCAGCATTATTGCTTGGCTGTTTTGGCGGTAGCGAGGCGTTGCAGCAGCATTTGGCGCACTTGCTCTAACTGGGCATCTTTCTGGAGATTGCGCTCGCGGTCAATGAGCATTCTTACCGTTTCGTTCCAGAGGCGGGTGGCTTCTTTGTTGTTTTTGTCCAACTCCCTCGCTCGCCCGAAGCAAAGCATGGCGTCCCGCAATTCGTCGGCTTTCAGGTGTTGCTTGCCCCGCTCCACCCAAGTCGCTGCCAGTTCCTCGTCATGTTTTTTCTCAGCAGGCGTCGGCTCTAATTTGCGGTTCGGTTCTAAGCCCTTGTTGGCGTGGATGTCGTAACCGCTGGGCGTCAGGTAACTGCCGGTCGTGACGATGAGGGCGCCGCCGCCCCGCAAGTTGATGACCGTCTGCACCGACGCCTTGCCGAAAGTTTTCTCCCCGACGACTTCCGCCACCTTCTGGTCTTTCAGCGCCCCCGCCACAATTTCGCTGGCGGACGCACTGCGACGGTCTACCATGACAATCGTCGGGACTTTCCAATTCTTGTAGCGGTTGGGGATGGCTTCAAAGACTTGGTCGCCTTCGGTGCGGCTCTTGACGGTGACGATGGTGCCCTTCGGGATGAAAAGGCTGGCGACTTCTACGGCAGCGTCCAACAGACCGCCGGGGTTGCCCCGCAAGTCCAAAATCAGCCCCTTGACCCCTTGCTGCTTGAATTCGTCAAGGGCAGCGCTCAAGGCATCGGCGGTCTTCTCGTTGAATTCCAGCAACCGCACATAGCCGATGCCCCCATCCAACACCCGCTTTTGCAGGACGGGGATTTGGATGCGTTGGCGGGTGAGGGTGATGTCAAAGGGTTCGGGGATAGTTTCCCGTTGGATTGTCAAGGTCACTTGCGTGCCGCGTGGACCGCGAATGAGGCTGACAGCCTGCTCCAAACTCATCTTGTCCGTCGGCTGTCCGTTGATTTTCAAGATGCGGTCCATCGGGCGCAGTCCCGCTTTGTCGGCAGGTTGTTCAGGGAAGACGCCCATGATGGTGATGCGGTCTTCGCCCGTGATGGGGTCGGTGGTGACGCCCAACTCCGCCCCGATACCTTCATATTCGCCTTGACTGCGGGTCTGGAACTGCACCAAATCTTCGGGCTTGAGGTAACGGGTGTATTGGTCGCCCGTCGCCCGCAGCAAGCCCGTGATGGCGCCTTCGGTCAGTTGCTCTTCGTTCAGTTTTTCGGGGGCGTAGAAATACTGCTGCAGTCGCACATAGACTTCCGCCAGCCGCTCAATGGGTCGGGAGGAGAAGGCGGAAGGTTGCGAACTCAGAGGGCGGTGACCTTCCGATGGGGGTGTCAAGCCGGGGGCAAAGGCAATCCGAATAGGCGGTAACCCTTCCCGCTTCCATTCACCGACCCGAAGCCCTGTGGCGAAGGACAAAACGACGAGCAAGGCGACGGCGATGCCCGTCAGCCAGCGGGTGCGCTGCATCGTCGCAAGGGTGCGGTGCTCCATGTCGGTCGCCTCCGTTTCCCTTTCAACGGCTGCCTTCATTGTAACGCACTAAGGCTCCGTTAGCGGGTTGACGGGTTCGCCATAGCGACGGACTTCAAAATGAAGGTGCGGTCCTGTCGCCAAACCCGTGCTACCGACGCGGGCGATGGGCTGCCCTTGCCGAACGACTGCCCCTTCCGAGACGAGAAGTTCAGAGCAGTGGGCGTAAAGGGTTGCCAACCCGTTGCCGTGATCAATGATGACGGTGTTGCCGTAGGCGCGCCGCCAACCCGCAAAGACGACGACGCCATCGGCAGCGGCGCAGATGGTCGTCCCGAAAGGAGCGGCGATGTCCACGCCATAGTGAAACCGAACCCCGCCCAAAATCGGGTGCCGTCGGTAGCCGAAGCCCGAAACGATAGAACCGCTGACGGGTTGGAGGAAGGGACCTCGCCAAGCGGGAATAGGGCGGGGCGAGCGGCGTTGAGCCATTTGCAGCCGACGCAGCAAGGCAGCGATCGCTTTTGACTCTTCCTCCCACTCCTTCAGCCATTGCTCGTAAGTCTTTCGCTCCGTTTGGATGCGCCGAAGCAAATCCGTTTGCTCCGCTTCTGCCTGCCGCAACTCCCTCGCTTGTTCGGCGATGGACGCCCGCAAGGACGCCAGTTTCGCCTGTTGACGCCGAAGCAACTCCATCTCCCGCTCCAGTTCCGCTTTCGTTTGTTGGGTCGCTTGAATCATCGTTGCGTCATAGTGGACGATGCGGCGGAAGACATAAGTGCGCATGGCGGCTTCCGTCACATCGGGGGCGGAGAGGGCGAAGAGGACATAATCGGCAGGCGGATGCTTGTAAAGTTGGCGCAATCGCTCCGCCAGCAACGAGCGATGGCGGGAGAGGCGGGCACGCACCGCTAAGACCCGCTCCCGCGTTTGGCGCAATTCTGCGGCGACTTTTTGATACTCACGGTTCAAAACCGCCAAGCGGGCTTGAGCGGTGGCGATGCGTTGGCGGGTGTCCCGCAATTGCTCAGAGAGCGACCGCTCCTTTTTGCGCATCTCCTGAATTTTCTGGCGCGCCATTTGCTTGCGCCGTTCCAACTCCTTTTGGCGTTGGCGCAGGGCTTGAGGGTTGGGTGGCTTACCCCGCGACAAAAGAGACCGCAGCCATCCTTGCCCTTCTCCCTGCGCCATCGTGCCGAAGAGGAGCAAGAGGCTCAACAGCCACGCACCCTTCCGCATTCCCACTCACCACCCTTTCGGACGCTTCAGTGCCCTTTCATTGTGGCTTGACTAATTGCAGGGCGGCAATGGTGGCGCTGACAGTGCCTAAGCCGACGGCTAAGGCGAACGCCCGTTGAATGAAATCGGCATCCATCGCCATCGCTTCCAAAGTGCCCCGAAGGTAACCTGCTTCCAGCGTTTGCAACCCCAGCCATCGCAAGCCCGCCAACATCGCCAACGCCATCAGACCGCCAAAAACGCCATAGAGGAAACCTTCGGCGATAAAGGGGCTGCGCACCGTCCAAACCGTTGCGCCGACCAATTGCATGATGCGGATTTCGTTGCGCCGACCGTAAAGGCTGAGGCGGATGGCGTTGTGGATGAGGGCGAAGGCAACGATGGCTAAGAGCAATGAAAACACATTCGCCCCCCAACGGACTTGCCGAAGCAATCGGACGAATCGCTCTACGGCAGCGGCGGGATAGGCGACTTCATCCACATCGGGCATCTTTCGCAGGATGGCAGCACATCGGGCGACATGTTGAGGCGACCGACAGGTCACCTCCAACGCATGAGGGAGGGGGTTGTGCCCGATGAGGTCTTTCAACGGCACGGAGTCGCCGAAGAGTTGTTGCAGGCGGCGCAACCCTTCGTCCCGATGGACGAAGCGGACGGCGACGACTTGCGGGAGTTTTCGGAGTTGAGTTTGAAGGCGGCGGGCGACTTGCTCGTCGGCTTGCGGTCTGAGGAAGACGCACAGCCGTTCCAGTTTCGCCCCCTCCCAGATGAGCCAGCGTTGCGCCCCTTTGACGAGCAACGCAAAGGCACCCCACAAACTGACGACCAAAGCGACGGTCAAGACCGTCGCCAAGGTGGCGACCCCGTGACGGCGCAAGTTGATCCACGCTTCGGTCAGGAAGAAAGCGAGGAGGCTAAGCCAACTCACGCCGAAACACCCCACGCAGTTCGTCCCGCACGATGCGACCATCTTGCAATTCCACGACCCTTTGGCGGTAAGCGTTGACGAGCGTCCAATCGTGGGTCGCCATCAACACCGTCGTCCCTTGTCGGTTGATGCGCAGCAGAAGTTCCACGATTTCTTGCGACGCAACGGGATCAAGGTTGCCCGTCGGTTCGTCAGCCAAGAGCAAGAGGGGGCGAATGACCAATGCCCGCGCCAACGCCACTTTTTGCTTTTCGCCCCCTGACAACTCGCGGGGGAAGGCTTTGGCTTTGGGCAACATGCCGACCATCTCTAAGGCTCTGGGGACTTCCCGAAGGACGGTCGCTGAAGAAGCCCCCGTCACCCGCAAAGCGAAGGCGACATTTTCCCAAACGGTGCGGTCGGGCAAAAGCAGGATGTCTTGAAAGACGGTGCCGATGAGCCGACGCAAGTGGGGGACTTGCGAAAGTTTCATTTGCGTCACTTCCCGCCCTGCGACCCAAACTTGCCCTTCCGTCGGGATGACTTCGCGCGTCAGCAACTTCAGCAGGGTGCTTTTGCCCGCCCCCGTCGGTCCGACGACGAAGACGAACTCACTTTTTTCCACCGTCAAATTCACCCGTTGCAGGGCGGGCGCTCCGTTGCCGTAGTCCACCGTCACATCGCGCAACACGACCATCTCCGTTCACCCTTGCTGGTGCGCCCGAAGGGAAAACCCCGTCCCCGAGAGCCGCTAAGATTTTGACGCACCACCCGCCCCTTTTCGCCATCGGTGGGCGAAGCGTCGCAAGATTGTGGTGTGCCGACGCAGGCAAAGGAAGGTGGCTTTGGTGGTCTTGTCGGTCTATGTGGACGGTTCGTCGCAAGGCAACCCAGGTCTGGCAGGCATCGGGGTCGTCGCTTGCGATGAGAAGGGGCAAGTCGTTGCGACCCGTCAACGACCTTTGCCGTCCGCCACCAACAACGAGGCGGAGTATCAGGCGGTCTTGGAAGGGTTGCGCCTTGCCCGTGAGTTGGGGGCGAGCGAGGTCATCGTCTTCAGCGATAGCGAATTGGTCGTGCGACAACTGCAAGGGGCTTATCAGGTTCGGTCGGAAGGGTTGAAAGGATTGTGGCGGGAGGCGAAAGCGTTGATGCGTCAGTTTCGTCGCTGCGAAATCCGCCACATTCCCCGCGAGCAAAACGCCCAAGCGAACCGATTAGCCCAGCAAGCGTCGGATTTGGCATCTTTTCGTCCGAGGGCGGTGAAAATCGCCCCGTCCATCCTTTCAGCGGATTTCCGTCGGCTCGGCGAAGTGGTTCGGGAACTGACGGAAAGCGGCGCCGATTGGGTGCACTTTGATGTCATGGACGGTCATTTCGTGCCCAACATCAGTTTCGGCTTGCCCGTCATTGAAGCCCTCCGCCCCGAAACCTCTTTGCCCTTTGATGTGCACTTGATGATCGCCGAACCCGAACGCTATGTGGACGCTTTTGTCAAGGCGGGGGCGGACATCGTGGCGGTGCATGTAGAGGCGACGGCACATTTGCATCGCCTTGTCGCCCGCATCAAAGAGTTGGGGGCGAAAGCGAGTGTGGCGCTCAATCCCGCCACGCCTGCCGAATGGATTCGCCCCATCTTGCCCTTTTTGGATGTCGTGTTGGTGATGACCGTTGACCCCGGCTTTGCGGGGCAAAAGTTTTTGCCCTTCGTGCTGGACAAAGTGCGGACGGTGCGGCGATGGATGGACGAACAAGGCTTGACAGCAGAATTGGAAGTGGACGGCGGCGTGACGGCAGCGAACGCCGCCGATTGCGTGGCGGCGGGGGCGACAGTGCTCGTCAGTGCCTCAGGTATCTTCCAAAGTGGCTTGCCTATCCCCGACGCCATTGAGGCGCTGCGGCAAGCAGTGAAAAAAGTGACGGGTGACGGGACGGAAAAAGAAGGTGAGCCGCCATCGGAGGGATGCCGATGCGGGTGATTGCGGGAAGCCGCAAAGGGATGACGCTGAAAAGTGTGCCGGGAGGGCGGGTTCGCCCGACTTCCGACCGCCTTCGGGGCGTGCTGTTCAACATGCTGGGCAACTTGGTCGTCGGCAGCCGTTTTCTGGATTTGTGTGCGGGGACGGGGGCGGTCGGCATTGAGGCGCTCAGTCGGGGGGCAGAGTGGGCGACTTTCGTGGAACTGTCTCCCAAAAGCGTCGCCACCATCAAAGCCAATTTGCTGGCGACCCGCTTGATGGATCGTGCCCAAGTCATCTGTGGCGATGCCCGCCGCAAATTGGCGCAACTTTTAGCCTCTGAGGAACGCTTTGACATCGTGTTCATGGACCCGCCTTACGGCAGCGACTTAGCCCAAACTTTGCTGACTTGGCTCGGCGAACATCCTCAGTTGCTGCGGGGACCGCAGTTGGTCATCGTTCAGCAACTGATGCGGGAAACTTTGCCCGAACGAAGCGGCGTCTTGCGGCGGTTTGAGGAGCGACGGGTTAGCGAGCATGTCTTGCGCTTCTATTCGCCGACAGGCGATTGGGGGGAAGGGCGATGGTGAAAGCCGTTTACCCAGGCACTTTTGACCCCATCACCAATGGGCATCTGGATGTCATAGAGCGGGGCGCCCGCATCTTTGATGAAGTCATCGTCGCCGTCACGACCAACCCTGCCAAAACGCCATGGTTCACCGTCCAAGAGCGGGTGGCGATGATTGAGGCGTGTTGTCGCCATTTGCCCAATGTGCAAGTGATGGCGTTTGACGGATTGTTGGTGAACTTCGCCCGCCAGCAAGGGGCAACGGTCATCCTGAAAGGGCTGCGGGCTGTGTCAGACTTTGACTACGAGTTCCAGATGGCGGCGATGAACCGCCAACTGGCGCCTGAGATTGAGACGCTCTTTCTGATGACCAGCCTCCCGTTCGCTTACCTGAGTTCCAGCATCGTCAAAGAGATTGCCTTGCTGGATGGCGATTTGAGTGGGTTGGTGCCCGACTTGGTGGCAGAACAACTGCGCCGAAAAGCGGCGGAAAGGAGGCGGTAACCATTCCTGACATCTACCGAGCCATCACGGAACTGGAAGAGTTGGTGCGGTCGGCGAAAGGCATCGGACGATGGCGCTTGGTGGACGAGGAGCAATTTTTGACTTGCCTGCATCGGATGCGGGCGTCGTTGCCCGACGAAATCCGAAAGGCGATGGAGTTGCAGCGGGAGAGCGAGCGTTACCTGCGCGCCGCCCGTCAGGAAGCCCAACGCATCCTTGAGGAAGCCAAAAAGGAAGCCGAACGCATCCTTGACCGAGCCCAACAGGAAGCCGAGCGGCTTTTGGCGGACACGCCCATCTTGCAGCAAGCCCAGCGCCGCGCCCAAGAGTTGCTGGAAGCAGCCGAACGGGAAGCGGAAGAGCGCCGACGCGCCGCCGACGAGTATGTCCAGCAAGTCTTGCAACGGTTGGAGCGCTTCGCCCATCGCTTGTTGGAAGTCGCCAACGAGGGGCGAAAGGAGTTGGCGGCTGAGGCGTCTTCGCAAAAACCCGTCGCCCCATGACACCCATTCGCGCCTCGCCATTGCGCTGCTTTTTGTCGTGCGGGTCTCGCTATTCGCCGCTCGCTCCTTGCTGCCGTCCCTCAAACCGCTCGCCGACCTTCGGTTGCGTCCCGCGCAGCCATTCGGCAACGGGCAAAACTTTGCGCCCTTCCGTTTGCAACTCCGTCGGCATCAAAAAGCCATCGCCCGTCGCAATGAGCAGGTGAGATTTGCCCACTTCCACAATCATGCCAGGCGGCGCCTTTGCCGTCCCTATGTCCTGTCCCCTGCCCCCTGTCCCTCGTCCCATTTCCCCTTGCCCCACTGCTTTTGCCCGCCAAAACTTCACTCGCTTGCCCCGAAAGAAAGCGAAGGCGCCAGGTTCGGGATGGAGGGCGCGGATGAGGTTGCGCAACCGCTCGGCGGGTTGCGAGAAGTCCAAGTGGGCGATTTCGTCGGGAAGGAAAGGCGCATAAGTGGCTTGCTCGTGCTCTTGTGGTGTTCGGGGCGCTTCGCCTCGCTCCACCAACGCCAGCGTCTCCACCAGTAACTCCGCAGCGACCGTCGCCAATTTGGCGGTCAAACTCCCAGCGGTGTCGTCGGGGTCAATGGGCACGACCCGTTGCAAGATGATGTCGCCCGTGTCCATCCCAGCGTCCATGAACATCGTCGTCACGCCCGTCTCCGAGTCGCCGTTGAGCAAGGCATGTTGGATGGGCGCAGGTCCGCGATATTTCGGCAAGAGGGACGGATGGACATTGATGCAGCCTTTGGGCGGGATGGCGAGGCAGGCTTCCCGCAAAATCTTCCCGTAAGCGACGACGACAATGGCGTCGGGATGGGCGTCGGCGATGACTCGCAAACTTTCTGGCACATTGAGTTTCTCAGGTTGAAAAACGCGAAGCCCTAACGCTTGGGCGGCGACTTTCACGGGAGGCGGCGTCGGTCTCAGCCCGCGCCCAGCGGGCTTATCAGGTTGGGTGACAACGAGGGCGACTTGATGCCCCGCTTCCACGACGGCGCGCAGGGACGGGACGGCAAATTCGGGCGTGCCCATGAACACCAACCGCATTGGCTCGCTCACCTGCCCACTGGCATAATCTTGCTCGGTGATGTTGATGGCAGTCCGCAAAGTTATCGTGTTGGGCAACCCCATTTTGCGGCAGAAAGCGAAACCCGTTCGGCAAATCACCAAAGCGGAACGGCAACTGATAGACGACTTGCTGGAGACGATGGACGCCCACGAAGGCGTCGGATTGGCAGCGCCGCAAGTCGGCATCCTTCAGCGCATTTTTGTCGCCCGCTGGGAAGGCGAAACTTTTGTCCTTGTCAACCCCGAAATAGAGTGGCGAAGCAAGGAGACGGTGGCGGGCATGGAAGGATGCCTGTCCATCCCCGGCGTTCAAGGGAAAGTTGTCCGCCACGAAAAAATCCGTGTGCGGGCACTGAACGCCGACGGCAATCCCATCGTCCTGCAACCTGAAGGTTGGCTCGCTCGCATCTTTCAGCACGAAATAGACCACTTGGACGGCATCCTCATCCTTGACCGCACCGACGAACTGTTTTGGGTCGTGGAAGAGGAAACGGGCGAAGGCGAAACGAAAGTCCGTTTGATTCCGACGACGAAAGATGCCATCCTCGCTGCCTTCCAACGACGCCGCCGCAAAACTGCTCCCACTCGCTCTCGCTGATATTGTGCTGACCGATGTTGTTGCGGCTGAGATGTTGTCGTGGCTAACCGATGTCGTGGCTGACAGCCACTCCAACAAGTTGCCCGTTAGTCGCCAGTCGCTATTCGCCAGTCGCTATCTCCGTGTTGGACAATTGCTCTAAGGCAAGCATCAGGGCGTGCGTGCCCTTTTTGCCGTGCCCGTTGGCTTTCAGGGCGACATAGAGTTGGTGGACAAGCGCCAACCCAGGCAAACTCAGGTTCATCGCCGCCGCTTCCTTGAGGGCAATTTCCATGTCCTTGACGAAGTGCTCCACGAAAAAGCCGGGGTCAAAGTTGCGTTTCAAGATGCGGGGGGCAAGGTTGTCCAGTGTCCAGCAGGCAGCGGCACCTTTGCTGATGGACTGCAACATCGTCTCCAAATTCAGCCCTGCCTTGTAGCCGTAAAGGAGTGCCTCGCAGACGCCAATCATCGTCCCGGCGATGACAATCTGGTTGCACATCTTCGTGTGCTGCCCTGCGCCAGGTCCGCCTTGATAGACGATGTTTTTGCCCATCGCTTCAAAGAGGGGCAAGATGGCTTCAAAGGCGTCTTTGTCGCCACCGACCATGATGGACAAACGCGCCTCTCTGGCGCCGACATCGCCACCTGAGACGGGCGCATCCAACGCCGTCGCCCCTTTCCCTTTCGCTGCCTCGTAAATTTCCTTCGCCAGCGACGGTTCCGTCGTCGTCATGTCCACCAAAATCATGCCCGTCCGTGTGCCTGCTAAGATGCCGTTTTCGCCGAAGTAAACCTCGCGGACATCGGACGGGAAGCCGACGATGGTGAAGACGACATCGGATTGCTCGGCGACTTCTTTCGGCGAGTTTGCCCACTGTGCTCCTTTGTCCAGCAACGGTTGGGCTTTCGCCTTCGTGCGGTTGTAAACGGTGACGGCGAAACCCTTGTTAAGCACATGCTCGCACATCCATCGTCCCATCACGCCCGTGCCGATCCAGCCGACTCGCGTCTTGCCTGGTTCGGCGCGTTGCCATTGACCCATGTTTTCGTCACCTCGTTCGCTCCTCGTCGGCTCTTTTAGCGGCTTGCCGTCGTCTGGACGACCAAAATGGGGGCTCCCAACTTGCGCAGCAAGCCATATTCAAGGCTGTCCAACAAAGCGATCAAACTGGCTTCAATGATGTTGGGCGAGACACCGATGGTCGTCCAGACGCCCGTTTCGTCCCGCGATTCAATGAGGACCCGCACCTTCGCGCCTGTCGCCGCCTCGCTGTTGACGACGCGCACTTTGTAGTCCGTCAAGCGCACGCTTTTCAGTTCGGGATAGACACTTTCCAACGCCTTGCGCAGCGCCAAGTCCAACGCATGGACAGGTCCATCGCCTTCCGCTGCCGTGACCAACTCTTCGTCGCCGACGCGCACCTTGACTTTCGCTTCCGCCGTGATGTCGCCGTTGCGGTGGGTGACGACGACGGTGAAGTTGACCAACTCAAAAAACTTGCGGCTCAAGCCCAAATGCCGTCGGATGAGTAACTCCAAAGACGCATCGGCGCCCTCATACTCGTAACCTTCTCGCTCTCGCCGCTTGATTTCGTTGATGATGTGGCTGACTTCAGGGGAACGCTTGTCCAAATGGATGCCGAACTCGGCGGCTTTGGCGACGATGGCAGCGCGCCCCGCTAACTCGGAGACCAAGATGCGCCGTCGGTTGCCGACCAACTCAGGGGGGATGTGTTCGTAAGTTTCGGGGCGCTTCATTACGGCGTCGCTGTGCATCCCGCCCTTGTGGGCGAAAACGCTCTTGCCGACGAAAGGTTGCTTGTCGTTGGGCACCAAGTTGGCGATTTCGCTGACGAAGTAACTCAGTTCCGAAAGCCGCTTCAACCGTTCCCGTCCGATGCAGTGGATGCCCAACTTCAACTCCAAGATGGCGATGACGGAAATCAGGTTGCAATTGCCCGCCCGTTCGCCGATTCCGTTGATCGTCCCTTGCACTTGCGTGGCGCCTTGCAGGATGGCGGCGATGGCGTTGGCGACAGCGGTATCGCTGTCGTTATGGGTGTGGATGCCGAAGGGGACTTTTAGGTGGGGCTTGACTTCGGCGATGATGTGTTCAATCTCGTGGGGCAAACTCCCGCCGTTGGTGTCGCAGAGAACAAGCCAATCCGCGCCCGCCTCTTGCGCTGCCAGCAAAGTTTCCAACGCGTAAGACGGATTGCGTTTGTAGCCGTCAAAGAAATGCTCGGCGTCGTAGATGACTTCCTTGCCCTCCCGTTTCGCCAACTGAACGGTGTCTTCAATCATTCGCAAGTTTTCGTCCAATGAGACGCCCAATGCGTCGGTGGCGTGCAAATCCCAACTCTTGCCGACGATGGCGACGGCGGGCGTGCCGCAGTCCAGCAAGGTTCGGATGTTGGGGTCATCGTCGGCGCGCATCCCTTTTCGGCGGGTCATGGAGAAGGCGACAAGTTTGGCTTGCTGCCAATCCAAATCGCGGGCGATGCGGAAAAACTCGTTGTCTTTGGGGTTGCTGCCGGGCCAACCCGCCTCAATGTAGTGAAAGCCGAACTCGTCTAATTTTCGGGCGATTTTCACCTTATCTTCCAGCGAAAAACTGACGCCTTCCGCTTGGGCGCCGTCCCGCAAAGTCGTGTCGTAAAGGAAGACCCGTTCTGGGCGCGCCAAAGGGCATCGCCTCCTGAAAAGCGCGAAAGATTGGAAAGGATGCGGGAAAAGGTTCGGCGCAAATTATAGCCCACCCGTCCAACAAACCCGTCGCCGTCCCTACTTGCAGTCCTGAAGGTCTGTTCACGGCTGCGGCTGATTTAGTCGTGTCTGGTAGCCACTCCGACAAATCGGCAAGTCGGCATTCGGCAAATCGGCAGGTCGTGGCAAGTTGGTCGCGGCTGATAGCCGCTCCAACATTGCTGCCGTTTCCATTCGCTATTCGCCATTCGCTATTCGTTGCCGTTTTCCGTCGTGGCTGATCAAAGTTGGACGACTTCGTAAAGGGCTAACTGGGTGCTCAAAGTCGGGGCGCCTTCCCGTTCGTGGGCTTTGCGGAATTGCTCGCTTTCCGTCCAAGCGATGAAATCTTCGTAACGCTCCCATCGGGTGACGACGAGGAACTTGTTGGGCTCATCCCGATGGCGCAACAACTCAAAGCCGAGGAAGCCGGGCATCGTGTCCACCAACTTCGCCCGATGGCGGAAACCTTCTATCAGCCGCTCTTCATGCCCTGGCGCAACTTCCACATGGAACATGGCGACAACCATCTTTCTCACCGCGCCTTTCTTTGGGCGCGCCCTTATGATGCCGCCCAAAACGCCAAAATGCTCTCTTGCACCAACTTCGCCGCTGTGACCGCCGTGATTTCCGATGGGTCGTAAGGCGGATGCAACTCCACGACATCCAAGCCGATGACGGGGAAGGAACGCAGCGCTTCTATCAAAGCGATGACTTGCTCGTAACGAAGCCCGCCAGGTTCAGGGTTGCCGACGCCGGGGCAAAGGCTGGGGTCTAAGGCGTCCAAGTCAATGCTCAGGTAAGTCGGTCGGCGCTTGTCCAACTTGTGCGGTAGTTCGTCTATGCCGACATAGCGGCTGAAATCTTCGTTGCCGACGAAGGAACGCGCTCCTGCCACCCAAACGCGCCCGTCCGTCAACTCCCAGAGGCGGCGCACGGTGCAAGCGTGGGAGTAGCGGTTGCCCTCGTAACTGTCGCGCCAATCGGAGTGGGCATCTAAGACGGCGACTTGCACATCGGGGAAAACGCGCCGAATGCCCATGATGGCGCCGATGGTGACGCTATGGTCGCCACCAAGCAGGACAATTTTCCGTCCCGATCGCAAGTGGGTTTCAACGGCGTTAGCGATGCGTTCCAGCGCCTCTTCCATCCGCTCACTCAAAGTCAAGTCGCCCGCATCGCCCAACGCCACATCCCGCAGGTCGGCACGAAAAAGGGCGCTGAAACTTTCAATGCTCTGCGACGCCCGCCGAATGGCTGCGGGGGCAAGGGCACTGCCCTTGCGGTAACTGGACGCCCCTTCAAAGGGCGCACCCAAGACGATGATTTGCGCCTTTTCAGGTTCACGGGCTTCCAAAAAACGCATCGCACCTCACCCGTTGCAGCGATGGGATGTCTTCCGAGAAGGCAAAGGATGACACATCGTTTCAGGTCAGCAACCCTTGCACGAAAGGCGGAAGGGCGAAACTGGCAAGGTGAATTTCGGGGGTGTAGTAACGGCAAGTCGCTAACTTGCGTTCGTGGTAACGGCATCGCAGTGTCGCTTCGTCCAGTGTCGGCAAATGGTGGCTCGCCATCGCATACGCCCACAGTCCCGACGGATAAGTCGGGACGAAACCGAGGTAAAGGCGCACTGCTTCAAAAACTTCCCGCAAGTTTCGCCACACCATCCGCACTTCGTCGCGGAAGTAAAAGGGCGTCCCGCATTGCAGCGCCAAGATGCCTTGCGGTTTGAGGGCTTGACGACAGGTGTGGAAAAACGGTGGCTCAAAAAGCGGCAAGGCGGGTCCGACAGGATCAGTGCCGTCCACGATGATGGCGTCAAAGGCGGCATGGAACTGGCTCAGCCACTGTTCGCCGGGCGCAATGGTCACTTCAACGCGTGGGTCGTCAAAGACACCCTGATGCACCGAAGGCAGCCACTGGCGACAAGCCTTCAGGACAACTTCGTCAATTTCCACCCAGAACACTCGCCGCACGCTGGGATGGCGCAAAACTTCCCGCACCGTCCCGCCATCACCGCCACCGATGACGGCGACAGTCTCAGGTTCGGCAAGGCTTATCAGTGCTGGATGGACAAGCATCTCGTGGTAGAAAGTTTCGTCGGCTTCCGTCAGCATCACTTTGCCATCCAGCGCCAGCAGTTTGCCCAACTCCGTCGTCTCAGCGATGACCAGTTCCTGATAGGCAGTTTTCTGGCGGACAAGCCATCGGCGCACCCGAAGGCGCAAGTGCACGCCATCGGTTTGCTCTTCGGTGAAAAATTCACCTTCGTCGCTCACCGCCAGACACCTCGGCGATTCAATTTGTCGCTTCCCTTCGTCCCTTTCCTGAGTCAGGGCCAGACGCCTCGCTCCAATTCCAGCGTTTTCACGCGGCGGGGTTCAAAGTGTTCGCGGATGACTTCCAATGCCCGCTCAGGGAAGGTTTCGCCGCAGGTGAAGACATCTACGGCGATGTAGCGCATCTCAGGCCAAGTGTGGATGAACAGGTGGCTTTCGGAGACGATGGCGACAGCGCTGACGCCGTAAGGCTCAAAGGTGTGGACGATAAGGCGCAGCAAGGTCGCCCCACTGGCTTGCACGGCGTCTTCCAACGCTTCCCGCACGGCGGTCGGGGAGTAGATGCGGTCGTTGCAGTCCCAGCATTCGGCGATCAAGTGCTTGCCCACGCCCCGGCGCAGGGCGCAGGGCATTGAAGCGCTTTCCAGTTCGCTATCGGTGCGCCCCTGGGTCACCTCCTGAGTGAGTTGCATCGCCGACACCTCCTTTACGGGATGGATGCGGGCGATGCCCGCGCCATCGGACAAAAAACGCCTTCAACTCAGACCATCTGCCTGCCTCAAAGTTGCGCCTCAACGCCAATAGACGCACGCCGCCACGACAGCACCACAGCGCACGACTTGATGCTCTACGGCGATGGAAAGGGTTCGCCGCAACGGAAGTCGGCGCGCCTGAAAGGCTTCCGCCACCATCTCCATCGCTCGCGCCCTCGCTTCTTCCGCTGTCTCGCCCTCGCTTTCCATCACGACGCCGAAACCATCGTCCGCTAAGCCAACCGCCAACGCAACGGCAATGCGTTCGCCCGGCGTTTCGCTGGTTCGCTCCGCATAAACGCACGGCACCAACGCCCCACGCGGCAAGTTCGGCGTTTCCGTCAGAACTTCCGCCCCAGGTGGGACGATGCTGGACACTTTGATCAGGTTGACATCCCCGATGCCCGCTGTTAGCAAGGCGTTGTCAAAAGCGTTCAGCGGCGTCGCCCCTTCCGCCTTGCCCGCAACGAGATACAACCGACGCACTTCCAACAACTTTCGCACCCCCGCTGTCTCATCGGTCATTGCCTCATTGGTCATTGCCTCAAGTCGTCGCCGCCTCTTCGTCCTCAAAGATGTTGCCCTCCAGCCGTCGGTTTTCTACGGACGGAGGGCGCAGCAACTCAATGCGATAAAGCGCCGAACGATACCAGACCCGCTTCGGCACGACTTTTGTCGGCAGCCATGCCCAACTGCGCATCGTCTCTATGTAGCCCCAGTTGACATAACTGCTGAAGTCGTCCCGCAGGTCGGTGATGACGGCGCCGCTGTCTAGCAAAAACCGTTGGATGCGCGCCCACTTGTCCAGACTGGATTCCACATGGGTCAAGCCAAAGTAGCCCGCACTGCCGACACCTTTCAGGCACAATAAACCCCGCTCCACGAAGGCTTTGAAGCCGACGAAACTTTCCGTCGGGTCGCAAAGGAAAGTGTCAAAAGCGCCCAACCATTCGTCAGGCAACGGCTCGCGCAAGTCGTGGCGCACCGCTTGCAAGTTGGTCAACCCTTCCCGTCGGGCGACTTCGTTGATGAAGTTGACCAACCGTTCGTCAATGTCCAACGCCAGCACCCGCTTGGGCGCGCCTGTCAAGGCGGCGGCGATGCTCATCAAATCGTCGTCGCCCAACACGATGACCTCTTTGCCGTCCAAATCGCCCCGTTGCCACGCAAAAGCGATGCGCGCCAAAGTCGTCGCTTCCGTCACAAAGCCTTGGTCAAAGTCTTGGATGGCTTCGGGACGGTTACGGCAGATGGCGAAAAAGCGCTCCGTCGCCTCGCCGAACAGTTTCCGAAAATCCACGCCCCGCCCTTCGCAAGCGTCGCAAGGGACTTCCCTTGCAGGTGTGATGCCCAAAAGGGCGACGAATTCTCGCCCCGCCGCTGTCAATCGCAATCGCCCGTCTTCTGCGGTGAGCAACCCTTCGGCGATCAAGCGATTCCAAAAGGCGCAAAGGAAACGCATCGGCGCATGGCTGAGCCGAACGGCTTCCCAAACATCATCGGTTGCCAAGATCGCCGCTAATGCCCGCTCGGCATCGCGGGGCGAGAAAGGGATGGGCGCTTCCCGACGCACCGCTTCCGTGAGTGCCTGCAATTTTGTCAAGGCTTCCTGCCGCTCCATCCTTGACCTCCTTCGTTCGCTGCCAGATGCACAGCCAAAAAAAACCGCTTGCCCCTGCCGCCCAGCGGGGCAGCCCCTTTGATGCCCGCTTCGCCTTCACTGGCGGCTCGCATCGGGTTTCGCCCGATGCTCCGACGAGCCCGTTGACTCGCGCGCCGAGGGAGCGGCTGAAGGCGAAGCGATGTGCCCGATTTGTCGGCTCAAAACATAACGCACCTGTTTTTAGGTGTCAACGCCTTGCGCTCACAACGGCAACCGCCCCTCTTCTTCCTCTGGCGGTTCCACTCGGCGGGTGCGGCGACGGCGAACGGGCTCTTCAGGTTCTGTCGGTTCGCGCAAGAGAGAAGGCGGCTCTTCGGGTAACTCCGTCGGCAACTCAGGGACTTCCGCCACCAACGGCTCCAACTCGCTTGGAGGCATCTCCAATTCGGACGGCACAGGAGGCAATTCGGTCGGAAGTTCGGTGACGGGCAAAGGTTCGGGCGTTGGAGTGATTTCGCTGACGCCCAACTCTTCCGTCGGTGTCAACGCGCCATAGCCCGCAAACAGTCGTCGTCCGATCGTGCGTTCGTAAGATGTCCAAGGGCTTTCGGGTTCGCGCCGCTCTTTCAGCAGGGTCGCAAATTTGCGCAGTTGGGCGTCGGCGAATTCCAGAAAGTGCAATGCCGCCGCTTCCAAAGTCATGGGCGGTCGGGGCGAGCCCCATTCGCCCGTCCCGTGATGGCTGATGAGCATGTGGCGCACCCGCATCGCCAGTTCGTCGGGAAAGTTCGGGATGCGCTTGATTCGCTCCGCCACCATCTCGTCGCCCAAAACGAGATGCCCCAACAAGCGCCCCTCGTCCGTTCGGTCAATGTCCACTTGCCAAGTGTATTCGCGCACCTTGCCGATATCGTGGAGCAAAACACCCGTGATGAGCAAGTCGCGATCCAGTTCGGGATAGTGTTGGCAAAGGGCTTCCGCCAAATCCAAGACGGTGCCGATGTGCTCCAACAGCCCGCCGACCCAACTGTGGTGCAGGTAAAGGGAAGCGGGGGCGTTTTGGAAGGCGTCGGCAAATTCGGGGTCGTCAAAAAACTCCCGCAGTAGCCGTTGCAGGTAGGGATTGCTCACGCTGTCAATGGCGTCCCGCACCCGCTGCCACATCGCCGCCACATCCCGCTCCGTTCGCGGCACCAAGTCGGTCCAGTCATATTCGCCTTCGGCGGCTGGTTCTACATTGACGATGCGCACTTGCGGGACTTGCTGATAAAGTTCCACGATGCCCCGCACCCGCACGACTTTTCGGTCACCGATTTCTCGGTCTATGCGCTCCGCATCGTCCCAAACGCGCCCCTCTATCGCTCCCGTTCGGTCTTTCAAAATCAGCACCAAGTAGTAGCCGGGGCGGGTGCGATAGGGGATGAGCCGTTTGCTTTTGACGACGGCGATGGTGTCCACATAGTCGCCGACGCGCAGGTCGGCAAGGTATTGCGCCTTCGCCATCGCCCGACACCTCCCGACGGGCAAATCGCTAACACCGCCCGTCACAGTTTGCCCAACTGTTTAAGCCGCTGATGCTCAATCTTGATGCAACGGTCTTGCACGACGGTCAAACCCGCTTCTTTCGCCCTTTGCGCCGCCTCGTTGTGGACGATGCCCAGTTGCAGCCAGATGGCTTTCGCCCCGACGGCGATGGCTTCGTCCACGACAGGCGGGACGGCGTTGGGCGGACGGAACACATCCACGATGTCAGGCACTTCGGGCAACGCTTTCAACGACGGGTAGCACTTTTCGCCCGCGATTTCGTCGGCGTTGGGGTTGACAAAATAGGTGCGGTAATGCTGGCGGAGGTATTGGGCGACAAGGTGGCTGTCTTTCGTCGGGTCGCGGGAGACACCGACGACGGCGATGGTTTTCGCTTCCCGCAAGAGTTGCTCAATTTCTTCGTCCGTCGCGTTGATCGTCGGCACTTCCGCCATCTCGCTCACCCGCCTTCAGGCGTCAATTATGCCGACCTTTCGCCATCGCCGTCGCCCAATCATTGGGCGACGCGTCGCTCCAATGACCACTCGCCCCATTGCTGACATCTTTGCAGCAAAGCGTCGCGGCTGATAGTTGCTCCGACAGGTTCACGGCTGACGCCGCTCCTACCATCGTCTTGACTACCTGAGTCAGGGACGACTTTTCGTTCGGGGCTAACGCCCCCCCTGTCTGTCTTTCAACGCAGCACGCCTTTCGCTTGGGCTTGCAGGAGGGCGTCTATTTCTGCTTTGCTGCCGATGAACCAATCGCCGGGGATGGTGTGTTTGAGGGCTGCCATCGCCAAGCCGTAACGCAAGCCCAACTCCCAGTTGCCTTGCAAAACGCCATAAAGCAAGCCAGCGACAAAAGCATCACCTGCGCCCAATCGGTCCACTTCCGTCAGCGCAAAACCGACGGCGGTGAAACCGCCTTGCGGTAAGGCGACGACGGCGCGGTCGCCGTGCGTGATGACGACATGAGGAATTCGGAAGGTCGCTTGCAGTTGGCGGGCGCTCGTTTCGGCATCACCCATCAAGCCAAAGAGCGTCGCAGCGTCGTCCTTCGTGCAAATCAAGATGTCCACGCCCGAACGAAGCAACGACGACAAAATTGCCCGCGCTTGTTCGGGCGCCCAAAGACGGGTGCGGTAGTTGACATCAAAACTGACGAGCATGCCCTTTTGCTTTGCTCGCACGATGGCGGCGCCGACCAGTTGACGGCAATTGTCGCTGAGGGCGGGGGTGATGCCTGTCAAGTGCAGGATTTTCGCCGTGCCGATGAATTCCCAGTCCAGTTCGTCGGCGCGCAAGGTGTTGATGGCGGAGTGGCGTCGGTCGTAGAGGACGCTGCTGGGTCGGGGCGTTGTGCCCCGCTCGTAAAAGTAAAGCCCGACGCGCCCTTCGTTCGTCCAAACGACGCGAGAGGTGTCCACGCCAAACCGTTGGGCTTCCCGCACGATGCGCCAACCCAAAGGGTTGCTGGGCAACTTGGAGACCCACGCGACGGGCACACCCAATTGCGCTAAGGCGACAGCGACATTCAACTCCGCCCCGCCGATGTGGATTTCCAAGACGGGCGTCGTCTCCAAGCGTTGATGGTCAGGCGGCGAAAGGCGTATCATCGCTTCGCCCAAAGTGACAACCTGCGGGTTTGCCATTGCTCCCTTTCCCCCTTTGAGCGTCAAAAGCAAATGGAAGGTGAAACGGCGCTGGCAGCAATTGTAGCGAAGGCACTGTAAGGGCGTGCCAAAATCAAACCCGAACGAAAACCTTGCGGAGAGGAGGCATGGCGATGCGCAAGGCGATCATTGCGGTGTTTTGCCTTTGGGCAGCGTTGGTGGCGGCGCAGCAACCCGAACCCGCCAAGTTTTTGCGCTTTCCCGCCCTTTCCCCTGACGGCAAGCAAATCGCTTTCAGTTATCTCGGTGACCTTTGGGTTGCGCCCGTGGAAGGTGGCATGGCGACACGCTTGACGGTTCACCCCGCCCACGACATCCGCCCCCGCTTTTCCCCCGACGGCAAATGGATTGCCTTCAACTCCAACCGCGAGGGCAACTACGACATCTATTTGATGCCCGCTACGGGTGGGCGACCGAAACGACTGACCTTCCATAGCGCTGACGACCTCTTGGGCGACTGGTCCCCCGACGGGCGTTGGATCGTCTTCAGCAGCAACCGCGACCATCGTTTCAGCCAAATTTACCTGCTGGAAGTGGCGACAGGTTATGTGCGTCGGCTCACCGACGATGAGACGAACCTGCACAGCCCCACTTTCTCCCCCGATGGGCGCTACATCGTTTTCTGTCGGGGCGGGACGAGTTGGTGGCGCAAGGGCTATCGGGGCAGCGCCAACAGCGAAATTTGGCGGATGCCCATCACCCTTGATGGTGACCGCATCACCGTTGGGACGCCAGAGCGCTTAACGCGCTACGAGGGCAACGATTGGTCGCCCATGGTCGCACCCGATGGGACGCTTTACTTCGTCAGCGACCGAACGGGTGTCTTCAACTTGTGGCGCATGCCTTTTGTCGGGGCGAGGGACGAGGGGCGTGGGACGGGAGAGACGCAAGCGGAGCAGGTGACCAAGCACGAAGACCGAATTTTGAACCCGTCCATGAGCCGTGACGGGCGCTTCATCGTTTACGAGCACGATTTTTCCCTTTGGGTCGTTCCGACGAAGGGCGGTGAGCCGAAGCGCTTGACAATTTATGCCCCCAGCGATGAGCAGCAAAATCGCCAGCAACGGTTGACACTGACCAGCGGGGCGACAGAGTTCGCCCTTTCGCCCGACGGCAAGCAAATCGCCTTCGTCGTGCGGGGCGACATCTTCGTCATCAACGCCGACCGAGGTGGCGAGGCGAAACGGCTCACCGACCATCCCTACCGCGACTTTGACCTTGACTGGTCACCCGACAGCCGAAAACTCGCCTTCATCTCCGAACGAGACGGCAACCGCGAGGTTTACCTTTTGGATGTGCAGACGAAAGAGTTGAAGCGGTTGACGAACACACCCGACCCCGAAAGCAACCCGAAATGGTCGCCGACAGGAAACTATGTGGCGTTTTTGCGGGGCGCTTTCGGACGACAACTTTGCTGGGTGAATGTCAACACGGGCGAAGAGAAAGTGGTGGCGCAGGGACCGTTCATCGGCGAATTTGCGTGGAGCCCTGACGGGCGCTGGATTTGCTTCAACCGCCGCGACCCCGCCAACAATGTCACCGACCTTCACATCGTCGCTTGGGACGGCGGCGAATCGGTCAATGTGACACGGATGCCTTATTGGAACGGCAGCATCGTTTGGACGAAAGATGGAAAGCACCTCGTCTTCCGCAGCCGCCGCACTGACGGCAACACTGACATCTTCGTCCTGCCGTTAGAGCGACCGAAGGAGAAACTGGACGAAGAGGAGCGAGGCGAAGGGCGAGGGACGGGAAGCGAGCGAATTTCGGGGCGCGGTGTGCCTGAACCGCTGCAACTTTTCGCCGCCCTGCAAACTGCCCCTGCCGACAGCGCCCAACGGAAATCACCCGAACGCAAAGAGGGCGAAAAGAAATTGCCCGAAGTGCGCATTGACTTCACCGACATCCACAAGCGCGTCCGTCGGCTGACGGCGACAGTGTTCAACGAAGGCGGCTTCGCCGTCTCGCCCGACAGCAAGACAGTCGTCTTCGTCGCCGCTCCCGTTGACCAACCCGAAATTTGGTCGGTGCCGTTGGAGGGTGGCTCGCTGACGCGCTTAGTGACGGGCGTTTCGGCGTCGCAACTGCAATTTTCGCCCGATGGCAACCGCCTTTACTTCCTGTCAACGGGCGGGAGCATCCGCTATTTGGCGCGTCCCACCAACGCCATAGGGGCGGTCAACTTCACGGCACGCATGGTCGTGGATCGCTTCGTGGAGTTGCAGCACATGTTTGACGAGGGTTGGCGACTTTTGAGGGAGCAGTTTTACGACGAGAAGATGCACGGCGTCAACTGGGACGCCATGCGCGAAAAGTATCGCCCGTTGATTGAGCAAGTCGCCAACAAGGAAGACTTTTACGCCTTGGTCAGCCTGATGCTGGGCGAACTGAACGCATCCCATTTGGGCATCGGCGGTCCGACGGTCAGCGGCGCCGAGACGGCTTATCTGGGCGTTTGGTTTGACCCAGACCATCGCGGTCCTGGCGTGAAGGTGGCGCGGGTGCTGAAAAATTCGCCCGCCGATAAGGATGAAAGTCGGTTGCGGGTCGGCGAGTTCATCTTGGCGATTGACGGCACCGAAGTTAGCAACAACGAGCAACTTTGGGAGGCGCTGGCGGATAAAGCGGGGCGCGTCGTGGAGTTGCTCGTCAACGATAAGCCGACGAAAGAAGGCGCCCGCACCGTCAAGATCAAGCCCATCAATCGCGGACAATGGGCGGATTTGCTTTACGACGAATGGGTGGAGACGCGCAAGCGGTTGGTGGAACGATGGTCGGGTGGGCGCATCGGCTACATCCACATCCGCGCCATGAGCCCCAGCGAATTGCGCAAGTTTGAGCGGGAGTTTTACGCCGAAGTCGTCGGCAAAAAAGAGGCGCTCATCATTGATGTCCGCTTCAACGGCGGCGGTCGCATCCATGACGAACTGCTGAGCATCTTGAAGCGACGGCTTTATGCGACGGAGCAATATCGGGGCGCGCCACCCTTCACGCAACCCTTCCAAGTCTGGCAGAAACCGACGATTGTGCTCATCAACGAGTTTTCGGCATCGGACGCCGAAATTTTCCCGAAGGCGTTCCGCGATTTGGGCTTGGGCAAACTGGTGGGCGTGCCGACTTACGGGGGCGTCATCGGCACTTACAATGTCACCCTCATAGATGGCGCCACTTTCTTCCGTGTCCCCGTCACGGGTTGGCGGACGCTGGACGGCGTGAACTTGGAAAACTATGGCGTCAAGCCCGACATCCTCGTGGAACTTTCGCCCGACGATAACGCTAACGGCAATGACCGCCAGTTGGAAGTGGCGGTGAAGGAATTGCTGAAAGCCATCGGAAGCAAGTGAGGCAATGCCCTGACACAATTGGAGTGTCGGGCAAATTTGCATGGGCAAAAGGAGGGTGTTTGCTCGTGGGCATGCGAGTGCGGTTGGCATGTCAGCCGCTCACTTGGCGCAATTTTGAGGAAGCCGTGCGAGACATCGCCGAAATCGGTTACGACGGCATAGAAGCGCCCGTCGGCGCTTACCTTGACCGATTGGACGAACTGAAGGCGCTTTTAGACCAGCACAAATTGGCGTGCTCGGCGACTTATGTGGGCGGGCAATTTTGGAAGGGTTGGACGGATGAAGCGGAGCGCGCCGTGCAAATCGCCGAAGCGTTGCCGAAATTGGGTTGCCACACCCTCATCGTGGCGTCGGCAGGTTACCAACCCCGCCCCGGCAACGCCCCTAAACGCCACCTGCAACGGTTCTGCGAGACGGTTAACGAAATCGCCAAACGGGCGAAAAAGTTCGGCGTGCGGGTCGTCTTCCACAACCACGCGTGGACGCTCATTGAGTCGCCTGAGGAGATTGACTTTTTGATGGCGAACACCGACCCTGAATTGGTCTGGGCGGGTTTTGACACGGCGCAGTTGGCGTATGGCGGCGCCGACCCCGTCGCCACCTTGCGCAAATACAAAGACCGCATCGGCTACCTGCACATCAAAGACCTGAACCCGCAATTGGGCGGGTTGACTTTGGAGCAGCGCTATCAAGTCGGGCGGGTCAAGCATGTCTTCTGGGAATTGGGTCGGGGCGCCATCGGGGAAGCGGGGTTGGTCGGCGTTTTGGATGTGTTGCGGGAAATCAACTACGACGGTTGGATTTGCGCCGAACTGGACAGCACGCCCCTAACGCCCCGCATCGGCAACGGCAACAACTACCTTTGGCTGGTGGAGCACCTGAAACCCGGCGAGCGGGTGACGACTTAATTGACGCCAACTCATTAGTTCTGTCCCGTCGCCCCGCCATAAAACTTCTCCAACGCCCTTTTGACCGCCTGCTGCAACTTTGGTCGCCAATCCCTGACCTCCTCGTGCCAGAAAAAGTCCCCGACTGCGCATTCCCTTGCAAGGTGTCCATCCATGTTGGCGGTCGGTCAAAAACTCTGTGGGCATTCTCCCTTGGCTTGACCGCATAATTGTCGGGGGTGGGGGAAATGCCTGCGGTGTTGTTGGACACGGACATCGGCGACGACATTGACGATGCGTGGGCACTGGCGGTGTGCCTGACGCACCCACAAATTCGGTTGCTGGGCGTGACGACGGTTTACGGCGACACGGTGGCGCGGGCGGTTTTGGCGCGCTGGCTGATAGAGGCGGCGGGCAAGAGCGTTCCTGTGGCGGCGGGCGAGGGCGCCCCTTTCCATCGCCCTGCGCCCACTCATCGCCCCAATCAGATGGCAGCGCTGTCTGCCGACGATGAGGCGCGTCTTCGCCCTGAGCGAACAGACGGCGTGGCGATGCTGGCAGAACTGGCGGAAAGTTATGCGGGCGACGATTTGGTGCTGCTGACCATCGGACCGCTGACCAATGCGGCGAAGTTGCTGAAGGAGTATCCCCGCGCTGCCGCCAAAATCGGTCGCATCGTGGCGATGGTCGGGACGCTGCTGCCTGACCATCCGCAACCCGAATACAACGCCAAAGTGGACCCGACGGCGACACGCCTCGTCTTTGAAAGTGGCAAGCCGTTGACGATGGTCGGGTTGGATGTGACGCTAAAGTGTCGGTTTACACAATCTGACTTGGACGAAATCGCCCAAAGTTCTCATCCCCTTGCCCAACGGTTGATCGCCCTGACGCGGGTGTGGCAGAAAGTTCATCGGCGTCCCGACAGTTCGGTGCCGTTGCCGATTTTGCATGACCCGTTGGCAGCATTGGTCGTCGTGGAGCCCGACTTGGTGACGCTGACACCGATGCGCATCGTCGTGGATGGAGAGGGGCGGACGCTGAAAGGGGAAGGGACGCCCAACTGTCAAGTCGCCACCGATGTCCAGTCAGGGCGGGTCGTGGGGCGGTTGAAGGCGCTGATCAAAGGGGTCTAAACCCATCAAAGGCGAGTTCGTCTAAGCCTTTGGCGACGCAAAAGGGCGAGCCGAAGGAGGTTTTGTCGCGATGCGGCGACGCAGCCTGAAAAATCAACTGACGGAAAGCCAAGTCGGAGCAAGCGAATGGTTTCTGCCGATGACGCAATGGAGCGATGTGCGGTTAGTGGAGGCGGCGCAGCAGGGCAACGAGGAAGCCTTTGCCGAGTTGGTTCGCCGTTACCAGTCCAAGATTTTCAACTTGGCGCTGCGTTACACCAACGATGTTGAATCGGCGATGGATGTGGCGCAAGACGCTTTTGTGCGGGCGTGGCAGATGCTGCCTAAGTTTCGGGGCGACGCCAACTTTTACACTTGGCTTTATCGCATCGCCATGAACTTGTGCATTGACCGCCATCGGCGGGCATTGGCGCGGGGCGAACCGCAAAAGGTGAGCCTTGAGGATTTGGTCGTGGAACGGCAGCGTTTGGAGGATGGCGAGGGGGATGAGGAACTTTGGTGGGAAGACCCCGATGCGGGCGAGCCTGAGGCGGAAGTGCTGCGGCGGGAGATGCGGCAGAAAGTTTGGGAGGCTGTCCAGCAATTGCCCCCTGCCCTTAAGCAGGTGATTTTGCTGCGGGAGTATGAGGGGTTGAGTTTGCAGGAGATCGCCAAAATCGTCAAGACAAATGTCGGGACGGTTAAGTCACGGCTGTATCAAGCCCGCCAGCATCTCAAGCGATTGCTTTCGCCCTACTTTGAGGAAGGCTTGTGACTGACTCAAAAGGAGGTTCGTCACCGATGCGTTGCGAGCAGAGCCGACAATGGATGTCGCTGGCGTTGGATAACTTGCTGACGGAAGAGGAGAAAGCCCAACTGCGGGCGCACTTGAAGGAGTGCGTCGGTTGCCGAGCCGAATGGCGTTTGTTGCGGATGGCGCAACGGGTGATGGCGACGACGCCCCCAGTGCCCATGCCTTATGACCTCGTGCCGATTGTCATGGAGCGGGTGAAGGCGTTGCAGCGGGAGCGGAAAGTTAGTCTTTGGCGCTTCTGGTCGGTTCGCCCTTGGCGATGGGCGTTGGCTGTGGCGATGCCTTTCGTGCTGATGGCTGCCATCCTTGTCGGTTGGCGGGGATGGCGTTCAGAGCCAGCACCGTCGGAGAGTTTCTATCTGAGCGCCCATGTCGTCAACGCCGCCCGCACGACGGCAGCGCCTGCCTTCGCCCCGATTTCCTTGGCGTTGTCCAGCGTCCAATTTGTTGGTGATGAAACGCAATGAAGCGTTGGCTGACTTTTTTGCTGGTTGTCATCTCGGCGATAGCGGGATGGGGTTGGGGCGAACGGGAGCAAGGTTTGTGGCGACTCTTGCAGCCCCCCCGTTTTCGGACTTTGCAGGGCACCCTTCAGGTGAGTGTCTTTTCCGAACGGATGGGGGATCGGGTTTGGACGATCAACCTTTGGGCGGATGAGCGGAACAGCCGAACGCAATTGATGCTTCCCCATCCCGAAGGGGCGCGCCAAGTCATCACCGTCACGACGCCTGAAGGCATGTGGGTCTTTTTGCCCTTCGCCAAGCGAGCCATCCGACAGGCAGGAACGGGTTTGCCTTCGTGGCGTGACCTTTGGGGGTTTCGGTCGGACAAACTGGATTTAGCCCAGCGCAACTATGACCTTCGGTTCGTCGGTCGGGAAAAAGTTGCCGATTTGCCTTGCTTGGTCGTGGAGTTAGTCCCGAAATTCAAGGAGAACCCCAAGCGCCGTTTGTGGATTCACCCGCCCACCCGCCTGCCGTTGCGCATGGAGCGCTACGACCCCGATGGCGCCCTGCGGGTGCGCATCGCTTTCACCGAGGTGCAAATAGACCGCCCCTTGCCCTTGCTCATCTTTGACACGACCCTGCCACAGGGTTGGCAACTGACGGAAGTTTCTGCCCGACGGCAACCGATCAATGTCGCCGAGGCGATGCGGGTTTTGGGCTTCGCTTTGCTCTTGCCCACTTGGGTGCCGCCAGGTTATGTGCTGGACGGTGTTTTTGCCCTGCAAGACCGCCAATGGAAAGTCGCCCACATCGTTTACACCGATGGCATCAGCGTCATCTCCCTTTTTGAGCATCCCGCCCCAAAGGAGCGTCCCCGTGAGGGGGATCAGCCTCGTTCCGAAAAGGAAGCGCCCCGCCCGAGGATGGGACCGCCCCCGATGGTGCGCATGTTTCCACAGCAATGGGTTCGGCGCAATATCGGTGGGTTGCGCATCGTCTTGGTCGGTGAGGCAAGTCGGGAATGGCTGGAACGCATCGCTGAGAGCCTGGCAAGTCAAATCGCCAGCGACCGATAAGCCCTTGACAAATCGTTCACTCTTTCCCGCCCATCGGGCGACAGAGCCGAAGAAACTGTCAAGGGGGGATAGGGATGGCGGTCGCAAAAAGAGCCATTGACCCCATCACCCGAGCCGTCGGCGAATGGCTTATCCAACACGGTCGCCTCACCCCTGAACAATGGCAGGAAGCCTTAGCGGCGACGGGGCGGGTGAATGGCGGAAAGCAATGGACAGAGGCGTTGGCGGAGTTGGGTTATTGCTCCGAAGACGATGTGTTGCAAGCGATGAGTGCCGTCCTGCGACTGCCCCTTGTCAACTTGCGCGAGGAGCCGATTGACCCCGAAGCGTTGGCGTTGGTGCCAGCGGAGACGGCGTTCCGCCATCAAGTTTTGCCCCTGCGCAAAGAGAACGGGGCATTAATCGTCGCCGTCGCCGACCCGCTGAATGTGGAAACGGAGAGCCTTTTGCGGTTCGTCACCAACTTACCTGTCCGATTGGTGTTGGCGAAACCGTCGGAATTGCGGGCGCAGTTGGAGCAGCACTACATGCGCCGCGTCATCGCCGAGGCGGAAACCGAAGACATTGAAGTCATCCGAGAAGCCGAGGAAGACATCGGCGACCCGACCCGCTTGGCGCGGGAAGCGTTGGTCATTCGGTTGGTGAACATGCTCATTCGCAACGCCGTCCGAGAGCGCGCCAGCGACATCCACATTGAGCCGTTGGAGCGGGAATTGCGGGTGCGCTATCGCGTGGATGGCGTCTTGCACGAAGTCCCCGCTCCCGCCAAACGGTTGCACCCCGCCATCGTCAGTCGCATCAAAATCATGGCGAACTTGGACATCACCGAACGGCGCAAGCCACAAGACGGGCGAATCAAAGTGCGCATCTTGGGGCGGGAAGTGGACATCCGCGTCTCCGTCATCCCGACCGTTTTTGGCGAGAGCGTCGTCATGCGCCTTTTGGATCGGGCTGCCATGAATTTCACCCTGAAAGACTTGGGCATGCTGGCGGACGATTTAGAGAAGTTTGACCGCCTCATCAAAATCCCCTACGGCATCATCTTGGCGACAGGACCGACGGGAAGCGGCAAGACAACGACTTTGCACGCCGCCCTCAAACGCATCTATTCGCCCGAACGAAAAATCGTCACCATTGAAGACCCTGTGGAGTATCAGTTGGAGGGCGTCACGCAAATTCAGGTCAACCCCGCTGTCGGCTTGACTTTCGCGACGGGCTTGCGGTCCATCTTGCGCCACGACCCCGATGTCATCATGGTCGGCGAAATCCGCGACCACGAGACGGCGGAAATCGCCATCCACTCCGCCTTGACAGGTCACCTCGTCTTCAGCACCCTCCACACCAACGATGCGCCCGGCGCCATCACGCGGTTGATTGAGATGGGCATTGAACCTTTTTTGGTCGCTTCGTCCATTGAAGGCGTGTTAGCCCAACGGTTGGTGCGCAAGATTTGTCCCCGTTGCAAAGAGCCTTATCGCCCGTCCGAAGCCGTCTGGGAGTATCTCGTCCAACAGGGCTTCGTGGAGGCGGGCGAACCAATCTTGTGGCGCGGGCGGGGTTGCAACGAATGCCGCTTCACGGGTTACAGCGGTCGGACGGGCATCTTTGAATTGCTCGTCATGGACGATGACTTGCGGGATTTGGTCTTGCGCAAAGCCTCGTCCCACGAAATCCGACAGGCGGCAATGGAGAAAGGGATGCGCACCCTCTATCAGGACGGGATGTTGAAGGTCGCTTTGGGCATCACGACGGTGGAGGAAGTGGAGCGGGTCACCCACGCCTCTGAAGCCGATTGAAATGCTTTCCCTTGTCCCGTGCCCCCTGCCCCGTGTTCCCTCTAACGGAGGATGCCAAAATGGGTGTGGGTGACCGAAATGGACTTGAAGGGCAAAGTCATCCTCGTCGGCGTGACGGGCAGCATCGCCATCTACAAGGCGTGCGAGTTGGTGAGCCAGTTGCGCCAGCAGGGCGCTGAAGTTCATGTCCTGATGACGCCCCATGCGACCCGCCTGATTTCCCCCTTGACTTTTCACGCCCTTTCAGGTAACCCCGTCGTGACCGACTTGTTCGTCCCTGAAACGCATGCCATTGAGCATGTCGCCTTAGCCGACCGAGCCGATGCCTTCCTCATCGTCCCCGCCACCGCCAACACCATCGCCAAACTGGCGTTAGGGTTGGCGGACGATGCCGTGACGACGACGGCGTTGGCGTGCCCCGCCCCGTTAGTGATTGCGCCAGCGATGGAGACGAAGATGTGGCAACATCCCGCCACGCAAGGGCACATCAAAACGCTTCAGGCAAGGGGCGTCATTATCGTGGAGCCCGAAACGGGTTGGCTGGCATCGGGCAAACAAGGGGTGGGGCGCTTGGCGAGTTTGGAACGCATCTTGGCGGCACTGAGGGAAGCCCTGAAGCGACGGGAACGCGGGCAAGACTTGGCAGGTTGGCGGGTCGTCGTGACGGCGGGGGCGACGCGGGAATTTTTTGACCCCGTCCGTTTTATCTCCAACCCGTCCACAGGCAAGATGGGCATCGCCATCGCTCAGGCAGCGAAAGAGCGGGGCGCCGAAGTGGTGCTCATTGCTGGTCACACCGAAGCGCCGTTACCCGAAGGCGTGGAAATCGTGCAAGTGCGCACCGCCAAAGAGATGCTGGATGCCGTCTTGCGTTACGCCGACTGGCTGGAAGTGTTCGTCGGCGCCGCCGCCGTCGCCGATTTCACGCCCAAACAAGTCGCTCCCACCAAGTTGCGTCGGTCGGAGACGGAGCGGCTCCTTTTGGAGTTAGAGCCGACGGCGGACATTTTGATGGCATTGCGGCAGCGTCATCCCGATGCTTTTTTGGTCGGCTTTGCGGCGGAAGTCGGCGAACCGTTGGAGAAGGCAAAAGAGAAGTTGGCGCACAAAGGGTTGGACATGATTGTCGCCAACGATGTCAGCCAACCCGATGCGGGCTTTGGGGTTGACACCAACCGTTGCACTTTTATCACAAGGGACGGGCAAATAAAAACCTTGCCCTTACTCACCAAGTTGGAAGTCGCCCACCAACTTTGGGATTTTGTCAAGGAGCATCGGGAGCGCCAAAAGGCAGAGGTGAAACGAGTTTGCAGGTGATAAGGGGCGGATTTGAACCGAAACTGAGCGACATATCCTAAACACACCCCACAGCAACGCGAACAATTGCCTTTGGCTCATGGAGCATCCGCAACTTAACGGACGAATAATGGCATAAACGACACAACCCTTATTGACTCTGCCCTACCGTCTTGCCGTAGAACCTCTCCAACGCCCTTTTGACCGCCTGCTGCAACTTCGTCCGCCAATCCTTGACCTCCTCGTGCCAGAAAGCAGAAAACTGAAGTGGCGGATAAGGTTCAATAACTCGAACGATGCCTTGCCCATCACAAACAACTGCCAAAATCCCTGACCTCATGTCCCCCCACGCCTTTGACCATTCCCAACTTGTCAAAACTGAAATTCGGTCGGTCTTGAACTGCTTGGTGAACTTCTCCCAAAACTGCCTTGCTAAGGGTAAGCGCTTTGTGTCAATGACCCATCTGCCATCTTTGTAGGTCGTGGGCAGGTCATGAAGCAAAGCGATATGCAAAGTGGAGTTGGTCTTCAGGGCTTCTTCAACAGCAAGTTCCCAAACATCAGGTTCGGCGCACCAAGAGATGTAAAGGAAAAGCACGGGAACGCCCTGTCCGAGGGGAGGAGACTTCCCGATGAGTTGATTAAGAGGCGGAAACCTTAGCGGCTGTCCCTCCCTAATAAGCCATCTACTCCGTTCACGGAGGTAGTTTAACTCCTTGGCTCGTATCTCTTGGTCGCGCTTTACCCCCTCCAAATACATCCGAACCCATCGCCACCGTTTTTGGTAGTAAAACAGACAGAGCCAAGCATTGATAGGAATCAAGATGAGCACCATCAATTTCAGCCAGTCCCGACGAGACACATGAGATCCCCCTTTATTTAGAGTTTCATAGGGGTAGGGCTTTGAAAAGGAACCCTACCCCGTTCTCCCTACTGCTCGCACATACATTCCACATCCTCTGCCGCCAATGGGTTCACCGAAGCAGTAGATGAACCTCTGCGGCACCCCTTCAGTTGAGCCCATCCCCACCAGATTTGGCAGTCCGCTTGATTGTCACCGTCGCAATCATACCAGCGCTTCTCCACCCTCTGGATGCCCTGGATTTGGAATTGCCATATCCTGCATATCTCGCATTGTTGACCGTCAGGGGTGCCAGGTCCTCCAGGGGCTTTCTTAAGCAGAGTGCAGCTAATGACAGTCCATGACCCGCAGTTATTGACATCCTTGATGATGCCCCACTGACAACCGGGTTTTGCAGCCGATGCGGTTGCTGGCGGGGGCAGAGTAGCAATCACAGGTTTGGCGGGGAGGGTCAGGGTAATCAGCCCTGCCATCACTCCCGTCGCAAGCCATACCCACGACATCAACAGCCACTGGCGCATGTTGACCACCCTCCTTCGTGTATTTTTGGGGCACCTTTTTAAAGGTGCCTTTCATTTTCCTTTGCCAACCTTTTCTAAAAATTCCCTGAGCCCCGTGTCCCAGTGCCATCCGCCATCATAGTCAAGAGAAACGCTGCCGTCCCATCGTAGGACAATCCACGGTTGACTTAAGTCGCTAAGAAACCCTGGTGGTGTGGGGCACATGGCACCTATCCAAATCTCTATTGGAATATCTTTGGGAGTGATCACATTGGGGTCAATGCAATATCGGGCGCAAAAGTCTCTCCCTGCAGGGCTGGGTGCCAAACCATATGGGCAACCAATTCGGTGAACAATGCAATAGGCGATGGGAATCCTGTCGCCAAGGACGCTATACATTTCCGCAAAACTGATTTGTTCATCAGGATATTTGCGGGCTATACCATCAAGGGTTTTGGGGGACTCAACCTTGTAAGAACTCCAAGGCGTGCCCCAGCGTTGCCATCTGAAATTGTGCATCTCTTTGACCGCCTCAGGCGTCAAGGTTGCAAAGTAGGGGCAAACTAACACCCGTTCGTCGCTGATGTAATGCGGGTATAACTTTTCGGCATAGGAAATACTATAGGGGCTGTCATCACCATAGTCGTGGGCATACATCCTGAAAGCGACCCCAAGTTGCTTCATCTGAGCGGCGCAGCGGGTGACATAGACCCTCTTCTTGACCTGAGTGTAGACGGGGTAGAGCAGTGCCGCTAAGGTCGCCAAGATGCTGATGACCGTCAGCAACTCCATCAATGTCAACCCAACCCGCTTCATCGCTCTTCACCTGCCTTTTTCTCCTTCCATGCATCCTTCCACGCTGGCGGGCGATCAAAAACTTTCCGAGCATACTCCTTCCCTCTCACCGCCTCCACGACCGCCCTGATGGCTTCCAAATCCGACCCTTCAGGGCTCTCTTGCCTCCAAACCAACTCTCCTTTCGGATTGAACCCGTAAGCGCGGGGCAAAAACCAAGCGTTCAACGCCCGCAATATCTCACCCTTCCCATCCGCCACATACGCCACCTTCCATTCCCGCTCCTCCCAAAGTTTCCTCAAAACGCCCTCTCCTTCTGCCGCCACGATGACACCTTTCACTTGGTCTGACCATCGTTGCAGCATCATCACCCATTCCCCCAACCGATGGACGGTGCACTGGCTACATCGCCCGAAGGCGACGATCAGCAAAGGTTTTTGGCGGTCAAGGAGGAGGCGAAGGGGCGAAGGGATGGAGGAGTTCAAGGGCAAATCGTCTTGGGGGCGCAAGGGTTGGTGGGGGCGATGGAAGATGCCTGCCACCCCGAAGGCGTGGAGAAGGAAGAGGAATAGCGCGATATTGGCGCCCGCCGCCATCAGCCAGAGAACCGAAAAGTCCCGACCTTCGCCCTTCATCGCCGTCACCGACCTTGCCGACGGCTTTTGAATGGTGCCTTTTCGGCTTGAGGGAGCCAAAAGGCTGGCGATATTTTAGCGACGGTGTGTGTGTGTGTGTGTAAATAGCGAAAATCGGCGAAAAAGACGGCAATTTGGGGCGATTGGGGAGAACGGGCTTTGGGTGGGATGGGAAGGTTTTGGGGCGAGAGGTTAGCAGAGAGGGAGGCGACATGAGTGATGGCGACGGCAAGAGTCAAGGGAATGGGATGACGGTAGCAGGGTAGTGTCAATGGCGTGGTGAGGGCTTTCAGTCACCTACCTGCCCGCATAATTTGTGGGGAAAGACCGCTGATAGAGTTGCATCAGGGATCATCGCAAGGGCGAAAAAGTTTCAAATGAAAGGGTGAGGTAACGGGCGATGGCGCCTCCTGAGGAATTGCGGCGCTGGGCAGGGGCTCTTGCTGAAGCGTTAGAAGCGTCAGCAGGGCAGCGCTCGTTCGTAGACTGCTTGGCAATAGCGGAGCAGGCGGTCAGTGACTTGGGGTTGGCTTATACGCTGCGCGTCGTCCGAAACCTTGTCGGGCAAGGTTTCCCACTCTCACAGGCGATGGGGCGGTTTCCCGAAACCTTTAATGGCGTCATCTTGACCGTCGTGCGCTACGGTGAAATTTATGGCGAGTTGGATCGGACACTGCGCCGCTATGCCGACCGCCCTGAAGATTTATGCCCTCGCTGAGGGACGAAGCGTCCACCGCAGGCGGCGCCTGCGGTAAAAGCCACATTGGCAGACGACGAACGGCAATGACAGAAAGCGGAAGACGGCGCACAATTGTCGGCGGCGAAAGTCACCGAAACCACGAGGGGAGGAGTTTTGAATGCGGGTGTTGATCACAGGCATCACGGGGTTTGTCGGGTCGCACATGGCGGAGTTGGCGTTGGCGAAAGGCGCCGAGGTCTTTGGGACTTATCGTTGGCGGTCGCGCATGGACAACATTCAACACCTGTTGAGCCAAATTCGGTTGATTGAGTGCGACTTGCGGGACGCCATCTCCGTCCGCAACGCCCTCAAGGAAGCCAAGCCCGACTGGATTTTTCACTTGGCAGCCCAAAGTTATGTCCCGACGAGTTGGAGCGCTCCCGCTGACACGATGCACATCAACATCATCGGCACTGTCAACCTCTTTGAGGCTCTTCGGCAACTGGATTTAGACTGCCGTGTGCAAGTGGCAGGTTCGTCGGAAGAATATGGCTTGCAATTTGAGCACGAATTGCCCATCAAAGAGACGAACCCTTTGCGCCCCCTCTCACCCTACGCCGTCAGCAAAGTCGCCCAAGATTTGCTCGGCTGGCAATACCATCGCAGTTACGGCATGTTCATCGTCCGCACCCGCGCTTTCAACCACAGTGGCCCTCGTAGAGGAGAAGTGTTCGTGGATTCTGGTTTTGCGTGGCAGATTGCGCGCATAGAGGCTGGGTTGCAAGAGCCTGTCATCTATGTCGGTAACTTGGAAGCGAAGCGAGATTTCACCGATGTCCGCGACATCGTTCAGGCTTACTGGCTTGCGCTGGAGAAGGGGGAACCGGGCGAAGTTTACAACATCGCCACCGGCAAGGCATGGAGCGTTCAGGAAGTTTTGAACATGCTGCTCGGCATGACGAAGGTGCAAGTGGAAATCCGTCAAGACCCCGCCCGAATGCGCCCGTCCGATGTGCCCGTGCTCATCGGCGATAGCACCAAATTCCGCCAACGCACGGGTTGGCAACCTAAAATCCCTTACGAACAAACCCTGCGCGACATGCTGGACTATTGGCGCAGCCGAGTGAAATGACCGATGGCGCAATGTCCAATGACCAATGGCTCAATGACCAATGACCAATGGGGCAATGAGCCAATGACCAATGAGCCGATGTTGGAGCGACTATTAGCCGCGACAGAAAACGGCAGCGAGTGGCGAATGGCGAGTGGCGAATGAAAATGGCAGCAATGTTGGAGTGGCTATTAGCCACGACCAACTTTCAGCCAATTTGCCACGACTGCCGACCTTCCAATTTGCCGAATGCCGAATGCCGTGTGAAAGGAGGGCAAGGCGATGGAAGTCAGGCGATTTCAAACGCTCGTGGACGAAGTGTTGAAGGCGTTATGGGAAGATGACCCCGTGTTTGCGACGGCGTGCGGCATCCACGACTACGATGACCGATTGGGACAAATGAGCCCTGAAGCCATTCAACAACACATCGCCACGATCAAGGGCTTCATCGGCGAACTGGAACGGCTTGATGGTGGCTTGTCGGCTAACGACGATGCCGACCGAAAAGCGTTGCTGGCGAAGTTGAAAGATGCCGTGCTGGATTGGGAAGCCATCCGCTGGCACACCAAAGAACCCGCCCTTTACCTTGACCATGCCCTTTACGGCGCTTTCCTTTTGCTTGCCCGCGACTTTGCTCCCCTTTCGCAGCGGATGGAGTGTCTTGCCAAGCGGTTGCGGGAGTTTCGGCGGGTGCTGGACGAAGGGAAAGTGAACATCGTCCCATCGGCGGTGCCAGCGGTTTACTTGGAGACGGCGCTGGAGACTTTGGACGGGGCGAAAAGTTTTTTGAGCCTTGCCGTCCCACAGGCTGCCGAACAACTTTCCGATGAGGCGTTGCGTCGGGAAGTGTTGCGGGCGGTGGATGAAGCGGGCTTGGCGCTGACGGACTTTGAGCGCTTCCTGCAAGAACGCGTCGCCCCTCAAGCGCGGGGCGATTACGCCATCGGCACAGACTTCTTTACCGCCAAGTTGCGGGAGGAGCATTTGCTCTCGGAAACGCCCGACGAGTTGGAGGCGATGGGGCGGGAGGTGTTGGAGCAAACGAAGGCGGAATTGGAAAAGGTCGCCAAAGCCATTGAGCCCGAAGTGCCCTGGTTTGAGTTGGTGGAGCGGTTGAAGGCGCATCATCCGCCCCGCGATCGGCTCGTGGAAGTTTACGCCGAAGAGGTGGCGAAGGCGCGTCAATTTGTCGTGGACAAAAACCTTGCGACCATCCCTGAAGGCGAACAGTTGCGGGTCGTGGAAACGCCACCCTTTGAGCGGGCGACGACGCCCTACGCTGCCTACATGCCCCCTGCGCCCTTTGATGCGCAAAGCGAAGGCTTGTTCTATGTCACGCCCGTTGACCCGAAAGAGCCGCCTGAAGTTCAGGAAGACCGCTTGCGCGGGCATTGCTCCTTTGCTTTTCCCATCACTGTCATCCACGAAGCCTACCCAGGGCATCACCTGCAACTTTCCGTCGCCGCTCGGTTGCCGTCCAAAGTGCGCAAAGTGTTTGGCAACAACTTGTTCGTGGAGGGATGGGCGCTTTACTGTGAGGAGTTGATGTGGGAGCAGGGCTACACGGACGACTTGCGGGTTCGGCTGTTCCAGTTGAAGGATTTGGTCTGGCGTGCGGTGCGGGTCATCGTGGATGTCGGGCTGCATTGCAAGGGGATGAGTTTCGTGGAGGCTGTCCAATGGCTCGTTCAGGAAGCCCATTTGGAGCGTGCCAACGCCGAAGCGGAAGTCCGCCGCTACACCGCTTCCCCGACGCAGCCTTTGTCCTACTTGACAGGCAAGCAAGCCATCCTGCAGTTGCGGGAGGAAGTGCAACGACGGGAAGGCAATCAATTTTCGCTGCGCCGCTTCCACGACCGATTGTTGCAAGCAGGCGGATTGCCCATGCCTTTGGTGCGGGAGTTGGTGTTGGGCGAATTTGGTCGTGGCTGATAGCCACTCCAACAAATCGGCAGGTCGGCAGGTCGTGGCAAGTTATTCGCTACTCGCCATTCGCCACTCGCTGCCGTTTTCCGTCGCGGCTGCAAGTTAGTCGCGGCTAATAGCCGCTCCAACATTGGTTCATTGGTCATTTGCCCCATTGGTCATTGGACATTGCGCCATTGGTCATTTTTCGGCGTAGCGCTCTTCTTTCCAGACATCGCCTCGCATGTGATAGCCTCGTTGCTCCCAATAGCCGGGCTTGTCGTCCGCCATCAGTTCCAACCCGCAAAGCCACTTGGCGCTTTTCCATCCGTAACGGCTGGGGACGAGCAAACGAAGCGGGTAGCCGTGTTCGGGGGTGAGGGGTTGACCGTTGACCGCCCAGACGAGCATCCCGTCGGTGAGCACGACTTCCAAGTCCAAGTTGGTCGTGTAGCCGTCGCAGGAATGCGCCATGACGAAGCGGGCGTCGGGTTTGGGTTTCGCCAGCGCCAACACTTCCCTTGCCCAAACGCCTTCCCATTCGTCATCCAAACGGCTCCATCCCGTGACGCAATGGAAATCACAACGGCGACGGACGACGGGCAGCGAGCGAATTTGCTCGTAGGTCAGGCTCACTTCGTTTTCCACCAACCCGAAGATGCGCAGGCGCCATTGTGTCAAGTCCACCTTCGGCACGCCCATAGAGAGCATGACGGGAAAGGAGCGGACGACCCGCTGGCGAGGCGGAAGGCGATGCCCTTGCTCGCTCATCGGGATGACCTCCTTTGCGACGGCGATGATGTCGCTTTGGGAACGAAAGCGGCTTGCGCTTTCACTTTAACGCACAACGCCAAAAGGTGCGTGCGGGCATAGAAGCGGTCACTTAGTCGCTGTCGCAGTGCCGTCAATTGCCTCGTCCATCTCAAAGCATTGGCGCGCTCCCAAGCGGGCAGGAAGGAGGCGGCGTCTTTCAGGCATCGTTCCGCTGCTTGGCAGAATTGTGCGGTGCGGTCAAGGTTTCCCTCGTCCAGCGACAAGCGGGCGGCGTCCAAATAATGCGCCGCTGCCCACAAAAGGGCGCGCCCGACAATTTGCGCCCTTCGGTTGAGGCGTTCATCGGTGGGACTTTGCCAGAGCATCATGAGTGGGGCTTGCCCATCGGCTGGCAGGTGAGCGAGGGCAACGGCAAATTGATGGGGCGGTTGGGTTTTCAATTGTTGGGCGGCTTGCTGCCACCGTTGGGCTTGACGGGCGGAACGAAGGGACGGCGAAGTGGCGATGCAACCGATGCTCCCACCAATCCCAATCAGAAGCGCCCAGAAAGTAAGGCGACGGAAAAGATGGCGAAGGGCACACCTTCTCACGGCGTTGGTGCTGGGAGGGTTCGTCGTTTTTCTCTGGCGCATCGTCACCCATCTCCGTCTCAAAAACTTGCCACTGGAGAACCGCCCCGTCGCCGTCATAGATGCGGGACACGGGACAATGCTGGCGGAAGGGATTTTAGACACAGGGGCAACGCGGTTTGGTTTGCGGGAAGCCGATTTGGTGATGGATTTAGCCGAGCGATTGCGACGGGCATTGGAGCAACGGGGTTGGGTTGCCATCCCGACCCGCGACAGCGCCGCCACGCCCTTGACCCTCGCCCAACGGACGGCGTTGGCGCAGCAAGTTGGGGCGGATGTCTTCGTCTCGTTGCACCTGAACAGTTCTCCGTCGCCTTCCCCGCAGGGCGTCAGCGTGTTTTACTGGCATCCCGAAAGTGAGGCGTTGGCGGCATTGTTGCAACGGCGATTGAGCCAACGGTTGAAGTTGAGGGATCGGGGCATTCAACGGGGTGCTTTCGTCGTTTTGCTGACGGCGACGATGCCAGCCGTCTTGGTGGAGTTAGGCTTTCTGTCTAACCCTCAAGAAGCCCGGCGGCTTAGCGACCCTGCTTTTCGGGCGCAAGCGGCGGAAGTGATGGCGGAGGCGTTGGGCGAATGGTGGGCGAAAAGAGAGGAGCGGCGATAAAAAGGGAGGCAGGAGCGTCGGGTCATGCCGTTTCGTCGGTGCCCCTTTGGGCACAAATGCGCTCTTGGGCGCATAGCCGAGGTTCGGCGGTGACGCCGACCGCTCCTGCCGTCCGAGCGCAATTATGGCGTCGTCATCATTTGCTGCGCAAGGGCTTGCAAGCGGGCGATGCGCTCTTCCGTCGGCGGGTGGGTGCGAAAGAGGTTGACAAACCAATTTCCTGACCCACCCGCATCGCCGAAGGGATTGACGATGAACAGGTGAGCCGTCGCTGGGTTCGTTTCCATCGGGGCAAGAGCGACGCCTCGCTCCAACTTCGCCAACGCCGATGCCAGCGCCAACGGCTTCCCGCTGATGACTGCCCCACCTTCATCCGCTAAAAACTCGCGGGCACGGGAAATTGCCAACTGAATGAGCAAAGCGGCGAGGGGCAAAACGATGATGCCGACCAAGATGCCGATCAACGCCAGCGGGTTGCTCCCCCGCTCGCGGTCATCGCTGCCCCACGCACCGAACCAAAGGAAGAAACGGGCGAAATCCGCCAGCACGGCGATTGCACCCGCCAAAGTGGCAGCGACGACCATGATGAGAGTGTCGCGATGCTTGATGTGGGCAAGTTCGTGGGCGAGGACACCTTCCAATTCGTCGCGGTTGAGCATCCGCAAAATGCCTTCCGTGACGGCGACGGCGGCGTGGTTGGGGCTACGCCCCGTCGCAAAGGCGTTGGGCGTTTCGGTCGGGATGAGGTAAACGCGAGGCTTGGGGATGCCCGCCCGTTGCGCCAATCGCGCCACGAGGTCATGCAACTCTGGCGCTTCCCACTCCGAAAGTTCACGGGCGCCGTGCATCATCAACACGATGCGATCGCTGAAGAAGTAGGCGACGAAGTTCATCATGCCTGCCAACAACAAAGCGATGAGCATCCCTTGCTGCCCGCCGACCATTCTGCCAAACATCACGAACAACACCGTCAGCGTGCCCAGCAAAAGCAGCGTCTTCAGTTGGTTCATCGTCTCCTTCACCGGCGCTCTTTTCAGCGCCACGAAAATTTTGCCACGCAGCCTCGCCGACGCAAGTCGTGGCGAATAGTCGCTTCAACGGGTCTGCCTGTCGTGGCAGATAGCCACCCCAACAGCGGGGTTACAACTCCACGAAGTAAGTTTCCACGGCTAAGTCAATCAACTCGCGGGTGAGGTGATACTGCCAACCCATGTAATTGCAGTAGTCACGGGCTTGCATGAGCAAGTCGCGGGGATGGACGGCGCGGAAGCCCCGTCCCGCTTGCTTGTAGTGACGGTCAATGAGGTAGTCAAGGATTTCGGGTTCGTAAGTGAAGCCCATCTTTTCGGCGACGCGGCGGAAAATCTCGCGGAACTCTTCTTCGTTGGGGTCGCCGACTTCAATCTTGTAGCGGATGCGGCGCAGGAAGGCTTCCTCCACGAGGTCACGGGGCGCCAAGTTGGTGGAGAAGATGATGAGGACTTTGAAGGGGACGACAATCTGTTCGCCTGTCTGCAGGGTGTAGAAGTCAATGCCCTTTTCCAGCGGGACGATCCAGCGGTTGAGCAAGTCTTTGGGATGGACGCGTTGGCGCCCGAAGTCGTCAATCATGAAGACGCCCCCGTTGGCTTTCAACTGGAAGGGGGCGTTGTAGAACTTGACGATGGGGTCGTAGGCAAGTTCCAGATGCTCCATGCGCAATTCGCCCCCGACGACGATGAAGGGGCGTTTGCACAAAACCCAGCGGCGGTCGGCGCGGGCTTGAAGGGACTCATCAACGGGGATCGGTTCGTGGTAGGCGGGGTCAAAGAAGCGAATGATTTGCCCCCGCACTTCCAATGCGTAAGGCGCCAAAACGCCACCCCGCAACGCCCGCGCAAACCGCTCGGCGATGGAAGTCTTTCCGTTGCCAGCGTTGCCATACAGGAACATGGACTTGCCTGAGTTGAAGGCGGGTCCGAGTTTGCGGATGAGCCGCTCGTTGACGACGAGGTCTTTTAGCGTCTCCCGCAACAGTTGCTCCGTGATTCCTTCCCAGGGCACTTGGTAGCGATCCAAGTAGTCGGTATAGACGGTGATGGGGACGGGGGCGGGACCGACATAGGCGCTCTGTTCCATGACCTCTTTGGCGCGGGCGATGCCTTTGCCTGTCAAGGCGTAAATCCACTGGGTTGCAAATTGACTCAAACCTCGGCGCACTTCCAGCAACTCTTCTTCCCGCAGGAACTTGAGGACTTGGTCCACGACGCCGAAGAAGGGCAACTTCAAAGAATCGGCGAGTTCGCTGCCTAACAGCGTTCCCCGCACATAAAGCGTCTTCAACACCAAGTCGGCGAGGAAGTCCAAACTCAAGCCCGTCTCTTCCACCGTTTCGGGTGCGGGCGGAAGTTCGGGAAGTCCCTCGCCCACCTTCACCGTCGCCTTCTTTTGCTGCTCCGCCGTCATCGTCATAGCATCCCGCCCTCCTTTTGTTTCGTCGGCGTGGCTTGTTGTGGCGTTTTGCGCCAGCATCATTATGCAATCGTCGCCGTCACTTCGGTGTTAAAGGAAGCCTCTTGGGCGGCATCCGAAGCGTCCCGTTCCCGAAGGCTCACAAGGATTTCCTGACGGACTCGTTCGTCGTTTTCCGACCAAAGGGCATCTCGCAGCGCTTTCAAGGCATCGGGCGTGCCGATGCGTCCCAACGCCCACGCCGCATGTTCCCGCACAATCGGGTCGGGGTCGTCGCAAAGCAAACGAATGAGCAAGGGCACGGCTTTTTCCTCCCGCAAATTGCCGACCGCCACGCAGGCGTTGCGCACCAATCCCGACCGTTTCGCCCGCTTGAGGGGACTGCCCTTGAACCGCTGCCGAAATTCGTCTTCCGTCAAGGTGAGCAATTCCAGCAGTTCGGGCGCTGACCAAGGGCGAGGTTTGAAAGCCTCCTCTTCGGTCGGTTTCGCCTTTCGGTTCCAAGGGCAGACTTCTTGACAGATGTCGCAGCCAAAGACCCAAGTGCCGATGAGGGGGCGTAATTCTCGCGGGATGCTCCCCCGCAACTCAATCGTCAGGTAAGAGATGCACTTGCGGGCGTCCAGTTGATAAGGCGCGACGAATGCCCCCGTCGGGCACGCCAGCAAACAGCGTTGGCATTTGCCACAATGGTTGCGCTTAAAAGGTTCGTCGGGCGCAAGGGCGACATTGACTAACAGTTCGCCGAGGAAAAGGTAGGAGCCGAGTTGCGGGTTGATGAGGCAGGTGTTTTTGCCGATCCAACCTAAACCCGCTTGCACGGCAGCATCCCGCTCCAAAATCGGACCTGTGTCCACATATGCCTTGCCTTTCACCCCATCGCCCAGCAACGACCGCAAGTAATCCAGCAACGCTTCCAACTTGCGCAAAAGGACTTCGTGGTAGTCCATGCCCCACGCATATCGGGCGACTTTGCCCGTCGGTGTCGTGGCGGACGGCAGTTGCTCATCGGGCACGAAGTAACTGATGCCAGCGACGATGACTGATTTCACATCGGGCAGGATGAGGCGCAAATCGCCCCGCTTCTCTTTGCCCCGTTCCATGTAAGCCATCGCACCGTGAAAGCCTTGCTCCAACCAGCGCAAAAAATGCGGGTAGGTGGGCGGCGTCTCAGGTGTCGTGATGCCGATGAGGTCAAAGCCCAACTCGTTGCCCCGCTGCTTCACCAGTCGGGAAAGGTGTTGTGGCGAGAAGTTGGGCATGCGCCTTCACCGACGCAGATTGTAGCGCCCGATGCGAAGCGTGGCAGAGTTGATGCCGAACGAAGTTGATGGGCGAAAGTCAACGGAAAATGCCCAGCGGAGGTGGTCACGATGGCTTGGCTTTACTGCTTGAACACCAGCACCATTCAGCCTGCGTCACTGCCCGAAAAAATCAAGGTCGCCGCTCAAGCGGGCTATCAAGCGATTGAACTTTGGTTCGCCGACATCCGCAACTATCAGAACACGGGTGGCTCGCTGGACGACATCGCCAAGATGCTGCAAGACAACGGGTTGCAAGTGCCCAGCATGATTGCCTTGCACGGTTGGATGGACGCCCACAGCGACGCTTATGTGCAGGCGATGCGGGAGTGCCGCGAATTGCTTTCCATCGCCGCCAAGTTGGGCTGCCAGCGGGTCGTCGCTTCGCCGTCCATGCGCTTTGAGGCGGCACCGTTGGATGTGGACGAGACGGCAAAACGATTCAGCGAATTGCTGAAGATCGGGCACGAAATCGGGGCGTTGCCGATGATGGAGTTTCTCGGCTTCTCGCCGAAAGTTTCCCGCGTGGATCAGGCATGGGAAATTGTCAAGCGGACGGGCGATCCCGATGCGACTGTCGTCCTTGACCCGTTCCACCTTTGGCGGGGCAATTCGTCATTGGCGGATGTGCCCGATTTGACGGGAGAGCGCATCGGCATCGTCCACTTCAACGATGTGCCTGCGGGCATTGCGCGGGAGTTGGCGGGCGATGAGGTGCGGGTGATGCCCGGCGACGGGTCTTTGCCGTTGCGGGAGTTCCTCGCCGAGGTCAAGCGGCGCGGCTATCAGGGGGCTTTGTCGTTGGAGTTGTTCAACCGCACCTACTGGCAAATGGACCCCTACGAGGTCGCCAAAATCGGTCTGGAGAAAATGCAAGCCATCGCAGAAGCAGTGTAGGTTGTCGCGGCTGATAGCCGCTCCAACAAGGGACGATGAAGGGGTGGCGAATGGCGGACTGCCTATTTGCCCCTGCTTAGGCGACCTGCCATCCTTGCGGGACGAAGAGGCGGGTGAACTGGTCAATGGCGTATCGGTCGGTCATGCCTGCGATGTAATCGCAAACAAGCCGAGCCAACTCTTTCTGCGAGAGGGATTTTTTGTCAGGCGGACCGAGGGGCAGTTCGTCGGGATGCTGCATGTAGTAGTCAAAGAGGCGCTCAAGGACGAGGCGACACTTTTGGGCTTCCGCCTTCACCCGTTTTTCGTCCAAGTAGACCCGCTCAAAGAGGAAGTCCTTCAAGTCGTTGAGTGCCTTCAGGATGCGAGGGCTCATCTTCAGCCGCCCATCGTCAACGCCCTGCTCAATGATGTCCCAGACGAGGGTCGTGATGCGTTGGGAATGGGTTCGCCCCAAGACTTGCAAAATGGACGAAGGCACATCGTCCAATTCCAAGATGCCCGCACGGATGGCGTCGTCCAAGTCGTGGTTGACATATGCGATGCGGTCGGCGATGCGGACGACTTGCCCTTCTAAAGTGGACGGCAGATGTTCATCGTCGTCGGCTTCCAATGCCAAATCTTTTTGCCCTTTGGAGTGATAGCCGATGCCGTCCAGCACTTCATAAGTCAGGTTCAGCCCCCGTCCCTCGTTCTCCAACACTTCCACGACCCGAAGGCTCTGCTCGTAATGGCGGAAATGGGCATCGGGGTCGTATTTGCGATAGGCGATGTCCAAGGCTTCTTCGCCTTCATGCCCGAAAGGCGGATGTCCCAAATCGTGCCCTAAGGCAATCGCTTCCGCCAAATCTTCGTTGAGGCGCAGGGCTCGGCAGATGGTGCGGGCGATTTGGGCGACTTCCAAAGTGTGCGTCAGGCGAGTGCGGTAGTGGTCGCCTCGCGGGGCGATGAAGACTTGCGTCTTGTGCATCAGGCGGCGGAAGGCTTTGCTGTGCAGGATGCGGTCACGGTCGCGCTGGAATTCGGTGCGGATGGGGCATTTAGGTTCGGGCACTTTCCGACCCTTGCTCAACGCACTCTTTTGGGCATGAGGCGACAGCCATTCCATCTCCCATCGTTCCGTCACTTCACGAGGGCACATGACAATCTCCCCCTTTCGGCGAGTAGCGAATAGCCACGAGTTAGCCGAGTAAAGTGCGAGGGTTCCAAGTGCCTTGGGCGACGGCAGGGATGAAGCGTTCCAAATCGGGCGAGGGCAAGGCAATCGTGCGCCCTTCTTCGGCGCTGCGGTAGGCAGCCATCAACAACTCCGTCACCCGCAGCCCATCTTCTAAGGTGCTGAAGGGCGTTTCGCCTTTCAAAAAGCAGCGAACCATATGGCGGTTCTCGGCGATGTAGCCGTAGGTGTGGGCTTCGTCGGCGACGAAAGGCATCAAGCCCTGCTCGGCGTTCTGCTTCTCCACCAAATCTTCGCCCGCTGGTCCCGTCACATTGCGGCTGAAGAAAATTGCCCCTTCGCCCGCTAAGGTGTTGATTTGCAGCAAGTATTCGGGACCGAGGACTTCAAAAGTCAAGCGCAAGCCAGGACCGACGAAACTCCACGAAGTCGTCGCTTCCACCAAAACGAGGTTGCCGTTGGGCGTCTCAAAAGTGATGCGGGCGGCGGCGTAATCTTCGGCGGGATGGTGGGTGTAGTCCACTTCCAGTTCGTGCGCCCACATCTTGCGCAATCGTTCGGCATATTCAGGGCGCGTCCATTTCAGCGAGGCGATTTGGGCTGTGACCGTTTTGGGTGTCAAGGCGGTCAGGCGTTCGTTGGGAGGCGTCAGCAAAAACCAACCCGCAGCGACGCTGTGGCAAAGCATATCGTTGAGCACGCCCCCACCTTGCAAATCGCCCCGCCAAAACCATGCCCGATGCGGACCGCTGTGTTCTTCGGCGCAGCGGGCAAGGTAAGGTTCGCCAGCGATGGCGGCTCCCCGCCGCCACAAAAGTTCCTTGCCTTTCGTCACGGCAGGGGCGTAAAGTTGGTTTTCCAAGTAGCCATGTGGGATGCCTGCGTCATGGACAACTTCCACGATGCGACGGGCTTCCGAAAGGTTGCGGGCGAGGGGCTTTTCAATGGCGAGACCTTTCAGTTGCGCCCGACCGCTTTTCACTTCGTCGGCAATGGCTTCCACCAACTCCACACGGACATGATTGGGTGCCAACAACCAAACGGCGTCCACTTCGGGGTCACGCACCATTTCTCGGACATCACGATAAACCTTCGGGCTACCGACACCCAGCGAGTCACACAACGCCGCCACTTCTCCCGCCGTCTTTTCGTTGCGGCTGCAAATGGCAGTGATGTCGGCGTCGCGAACACCGACGAAGGCTTGGGCATGGAAGCGGGCGACGAACCCGCTGCCGACCAATCCGACGCGCAACCGCTCTGCCATCTCACTCACCTCCGCCGACAATTGTGCGGCAGGCGGAAAATGCAGGCGATGCTCAGGGCTTGACGCAACAAAGTCAGTGCGTTATCTTTTGTGCCCGCGAGCAAGGACGCTCGCTTTCGGGCAAGGGAGCCCTTTGACCCGTCGCATGCTTTGATAGCACGGGCGTGGTCAAAGGGCTTTTTGCGTTTACGCCCCAATTCTCAAGCGGTGATGCCCATGGCGGACTTTTTGCCGCTCTTTGCGTTGGGCGCTATCCTGATGGAAGCGGGGATGGGGCGCGCCAAAGGCGCAACCCACTCCTTTGTCAAGGGCATGGTGGCTTTGGGCGTCGGCGTCCTTATCGGGGCGCTCGGCGGTTCATGGCGCGATGCTTTGCTTTGCGGGACGGCTGCCTTGTTGGCGACGGTCGGACTGGGCGACCGCATCACGCTGATCACGGCAGGCGTCTTGGCAGCGGGCATCGCCATCGCCCATCGCTTGCTCGTCATCACCGACCGAGCCTTCAGTTTGTCAGGAGCGTTCCACTTGCCCGAAGCGCTGGCGGGATGGGCATCCGTCCAAAAGGGGTTGGCAACTTACTGGCTGCCCGATTACGCGTCCCTTTGGTCGGTTCATGCCCTTGCAGGTGGGGCGGCGTTGGGGGCGTTGATGATGGCAGGACCGCGCATCGGGCGCTATTTGCGCAACGGTCAACCCGCCGCCATGCCCGCCCACAATTTGCCGATGGCGGGCATCGGAGCGTTGCTGCTTTGGGTTGGCGCGCAAGCCTTCTCGCCACCGCTGTGGCAAGGCGCCAGCATCAGTGCCTTCAGTGCTCTGCTGACGGCATTGCTTTGGACGCGTTGGCGTTTTGGGAAGACAGACCCATCCTTTGCGTTCACGGGTTTTTGGAGTGGGCTGATTGCGGGCATTGGCAGCGGCGGTGGCTTTTTGCCCTCTCTTGCTGTCGGCGTGGTGGCGGGCATCGTTGCTGTCGCTTTCTCGCTGGCGTTGGATCGGCGGTTCGTGGACGACCCTGTGGGCATCGTGGCAGCGGAAGGGTTGGCGCCCTTGTTAGGCATCACTGCGCAATGGTTTTGGGGTGAGGCATCGTGGGGCGTGGGCGTCATCTCTTGGGGCGTTGCGGTTTTGGCAGGGTTTGTGATGGCGCGGTGTCTGGGTGGGTTGTTGAGGGCGTTCGGTGTCTTGCGTCCTGCGCCCGCCGACGAACTGGCGGGCACGGACTTGCGCCTTTACGGCATCGCCGCTTATCCCGAATTTGAGTTGCGGGAAGCGTAAGGCGCAAAAACCGAGGAAGCCAATCCAAACAAAGGAGGGATTGTCGTGGCACGACGCAATGTGCGGTCACCGCAGGATGTCATCCGCATGGCGAAAGAAGCCGGGGTGCAAATCGTGGACTTGCGCTTTACGGATTTGCCCGGCACTTGGCAGCACTTCAGCATCCCCGTCCGAGAACTGACGGACGAACTTTTTGAGGACGGGATCGGCTTTGACGGTTCGTCCATTCGGGGCTTTCAGGAAATCCACGAGAGCGACATGATTCTCGTCCCCGACCCCGACACGGCGTTCATTGACCCCGTGCTGGAAGTCCCGACTTTGGTGCTCATTTGCGATGTTTACGACCCCGTCACCCGCGAGCCTTACAGCCGTGACCCCCGCTACATCGCCCGCAAAGCCGAACAGTTTCTCCTTCAATCGGGCATCGCCGACCGAAGTTACTGGGGTCCTGAGGCGGAATTCTTCCTGTTCAACGATGTCCGCTACGACTACAAAGCCAACGAGGGCTTTTTCCGCATTGACAGCCGAGAGGGCATTTGGAACAGCGGTCGGGACGAGCAACCCAACTTGGGCTACAAAATCCGCCACAAGGAAGGCTACTTCCCCGTCCCGCCCTCCGACACCTTGCAAGATGTCCGCTCCAAAATCGTGTTGGCGTTAGAAAAAGCAGGCGTGCCTGTGGAAGTCCATCACCACGAGGTGGCGACAGCAGGGCAGGGCGAGATTGACCTGCGCTACGACACTTTAGTGCGGATGGCAGACAAACTGCAGGTCTACAAATACCTCGTCAAGATGGTCGCCCGCCAAAATGGCTTGGTCGCCACCTTCATGCCCAAACCGATGTTTGGCGACAACGGCTCTGGCATGCACACCCATCAAAGCCTTTGGAAAGGCGAAACGAACATCTTCTACGATGAGCGAGGCTACGCCCAACTCTCCGAAACCGCCCGCTACTACATCGGTGGGTTGCTTCGCCACGCTCCCGCTTTGTTGGCGTTCTGTGCGCCGACGACCAACTCTTATCGGCGATTGGTGCCTGGTTACGAAGCGCCCGTCAACATTGCCTACTCGCAACGCAACCGTTCCGCTTGCGTCCGCATTCCCGTTTACTCCCGCAACCCGAAAGCCAAGCGGATTGAGTTCCGCCCGCCCGACCCATCTTGCAACCCTTACCTTGCTTTTGCGGCGATGTTGATGGCGGGCTTAGACGGCATCCTCAATCGCATTGATCCCGGCGAACCGATGGACAAAAACCTTTACGACCTACCCCCTGAAGAGCGACGCGCCATCAAGTCCCTGCCCGGCTCGCTGCACGCCGTCTTGGACGCCTTGGAGCAGGACCACCAGTTTTTGCTGCGGGGCGAAGTCTTCACGCGGGATGTGTTGGAGACTTGGCTGGAACTTAAACGCAAGGAAGCCGACGAAGTGAACATCCGCCCCCATCCCTACGAGTTCTACCTTTACTTTGACGCTTGACAACGACCGCCCCACCATTAAGGTGGTGATGCGTGATGGCGGCGGTAGAGATTGCACCTCGCATCGTCGTGGACGAAAAGGTTTGCTTCGGCAAACCCGTCATCAAAGGCACTCGCGTGCCCGTCGTCGTGGTGCTCCACGAGTTGGCGAATGGGATGAGCCCTGAGGAAATCGCCGACGAGTATGGCATCACGGTGGACGATGTGCGGGCTGCCATCCGTTATGCTGCCTCTGTCATCGCCAATGAGACCATTTATGTGACCAGTGAGCGGTGATGCGGTTCTTCGTGGACGAGAGCCTGCCGAACACGGTTGTCAAGGCGCTAAGGGGTGCGGGCTATCAGGCGGAGAGCGTGCGGGAAATCAGTTTGCAAGGTGCCGATGATGACACCGTGTTCAATGAGGCGCAAAAGCGTCACGCAATTCTGGTCACGGGCGATGAGGACTTTGCCGATGTGCGCCGTTTCCCGACAGGCACCCATCACGGCATCATCGTCGTGCGGTTGCAGGGCACAAAGGAGCAGCGCGCCGCTTCGCTCATGGACGCCCTAAAGCAACTTCAAGGGCAATCGCTTTACAGGACATTGGTCATCGTGGAGTTGGGTCGGGTGCGCGTGAGGCGATGAGGCATCGTCGTGGGCAGCGTTTCGTCGTCATGTGCATTGACCGCCGCACAATGAGGGACGGTGAATGGCGGATGGCAGCGGTAGAGATTGCGCCTCGTATCGTCGTGGACGAGAAGGTTTGCTTCGGCAAGCCCGTCATCAAAGGCACCCGCGTGCCCGTTTACATCGTCTTGGCGAAACTGGCGGGTGGCATGACGATGGAGCAGGTCGCCGAAGAATATGGCATCACGCTGGAAGACATCCGAGCCGTCTTGGCTTACGCCGCATCCGTCATCGCCAACGAAACGATTCTGCCCATCCCGACGGGGGAAAATCGGTGAATGTGGCGGTTCGTCGTGGACGAGAGCATGCCCAGATCAACGGCATCGGAATTACGACAAGTCGGCTATTGGGCGGAGGATGTGCGAGATGTGAGTTTGCGGGGTGCTGACGATGACCGCGTGTTCCAACACGCTCAGGCTCAGCGGGCGACTTTGGTCACAGCAGATTTGGACTTTGCCGACATTCGCCGCTTCCCGTTGGGCACCCATCATGGCATCGTCGTCGTTCGGGTTCCTGATGTCCTGCCGACTTGGGTCGTAAATGCCGAACTCATCCAAGCCCTTCAGCAACTTCAAGGGCAATCGCTTTGCGGGGCGTTGGTCATCGTGGAGTTGGGTCGGGTGCGCGTGAGGCGATGAGACTCATGGGGCAAACTGAGGCGACACTTTCAGGTTGCGGTTCGGTCTAACCGTGTGGGCGTAGCGAAAGGCGAACAGTTACGTTACAATCATTGCCGACGCAAGAAAAGGGACAACGGCGTCCCGACAGATTTGACCGCAGTGACGGCGGTCTGTCGGGGCGCCGTTTCGTTTTTTAGGCGTGATGCGTGAAGCGTGAAGTTGTGTCGTTGCGAATTACTCATCAACAAGGAGGTGAACGCCGTGAAGATGGTGATGGCGGTGATAAGACCGCACAAACTCGCTGAGGTTCGCCAAGCCTTAGCGCAAATCGGCGTCGTCGGCATGACGGTTTCGGAGGTGCGAGGGCACGGGCGACAGCGAGGGCAAGTGGAGCGCTATCGGGGAGCGGAGTATGTCGTGGACTTGCTGCCGAAGGTGAAGGTGGAAATTGCCGTTCCCGACGAACAAGTTCAGGAAGTCGTCGCCGCCATCGTCCAATCTGCCCGAACGGGCGAAATCGGCGATGGGAAAGTTTTCGTCTTGCCCCTTGAAGACTGCATCCGCGTCCGAACGGGCGACCGAGGTGAGGACGCGCTTTAACGCCGTTTGATGTTTTCGCTTTAGCGCAAAGCAATGGCGCTTTGCGCATATAGGGCAATGGCGCCCCTCCAAAAGTAAGCCAAAAGGAGGGGAGTAGCCGTGAGAAGAACGAAAATTGCTCAGGTGCTCGCAATAGCCTCTTTGGGATTAGGGGCGACCGCTGCCTTCCCGCAAGACATCCAGCAACTCAAAGGTCTAAGCGACCTTCTGTCCACACCTCAAGGCTTGCAGTTAATCGCCGACACCGTTTGGGTTTTGCTGGCAGCCTTCCTCGTTTTCTGGATGCACGCTGGTTTTGCCTTGCTGGAGTCAGGTTTCTGCCGCGCAAAAAACACTGCCAACATCCTCGCCAAAAACTTCATCGTCGTTGCCATCACCACCTTGGCTTATTGGGCTGTCGGATTCGCTTTCATGTTCGGCGACGGTAACAGTTTCATCGGTTGGAAAGGCTTGGCACTGACAGGGGAACACAACGCTCCTTTGTTGGCTTTGGGCAAGGCGAAAGAATACAGCGGTGCCTACAGCGCCCTCAGTTGGACTCATGTGCCACTCTACGCAGCGTTCCTGTTCCAACTCGTTTTCGCTGCTACCGCTGCGACCATTGTTTCAGGCGCTGTCGCTGAGCGGATAAAGTTTGCTTCCTTCATCGTGTTCAGTTTCGTGATGGGTTCGCTCATCTACCCGATTGTCGGTCACTGGATTTGGGGTGGTGGTTGGCTGGCGGAGCGAGGATTTTACGATTTTGCAGGTTCAACGGTCGTCCACAGCGTTGGCGGTTGGGCTGCGCTCACTGGCGCTGCTATGGTGGGACCGAGGTTGGGCAAATACGGCAAGGACGGAAAAGTCAACCCAATCCCTGGGCACAGTATGGCTTTAGCGACTTTGGGAACTTTCATCCTTTGGCTTGGATGGTTCGGGTTCAATCCGGGTTCTACGATGGCAGCGAACCCTTCGGCAATTGCCCGCATCGCCGTGACAACCAACATCGCCGCCGCTGCAGGCGCTTTCATCGCAACCATGTGGGCTTGGCTTAGGTTGGGCAAGCCAGATTTGTCAATGTCGCTTAACGGTTGCCTGGCGGGATTGGTGGCTATCACCGCACCTTGCGCTTTCGTTAACCCAGTCAGCGCTTTCATCATCGGCGTTGTGGCAGGAGTCCTTGTCGTTGAAAGCGTCCTGTTTTTTGACCGAGTTGGCATTGACGACCCAGTTGGTGCGATTTCTGTCCACCTGATCAACGGCATTTGGGGGACATTGGCTGTCGGTCTTTTCGCTCAACAATTCGCTGACTTGGGAGATGCCCAACCGAAGCCGGGATTGTTCATAGGCGGTAGCGGCGAGCAGTTCATCGTTCAGTTGACAGGGGTTGTCGCTGTTGGTGCGTTTGTCTTCACCGCTTCCCTACTCGCTTGGGCGATTATCAAAGCCCTTGTGGGTTTGAGGGTTGCGCCCGAAGAGGAAGTTGAAGGTTTGGACATCGGCGAAATGGGGATGGAAGCCTATCCGTCAGACCCGTTCCCGACCTTTGAAGCCTTGAGCGTGACTGGATGGGAAAGGTTCGTTCCCACCATCGCCCACGCCCAAACCTCAACGGAGCAGGCAGTTGCCCAAGCGGTTGTAACCAGGGCTAAATCGGAGCCTGTCAACAGCGGTGCATCATCGCAAGCCACACCACATCTTGAACGGCGCCTTTACAGCGTGATTTTGGAGAATGCCAACACTGAGCGGGCAAAACGGCGATGGGAGCGCCTTTGCCACGAACCTCATCAAGCGCCACCCGAGTTCCACGAAGTCTATCGGCATCTGGTCAGTTTTGACGGACGGGAGTTTGTCTTTCGTGGCGGCGACCCAGAACGGATGCGCAAGGCGGTGGAGAAGTTGTTTGAAGGCTACCTCGGTGTCGGGGCGACGGTCACGACGGAGGTGTGAAATGGTCACCGTTTGACCGTTAGGCGACGGAGGTGAAACGACATGGTGGCAACTCAACTCAATGCTGGCGATACCGCTTGGCTACTTGTCAGCACGGCGTTGGTGATGTTGATGACGCCGGGCTTGGGGCTGTTTTATGGCGGGATGGTGCGCAGCAAAAATGTCTTGGCGACGGTGATGAAGTGCCTTTTGGTGCTGGCGCTCATCTCCGTCCAGTGGGTGCTGTTCGGTTACAGTCTGGCGTTTGGTCCCGACCAAAACGGGCTGATCGGCAATTTGGCGTGGTGGGGTTTTCGGGGCGTCGGCGGTCAACCCAATCCCGATTACGGGGCGACCGTCCCCCACGCCGTCTATGCGATGTTTCAGGGCATGTTCGCCGTGATCACTCCCGCTTTGATTGCGGGGGCGGTAGCGGAGCGGATGCGGTTGAGCGCTTTTGCCCTGTTCGTCTTGCTCTGGGCAACTTTCGTTTACGACCCCATCGCCCATTGGGTCTGGGCGAAAGGCGGATGGTTGCGGGAACTGGGTGCGTTGGATTTTGCGGGCGGCACCGTCGTGCACCTCAACAGCGGTGTGGCAGGTTTGGTCGCTGCTTTGATGGTCGGCAAGCGGTTGGGCTATGGGCGTGAGCCGATGCCTCCTCACAATGTCCCACTCATTCTGCTGGGCACGGCATTGCTTTGGTTTGGCTGGTTCGGCTTCAATGCGGGCAGTGCCGTCGCTGCCAACGCCAGCGCCGCTTACGCCTTCACCAACACCCACACGGCGACGGCAGCGGCGATGCTCGGATGGGCGTTCGGCGAATGGTTGCAACGCAGCAAACCGACGGCGTTGGGCATCGCATCAGGCGCTGTCGCTGGCTTGGTCGCCATCACGCCTGCCGCTGGATTTGTCAGCCCTCTTTCCAGCATCGCCATCGGATTTGTCGCTGGCTGGCTTTGTTGTTATGCCGTTCGGCTCAAGGAAGCCTTGCATTTTGACGACGCCTTAGATGTCTTCGGCATTCACGGTGTCGGTGGGATGTGGGGCGCGTTGGCAACGGGCATCTTCGCCCAGAAAGCCATCGGCGGCGCTTCGGGCTGGATTGAAGGCAACGGGATGCAGATGCTTTATCAGTTGGCGGGCATCGGGGCGACGCTGCTATATTCGGGTGCGGCGACGGCGGTCATCCTGCGCATCGTGGAGTTGCTGATGGGTCGGTTGCGGGTGACCGAAGAGCAGGAGGTGGAAGGCTTGGACATCCACGAGACAGGGATGGAAGCCTATCCCGAAGCGGCAATTTTCGGCGGACGACCCGTGACCGCATCCTTGATGGCAGAGCGTCCGACCATCGTAGAGCGACCGACAGCGCTTCCCGCTTTACCTGCCGCCTCTTCCGCACCCATTCCCGTGACCCCATTGCCACCGACCGCCTCGGAGCGACGGCTTTACAGTATCGTCTTGGAGAATGCCAACACTGAGCGGGCAAAACGGCGATGGGAGCGCCTTTGCCACGAACCTCATCAAGCGCCACCCGAGTTCCACGAAGTCTATCGGCATCTGGTCAGTTTTGACGGGCGGGAGTTTGTCTTTCGTGGCGGCGACCCAGAACGGATGCGCAAGGCGGTGGAGAAGTTGTTTGAGGGCTACCTCGGCGTCGGTGCGGCAGTGACCGTTGAAGCGGAGTGAAGGCAGCCAATTTCACAGCGCAGCGAAGATTTGAGCGGATAAGGCAAGGTGAGCAAGATGCCCTTGTCAAAATTGCAAAACAAGTTCCGACGCCTCAAAAAGTCCAAGCCCAAAAGACCGTCGGCGCGCAACTGTGTTGGCAGTGGCATGACCAAGACGGGAAATTCGTCCACCGCTATGCCCAAAGCAAAATTTTGGCGGACACGAATAAGCCTTGCCTCGGCAACTCCTGAAGCAGTCACGATGCGGACAGTGGGTGCGGATAGCAAGTCATATCCCAGCCGAATGGCACCGAGTTCGCCGGGCACTGTCCGATTTGAACCTGTGTCCAAAGCCATCCCTAACCATTCAACGCCATTCAACCCGACGATGCGGACAGGGGCACGGACGAAAGTGGCGGTTGGGTCAAACCTCGTCCAAGACACTCAAGACCACCTCCCAACCTTCAGGCACGAGCGGACCTTCAAACCAGAACATCAACTCTCCCGTCTCACCCTGTTCCCGCAAGTTAAGGATTGCTTCGTGGATTTCCTCTTTGTCTGGCGTGTGAAGCAGCAAGATGCCTTCAGTGGGGAAACCGCTGCGGTCGTGCTTGGTGACTTTGATGAGCAGCCACTCGCCTTCGTGACGACGGCGGATTTGTTCAATGGGTTCGGGGCGAACTTCGTCCATCTTCCATCACCAACAGCAATTTTGGCACAAGGCAGTTGCTGGCAAGCGAAAATCGTCCCTACAGAGCGGAGAAGATTTGAGCGGATAAGGCAAGGCGGTGAAGGAAATTGCGGGAGAAAGGCAAAGTGAGCAAGATGCCCTTGTCAAAGTTGCAAAGCAAGTTCCGACGCCTCAAAAAGTCCAAGCCCAACAAGCCGTCAACGCCCAAAGGTTGGGACAGCGGCATAGCCAAAACAGGAAAGTTGTCTGCGCTTATGCCTAAAGCGGAAATTTGCCGAACCGTGACGACTTTTGCTTCCACCCGACCGCTTGCGGTCGTGACAGTCACCTTCGGAGTTGCTATCAGGTCATATCCTGCCCTTGCCAACAACCTTTCATCCAAGACGGTGCGGGATGAACCTGTGTCCAAAACCATTTCACACCAGACGATGCCACGCGGGCTGAGCAATCGTGCCCAAAACCTCACATCAGGTCTCGTCGGGTCAAACCTCGTCCAAAACACTCAAGACCACCTCCCAACCTTCAGGCACAAGCGGACCAGCAAAGCAGGTGAGCAATTCGTTTTCGCCTCGCTTGAAAGCGGCATCAACGGCTTCATAAACCGCTTCGCGGTCGGGAGAATGAAAGAGCAGGATGCCTTCTTTGGGCAAACCATTTTCGTCGTGGGAAGTGACCTTGATGAGCAGCCACTCACCTTCGTGACGACGGCGGATTTGTTCAATGGGTTCGGGGCGAACTTCGTCCATCTTCCATCACCAGCAAAAATTGTGGCGCTAAAAAGCGTGCAGGCGTGCGCGGGTGTAAGCGTGCTGGCGACAAAAGCAGAAGGCTTGCACTCTCACACGCTTGCACGCTTACACACTTGCACCCTTAAACGCAAAAGGAGGGATGACGCATGAGTAGCATCGCTGCCGTGTTGTTGGCGCTTGTTGTCGTCGTGGCAGCCGTTTACTTTGTCTGGTGGGTTTTTGCCCGCCTTTACTTTGTGCGAGCCACGACGGACAAAGCCTTCGTCCGAACGGGCGGGGGCAAGCCGAAGGTCGTCATCGGTGGCGGCGCCTTCGTTTTGCCTTGGTGGCACAACATCACTTGGGTTTCGTTAGCGTCCACGAAACTGCGGGTCGTCAAAGCCAACCGAGATGCCTTGATCACCCGCGACAAATTCCGCGTGGATGTCGGGGCGGACTTTTATGTGCGAGTGCCTGCCGACGAAGAGAGCGTTTTGAAAGCCGCTCAAAGTCTGGGCACTCGCACGACTGACAATGATGCCTTGCGTGAGTTGCTGGAAGACGAACTGACTTTCGCCTTGCGAGCCGTCGCCGCCAAACGCAACCTCATGGAACTGCACGAAGACCGACAAGGCTTCGCAAAGGAAGTCGCCGAGCAAGTCCGCGAATCATTGGCAGCGAAAGGCTTGGTGCTGGAAAGCGTCTCCATCTTTGCCCTTGACCAAACTGATGCCGAGCAGTATGACCCAAGCAATGTCTTTGACGCCGCTGGTTTGGAGCAAATTGCGGCGCTCACTTCCAAAGCCCGCGTCCTGAAAAACGAGCACGAGCGCAACGCCGAAATCGCCATCAAGCAAAAGGATGTGGAGACGCACAAAACTTTGCTGGCTTTGGAACAAGAGAGAGCCTTCGCCGAGCACGCTCAGCGCCGCGCCATTGAAACCCACCAAGCCGAACAGCGAGCCGAAACCGAACGCTTCCGCTTCACGCAGGAAGAGTTGGTTCGCCTTTCCGAGATTGAGAAGCAGCGGCGCATCCGTGAAGCCGAAATTGAAATGGAACGGCAAATCAAAGAGCGACAACTCAGGGAGCAAATCAACCTCATTGAGATTGAGCGGGAAGCCGACTTGGCGCAGATTGAGCGGGAGAAAGTCGTCCGCATCGCCGAACAAGAGCGGGAACGAGCCATCAACGCCGCAAGACGATTGACCAGCGTGGAACTGAGCGAACACGAGATGATGGTCTTCCAAAAGCAAGCGGCAAGATTGCGTGCCGAAGCGGAAGTCAAGCGAGCCGAGCAAGAAGTCCAAACCGCTGCCGAATTGGCTGCCGTAGAGCGAGAGCGGCAAGTCGCTTTGGTCAAAGCCTTGACCGAGTGGGAAGTCGCCCAGCGGAGAGCCGAAGCCATTGAGCGGTTGGCGCAAGCGACCCGCTTTGAAGGCGAAGCGAAAGCCGATGCCCACCGCAAGATGGTGGAAGCCCAAAGCGCCATCGCCGACAAGTTGGTCTGGAAGGATGTCCTGCTGCAACTCATTGAGCAAGCGCCTGCCATCGCCAAAGAACTGATGGCGCCCGCCGAAAAGATTGAGAGCATCCGCATCTTGGATGTTCAAGGTTTGGGTGCTGTCGGTAACGGCGGCTCTGGTGGCGGGACGATAGAGCGGGTTCTAACAGCCATTCTCAGTTCGGGAGCAGTGCTCCCTGTCTTGCGGGAGTTGCTGCAATTTGCTGGCACCGACCCGCAAAAACTCGTCAACACCTTAGCGGAACGGCTCAGCGTGCCTGCCCAACGAGATAGCCAGTGAATGAAAAGGCGTGTAAGTGTGTAGGCATGTAAGTGTGCAAGAGTGCAGGCGTGTAGGGCGGCGTTGAACCTATCAAGGGTTAGCGCGTTGGCATAGCGATAGCGAAAGTCATGTGCGGAGTTGCCCAACAGCAGTCGCTTGCGCCACCTGATGGATGTCGTTTTCGTCAAGCCACTTAACGCCAAAGACACGCTAATGCTGAACGCCGACTGGGCGCGGGATAATGCTGCATCTGCGACTTGGTATGGTTTGGCAGTTTACTGGCGACGGCAATTGAACGCCCGTCACGCCCTCACCCTGCGAGCGGAAATTTTCCGCGACGCTAACGGTTTTGCGACGGGCACAGTGCAGACGGCGAAGGAAATCACCCTGACTTACGAGATGCCCTTCTTCTGGCAACGGAGCGCCTTGTTGCGGTTGGAAGTTCGGCACGATTTTAGCAATGCAGCGGTCTTTGATGCGGGCACGAAAAAACAACAGACGGTCTTCATCGTCGGCATCGTCCAACCCTTTTAAGACGGGGCGAGGGGCGTGGGACGGGGACGAAACGGAAAGGAACGAATGCAACGCTTGTGCGCCCTTAAAAACTCGTGCCCAAAAGCAAGCGGGCGGTGTAAAAGCCGGCTGCCCTTCGGCTGAACTCTTGGACGACGCCACCAGGTTGATGCAGCAGGAAACTGCTGACGCCCGTTAGGGGCGTGCCAGCGACGGGGAAACCTTTGGGCGCATAGCCCACACTGATTTCTAACCGCGCCCACCGAACGGGCGTGTAAGTGAGGGCGGTGAAGAAGACAGTCGGTCGGAAAGTGGTGACGCCTGTCTGCCGTTCTAAAAAGGCAGCGGCATTGAATTGCCAAGCGAGTTGGCGACCGAGGGGCACATCCAAACCGCCTGCGATGGCGTAAGTCGTTGCCCGTGCCGTCGGGATGCGGGCACGGCTGTAACCTAACCCCCAATGCTGCGTGAGGCGACGATGGCGTCGGCTGTAAAGGACGCCGAAAGTCTCTGCCTTTGGAGGGGTAAGGGTGGCAGAGCCATTCACAAATTGCAGGAAGCCTGTCTCAGGGCGAAAACGCTCGTAAAAAATGCCCCATCCCTTCTCGCCTGTCGGGTCAGTTTGAAAGAGGTAGCGGACACCGAAGTGGGTGCTGGCGGTGTCAAAGCGGTTGCGGGGGTCTCGCCCTTTCAGGCTGATAGTCTGCCTGCCATACCAAAAAGTCCAACGCCAAAGGGGCGAAAGGTGGAGTAGGCGTTCCGTCGCCCGAAACCGTCGCCCGCCCAACTCCGCCCGACGGGCGTTGAGTTCGGCGAAAAGGTGACGGGGGGTCGGGAGGGCGGAGGGCAAATCCAATCGTCCGACGGTGACCGAAGGTTCTGGCGGGAGCGGTTCGGGAAAAGTCGGCACTTCCCCTTCGGCGGGCGGCAAGGGGAGTTCACCCAGCACAACTTTATCGCCGACCCGCACGATGCCGACGGCGTGGGTGATGACGGCTTCCGCATTCGGGGGGCGCACCCGCAAAAGGCGCAAATGGGCGACCGACTGACCCGTGACAGCGCTCACGACGGTCAATCGGTCGCCCGCCTTCAACCCCTCCTCACCGACCACTTGCACCCGCACCTGCCGACCCCGCACCTCCGTCAAAACCGCCACCACGCCTTTTTCCTGCGCCCCCACCCCGACACTCACAAGCCAAAGCAACCCAAGCCAACCAATCCATCCCTTTGTGGTCATGGTAAGAGGACGCCTACTCCCACGAAAGAGACCGTTCCCAGAGTCGGACCGCCTGGCTGCGCTTTGAAGGTGACTTTCCCATCCGTGCCGACAGAGGTCGTCAGGTTAATTTCCCCGTTAGCATGGTCAACCTCAAGGATTCCCTTCGCGCCGGCTGCCGCAGGGTCAACGGTCAACTCCAAGAAGACATTCTCTATGGGCTGACCGACCACAGGCAACCGATAACTAACCGCCGTCGGCAAGGTGTGATGCAAATTGCCCGCAGCGTCCTTGAACACCGAGAAGGCATAAGTCATCTCGCCGATGCGCAACTGGTTGCCACCACTGGAGATGGTCACATTTTCTACCGTCACCTCGTAATCCCCTGGTGGCAGCGCCACATTCCGCAACAATGCGCCCGAGGCATCAATGTTGACTGTCACCGATGGCGGTTGTTCTTGCCGTGCCCTTGTCCGCACGACGACGACGGCGTTATCGGTGGTGGAAAAGCCAGCGAAGCCGAGGGGGGCGCTGCCTGCCAAGACGACGAAGACATCGGTGTCCAACCTTCCGTCATTGTTGGCATCTAAGTTCATGGGAGAGAGAACCGTGCCGACGCCTGAGATGTTGAAGGTGTTCGCGTCAATGCGGGAGACTGGCGTTCCTTGTGCCACACGGGTGCCTGTCACTTGAGTGGGACCGCTTCCCGTGACAACAAGTGCCACGGCTGTTAACTCCACCGTAACTTGCTTGTTCTGGTTGGCTTCTAAGGTGAAACTTTCCGATTGCCCCTTAGCGAGGACTGCCCCGAATCTATCCTGTGCCTCCGCTTCCAACACCCATTCGCCCACCGGCACTTTCTCAAAGACTACCTGCGTCTGCCCACGCTCAATGACCTTCTCAAACAAAGTCATCCCGCTTCGCTTCAACCGAGCCACTATCCGCTCCGTCGCCTCTGGAATGACACGACTTTTGCCCT